>BNJS01003938.1_pt1:47500-398522 | contig 398522 bp, 437 predicted proteins | sample 8540461 | NCBI WGS metagenome assembly BNJS01 (sample SAMD00202454, study PRJDB9452) | human saliva metagenome | isolation source: human saliva | place: Japan | reverse complement strand
TATTAGCAGTTACTGCTTTATTTTCTTTCCTCTTCGCTTTTTGACGATTAGTCTCTACCGATTCTGCTGTTTTTGAATCTGTCGTTTGCTCTACACGGATTAAAAAAATACCGCTAGCTCCCTGCTACGATGATGCTGATGTTTTAAATCGATTAATCTAATTTTTTTGCTGTTTAAATCTTCTCTTTTTTTAAATCATCACAATGAAACATTGGAATTTGATAACTTAGAATTCCAGATTCTAAGCTAGTCCTTTTTGACTAGGGAGTCACCCTGCCAAAAAAACAAACTCTTCCTAACACAATCTATTATACTGTATTATAATTTTTTTTGTCAATTAATTTATTTCATATTTTTTTGAAAAATAATATTTACACCCTTGTTTTATACATAGTTAACTATAGAAAAAAAGCTTATAATATAGGCTTTAGTTGCGATTTTGAAAAAATTAGAAAATGTATGTCTATTTTTCTTTTTTCAGTCTAAATCAAGTAACCTCAGGAAATGTCAGAAAATTTCATCTTTATTATTTCTGGTTAACTTGATTTTTCAAACTAAAAAAACTAGGAAATTTTCCTAGCTTTTTTATGTATTATCTTAGTGTTTACGTTTGTAAGTTGAAATACCGAACAAGGCCAAAGCTGATGTCACCATAGCTGCACCTGCTGCTGCAGAAGCTGCTGTTGATTTTTCACCAGTAGATGGAAGAGCTGGAGCTTCTTCTTTTACAGGTACTGATGTTGGTGTTACAGGTTTACCTGGTGTAGGTTCTGTTGGAGTTGTTGGTACTTGAGGTTTTGGTTTCTCAGTTGTTTCTTCAACAGATACAAAGTTTTTGTGGTAAGTAACTTTTGCTGAAACAGTGTTTGGAAGAACAGGTTTGTTTGGTTCTTCTGGCAATTCAGGAACAACTACTGTTGAGTTAGTTGCGAACCAGTAAGCAGTTGGAACGTTAAGGTTATTTCCGCTTACGATGAAGTCCATTGGTTCACCCTTGAAGATTGTTGCAGCAGCACCATAGTAGGCATTCTTCGTACGAGGTGTTCCGTCTGGGTTGATCGCATCCCAACCTTCATCTGTAACTTCACCAGTTGTTGGATCAACTGTTGGGTCACTGTTAAAGCGTGAACCGTTAGCCACAAATTCGTTATCGTTTGTTGCATAAGCATAACCATCTTCATGCAAAGTGATAGATGAACCAGGAATTTGAACGTATTCATTACCATTCAAACCAACTTTTTCAATGTGGTTTCCAAGCTCAGTGTTCCAGTGGTTAAGTGATGAGATACTCAAAACTGATCCGTTCTTAGACAAATCAAGTGGTGTCACTGATGACTCAGAATCAAAGAAGTTCAAGTTCATCTTAACGTGAAGTTTTTTGTTAGTGTCGTCAGTTTGTGAACCAATGAAAAGTGTCTTAGTTGGATCGTGATACAACTTAACAATGGCTGAACCATCTGTACTTGGTGTTTCTACCAAAGTGTAAGTTGCAACAATTTTCTTAACTGGAGTACCATTGAATGATGTTCCGTTTAGGTTGTTGTATGTTACAGTCAATGTTTGACCTGTAGCCATCTTCAACCATACATCTTCAGTGTATTCACCGTCAGCATTGATAGTGTACTGTGTGCCGTTAGCTGCACTGAAGTCACTTGGAATGTAACGAGATGTGTTGAATTGTTCAAGGATTTCATCTACTGAGTGACCTGATTGGATTGTTTTATCCAAGTAGTCAACAGAACCTGCTGAATTTTCAACAGTCATAGTAGCATCAGATTCTGTTTTATAGATCAAGCCAGTAGCATTTTCAGCCAAGCCTTTTGTCAAAAGACGAGCTGTTGTTCCACCAGTGTACTCTTTGTATGATTTTTCCCAAGCAGCATAAGCAAGAACGTCTTGGTAGTATTTATCCAATTGTGTCTTGTAATCTGCAAGTTTTTGTTTATATTCTGAAACCGCAGTTGTCAAAGCTGTTGTTTGAACTTTGTTGTCATTGTTAGCAGCTTCGACGCTAGTGTGTTTAACACCTGCTTCTTCTGTAGCTGTGAATCCCCCTGTTGCAACAACATTTGCTTTGCAGATGTAAGAGCTGCATCAGCTTCTTCACGAGTCAATTTATTTTCAGAAACAACTGTATTTGAAGCTTCTTGAGCATCTTTAGCTGCTTGATCTTGGACAGCTTTAACATCAGCAGAATCTTTTGATGCTGCTGCAGTCGTTGTTGCAGCTTCAACAGCATTATCGAAGTCAGGATTTGAAACTTCAGCAATAGCTTTAGTTGTTGTTTTTACAGTAGTATCTGTTTCAGTAGTAGTTTTTTCTTCTGTTCCAGGTACTGTAGTGACAACTGCTGCATCACCTGTTGTTTTAACAAGATTAGCACTTGATTCTGCAGCCGTATTTGATACGGTTGCATCAGTATCAGTAGTTGCTGTTACATCTTTAGCTTCATCCGCAGCTGCTACGCTTGTAGCCGCGAGTCCTGCAAGCAATACGCTTGAATACAATGTTGTTTTAAATGGATTGACTTTCATTTACACTTTCTCCTTCTTGGTTAACATTTTATTAACCTATTTTCTTCACCGTTTAATATACTACCGTGATTTTCAAAATTTGGCAATAGCTTTCTGAAAAAAATATTATATATTTGCTACATGTTTTTAAAATTTGACACACTTTTGTTATAATTTAATCATTTCTTTACAATTAATTATAATTCGTAAGGATTTTACAGAGTTTTCACTTATTACTTTCTTACAGCCGTTCATTTTTTTCTCATAATAAACTGTTTCAACGATAGAATAGGCTTTCTATTAGAAGCAGGTCTTCAAGAACCGGCCTCTTCATAACTAAAAATACATAAAAAACACCTTCAAGTCCTTGACTTTAGTCGTTTTTCGTCGTATGCTTGAAAAAAATGTTAAGAAAGTTGGGGGACTTTTCAATGACAAAAAAAGAAACTAGGACACTGATCCTTTTTGGGGTTAGTATTATTTTTGCGAACCTTGTACTTCGTTTGCTTCTTAAGCCACTGCCAGAGGAGATAGCCTTTCTCATTAAGACACTAGGCCTAGGGTGTGGCTACTATTTCCTAGTCCATAAGCGACTAGGATTAAAAATAAAATCAACTAAAAAGATCAGTTGGTCTGAAACCTTAAGTGTATGTTGGTTGGTTCTTTTAGCAGATTTCTTCTATCTTTCTGCGGGTGCTTTTGGTATCATTAAGGCACCTCACATGATAGGAACTGCCTTGACTATTGCCTTAGGGGCTGGTTTTTTCGAGGAATATGTTTCTCGCGGACTCTTCCTTAAAATCGCCTTCCAAGATGGTGTTAAATCTTCAAAACAGGTTTTAGGTGTCGTTCTCCTATCTGCCTTATCCTTTGGGTTGGCTCATCTTGTAAATCTCACTCATCAACCCTTGAATGCTACTCTGTTTCAGGTTTATTATGCGACAGCTATAGGTATATTCTATGCGGCTATTTACTTACGTACTGGTAGCCTGTGGTGGACTATTGTCCTGCACTGTTTGATTGATTTTGCTAGTGTACTTCTCTCACAATCAACACAGGCTGCTCCAGCTACAAGTGTCTGGAATTTCATTGTTTGGTTACCACTGATTGCTATAGGGCTCTTCCTCATTCGTCCTAAAAAACTGAAAGCCATTAGATATCTTAATGACTAATATTTAAAACTGCATCCTACAAGTTAGATTTTTAGTGTCTAGCCTGTGGATGCAGTTTTTTCATTTGTCAGAACTGCTTTCTTACGACTTATCTCAATTTCCATAATTAAAAACGATTTATTCATAGAAATTTCATATCAGGTCTTCATCTATTCCTATCAGAATTTTGCTGATTTTAGACTTCTCATTTTGTTATAATATGACCTACAATCATATTTTTTAAAGGGGATGCTTATGAATTTTCAACAATGTCGCTATGTTCAGACTATCGCTGAAACAGGGTCTTTTAGTAAGGCTGCTAAAAAACTCTTTTTGACTCAGCCTAATCTCTCAGCATCCATCCGTGACTTAGAGGAAGAACTTGGTGTCCAACTCTTTGAGCGTTCCAATACAGGAGCTAAACTAACTGATGACGGTCATGATTTTCTCAAATACGCCAAACGTATTCTTGGAGAGTTAGATCTCCTAGAAGGACGTTACCGTAAATCATTCAAGAAATCATTCACTGTTGCCAGTCACCACTACGATTTCTTATCACTTCCCATGGCTCACATTGCCCAACGTTTTCGTAGTGATTATCAAGAATTTCAACTGATTGAAACAACGACTAGGAAGATTCTCAAAGCGTTGAGAGCTTCGAAAGTGACCTGGGGATTATTTATCTAGATGAAGACAATGACCATATCCTTGAACGCAGTTTCCAACACATGGATCTGACTTTCACCCCACTTGGAGAGTTTGAAACTAAGATTTTCTTAGGTCGCCAACATCCCCTAGCTCACAAAAAATCCCTCAATCTCAAAGATTTAGAGGGATACCCACAGGTCCGCTTTCGTCAAGAAAGCTCTGGAATCCATTTTGACGAAGATCCTCTCGAGGTTCTGCCTGACCAACAAGTAATTTACAGTAATGACCGAGGCAGTGTCATGAATCTGCTCTGTGCCTCAGATAGTTACGCTTCTGGTCTCGGTATTGTTAATAGTTTCATTAAGGACCAAATTGTTTTACTTCCACTGAAGAACAGTCCAAAGCACACCTTGGGGTTTGTGACCAATAATAAACAGAAACAATCCGCAATTATTCAAGCTTTTATCGAGGAAATTCAGGATAGCTTACTACCCCACCACTAAGGAGAAGAAAATGGAATTTCAAACACTTAATAATGGCATCAAAATACCCGTGCTTGGTTTTGGTGTCTGGCAAATTTTTAATCAAAAGGAATGTCAAAAAGCCGTTGAAGATGCTCTTTCTGTAGGCTATCGATTGATTGATACTGCTAGCCTTTATCGAAATGAGGAAGCCGTGGGACGTGCTATTAAGGCATCTGGTATCCCTCGCGAGGATATTTTCCTGACTAGTAAGGCCTGGATTAGCCAGCTTGGCTACGAAGATACCAAATTAGCCCTAAAAGAAACACTTCGCAAACTAGATACTGACTATCTTGATTTATATTTGATTCATCAACCTTTTGGCGACTTACATGGTGCCTGGCGTGCTATGATTGAGCTTAAGCATGAAGAACTTATTAGAGCCATTGGTGTTTCTAACTTCTCAACAGGGCGTTTGGCGGATTTGCCTTGCAGACACCTGTAATTCCAGCAGTCAATCAAATCGAGTTGCATCCCTATAAACAACACAAACTAATCCAGAAAGCTGATAAGGAATTTGGTACCCTAACGCAAGCCTGGGCTCCTTTTCATAGAGGAGAGGATGGTATTTTTCAGGACCCAACTCTAACTGCTATTGCTGAAAAACATGGCAAGACAGTTGCCCAGGTCATCCTCAGATGGCAAACCCAACAAGGGATTTTGACCATTCCTAAAAGTACCCATATCGAACGAATGAAGGAAAACTTTAATAGCTTTGACTTCCACCTAGACCAAGCAGACCTTGACGCTATCAGTAAACTAGACCGATACCCAAATGCTTATGGACCTGATGAAAGTGTGGAACGCATTAAGCATTTATTGAAATATAGTGTATAAGAAAACGAGTTCGACTGAACTCGTTTTCTTATACAACAAGTCCTCTTAAGACTTTCCTTAAGAGTAGATGATTTCCGGTTTTAAGGAAGCAAAACTGCCGAGAACTCAACAAAGATCTATTTAAGCGCTTTACTCACAACTGAAGATTAGTAAAAAACAGTTTCCCAATTCAAAAAATTGATAAACTGTTTTTTTATGATATTTTACCCAATCACACTTCCGTTTGGAACAGATGGATCTACTGTCAAGACAGTGAGTTTGCCGTCATGTTCTGCGGAAAGAATCATACCTTGGCTGACATATTTCTTCATCATCTTACGTGGTTTGAGATTAGCCACGACTTGAAGTTTCTTGCCGACCAATTCTTGTTCGTTCGGATAGAATTTAGCGATACCTGAGAGGATTTGACGATCTTCACCGTCACCAGCGTCAAGACGGAAGCGGAGCAATTTGTCTGAACCTTCGACCTTTTCTACTTCTTTAACTTCAGCGACACGGATTTCAACCTTGTCAAAGTCGTCAAATTTAATTTGGTCTTTTTCAGACTTAAGTTCAACCTCTTCTGGGTTCCATTCCTTCTCTTGAGGTTTGCCTGCGTTCATTTGAGATTGGATGTAGGCAATTTCTTCGTCCATGTCCAGACGTGGGAAGATTGGAGTTCCTTTTGAAACGACTGTCACATTCTCTGGGAATCCTGAAAGTTCAATATTTTCAAGATCAAATGTTACTGGCAAGCCAAGTTGTTCCATAATAGCATTTGAAGTTGTCATCATGAATGGTTGGATGAGGTGGGCTACGACACGAAGACTAGCTGCCAAGTGTGCCATAACCGACGCCAATTGTTCCTTGTCACCATCTTCTTTGGCAAGTACCCATGGAGCTGTTTCATCAATATACTTATTGGTACGTGAAATGATATTCCAAACGGCGTCCAAGGCACGTGGGAAATCCACAGCATTCATTTGTTTGTGGAATTCTTCGATATTTTCAGCTACAACCTTAGCTAAATCAGCATCAAAGTCTGTAACGTTCTCAACATAGGCAGGCACTTGCCCACCGAAATACTTGTTAATCATGGCAACTGTACGGTTGAGGAGGTTTCCAAGGTCGTTAGCCAATTCGTAGTTGATTCGAGCCACATAGTCTTCTGGTGTGAAGGTACCATCTGAACCGACAGGAAGACTGCGCATGAGGTAGTAACGGAGTGGATCCAGACCAAAACGCTCTACCAACATTTCTGGATAGATCACGTTTCCTTTAGACTTAGACATCTTACCGTCTTTCATGACGAACCAACCGTGGGCAACAAGACGTGTAGGCAATGGCAAATCAAGAGCCATAAGGATGATTGGCCAGTAGATTGAGTGGAAACGAAGGATATCCTTACCAATCATGTGGATGATTTCGTGGTTTTCATCATTTTGCCAGAATAAATCAAAGTTACCATGCTCATCCTGACCATAACCAAGGGCAGTGATATAGTTGATAAGAGCATCAATCCAGACATAAACCACGTGTTTTGGATCTGATGGTACTTTTACTCCCCAAGTAAAGGTTGTACGTGACACGGCCAAGTCTTCCAAGCCTGGCTCGATGAAGTTTTTAAGCATTTCATTCATACGACCATCAGGTTGGATAAATTCTGGGTGTTCTTTAAAGAAGGCAGTCAAACGGTCTGCGTAGTTACTAAGTTTAAAGAAATATGATTCTTCAGAAACAAGCTCTACTTCATGTCCTGATGGAGCTACCCCGCCAATGACATTACCTTCTTCATCACGGTAAACTTCTGCCAACTGACTTTCAGTGAAAAATTCTTCATCTGAAACTGAATACCATCCTGAGTATTCACCAAGGTAGATATCTCCTTGTTCCAAGAGACGCTCGAAAACTTGAGCAACAACTTTTTCATGGTAATCATCAGTCGTACGGATGAATTTATCGTATGAGATATCCAAAAGTTGCCAAAGGTCCTTAACACCAACAGCCATACCATCCACATACTCTTGTGGGGTGATTCCTGCTTCTTCAGCCTTTTGTTGAATCTTTTGGCCGTGTTCATCAAGCCCAGTAAGGTAGAAGACATCATAGTTCATCATACGTTTGTAACGTGCCAAGACGTCACAAGCAATAGTTGTATAAGCAGAACCAATATGCAATTTACCAGATGGGTAGTAGATAGGTGTTGTGATGTAGAATGTTTTTGTCATTTTAATTTCCTTTCATGTGTTAACAAATGGGCTAACACTGATGATATAACATCTTATTATAGCACGTTTTGGACACTAAAAAAACCAGCTAGGCTGGTTTTAAACATTACTAGTTTTGGAAGCGCTTTTTATCAGCTCTGACATCACGTTCATAGTCATAGTCTAATTTTTTCACGTCATCCTTTGAAAGACGTTTAAAGCTTCTTTCTTCTGTAAGTTTGCCTTTCTTATTATAAGTTGTGACGATCAATTTATCACCCTTAACCTTGTATCGAACAGTTTCTTCAAGAGATTCTTTGTAGGATTTAACGTAAATCTTTTTACTTTCATCGTTATCAGCCTGAGTTCGATATTCACTTATTTTGTATTGATTATCTACCGCTTGGTCAATGACTTTGGTATATTCAGATAGTGACATGGTTGGTTTAAGCGTTCCTGACCAAGCATCTGGACGGTATGCTTCGTCAGTATCATAGTCTGTAAAGTCAACCAGATTGTTCCCGCCTGCTAAGGTATAAAAATAAAATTTAACATTGTTACCTTTGACTTTAACAAAATCATGAGCCTCTAGGCCACTTTCCTTGAAAGATTCCATACCATCAACCATTTTCTTCTTATCTTTATGGTAAAAGCGATAAGTTTCAAGCAGATATGTTCCTTCAGGTATTTTACCACCTTGCAGGTGCATAAACGCATAACCACCAAATGAAAGCGCCACTAGGACAATCGCCCCCACTACAGAAGCAATAATAATTTTAGCTTTCTTAGACAAGCCTGTCTCAGCAGGAGCAACTTGTGAAACGGCTTGCGTCACTTGGTCACTCAACTGAGCTTTCTGTAGATTAACACCCTCGTTCTTAGACTCTTGAGAAATAAATTCCCCATTAGCTTTTGCTTGTTGGATTTCTTCCTCTGTCGGCTTGCGATTATTGATTGTTTCGAAATAATCTAACCACTCTTTTTCGTTCATAAAAGTCCCCTTTTTCATTGATACTTCCATTCTACCAGAAAAAATACTCCAAGGCTATTTGATTATTTCCATATAAAGAAAAGCGATACCAGAATGGAGTTTTGGCTCTCCTTCTCGTACCACTTTACTCATTTACATCATTGGGTGATTAGATTTTATCACTAGATTTTTTACTACTTTTACTATCGTCAGAGCCTGATTTAGAACCACTACCATAGTCATCGCTATTACCATAGCCATAGTCATTACCATAACCATAGCCATAATTGTAGCCATAACCATAATCATAGTAATCCTTGAAGTCATCATATTGATCACTATAAGTCTTCAAATCTTTCTTATAATCTTTGATGGCATCCTTATAGTCATCCCAGCGCTCCTCAGCGTCTCCCTTACTCATACGTTTATAAGTAATACGTGACTGAAGCTTCCCTTTTTTATCATAAGTAGTCAGAGTGTATTCATCGCCATGCTTGACATAGGTACGTTTTTCCTTCAAGGTATCTTTATATTCTCTTGTTGTTTTTTTAACGACTTTGTCAGCTTCCTCTTTGGTATAAAACGAATAGTCTTTTCTCATCTTTTTCATGAAGTCTTTTGTGACATCTTCGACTTGATCCGCATCTAAAACTTGACTCTCTGTTCTATTCCACGGATCAAATACCTGAGGAACATCTATCTCATAGTCCATCAAACTAACATATGATTTATTGTCACTCTCTACTAAATTGTAGGTTCTAGATTGATTATTCTTTACAACTACAAAAGACTGAAACTCCAAATCCTCGTTCTTGTATTCATCTATGCCGTCAACCATTTTATCTTTGTCTTCATCATAACGAGAGAAAGAAACTACCTCATATGTTCCATCCGCAATCTTACCTGATTGGTAGCGCCATAGTGAGTAGCCCCCAACAATAAGTAAAATCGCTGCCAAGGAACCAAAGACTGATGCCAAAATAATCTTAGTTTTCTTAGACATACCTTTTTTAGCAGGTACGACTTGTTGGAAGGTTGCTGTTGTTTGGGCAAACTGAGGCTGCTGTGTCATCGTTATCACAGGTTCAGCTGGCTTAATCGGTCTTTGCTCCGTCGCCTGTCCATTTGAGCCAAAGACGTTAGGGTTAGGTCGTTCAAGGATAAACTCGCCTGCTGCTTGAGCTTGAGCTAACTCTGCGGGAGTTGGTTTGCGACCGTTGACTAATTCAAAGTACTCAATCCACTCTTGCTGGTTCATAATAATCTCCTTTTTTATTGGTCTACCGTTCTATTGTACCAAAATAAATGGTGAAATAGTATTTGACAATTATCATAAAGGCTGTAAGGTTTTTTAATAAATCATTAGGCTATGATTCTCGATAGTAAAGAGGTGCTTGATTGGTAAGTGAATCAGCGCCAGATGAGATAATCCCCATCATGCCTTGAATAATTATAATACTTCAAGGCATACTCATAATCCCTATCATAACCACTTTTGACCCCTTTGGCTTCCTCTGAGCTCAATCGTTTAAAAGTTCTACGCGACTCAATATGTCCATCATTAGCATAAACAGTCAGAACGAGACCATTAGGGCGCTTTTCATAAGTTCTTTTTTGCTTCAACATTTTTTTATAATCGTCTACACACCTTTGGACAGATACTTCTTTTACTCTTGAATACTCCTCTCCCTTTTTAGAAATCTTATCTATATGAGAAATCACTAGAGCTTCATATTCAGAGACTGTTAGATCCTGTTTCAAAGTCCCTGTACGTGGGTCAAAAGTCTGTGGGAGCTTTTCATCATGCTCAAATGGTGAGACAAAAGGTTCCCCATCCCCCACAAAAACATAATAAAATTGAGATTTCATATTCTCAACAACTATAAAATCCTCATATAAGCTATCATTATTCTCTCCTCGCTCAGTCCAATTTATCAATTCATTGGAATATGCCGATTTAGCCTCGTATTTTAGCATCTGATAAGTGCCGTCTGGAATATAGTTCTGTTGATACTTCCAAAATCTTCCCTCTCCTATGGCTATCAAGACTGTCGCAACAAGTCCAAGCAATACAATGATAGCAATCTTCCATTTTTTTGCTTTAGTCATGGCTCTCCCCTCCATATCAGCCTATTATTCAATACTATTTTACCAGAAATAGGGGAAAAGCTAATGACATGACTGTAAAGGAAAAAGAGGTTGAGAACACATACTCTCAAACCTCTTTTCATCAATTTACTTTTTTACATCCTCAGCACCAATTACTGGGTATTCAGTCAATCCTGATGCTGTTTCTTCTTCAAGCTTGTTTGTTTCCTCTGATTTTTCCTCAAAGTCAACCTTAGGTGCATCTTTTTCATAAGCATTAATGATATCAGCTACAACTGGGTGACGTACGACATCGCTAGCAGAGAAGTGAACAAAATCAATAGCCTTAATTCCCTTCAATTTCTCCATAGCATCGACAAGGCCTGATTTAACACGACGTGGCAAGTCAATCTGACTCATGTCCCCATTGACAATCATCTTAGAATTAAAACCAAGACGGGTCAAGAACATCTTCATTTGCATGATGGTTGTATTTTGTGCCTCATCAAGGATAACAAAGGCATCCTCTAGGGTACGACCACGCATATAAGCGAGGGGTGCAATCTCAATAATTTCACGTTCCATGAGGCGGGTCGTTTGCTCCTTACCAAGAATTTGATAAAGGGCATCATAGACAGGGCGAAGGTAAGGATCCACCTTTTCCTTGAGATCACCAGGCAAGAAACCGAGGCTCTCACCTGCCTCCACCGCCGGACGTGTCAGAACAATACGTTTAACTTGACCACGTTTAAGGGCTGTAACCGCAAGGGTAACCGCTAAAAAGGTCTTCCCTGTACCAGCTGGACCAATTCCAAAGACCACATCATGACTTTTAATGCTATCAACATAGACCTTTTGTCCTAAAGTCTTCACTCGGATAGGCTTACCACTGTTGTCCTTGATAATCTCTTCTTCATATAAAGCAACAAACTTGTCAATCGAACCATCTTGAGCCATGGTTAAGGCCGCAACAACATCTGAAGTGTTGACTAGCATTCCACGCTCCACTAAAACAAGGAGGGCTTGAATGGTCAAACGAGCCAATTCAATACTTTCCTCGTCATCTCCAAGGATCTGCACACGCTCTGTTCGAGCATGAATAATAACATTTAGGTTTTCCTCGATAAGTTTTAGATGGCGCTCATTGGTCCCAAAAAGTGACAAGACATCATCTGGGTGATTTAGGGTAATTTCAACAGAATACTCTTGCAAATAGAGTTCCTCTTTCTTTCGTCTTTTTCTCCATTATATCAAAAAAATCACGCCAGGCGTGACTTTTTATTATTCTGACTTATTCATTAAATGACACGTGAACGTGGTCATAGTGGTTTTCAGTAACGCTACCACGGTCTGGCATTTGGTTCCATGTGTTAGCTGGTCCGTAGATGTTGTTTACTGGTGCGTAGAATTGTTGTTTGTAGATGATGTACGAAATACCTGCATTTGAGATATTGTCTACTGCATATTGGGCAACTTGATCACCAACTGCTGAACCAACTGGTACCATAACGTCAACAGCAAGTCCTTTACCATGGTCTTGTGGATCACCTTCACGGTAACCACCGATATCAGTAAGACCAAATTGTGCCGCTACATCTTGACGGAAAGCTTCAGCTTGTGGTTGAAGGTGTGGATCCGTTGGAAGTGTATTTGTTGATGCAGGTTGTGCTGCTGGTGCCTCTGAAGCTACTGGTGCTTCTGATGCCACTTCTGATGTTGCTGTTGGTTCTACCGCTGGCTGTTCTGCTGGCGCTTCTGAAGCAGCTGGTGCCTCTGAAGACGCTTCTGATGTTGCTGCTGGTTCTGCCGCTGGTGCTTCTGCTGGCGCTTCTGAAGTCGCTGGTGCTTCTGAAGACGCTTCTGATGTTGCTGTTGGTTCTGCCGCTGGTGCTTCTTCTTTTACTTCAGGTTGTGCTGGTGTTTCAGCAGCTGGAGTAGTTTCTGCTTCAGGTGTAGCCTCTGCTGACGCAGTGACATGATCAATAGCATCAGCAACTGGTTGTTCAGTTTCTGCGTATGCTGGTGCTTCTGATGCTGATGCGATAGCTTCTGTTACTTCTGAAACAGCTTGAGTTGACTCTTCTGTAACAGGTGCTTGAGTAGCTGTTGTGCTTACTGTTTCAACTGGAGCTGTCAAGTCCGCTGCAACTACAGATTGACCATTTACAGTCACTTCGTTAGTTGTCAAATTAGCTTCTGCAACTACAGGTGTAGTTGATGTTTCTGAAGTCGGAGTTTCAACTTTAACAGAGACAGCTTGATTATCAGCATTATAAGTTGCTGTCAAGACTGTTCCAGGGTAAATCAAATCAATGTTTGTGATTTGATTGATGTTAGCCAAAAACGTTCACATCGATACCCATTGCTTCAGCGATACTTCCCAAAAGTATCACCGTATTGAACTGTATAAGTTTGTTGGTTATCACTTACAGCAATATCTGCTTTGATTTGATCTACTGAACGAGCTGCCCAGTTTGAAGTTTCATCGGCATGTACGTGACTTGCAGCAAAAAGTGAAAGTGCTGCGGTCGAGTAAAGAAGTGCCTTTGTTGTTTTAGATTTTGATAACATGTATAATTCATTCCTTTTTTTAACAATTTTAACATCTACAATAATACCACACTTTTTGTCAAAAAAGGGGTGATTTACTGCACTTTAAAGCAATTACTAACTAGTTGTAACAAGCCTAATTTATTGAAAAACAGCTGAGATATTTGTAAAAAACTGTAACAATTCATACCAATTCAAATGGTAATTACTTTTTAAAGAAAATGCTAAAAGTCATTATGCTTATCGTAGACTTAGTCGCTATTAATGAGCCAGATAATCTTCCCAAATCTGGTCAAACTGCCCCAGATTAAAGGAAAAGCTAGCTTGATCTTCCAAGTAACGACTAACTTCTTCGAAGTCATCAGTATGCTTCGGGAAGGTTGAATCTTCAAAAGCCAAGTCAGCCAAGATTGCTACTGGTTCATTGGACTTTGGATTACGCTGGGCCATCAGCCAAGTATAAAAGGATTTTCTCATGCCTTCTCCTAACTGATTAATTCTGTTCCAAACTGGTCTTGTTTGACTTTTTTAGCCTTCATCAGACCACCTAAAGCTTTCTTAAATTGTCCCTTAGAAATACCGAAGGTTGCCTTGATATCTGCTGGTGATGACTTGTCATTAAGCGTCATAAAGCCACCATTGCTCTCTAAATAAGTCAAAATCATCTGAGCATCATTTTCAAGCATTTCAAAAGAACGTGGTTTAAGAGAAAGATTGAGGGTACGGTCAACTTCTCTGAACCCAATCACACGCGCTTCAAGGACCTGACCTAAGCGTGGCTCAGCATAACGTTCTGAGGGATGGATGAAACCAAGCATGTTATTCTCTGGTAGATAAACAAAGGTTCCTGAGAGTTTGAGACGGTAGGCAATGGCTGGCCATTTTTGGTTTTGCATATTATCATAAGCAGGACCAGCCATACGTTGAAAGACCTCAGGTTCAGCAGGAAGCCCCCAAATACGGTCTTTTTTATCAACATCAAGTTTGATATAGAGCTTATCGCCTTTCTTAGGCCAAAGCTCTTTGAGTTCCGGCAAAACATCAAGGGAGACAACAATCTCCTTATCTGGAATTCCCACATCTACAAAGACACCCAAATCCTTACGAACTTCAGTGACCTCTCCCCAATCGTAAGAATCACGAGTTGCTTTGATTTCCTTTTGAGTCAGACGTGATTTTTGCTTGCTATCTGTATAGGCGAAACCTGTCACCATGTCACCAATGGCATGTTCTCCTTCTTCTTTAGACAAGGCAAAAGTCACACCGTCCTTTTGAACAAAATAAAATTTGTCATTTTCATCAGTTACTAGGGCAGTAATAATTGTTCCAAGTAATGTATTCATCTTTTTTCCTCTAAAAAGAGAGTCGGACAAGGAAGCTAACATAGTCCATGCTCTTTTGCTTCTGTCCCACTCTCCTTATTTTTCTATTGATTAAACAGTAAGGAGTTCTTTTTCCTTTTCTGCTGTCATGCTGTCAATCTTCTTAACAGCGTCATCAGTTGCTTTTTGGATATCTTTTTCCAAAGATTTCAACTGATCTTCTGTGATTTCTTTGTCTTTTTCTTGCTTCTTAGCTTCATCCATAGCATCACGGCGGATGTTACGGATAGCGATTTTAGCATTTTCACCGACTTTTTTCACTTCTTTAGCCAACTCTTTACGTGTTTCTTCTGTAAGTGCTGGGATAACCAAGCGTACTACAGAACCATCGTTAGCTGGGTTGATTCCAAGGTCAGATTCGTTGATTGCACGTTCGATATCAGCAATTGAACCTTTATCAAATGGTGAAATCAAAAGGACACGTGCTTCAGGAACAGTGATTGAAGCTAATTGGTTAAGTGGTGTTGGGGCACCATAGTATTCTACAGTGATGCGGTCAAGAAGTGATGCATTGGCACGACCTGCACGGATAGAGCCAAATTCACGGGCCAATGACTCATGTGAGTGGGCGAAACGTTCTTTTGCTTTTTCAATAATTGCGTTTGTCATAAATTCTCTCTTTCTTACTTGTGTGATTCTGCTTTGTTAGATACAGTTGTTCCAATTTGTTCACCAAAGATAACACGTTTGATGTTTCCTGGTTCGTTCATGTTGAAGACAACAAGGTCAATGTCATTATCCATTGAGAGGGTAGAAGCTGTGGCATCCATGATTTTCAAACCACGTTTAATAACTTCCACGTGTGTCAACTCGTCAAACTTAACGGCATCGGCGTTTTTACGAGGGTCGTCATTGTAGACACCATCAACACCGTTTAGCCATAAGAATAGCATCAGCTTCGATTTCAGCTGCACGAAGAGCCGCTGTTGTATCTGTTGAGAAGTATGGTGAACCAATACCTGCTGCAAAGATAACGATACGGCCTTTTTCAAGGTGACGAAGGGCACGACCACGGATATAAGGCTCCGCTACAGACTTCATATCAATCGCTGTTTGAACACGTGTATCAACACCGAGTTGTTTCAGACTATCAGCCATAACAAGGGCGTTCATCGTTGTTCCAAGCATTCCAGTATAGTCTGCTTGAACACGATCCATTCCTGCTTCAGCAGCAGGTTCGCCACGCCAGAGGTTACCACCACCAATAACTAAAGCAATTTGAATACCTGAATCCGCTACTTCAGCAATTTCCTTAGCCATAGCTTGGACAGTTGGAAGATCAATCCCAACACCTCGTTCACCAGCCAAAGCTTCACCTGAAAGTTTAATGAGGACACGTTTGTATTTTGGTTCTGCCATGATTTCTCCCTATTAACTATTTTATTTTCAACTTTTATTCTTAACTGAGATTTATCATTCCTAAGTCATCAATTAGCATCGTCTTAAGAATTGTAAAGGCTCATTTGAGCTTTGCCTTTGACAAATTGGTTAGGAAAATGATTTCTTTTTTGCAAAAAAAATACTAAATCTTCATCCTTACTATTTTATCATAAATTAGGGTTTTCACCTAGTCAAATATTTAAAAAATATCTTTACAAGATGACTGTAAAAGTAATGGTATCATTTTTGTAGGAAGCAAAGAGACGTCCCTTAAATAATTTGACCATACTTTGTGCCATAGACAGACCAATACCAAATCCCTTATGTTCTTTATTATTATGGGATTCTTCTGTACGGTAAAAACGTTCGAAAAACTTACTATAGTCAACAGACTTGCCTTCTTTATAAGTATTAGACACTTCTAGACGAGCCCGTTTTCGCGTCCTACCAATCTGACGAAGCCTTACAGTAACCGTCCCTTCTGGATCACAATACTTGTTAGCATTATCCACAAGCAAGGTCACGAGTTCAAAGAGAGACTTCTCCTCTGCCTTAACATGAATCCCTGGAGTAATATCCATGACAAACGATTTACCATCTCTGATAACAGGACCTTTAAAGTCTTCTGCAGCATCCTCAGTAATATAGGAAAAATCCACATCTTGAAGAACAATGTCGGGCTGCTCCTCCAGACGAGATAGAGCCACAAGAGAATTGATTAGATTGGTCAAACGTGCCACTTGGTCATTCGTTGACTTGGTCCATTCATTCTCTCCAGTCATAAGCTCCTGTAGCTCTGTATTGGCAGAAATAATGGCCAACGGGGTCTTCAATTCATGGCTAGCATTAGTAATAAAACGTCTTTGCTTTTCATAATTTCGGATAAAAGGACGAATGACGATTCCTGATAAGGCACTGACAATGACAACAAAAAGATAAAGCCAAACATGGATAAGAGGATAGAAATACTAAGCAAGGCTTGAGAAGAATTATAATAAGAGGTCGTGTCCAGAAAGACCACCAGAATCCTACCTTGGCTAACCTTACTAACCTGATAGCTCAGATTGATGTTTTTTTCTCTAATTGTCCCAATACTAGATGACATACGGCTAGCTGCAAGGGCGTAATCAGCAGCTGATTCATCATCTACTAAAGAAGTATGACTGACATCCTGACTAACCACTTCGTCACCGGACAAGATTACACTGAAAAAGCTAAAGCTATCCGATGGAATTTCACGCCCTTGGTTGGTCTCAATTTTTTTTGTTTTTCCAAAACTACCATTATTTTCTGTAAGCGTATTGAGAACCTTACTAATTTCCTGCTCTGTCTGAAAAGACCTCACCGTATTGATGATTCCCACAGTAGAGACCAAGATAAAGAGGATAGCCAAGGAAGCAATCGTAATAAATTGAAGTCGTAAACGTCTAAACATGGGCTACTCCTCTCTAATTGGCGAGAAGGCAAAAGTCGCCACCCTTTTCACCAAGAATGCTAATATCAGCCTGGATGGCTTGTAATTTTTGACGCAGATAGGAAATATAGACCCAGACAATAGACTCGTCTACATCTTCCTCATCATCCCAGATGGTCTTAAAAAGATGTTCCGTCGTTAGTTTTTTGGCAGGATTGAGCATGAAGTGGGCCAGTAACTTGGTCTCTCTGCTTGAAAGTCGAATGGCGTTCCCAGCTACCAACTCCTGCTCTTCTTGGTCCAAACGAACAGAACCAAGAGTCAAAATTTTGGCAGTGAAGCTCTCACTCACACGACGTTCTAATGAACGCAGACGCGCCAAAAGTTCTTTAAGGGAGATTGGCTTGGTCAAGTAATCGTCTGCCCCAGCATCAAGCCCAGTCACGCGATCATCAATTTCAGCCATAGCTGTCAACATAATGACATGCGTCCTGTCCCCAGAGGAGCGAATCTCTTTTAGGGCCTCAATACCTGTTTTAATGGGCATCATAATATCCATAATCATCACTTGATAGGCATTCTGTGCAGCTAGGTCTACTGCCTCTTGCCCATTGAATGCTTGATCCACCTCATAACCCTGATGCTCTAGGGCTGCCTTGTAAACTCGAGAAAGAGCCTCTTCATCCTCAGCTAGTAGAATCTTCAAAGCCATTCTAGTCCCCTCCTTCTTGAATTAAGTTACGGATGGTCTGCATGGTCAAATCGCATGAAGCTAATTCATCCGCACAGCGCTTAAGCTCACGGGTAATCATTTCTGGATTCTTGATGTCGTGCTTGTACTTCATTTGATGCTCCAAACTGGCCCAGGAATCCTGAGCAATGGTCCGAAGCTGAACCTCAACAAAATAGGTTCCTCTCTCATTTCCTAGCACATCTGGAAACTCGGTTTCGATTTCCAAAATGAGATGATAAGAACGATAGCCATTGGGCTTAGCATTTAAAATGTAATCTTTCTCGTTATAGATAGAAACGCCAGGGATAGCCTTGATAACATCAATAGTTTTGTAAATATCATCGACAAAACCACAAACAATTCGAATTCCAATACTGTCACGAATTTCCTTGAGGGCAGATTGGCTGGTTTCAGGCAAATTTTTCCTACGACACTTTTCACGCATAGAATCGCTTTCTTTAATTCGTGAAATAAAATGTTCATAGAGTTTAAAGCCTGTTTCTTTTTTGCTAGTAATATTAGCCGCAATAATCGGGTCTGTTATTTCTTGTAAAATCTTGGGGAGATACTGAGCATATTCCCCATAAATACTTGGAGTTGACATATAAACCTCCTCTAATAGCGTTTCCTAATTATAGCATAGTTAGGCTTAAAAATAAGGAATGAGCCAGACAAGAAGGACTCTAAAGCTAAGAAAAAAATCCAGCCGAAGCCAGATTCATTTTGCTTATCTAAGTTAAATAGCACAAGGCTATTCATCAAGCGATTTGACAAAAGGCCAGTTACCTAGTTTGTGTGTTTCATAAGTCAAAACCTTATAACCACATTGCTTGTAGCCATTTTTCTCATAGAAAGGTACATTGTAATCGCGATTGGTAATCAAACCAAGACTGTGACCTCCTGTACTACGCACAAAAGGTTCAATCCCTTCAAGCAAGAAACGACTCCCTATCCCTTTTCTTTGATAATCTGGAGTCACCGCCAACATCATCAAGTACCAGTCGTATTCTGCAGAATCTTCCAGATGTCTTTCGGACTCTTCAACAAAGTTAAAATACTTGAACAACTTAGTGATGCTTATAAAACGGAAAGCTTGGTCGCCCCATTTTGAAGATAATTAAGCATAGAAATTGTCTGATGCTGTAAAATAGCTGCCGCAACAATGCGACCATCCTTTTCAGCCACCAAACATGAGTCCCGTTTAATCGCCAAACGCACCAATATTTCCTGCAAGGCTAAGACAAATTCCTTATACTGTTCAGGCTTCTTTAAATTACTGGCAATCATTGAAAGATAGGGGTAATCTTCAAAGGCATCGGCACATACTTGTGCAACTTCCTGAACTTCGTCTAGTCTTGCTTTGCGATATTGCATCTTAATCTCCTAATCTGTCTGTTTTTTTCAGTATAACACAAAACGCATGACTGACAGTCATACGTTCTATGTTTTTTTGTAAAATCTTATAATTTTATAAGAAAAGTTTAGGCAACTTCTTCTGTAAATTGACTATTATAAAGATCAGCATAGAAACCATCTGCTGCCATGAGCTCATCATGATTGCCCTGTTCAATAATGTTACCATCTTTCATCACAAGGATAAGGTCAGCATTTCGAATGGTTGATAAGCGGTGGGCAATAACAAAGGAAGTACGGCCTTCCATAAGCTTGTCCATGGCTTTTTGAATCAACTCTTCTGTTCGGGTGTCAACTGATGATGTCGCTTCATCCAAGATAAGAAGAGGGGCATCCTTAAGAAGCGCACGCGCAATGGTCAAGAGCTGTTTCTGACCAACTGACAAGGTCACAGAATCATCCAAATAAGTATCATAACCCTTTGGAAGTGTGGTGATGAAGTGGTGAACACCGACAGCCTTGGCTGCAGCAATAACTTGCTCATCAGAAATATTCTCTTGGTTGTAAATCAAATTATCACGAATAGTACCTTCAAAGAGCCAAGTGTCTTGAAGCACCATAGAGAATTGGTCATGAACGGTTTCACGCTTCATGTCATTAGTATCCACACCGTCAATGGTGATACGACCTTGGTCGATGTTATAGAACTTCATAAGCAGGTTAACAATAGTCGTCTTACCAGCACCCGTTGGACCAACGATCGCAATCTTTTGACCTGGCTTAGCAAGAGCTGAAAAGTCATGAATAATAGTCTTTTCAGGAGTATAACCAAAGGAAACATGGTCAAAGACTACTTGACCTTTAGTATCTGTCAACTCAGCTGTCTTAGCTGACTCGTCGTCCATATCTTTTTCTTCCAAAAATTCAAAGATACGACCAATGGCTGCAGTAGCTGATTGGAGTTGTGTAATCCCTTGTGCAATTTGAGAAAGAGGTTGGGAGAAGATACGAACATAGGTCATGAAGGCCACCACATCTCCAATCGTCAAGCTACCATCAATAACTTTGATGGCACCCACAAGACAGACCATGACATAACCAAAGTTCCCAATGAAATCATAAGTGGCATCATAATACCTGAGATAAACTGTGATTGCCACATCGATTTATAGAGTTTATCATTAAGCCCCTTGAAAGCCTGACTGCTTTCTTGAGCGGCATTGTAACTCGTTACGACTGCTTGACCTGTGTAGATTTCTTCAATATAACCATTAATATTAGCCAAATTTTCTTGTTGGCGCTTGAAAAGGGGTTGTGAGAAGCCCATGATAAAGGCTACCAGAACAAAACCTATCAAGACAGAACCAATCGCAGTGAAAGCCATAGTGACATTTGAGTAGAACATCATAATAATGGCTGCCACCAAGAGAACACTTGAAGTAATCAAGGTACCTAAGCCTTGGCTAAGCGATTGTCCCAAAAGGTCAACGTCATTGGTCACACGAGAGAGGGTATCCCCTTGAGAGTGACTATCGAAATAATTAAGAGGGACACTGTTGATTTTCTTTTGGATAGCTGTACGGAAACGTTGTGAAAAGCGTTGTGTAACTGTCGCAACCGTAAAGCTTTGTAGGTAACCCACAATGGCTGAAATGGCATAGAGAACAGCCAAGGTCATAGCAATACTTGCTACCTTGTCCAAATCAATGCCTGGAATCGTCCCCATTTTTGTAGGTGTGATACCCTCAGTAATAGTATTGGTAATTTCTTTAAGCTTATCTGGTCCAATAACTGTAATGACCGCTGAAATAATTGCTCCAAAAATCGCAAGGACAAACGGAATTTGGAAACCTTTAATATAGGGTTTTAAGCGTTTATAGGATGATGTTTTTGGCTTATTTTCCATTTTCTAACTCCTCCTTAGACAATTGTGAATAGGCAATTTCTTGGTAAACCTCATTATTTGCCAAGAGTTCCTCGTGAGTTCCTTGACCAACAACCTTACCTTGGTCAAGTACCAAGATTTGGTCAGCATCCATAATAGTAGAGATACGTTGGGCAACAATCAACTTGGTCAAGTCTTGTGTTTTTTCAGCCAATTCTTGACGTAACTTACGATCGGTCTTATAGTCCAAGGCTGAGAAGGAATCATCGAAAATCAAGATTTCAGGCTTACGTGCCAAGGCACGCGCAATAGCCAAACGTTGTTTCTGTCCACCTGAGAAGTTAGACCCGGCTTGGGCAACTTCTGCTTTAAGTTGACCTTCTTTATTTTCAACAAAGTCTTTTCCTTGAGCCAATTCGAGAGCTTCCCAAATCTTAGCATCATCAAGGGGACTGTTATTGCTCGTTCCCATCGTCATATTTGACGTGATATCACCTGAGAAAAGCACTGCCTTCTGTGGAATATAACCGACTATATTGTGCAAGGTTTCGTGGTCATAATGGCGTACATCTACTCCGTCAACCTTGATCGTTCCTTGCGTGGCATCATAAAAACGTGGGATAAGGTTGACAAGCGTTGATTTACCAGATCCAGTCGAACCAATAAAGGCAACCGTGTCACCTTTTTTAGCTTTGAAGCTAACATGCTCCAAAACAGGCTCTGAAGTTTCAGAATAACGGAAGGAAACATCATCAAATTCGACAGTACCCACTTCTTTAGGTTTTTCAGAACTATTTTCAGGGTAAGAGACTGAAGATTGGGTATCTAGAACTTCATTGATACGACCAGCTGCTACAACTGCACGTGGAAGAAGGAAGAAAACAACAATCATCATCATGAATCCCATAACAACCTGCATGGCATAAGATGAATAAACCACCATGTCTGAGAAGAGATGGACCTTATTTTCCATGGCACCAGCAATCTTAGTTGGATCTGTTGGAATCTTAACATCTTCAATCAAATGCGCACCAATCCAATAAATAGCCAGTGTCAAACCACTTGATACAGCAGTCATTACCGGTGTCAGTAAGGCAAAAGAACGACCAATAAAGAGATTGTTTTGGGTCAAATCAGTATTGGCCTTTTCAAATTTATCCTCTTGATAACTTTCGGCGTTATAGGCACGCACCACACGAATTCCAGTAAGAGATTCACGCGTTACGCTATTCAGTTTATCGGTCAGAGTTTGAATCAAGCGTTGCTTAGGCATAACCATAATCAAGAGGAAAAGCATGAGAATGGCAATCACTGCCACAGCGACAAGCAAGGCAAGGAGCCAATTTCCATTTTTATCGGCAATCTTTGTAATCGCCCAAATGGCCATGATAGGTCCCTGTGTAATAACCTGTAACCCCATGGTAAGTACCATCTGCAATTGGGTAATATCATTTGTCGTACGGGTCAAAAGACTAGGAATTGAGAATTTCTTGATCTCTGCGTCCGAAAAATCTAGAACCTGATGGAAGATATCATCACGAAGGCGGGTGGTAAAACTTGCCGCTGTTCTGGCAGCTAAGAAACCAACAACTACAGAGGCCATAAAGCCTGCAAACGACATTAAAAGCATTCGCATCCCTGGAGCATCTGTATTCCAGGCAAAAATATCCGACGCTTTAGTTCCCTTAGTTGATAAGAGTGTCGTAATATCAGACATATAGTCTGGAATTTTCAAGTTTAGATAGACGTTCAAGCAAACAAAAATCACCGCTAAGACAATCATGATTAACTCTTTTGTCGTCAAACGTTTAAAAATTTTAAACATAAGTTACTCCTTATTTTTTTCTAAATTCATACGAATTTGGTGAAAGACACGAAAGGCTGTTTCAGCATCCTCCTTCGAAATACCTTCTAACAGCTGTTCATGGATGGCCTCTCGAAAATGTTCGACATCTTGGGCCTTCTTTTTACCTAAGTCTGTCAAATGAACATACTTGTAGCGTTTATCCTTGTCCGATGCCACCAATTCAACGAAACCATTTTTCTCCATACGTTTGACCAAATTACTAGCTACTGACTTGGAAATAGATAGTCTTTTCTCGATGTCTTTGATAAAGATTTCTTTATCTTGATTCTCAAACAGATACCTGACGGCAAATCCTTGCGGGCCAGCTAAATGCTCAACACCATGGACCTTTCCTAACTCTTGCACGCGAGATTCCATAGTATTGATGAATTCTCTGAATTCACTAAAAGGATCTTTTCCATGCATCACAAGTTCCTCCTTGAATAATTCTCATGGAAACTATTTTAGTTCTTATGAGAACTATTGTCAAGAAAAAAGTTCTTATGAGAACTAAAAAAGAGTGAAAAGGATATTACTCTCCTCTCACTCCCGTAACTGTGATTATTAAGGCTTTGGACTCTAAAATCTAAGACCACCTGAGCCAAGCTATCTAAATAATAATCCCCTCTAAATGATCCAACTCATGTTGAATAATTTGGGCTGGCATGCCAGAAAAACTTAACTGTTTAGGCATCCATTGTTCATCTAAATAAGCAACCTCAATCGACTCATAACGTTTGGTTGGACGACTTCCCTCTAAAGACAAACAAGACTCCTCTGTTTGAAAAGGTGAGGACTTGCTGACTAAAACAGGATTAAACATAACTAGATTAACAAAACCGATATTGACGATAATAACACGCTTTTTAACGCCAATCATATTGGCAGCCATACCCACACAGGCATCCTTATGAAACTCCAGTGTATCACGTAAATCTTTAGCCAAATAGAGGTCTTCTTTAGTCGCTTCTGTCGATTTTTGTCCAAGGAAAAAGACATCCTTTACGATAGTTTTTATCATCTATTTACTCCTTTATTATTTCTTTTCTAAATGCACTTCTTTTGTCTGTAGTCACCTCGATTAATTATATCAAAAGGCCTACCCTCTAGTAAAATAGACAAAAAAAAGAAACCCGCAGGCTTCTTTTTAGTCATCTTTCTTCACTCTATACAAATAACCAATAAACGCCAAAAGACTAATAGTTGAAACACCCATTGCCAATTTGGCAACTGGGGTATAGCTATAGGTCAAAACGACACCATGCTTACCTGGTGGTAGGACTAGATTAGTTGGATTCTTTTCTTTAGCTAAGTAAGTAGTTACTCGCTTTCCATCAATCCTCGCTTTTTGTCCTTTATAGTAGAAAACTGGTAGCGACAAGACTTTAGCTTCTTTTGACTCGTTATCTACTGTAAGTACTAGCTTCTTTGGAGAACGGCTGATGGTTGACTTAATTTCCTGATTATCCAAGAAAAGATGTTTGTCAAAGACAAAGCCAAAGGGCACTTCTTTATTGGTGTAATCGCCATTTATATTTTTATAAGTTCCCTTAGCTAGCATTTCTCTCGTGACTTTTGTATTGCTTGGCAATATATTCTTGGCTTTAGTCATCTTATCTTGGACAGTAACAATCTGAAACATATTCAGACAAAGACCAAACAAGACAAGTATCCTCGCTGCCTTCATAGATATATTTTCCAAGATATTAGCCAAGGCTAAGCCAAAGAAAAGCAAGGCAAAACTCCATAATCTCCAAGGAAATTGTAGATTGGACACTGGACTCTCCTGTAATAACTGCCAAGGAAAATTATTCAAAGTTAAAAAAGCCAAAACAAGAGAAATAAAAAGGTAAATTCTAGCTTCCTTATCCTTCACAAAACGCTTAGCAAAGATTAGGCTTAGCACTAGACCCAGGAGATAGAGAAGATTAACTGATGGAGTCCTTAAATCACTTTTTAGAATCAACTCCCAGTTGTCTGCCAGACTTAAGGCAGCTTTTGATAGGAGTGGTTTAAAAGTCGTTCGTAGATTGACATACTTGAATTGCTCTATCATAGGAACAAAGAAAGCTAGAGACATACTAAGAGTGACAAGAGTGGCCTTAAGAAATCCTAGAATACGTTCTTTTTTATTATCCCAAATCCCAAAACTAGCTACCACTGCTATGAAAATCATAAGAGAAGCCAAAAGGACAGATAAGACATGGGAATAGACTAAACCAAGCATGCCAAGAGTCAAAACCCACCATTTCTTATAATCTCCAAATGTTATCAAACGAACGCCAACGAAAAACTAGAGGTAAAAAAATCATAGCCAGCGTTTCGCCAACAGCTGCCCGGTAATAAGAATTGTGCAAGAAATAACCCGAAAAAAGATAAAAAGGTAACAAATATCATCACCTGTTTATCAGAATAGTTTCAATAAACGTAATCCGTAAAAAAACTAAGCAAACAAGTTACAAAGCGAACAAGAAATTGAAAAACTCATCCAGGCTACAAAGACTGACTGAGTCAGCTTATAGATTATGAAAAATAGGATAATAGGTTAACCAGGGATAAAAGGTATTGATTAATTGTCCGGTCCCTCCGTTAGTTGTAAAATTGATAGGACTCTTCCAGACAGTATCCAAGGATAACAGTCGGTTAATGTGAAAGACAATATCATCACCATAAAAGCTTGTCCCTAAAAAGAACATAGGGCAGTATTGACACTATGCTGATCAAGAAACTTATTAGAATGACTGTCTGATTAGTATACTTCTTTCTCTTTTTGCCCCACAGGGATCCTTTCCAAGACTCACGATTATTCCTCTCATATTCTAATTCATCAAAATCTACTCTAGAAAAAGATTTCTTACTAGCTCATTATACCAAAAAAGGATAAATATCCTCTTCCTCCTAAGTCTGTCTAAACAAAAAAAGAAACCCGCAGGCTTCTTTTCTTATTTTATTGAGAGGCTATTGGTAATAGTCTATCAATTAAACGATACCTTGTGCTGACATAGCATCTGCAACTTTAAGGAATCCAGCGATGTTGGCACCTACAACAAGGTTACCTTCATGACCAAATTCTTTAGCAGCTGCTGCAGCATTTTCGTAGATACCTTTCATGATATCGTAGAGTTTAGCATCAACTTCTTCGAATGTCCATTGTGTACGTCCGCTGTTTTGTGCCATTTCAAGAGCTGATACAGCAACACCACCGGCGTTAGCAGCTTTGGCAGGACCAAATGATACACCAGCTTTAAGGAAGACATCAATAGCTCCCAAAGTTGAAGGCATGTTAGCACCTTCTGAAACAGCCAATACACCATTTGCTACAAGTGTTTCTGCATCTGTTTCATCCAATTCATTTTGAGTTGCACATGGGAATGCCAAGTCAGCTTTAACTGACCAAACTGTCTTTTCACCACCAGCAGGTGTGAAGGTTGCGTTTGGACGTGCTTCTGCATATTTAACGATACGTTCACGTTTAACTTCTTTGATTTCTTTCAACAAGTCAACGTCGATTCCGTCTGGATCATAAACAAAACCAGATGAGTCAGAACATGTTACCGCTTTAGCACCAAGGCTTTGCAATTTTTCAATAGCATAGATGGCAACGTTACCAGCACCTGAAACAACTGCTGTTTACCGTTAAAGTTTTCACCACGTGCATTAAGCATTTGTTCTGCAAAGTAAACAGCACCGTAACCAGTTGCTTCTGTACGAGCAAGAGATCCACCCCAGTTCAAACCTTTACCAGTAAGAACACCTGTGTACTCGTTACGAAGACGTTTGTATTGGCCGTAGAGGTAACCAATTTCACGTCCACCAACACCGATATCACCTGCAGGTACGTCTGTATCTGCACCAATGTGTTTGCTCAATTCAGTCATGAAGCTTTGGCAGAAACGCATGATTTCGTTATCTGATTTACCTTTAGGATCGAAGTTTGATCCACCTTTACCACCACCGATTGGTTGACCAGTCAATGAGTTTTTAAAAATTTGTTCGAAACCAAGGAATTTAATGATTGATTGGTTTACTGATGGGTGGAAACGAAGACCACCTTTGTAAGGACCAATAGCTGATGAAAATTGTACACGGAAACCACGGTTTACTTGTACTTGTCCTTTATCGTCAACCCATGGCACACGGAATGAAACGATACGTTCTGGTTCAACCAAACGTTCCAAAAGGTTTTCTTCAATATACTTAGGATATTTATCGAAGACAGGAACAAGTGAATCGAAAACTTCTTCAACTGCTTGAAGGAACTCAGCCTCATGGCCATTTTGAGCTTTCACTTTTTCAAAAACGCTAGCAACGTACTCTTTACCTGTTGTCATATCAATGTTTCCTTTCAAATAATTACCTTAGTAATTTAATTACATGAATAGTATAAATTTTCAGAATCTTCTTGTCAAGTATTTTCTGCTATTTTTTTGATTTTTATGTTAGGTTTTGTGACATAGCAAGTGACCTCTCTTTTTTTTAGTTAATCCTAAAATGTTATCAATTCAACAATGTAAGCGGATTCCATTTTTCTAGTTTTTCTCCAAAATTTTTTAAACTTTTTTTGAACTTTAAGACCAAAATGGGTTAAAAATAATTTAGTAAATTTACTATTTTTTACATTTACAAAGATTCCCAACTATGTTATCATTAATTTAGTAATTTTACTAAATCTCAAAAAGGATCATTTTTTATGAAAAGAAAACAATTATCAGGAAAGCGCATCGGCATTGTTTTTGGAACTTTCGCTCCAATGCACGTTGGACACGTTGACCTCATTACCAAGGCAAAACGTGCTAATGACAATGTACTCGTCATCGTAAGTGGCAGCAACACACAAGAAGATCGTGGGACACGCGCAGGCCTATCACTCAATCGACGTTTCCGTTATGTTCGAGAAGTCTTCTATGATGATGAATTAGTCGTTGTGGATAAACTAGACGAAGCTGGGATGCCAGCCTATCCAGAGGGCTGGGTGCCTTGGGTTAATCGTGTCAAAGAGCTTATCGCTAAGAATACGGATGATCCTGAAAAGATTACCTTCTATGTTGGAGAGCCAGAGTATGTGACTGAGCTCAATCGCTATTACCCTCAAGCTCAGGTAGAACTCATCGAACGTTCTATTATCAATATCTCTGCTACTGAGATTCGAGACAATCCGATGGAAAATTGGCGTTTTATCACCAAGCCTTTCCGTCGCCACTTTACGCGCAAGGTCCTTGTTGTGGGCTCTGCTAGCGGTGGAAAGACTACTCTTGTTAAGGATTTGGCCCGCACTTACAATGCTCCCTGCTCTCTGGAATATGCTAGGGAATATCAAGAAAAGTATAATGTACGAGATGACGAGTTAGATACCAACGACTATATTCACCTCCTGACAGATCAATATGCCCAGACCTCTGATATCATTGACAAAGGGCAACACTCAGGACTTATCTTTGCCGATACCAATTCAACAGTCACTAAGGTCTATATCGACTACTATTTGAAAGAAAATATCTCCCAAGAAGAGTTCGACATGTTGGATCGTCTCTATCAGGTAACTCAAGCCCGTGAAAAGTGGGATTTGATTTTTGTGATTCTGCCAAAATCAAACTATGTAGATGATGGTTTCCGTGACATGACTATGGCTGATAATCAAACACGTGACTGGTTTACCCAGCACCTCCTAGACCTCCTATCACCATTCAAGGATAAAATCGTTATTTTAGGGGAAAATAGTAATAGCGACAGCTTCTTTGCGGACAACTACCACAATGCCAAAAAAGCAATCAAGGAACGTCTACACATCGAGATTTAGAAGACTGGTGTAAAGCAATCATCATTTGCACTTACAATAAATAAAGGAGGAAACCTATGACTAAAACCTTCGAAAACTCTGGTAGTGAAAAGGAATTTTTGGACATCTATAGGCGAGAGGAAGTGGATAAGTACGTTAAGCCCTCAGTGACCGTTGACTCTGTCATCTTCCGCTATTATGAAGGAAGAGTCCAAACCTTACTTATCAAGCGAAAAAGCCATCCCTTCATGGGGAAATACGCCCTCAGTGGTGGCTTCGTTCAGGAGCAAGAAGATCTCAATCTAGCTGTATGTCGCGAAGTACAGGAAGAAACATCCGTTAAACTCAATCCTGACCACATTGAGCAACTCATTACAGTGGGAACACCTTATCGGGATCCTCGAATGTGGACCATTACAGTGGCTTATCTCTGCTTTATGACCTTTAATGACATTCAAGTGGAAAAGGCTGCCGACGATGCAGCATCTACGCATTGGTTAGACATCGCCATGGTAGACGGTCGACTGCAACTTGTTGATGGTGAAAACAACTATCACATGATGACCTCGCCTTTGACCACTGGGAAATCCTCTTAACAGCTATGAAACGTATCAAGGGACGACTCGAATACTATCCAACTATCCTTTCCATTATGCCCGAGGAAAACACCTTGACTACCTACCGTCAACTTTTTGGTACCTTTAATGAAGACTACCTCAAGATGGATTCCACAAATTTCTTGCGCCGCTTTAAACACCTCTTCCAAAAAACAGGTCGTCAGGTAGCTACGAGAACCAGAAAAGCTGCCACCTACACTTATAACATCAAGCCACTCTAAAGTAGGTCTTTGTTTGACAATTTGATACTTATTTAGTAGTATTAAGAAAAATTAATAAGAGGTAGCCTATGAAAAGTTTTACATTGATTAGTGGCATTCTCATTACACTCTTGGGTGTCTTTTTCTTCGCTAATCCTACAAACCTTCTTGCCATCGTTGGTTGGCTGTTTGCCCTAGTGATGCTGGTATCTGGTGTTTCAAGTCTCATGGTTTATTTTAAACGAGATAACGAAAACCGCTCCTTCTTCCAACTGCTTCAGAGTATCATTTCCATTGTTTTTGGGATTATTTTGCTATCAACATCAGCATGGGTGCTCTCAGGTGTAGCTGTAACCATTATCGCTTGGTGGCTTCTTGTCTCAGCCTTTACACAAGGCTTTCAAGCTCATCGCCAACGTCAATTCGGCTTCTCAGGACAACCCGCCCTGTCAATCGCCTTAATTTGTCTGGTATTTGGGCTCTTGCTCTTTAGTGCTCCGTTTTTCTCAGCCTTTCTTATTGGGCGCTTGGTAGCTTCCTTAATTATCTTTACGGGTGTTTCAGTCCTTTCCTTTTCATTCCGCTTGTGGTAAGAAGAAACCAGACACTACATAAACATAAAAAAGCCTTGCAAATGCAGGGCTTTTGTCATACTTTGATTACTAAAGAGCTTATCCCTCTAGCTCACTCAAATACTCATAGCGTTCATACTTTTCAAGTAAGGTTTCATTAGCAGCATCCAAATCACGTTGAAGGGTAGCTAACTGTCCATAATCGCTAGCATTTTCAAGCATAGCTGCTTCAATCTCTTCGATTTTGGCTTCAAGGTCAGCAATCTCATCCTCGATGGTCGCCCACTCTTGTTTTTCAAAGTAGCTCATGCGTTTTTTGTCTTCTTTGACTTTCTCAACTTTAACGCTAGCTTGCTCTTTTTCCTTCTCGAGGAGGGCTGATTGCTCTTGTAAGAAGGCTTTTTCATCAAGGTAGTCTGTGTAGTTACCAAAAAACTCTCGAACACCACCCTCTTCAAAGGCTAGAATCTTGTTAGCTACCTTGTCCAAGAAATAGCGGTCGTGACTTACGGTAACGACAGGGCCGCCAAAACCATTAAGGAAGTTTTCCAAAACCGTCAAAGTTGCAATGTCCAAATCATTTGTCGGCTCATCCAAGAGCAGAACGTTGGGCTTTTCAATCAGAATCTTAAGTAGATAAAGACGTTTCTTTTCCCCACCAGAGAGCTTGGCAATCTGTGTCCCATGGGTAGAACGAGGGAAAAGGAATTGCTCCAAGAGCTCTGTGATACTGGTTGTCCCAACCGTTGTCTTAACTTCATCTGCAACTTCTTGCAAGTAGTTAATGACACGCTTGCTCTCATCCATATCTTTAATTTGCTGTGAGAAATAACCAATACGTACCGTCTCACCAATATCTAGAACACCAGCTGTAGGCACAAGGTCGCCATTAATCAGATTGAGCAAGGTCGATTTTCCGACACCATTATCCCCAACAATACCGATACGATCACGATTTTGCATGATAAGATTGAAATCGCTGAGAATTTGCTTGCCATCTTCATAAGCGAAATCGACATGCTCGAAGTTCACTACCTTCTTACCAATACGGCTGGTCTCAAAGTTAATTTCAAGATTGTCATTATTAACCGTTTGGTGAACCTCACCCTTAAGATCCTTAAAGCGATTGATACGAGCTTGTTGTTTGGTTGCACGTGCCTGCGGTTGCGTTCGCATCCATGCCAACTCCTGCTTATAGAGTTGCTTTTTCTTGTGAAGGGCTGCTGCATCTCGTTCATCTTGTTCGGCCTTTAGACGCACATAGTCTTGATAATTCCCCTGGTATTCAATCAGATTAGCCTGGTCTAACTCAAAGATACGTGTGGCTACATTGTCCAAGAAATAACGGTCGTGGGTAATAAAGAGGACCGTCTTTTTAGAAGACTTGAGAAAATTCGTCAACCAAGCAATAGTATCAATATCCAAATGGTTGGTTGGCTCATCCAAAGCAAGAGATCTGCATCATTCAAGAGAACCTGAGCCAACTGCACACGACGACGAAGACCACCTGAGAGGTCCCCGACCTTTTGCGAGAGATCTGACAATCCCAACTTAGACAAGACTGTCTTAACCTCGCTCTCAATGGACCAAGCATCTAGACTATCCATCTCAGCCATAACCTTCTCCAAGCGAGCCTGATTCTCCTCAGAATAATCTGCCATAAGGGTTTCATATTCACGAATCAAAGCCATCTCACGAAGGTCTGATGACAAGACTGTATCAAGCACTGTCTTGCTGTCATCAAATTCTGGCTCCTGAGTCAAATAAGCAATCTTATAGCCATTAGCCTTAGTGAAAGGTGACACATCACCATCAAAACCAATACGCTCAGAGACAACATCTAGCAGGGTTGTCTTACCTGTCCCATTGACACCAATAATCCCAATACGATCCAAATCATGGATAATGAATGAAATCTCTTTAAAAACCGTCTTATCCCCAACGGACTTGGTTAATTTTTCAACAATAAAATCTGACATTTTACTTCCTTTACAAATAACACCGCTACGGATCCTACGCATGCTCTGTAGCGGTGTGTCATTTTTATAACGTCCGTAGACTTATTTCATCGCTTGAACAAAGGCCATAATGGCTTCCTTGTCATTAGCTAATTGACCATCAACGATGGCATTTTCAATAGCTTTAAGTACACGTCCAAGGTCCGGACCAGGTTTGAATCCTAGCTCCTTCATCAGCGTGCCACCATTCACAACGATTTCGTGCTTATCATGGATGAGCAACTGACCATCCAAAGCGACAATACGCTCATAATCGACGTCCAAGCCCTGAGCCTGTCTCAAAGTTTCAGCCGCTTCTAAGAGCTCCTTACCATACTGATAAACATCTTGTTTAGTCACGGCTCTCTCCAAACGGAAATTGAAAATCTCAATCAAGGACTGAACTGTCTTTTGGAAATTAACAGACGTCTTCCATTTTTTAAGGAAAGAGCGCGGATTATCATGCTTGAGAGCCAAAAGAGTTGCCGCCCAAGCCTGTTCAGAACTTGTAAATCTAAAATCCTCCACATAGTCTGCCACAAAAGACTGCCATTCTTCAGCAGTTTCTTGAAAATCTGGAAGATACTGATAAGCCTTTGTCGCTAGAAGTGCCTTGATTCCTTTTTTCCAATGTGGGGCCAAAAGCAACTTATCGAACTCGATGAAACTTCGCTCAATCGAAATCTTTTCCAGAAGTGGGGCATGGCTGGTCATAGCCTGAAAAGTTTTTTCTTCGATATCAAAGTCTAAACTCGCGGCAAAACGTAGTCCTCGCATGATACGAAGGGCATCCTCGTTAAAGCGTTCCTCAGCCTTACCAACAGCCCTCAAAACACGATTGTCCAAATCAGCTAGACCATTGAACTTGTCGATAACCTCAGCATTTTCATTAAGAGCAAAAGCATTGACTGTAAAATCACGACGCTTAAGATCCTCTTCCAATGAACGCACAAAGGACACGCTAGACGGACGACGGTAATCTACATAGACATCCTCTGTTCGGAAGGTAGTCACCTCATACTCACCGCCATTTTCCAAGACCAAAACAGTCCCATGCTCAATGCCGATGTCTACCGTACGCTCGAAAATCTGCTTGGTTTCCTCAGGATAAGAAGACGAAGCAATATCCACGTCATGAATGGGACGGTTGAGAAGGGCATCGCGTACCGAACCACCAACAAAGTAGGCTTCAAAACCTGCAGCCTTAATTTTCTCTAATATTGGTAAAGCCTTCTGAAATTCAGAAGGCAAATAACTTAATCTCATAGTAAATGTTCCAAACCATAAACAAGCTGATCACGTTTAACCACTTCTTTAATACCTAGGTTAACTCCACCCATAAAGGAAATACGGTCATAAGAATCATGACGCAAGGTCAAGCCCTCTCCTTGAGCACCAAAGATAACCTCTTGGTGAGCCACAAGTCCTGGCAAACGTACACTGTGAATACGGAAACCATCAAACTCAGCACCACGTGCTCCAGCAAGTGTTTCCACCTCATCCTCAGCACCTTGATGTTTCGTTTCGCGAACCTCACGAATAAGTTCAGCTGTTTTCACTGCTGTACCTGAAGGCGCATCCTTTTTCTTGTCATGGTGAAGCTCAATGATTTCAAGATCTGGGAAATATTTGCTAGCTTCTGCTGCAAACTTCATAAGAAGGATAGCACCAATAGCAAAGTTAGGGGCAATCAAACCACCAATAGACTTGTCTTTAGAAAGGTCTGTCAATTCCTGAATTTGTACTTCAGTAAATCCTGTGGTACCCACAACTGGTGCAAAACCATTCTCCAAAGCAAAACGAGTATTTTCATAGGCAACAGCAGGCATGGTGAAATCTACCCAGACATCTGCATCAAAGCCAACCAAATCCGCTTTATCTGTGAAGACAGGAATACCATCCACTTCTTTTTCTGTCGCAAATGGATCAAGCAAGGCAGCCAAAGTCAATTCGTCATCTCCCTTGACCATTTCAACCGCAGTTGAACCCATTCTTCCTTTAAATCCAGCAACAATAACTTTAATAGACATGTCATTTTTCCTCTCTATTGATCTTAATCATAGACAAACCCCATCCCAGATGGATAGTACTTATTTGGTAAACTTAGGTGTTAGACCAAGTACTAGTGCTCCTTCACCCAAGTGTGTCGCAATTACGGCACATAAGGATACCACTGTTGAAACACTAATTCCCTGTGCTTCTAGCTGTCTTTTAAAATCTTCAGCTTTTTCAGGAGCATTCGTGTGAAGGATACTAAGTTCCATTTCACGATTTTCCTCAGCTAGAGCAACCAAACGTTTCACAGCTTTCTTCTCTGTACGCACCTTTTCAAAAACAACGATTTTTCCTTCGTCATTAAATTCAAAATAGGTTTGATAGACAAAAGATTTCCTAAAATCGCCGAACCATTCGACAAACGACCACCTTTTACCAGATGATTAAGATCATCCACAAGAATATAAGCCGTCGTTTGGTCAACCTGCTCCTCAAGCTTCTTCAAAATATTCTCAAAAGACATTCCTTGGGCTGACCAATACAAAACGTTTCTCACCATGGCTCCCATAGGAGCTGCTGTGATTTTTGTATCAGGAAAAGCAATCTTCAACTTGGCATGGTCCTCAATCAAAAACTGACTATTGGCCCAAAAACCAGAGATTCCTGAAGAAAGGAAAAGCCCAACGACATGGGTATAACCTTTCTCCTCAAACTCCATAAGCAAGTTATCCAAGTCAGCTAGATTAGGTTGCGACGTCTTGAGCAGTTCCTCAGAGTTTGCCATTTGCTCATAAAACTGATTGACATCCAAGTTTTTTCCTTCAACAAAAGGCTGCCCCTCAATGATGACCGGAATATCTAAAACATAAACATCAGCATGGCCCTGAATTTCAGCAGGGAGATTAACTGATGAGTCCGTAATAACTGCAAGAGACATCTTAGAACTCCAAATTGATACCTGGACGATCCAAGGCAATTTCAGTTACTTCATAAGTCAAACGTTGAAGCGTATCCAAGAGCGGTGCAGCCAAGGCTTCTGCTTCTTCTTGTGAGAAGTCTTTTGGTTCATTGACGATACGGTTTTGAATGTGGTCCATTTGAGAAACAATCCCTGAGATAACAAACTCATCACGGACAATCATAAATTGCAAAACAGCTACAACAGACGTATTGTTAGCTTCTTCATCTTTATTGTGCAACTGGAAAGTTACTTCAACATTTGTTTTAGGCACACCATTCTCTTTTTCCCACTCATGGTTACGAACATCATAGTGGTAACGGTTAACAAATACTTTTTCGCGAATTAAATCCATTAGTCATATTCTCCTTGATACAATTACTCTTTATTATAGCATAAATATGCTTTATTATGGGAATATTATTGACAGAAAAATGAGTATTTAGACTGATTTTGACAGCAATAATAATCACTAGAAAAGTAGGAGCTTTGATTTAGGTCTAAGAACACTAAAATAAGGCTCCTTCATCAGAAAAGAGCCTTACATTGACAGCTAACAGTCCCTCAAAGAACGTTTCTGCTGTCCCTGTTCATCAAATTCTCAGGGGACAACCAATTCTCAAATCGTTTCTTAAGTACTGGCCACTCACTGTCAATAATCGAGAACCAGTCCGTATCACGGCTACGTCCCTTATAGATAGCATGGTTACGAAAACACCCCTCATAGGTGAACCCTAAACGCATGGCTGCATTGGCAGAAGGGCGGTTGAGACTATCACATTTCCACTCATAACGACGATAGTTAAGATCTTCAAAGGCATATTTCATAAGCAGGTATTGAGCTTCTGTGGCTGCTCGAGTCTTTTGCAAGTCAGGTGCCAAAATCACTCGCCCCATCTCAACACTGCGATTTTTGGGTGTAATAGCCATGAGTGAAAAGGTTCCTAGAACTTTACCTGAAGCCTTATCCCTAATGGCAAAGAAATAAGGATTCTGGGATTGCTCATAATCCTCCAAACACTGACGTACAGCTTCTTCAGATTCAAAAGGGTCCGCATACATATAGGTCCAATCCGAAAGAATCTGATTAGTAAAGTAAAAGTCTAAAATGTCCTCATAATGCTCTGCCACTGTCAAATGTTCAACGCTACAATAACGACCTTCTAATAGAGCAACTTCTGGCATTTTACCTGGACTGGCATCTGCTAGACTTGGCCCTACTTCTTGTTGGTAGTGATTTAAAGGCATAGGATTCTCCTTTTTTCATAAAGAAAAGCCTACACAAAAGTGCAGACTTTAGCTTAATTATTTAGCAACTGGGTATACAGATACTTGTTTTTTGTCGCGACCTTTACGTTCGAAACGTACAACACCTTCAACTTTAGCGAAGAGTGTATCGTCACCACCACGGCCTACGTTTACACCTGGGTAGATGTGTGTACCGCGTTGACGGTAAAGGATTGATCCACCTGATACAGTTTGTCCATCAGCTGCTTTAGCACCAAGACGTTTAGCTTGTGAATCACGACCATTGGAAGTAGAACCCCCACCTTTTTTGTGGGCGAAAAGTTGCAAGTTTTCAAGAGTTTTCAACATAAGATTGTGTCCTTTCTTAGTGATTAGTCGCTAACTTACGCGTTGATAGCGTTGATAACAACTTTTGTATAAGGTTGACGGTGACCTTGTTTACGGTGGCTACCTTTTTTAGGTTTGTATTTGAAAGTAACAACTTTCTTTTGTTTACCTTGTTTTTCGATAGTTCCGACAACAGTAGCTCCCTCAACAACTGGAGTACCTACTACAGTTTTATCACCACCGACAAGAACAACTTCGTTAAAAGTTACTTCTGATCCAGCTTCAGCGTTGATTTTTTCAACGTAGATCGCTTGACCTACTTCAACTTTAACTTGTTTTCCACCAGTTTTGATGATTGCGTATGTGCTCATGATGCACCTCCTATTAAAATTTTTAATGTGTCTGAGGTTTCCCTCTGTGAAGACTCGCCTAGTACTGCGGGGACGAACCCACTTGCAAACAGTAGTCGTGCGGTTGCACAGGACGTGCATTTAGTCAACGTTACAATTCTATCATTTTTTCCCTCTAATGACAAGAGAAAAAGTTATTTTGATTATTCTTATTCTGCTCATTGAAATTTATCAAAGTAACGATTACCCTAATCAACTCTTATTCCATATCTTCCTAGGAAAGTCTTAGCTAGAGCCCGCTCCAGATCAACTAAGGAAAGGCTCTTATCCGTTGTCAAAATTTGATAGCGTTCACTTCCTTCGAAATAGAAGTGATTCAATGCCTGATAGCCATTTCGTTCATAAAATGCTAAACGTTTTAGACGTTGAGCCCAATTAGAGACTTGCTCCTCATCCATAGGCTCAATCGTAAGCACACACGGTCGTACCCCTGCTTTTTTCTTAACTTGTGCCAAAATCTGACTGCCATATCCCTGAGATTGTTTACTTTCCTCAACTGCAAGAAAAAGTAGGTAGACCAGGTTGTCAGTATAAATGGCATAGGTCAAGCCAACGAAGACTTCCTGATCAAAATAGGCCAAGAAAGATTGTCCTCTTTTCAAGCTGTTCCAAGATAATTGCCAAAGTGGTAGTCTCTCCTCCACAGGAAAAGCCGCTTCATAAAGCGAAGCGACCTTCTTAAATGTTGGTGTCAGAGGATAAATGTTACGAACCTCTAATGTCATTTCCCTAACCAATAACCTTCTTATAATCTTCTGGTGTTGCTACATGAGCATGCTCACGTTGACGATCAAGCAAGTGATTAAGGAAGTCACGGTTGCCCAAGGCTTCTTTAAGTGTTTGCTTAAATTGCCCAGCATTCATTGGTGAGAAGATATTACTTGGTGCGGTATATTCAGGACCATGGCTAGTGTTCGTAAAGGCAAGGATAAGCAAGTTGTTTTCAAAGGCAGCACGTGTCGCTGACAAGATTTCATTTTGATGGTTAATATCCAAGTAGAAATCAGCTTCCTTATAAAGACGCTTAACCTGCTCTGTTGTAATATTAGGGTAAAGGCTAACATTACTATATTTAGCCAAATCCATCAAGCGACTTGACATTTCTGTGATTGCTCCAACATGATAATGCATGGTAGGCACTTCACTGACAATGCTTTCCAAATGTTCAATCTGATCTGAATTGGTCAAGATAAGCGCTTGATTTTGGAAGTTGTTCTGACGGGCAAATGGATACATGAAGCCAAGGAAGGCCACGCGAGAAGCCTGCTCTGGACTAACCAACTTTAGAAGATTCGTATAAGCTGTGTAATCTTGTACAACAATCTTAGTCTGACGATGGTTGCTCTCAAGAAGCAGACGCATATTCCCAGGAACTGAATCAGTGATAGGCTCTTGCCAGAAGAGAACGTCTTGACCAGAATTTGGAAGATTCATAGTTGTCAAGAAAGGTGTCGCCAATGAGTTGTATAGAATACGACTCAAATCATAACCAGCTTCTTTAAGATAGAAGACTATAAATTCAGATTTATTTTTGAAAATGTAGACCTTGTCTTTCCAATTCAAGATAACGTCTTTAGTCAAATGGTTGATGACGATAACTTCCTTGTTATCTGGAGTGAAATAGCTCGTAATGGTCGCTTCTTGCTTAACATTATAGGTTGTTTGTGAGAAACGGTAACCCTTGTTATTGTAGCGATCAGTCACGCGCAAGCGTCCTGACTCATCATACCAGTCAACAGCTTTAACCAGACGTTGGTGAGCAGGATGCGCATAATGAATATGACCACGTTTCTTATCAAAACGGAAGATTTCCGCATTGCTATTCGTTCCTATAATTTCCCAGTAATCAGGCACAGGGACCTGATTAAAGTAAAGTGCAGAACCTTGAACCTTGTCAAAACCAGTGAAATAAAGGTAAGGTGAGGTCACATCACTAGGCAGAAAGCCATCATCTGAAAGACAAACTGTTGTATTTACATAGCCAGCGACAATCAGTGAGTAATGGAGATCCCAACTACCCTGACTATAGTTTTCAAATAAATTAATCATGACTAGTCATCTCCTTTACTAAGTTAAGCCACTTCTGCTCGATTTCCTCTGTCAAAAAGCCTTTGGCTATATCATAAGAAACTTGATGAACATGCTCCAAATCTGAGCGATTGAAGAAGGCTACAATTTTCTCTGCCAAAGCAGCTACGATAGCAGGCTCATCATCTTTTTCAAAACGAGGAATGAGGTAGCCATTCTCATTATCCTTGATAAAGGTTTGGTTTCCATAACGAACATCAAAACCAATCATACCTAGACCAGATCCCACAGCTTCTAGAAGTGTCAAACCAAACCCTTCACTCTTAGAACCTGATAGGTAAAGTTCGTAGTTCTTGTAGACTTCTGTCAAGTCTTGGTGACCTTTAAGGTGGATATAATCCTGAGCTTGATTTTCCTCGATAATAGCCTTAAGTTTAGCCTCTTCAGCACCTGTTCCATAGATATCAAAGTTTACTTGTGGCAGACTTTCTTTAGCCTTAACGACAGCCTTGGCCAACCAGTCCACGTGTTTTTCATTGGCCAAACGTGAGGCTGTGATGATTGAGAATGGTTTACGCTCTCCTTCAGGCTTTCTCAGTTTATCCACACTTCCCACAGGGATGGTTACAATATGAGGTGTAAATGGTGTGTATTTATTGAACTGATCTAGCATAATGCTACGTTGACGTTCTGTCGCTGTGATAAAGAAATCAACCTTATCTGCATTGCTGAATTGGTACTCGTAGAAGTTATTCCATAAAATAGTCTTGTCTGTCACAGCATTTTCACTAAAGTGCTCTGCATGGACCACAACTCCAAGCTTAGCAGGTTTGGTGTTACGGAAACAGCCTGTCCCGTACCAGTTGCACGGTCCAAGATGACGATGTCCTGGTCAGTTAGACCAAGTTGAGACATGAAGTAGGCGATAAATTCATGCTTAGATGACAAAATCTTATCTGGAAAACGGAAGACACTATCCTTTCCATCAACAATTTCATCATAAGCAACACTACCATCCTCATTGAAGAAACGACGTTGATAGAGGTGAGCTTTATTGTCTACCGGTGTGTAGTACTCCGTGAACATCTTAGTGTAAGAGTAAAAATCTTTACGGATTAAGCAACCACGCGATACTTTTTCCACACGGTGAACGATATCCTCACCCTCTTTACGCAAGTAGGCTGCATAGAAGATATCTTCCTTGGCACAAAAAAGCTTAACCACCTTACCATTAATCTCACGACGAGTGATGTCATAAGGAATTTCCTTTTCCAAATCCTTGACCGTATAGGTCGTTGGAGCAATTTTTAGGTCTGTAAAATAGCTGTAGAGCCAGATGATGTCTTCATCCGCAAACCCCATGTTACGGGTCAAATCAGAAAGATTGTCCTGCAAGAACATATCCATAAAGACAAATTTGGCCTTAATACCTGTGTTTTTGAAAATTGTAGAACGATAGGCCTGGGCGTACTCAACACCACTTGAGGCCCAACCGATTCCTAAATTGATGTTATAAACAGTCATGTATTTTCCTTTCTGGGTAAAAGTTCAACATCGACATTTCTTTTTCGACATACCTAACTCTAGTAGCAGCTAAGCACTACTATGTTAGTACGATATCTTCCTAGATTAGAGCAAGTCTTCGATAAGTGTATCCACTTCGTCTTGCGCCTCTTCAATAGGTGTGATTTCAGTCACCATGATTCCTGCAACCGCACGTTCAACCAAGGCGTCAACATCCATACGACGTTCATATTGTTCGACATTTTTGATTTTTGGATTAGTTTTTGGACGGTCAGGTGCAAAGATAGTACAGCAATCCTCAAAAGGTTGGATGGAAATGTCAAAGGTATCAATTTTTTTGTGCCAAATCAATGATTTCCAACTTGTCCATAGTGACAACCGGGCGAATCACTGGCGTACATGTAACAGCATTAATCGCCTGCATAGACTCCATAGTCTGACTAGCAACCTGACCAAGACTTTCACCATTGATAATCACAAGGCCTCGGCGTTCTTCACGAATGCGGTCAGTAATACGCATCATAAAGCGACGTGTCAAGGTCATCAAATAAGCTTCTGGTGCTTTTTCTTTGATTTCTTCTTGAATTTCAGTAAATGGTACTTCGATGAACTGAATATTACCACCAAATTTAGTCAACTTACGGGTCAAATCTTGAGCCTTTTTAAGAGCGCCAGGGCTAGTGTAAGGAGGACTTGCAAAGTGGACAGCTTCAATATCCACGCCACGTTTAAGGGCAAGATAGCCTGCCACTGGCGAATCAATCCCACCTGAAAGCATGAGCATTCCTTTACCAGCAGTACCTACAGGTAGACCGCCTGCTCCTTTGATTTCCTCGTGAGAAATATAAGCCGCCTCGGCACGAATTTCTACCTTGAGGTTGACATCTGGTCCCTTCATCTGAGCCTTAATGTCAGGCAATACATCAAAAACTGCATTTCCTAAAGTAAGATTGAGCTCGCGACTGTCGAGAACAAAGTCATGGTCACTACGTTTGGCAGTTACTTTAAAAGTGAGACCATCACGATAGAGTCCAGTCATAATGTCTTGAACAGCTTTTTTCAAAAACTCGACATCTTTTTCAAACTTGTAAACAGGACTAAAGGCTTGAATACCAAAAATTTGCTTCAAAGACTCTGCTACTGGCTCGTAGTCTGTACCATTGAGGTAGATATGTCCACGGTCTCGATCAAAAGTCACTTTAACTTCTGGATAGATGGATAGGACATCTTTAATATTATTTCTAAGTTTATTGATAAAGCGCATACGGTTCTTGCCCTTGGTAGACAATTCACCATAGCGAACCATAATTTCTGAATATGTTAGTGTCATTCCTTTTCCTTTTAAATGTGAATTTAGTTTTATTGTTTAATCGCTTAAACCTTGCTATCTCACTTTTTGTGTCTTGGCGTAGACCTGCTTGAAATCGTGAGGAACTGTTCCACCTGTCCCATATCATTGTCATCATCAAGACTGATACGAACAGCTGTTTGGGCTAACTTAGTCGGCACACCCATGGAAATAAGGGTCCCCGCTGGTTTCCCCGCCTTAGATGAACATGCTGAGGTCGTTGAAATATAGATTTGATGCTCTTCAAAAGCATGGACAATAACTTCACCACGAACACCCTTGATTCCAAAGGTCAAAATATTGGGAGCAAAGTCTTCACCCTCACCTGAGAAAATAGTAATATCCTGGTACTTAGCCAATTCGTCAAAGATAATCTTTTTCATCTTGGCAATTTTAGGAAGAGAAAATTCCTCTTTGTCAGTTACCAAGCGCAAGGCCTTGGCCATACTCGCAATCCCAGCAACATTTTCAGTAGTTGAACGAAAATCTTTTTCTTGACCACCACCGGTTAAGAGTGGCGTAATCTTTTTCCCTGCCTTTTTGTAGACAAAACCGACACCACGAACAGCATGAAACTTGTGACCAGAAAAAGTCGCAAAATCTACACGGTCAGTTAAATAGGACGATACTGGAATCTTTCCAATAGCCTGGACAGCATCCACATGAAAAGATATGGTAGGCTCATTAACCAAGAGATCTGAGATGGCTTGAATAGGTTGAATTGATCCGATTTCATTATTAACAGCCATAACCGAAACCAAGATCGTGTCAGGGCGTAATAATCCAGCAAGAGCTTCAACATCCACAAACCCTTGCTCATTTACTGGTGCATAAGATACCTCGAAACCATGTTCTGAAAGCCATTTGGCAGATTCTTTTACGGCAGGGTGTTCAATATCAGAAACAATGATGTGTTTGCCGTAAGGCTCCTTTTCGAAAGCTACACCTTTGATGACCCAGTTATCACCTTCGGTTCCTCCAGACGTAAAGAAAATCTCATCGGCTGATTTTCCAATGAGTTCCGCAACTTGCTTACGAGAAGCCTCCAAAATACGTGTCGCAGATGTTCCTAATTGGTGTAGGCTGGATGGGTTCCCAAAAATTTTAGTAGCCACTTCTTGATAGGTTCTAAGTGCCTCTGGATAAGGCACCGTCGTGGCCGAATTATCAAAATAAATCATGATTTTTCCTCGATTTTTATTTACTATTTATTATAGCATAATTTTTTTAGCAATTTTTGCGAGAAAATCATATAATAGAAAGTACAAAATATTTTTAAGGAGAGCATCATGTCTGAAAATTACTCACGCCGTAATCATTCATCAAAAGAAGAAAAAAAATCTGCCCCAAAGGTGACTGAACACGTTACAAAAGGCTTCACTGCCTTCCAAAAAGTCCTTACTGCCGTCGGGACAATTTTGTCAATCATCGTGGCTTCAATTACTATCATGAATTTCACAGCCTCTAAAAATAAGGACACTTCTGATTCATCAGCCAATCAATCAACTGTAGTCATCAAAGAAGGCAATAATAAGACTCAAGAATCAAGTGCTGCCTCATCTAGTTATGGCAATGCGACTAATTCAGAAACAGAAACAAGTAGTCAAGCAGGAACTAACACCTATTCGTCATCTGCAGATACAACAACGGGTGGCAATACGACTACCTCTTCATCAGCAGCTACTGCAGACACAACATCTGGCAATGCGACTACTGGTGGCGCAACAACTGGTGACGCCGCTTCTAACTAAGACATGTAAAAGGCTAGGAAACCCTGCCTTTTTTCTATAATCCTATGAACTATACAGAAACTCTAAATTTTATCCATTCTTTCAAGGGCAATGGCCGTCGCCCTCAACTCGAACGTATGCGTTGGCTCTTGAGACAAGCTGGAGAGCCTCAGTCTCACTATCCAACGGTACATATTGTCGGGACCAATGGTAAGGGATCAACAACTAGCTACCTACAAAATATCCTAACAAAGTCGGGCTATCAGGTCGGGACTTTCACCTCCCCCTTATATCACTCGCTTCAACGAACGTATTAGTATTAACGGCACAGAAATTCCTGATAAGGATTTGATTAGCCTTGTCGCGAAAGCCCAGGTTATCCTCAGTGATTTAGAAGAGCACACTAATTTTGGCAGACCAACGGAATTTGAATTGGTCACCTTACTCATGTTCCTCTACTTCGACCTTAAACAGGTTGATATGGCTATCATTGAAGCTGGAATTGGTGGACGACTTGATTCGACCAATGTTCTTTCGCCAGAGCTTGTCATCTGTACTTCAATTGGCTTTGATCACACTGAAACCTTGGGCAATAGCCTTTTGGACATTGCCAATCATAAAGCAGGCGTCATGCGAGAAAACACACCTATCTTACTTGGTCGTGTCTCTGCAGAAGTTGAACATTTCTTCAACAAAAAATCACATGACCTACAAGCTCCTTTAGCCGTCACTGATAAGGAAATTCAGCTGCTTCCGAAAGACAATCGAACAATCCAAATTTCTTATGACCATTGGGAAAGTCCAAATCTTAAACTACCAATGTTAGGACAGCATCAAGAAAACAATGCTGGGCTAGCTGTCACTGCTGCCTATCTCCTAGCTCAAACATTTCCTAAGATTACCGATAAGAGCATCCAAGAGGGGATTGAAGAGACGCATTGGCCTGGTCGAAGTGAGTGGATAGGAAATAACATTTATCTAGATGGTGCCCATAACCCTCAAGGAATTGCCAGCTTAAAGAAGGTACTAAAAGATAACTTCGCTAATCGTAGGGTACATATCCTCTTTGCAGGACTTAGACGAAAGCCTTTGGCAGACTTACTAGAGGAATTGAAAGATTATGATATAACGGTAACCAGTTTTGACTTTTTTGAGGCACTGCCCTTGGACGACTATCCCAAAGACTTCAAACATGCAGCCGACTATAGAGACTGGCTAGCACAAGCTGAATCATCAGATTCTGAGGACTTATTTGTTGTCACTGGATCTCTTTACTTTATATCAGCAGTAAGAAACTACTTAATTAAATAAAATAAGGCCTGAAGGCCTTATTTTATTTAGACAATCTATAATTTTACACAAAGTGTAGGCTGCTATTTGAACACAAAAAAAGTCTGAAACTCTCGGTTAACAGCCTTCACTTTTCTACCGCATCGTCACAAATTCTTCTGAACCCGTTGAGTGAATGGTTTCAATTGAAGCCATTCAGACACAAAGAAAAGTCTGAAACTCTCAGTTAACAGACTTCACTTTTCTATCGCATCGTTACAAATTCTTCTGAACCTGTTGGATGAATGGCAACCGTATTATCAAAATCAGCCTTAGTTGCTCCCATCTTAATAGCCACAGAGAAACCTTGAATCATCTCATCAACACCATAGCCAATACCGTGAAGGCCAATGATTTTTTCATCCTCACCAAGCGTTACTAATTTCATGGTTGAAGGCTGACGATTGTCTCCAAGGGCTGTATACATTGGAGTGAAACTTGATTTATAAACCTTAATATTCTCCTCACCATATTTAGCGATTGCTTTTTCTTCAGTCAAGCCAACAGAACCAATAACTGGATGGCTAAAGACCACAGTGGCTACATCAGTGTAATCAAGCTTAGCATCAGCTTTATTATTGAAGAGTCGCTCTGACAATTGACGTCCAGCCTTGACTGCAACTGGTGTCAAATCAAGTTTACCAGTCACATCGCCAAGGGCATAGATTCCAGGAACAGATGTATTTTCAAACTCATCCGAATAGATTGTTCCTTTTTCAGTCAGTTTAACACCTGTCTTTCAAGTCCAAAACCAGAAGTGTTGGCTGCGCGTCCAATAGCCCAGATGAGGCAATCAACAGTAATCGTTTCTCCATTATCGAAACTAATGGTCAAGGAATCATCTGCATTCTTCACTACCTCTGTCGCATTAGCATGCGTATGGAGGGTCGGACCAGATTTAGCCATTTCATCAACTAAAACATCAACGATATCCTTGTCAAAGGTACGCAATGGATGATCTTTACGCACAAAGAGGTGTGTATCACTTCCAAGAGCATTGAGAACACCAGCAACCTCAATGGCAATATAGCCAGCCCCAATAACAGCTGTACGTTTTGGCACCTCATCTAGTTCAAAGAAACCATCGGAGGTAATCCCATATTCACTACCTGGAATGTTTGGATAAAGGGCGTGACCACCAGTCGCAATTAGGATATGGGGTGCTGTATAACGCTCACCCGCTACTTCAACCGTATGAGGGTCAACAAATCTTGCATACTCGTATACACGTTCAACGCCATTGCTATCAAAACCACGCTCATAAGAACCATGGATACGGTCGATATAAGCCTGACGATTGGCCTTAAGCTTTGCAAAATCAAACTTATTAATCGTCACATCAAAACCGTACTCACCTGCATAACGGTGAAGGGTTTCAGCAACCTGAGCACCATACCACATGACCTTTTTAGGCACACAACCTACATTGACACAGGTACCTCCGACCTCTTTTCCTTCAAAGAGAATAACCTTAGCACCATGCATGGCAGCACGATTGGCACTGGCAATACCACCAGAACCACCACCAATGACAATATAATCGTATTCTTTTACCATATTTTACCTCTTATGTTGCTTTATACAGCGTATTAGCTACTAGATAAGCCATTTCTGCCTATACTTTATCATAAAATAGGTACCCTGACAAAAATCTGCTACGACACAAAAAACAATCCCGTCACAACGAGATTGTTTTGTCATATCTTATTTATCAAGTGGTTTGCGGAGGAATCCGAAGAGGATACCTGATACCACAGCACCAATCAAGATGAAGAGAAGGTAGAGAAGGGCATTTGATGTTAGGCAATAACGAAGATACCTCCGTGTGGTGCCATCAATTTGATTCCTGCCATACCTACAAGAGCACCTGTAAGAGCTGAACCGACGATAAAGCTTGGGATAGCGCGTGCTGGGTCAGCTGCACCAAATGGGATCGCACCTTCAGTGATGAATGAGAGTCCCATAACGATGTTTGTCAAACCAGAGTTGCGTTCTTCTTCAGTAAATTTATCTTTAAACAAGAGTGTTGCTACAAATACTGCCAACGGAGGAACCATACCAGCCGCCATAACTGCTGCCATAACAACTGAACCACCTGAAGTTACTGTTGCTGCGAGAGTACCTGTACCAAAGACATAAGCTGCTTTGTTGACTGGTCCACCCATATCCACTGCCATCATACCACCAACAAGGAGACCAAGTAGTACGGCTGAGCTTCCTGACAAGCTTGACAAGAAGTTATTAAGACCAGTATTAATTGCTGCCATTGGGATATTTACTGCCAACATCAAGAAACCAGTAGCAAATACACCAAGAAGTGGCAAGAGCAAGATAGAACGGATTCCTTCAAGGGCACGTGGAATACCTGCCAAGAGTTTACGAAGAACAAGGATAACACCACCTGCAAGGAAACCACCAACAAGAGCTCCAAGGAAACCTGAAGATACGCCAGCAAGGGCAAGGGTTGCTTTACCACCTGAAGCAAATGGAACACCACCAAAGGCTGCACCACTTGAAGCAATAGCACCAGCTACGAAACCTGATACCAAACCTGGTTTTTCAGCGATAGAGTAAGCAATGTAACCTGCAAGTACTGGAAGCATGAAGCCAAAGGCAGCGCCACCAATTGCCTTGAATTGAGCAGCAATTTCATGGTAAGAACCAAGTTGTGACAATTGATCTTTAGGAACACCCATGATTTGGTCAAGCAAGAAGGCAAGCGCAATCATGATACCACCACCGATAACGAATGGAAGCATTTGTGATACTCCACTCATCAGGTGTTTATAGAAGGCACCACCGAGGCTCAATTTCTCACTTGATTCTTGAGCAGCTCCAGCATTTTCAGCATGGAAGACTTCAGCTTTTCCATCCAAGATGTTTTGGATTAATTCTTGAGGTTGACGAATACCTGCAGCGACTGGTTTAGAAAGCAATTTTTTACCATCAAAACGTGCTGTTTCAACTGCCTTGTCTGCTGCTACGATAACACCTACAGCCTTACTGATTTCTTCAGCAGTCAAAGGTGTTCCGACACCTGAAGCACCGTTAGTTTCAACACGAACATTGACACCCATTTCTTCACCTGTTTTAATTAGTGATTCTTCAGCCATGTAAGTGTGAGCAATACCAGTTGTACAAGCTGTTACAGCTACGATAAGTGGTTTATCGCTTGAAGCTGCTTCTTTAACAGCTTGTGCTTTCTTAGCTTCCTCAGCTTGTGCTTCTTCTTCACCCGTATTGAAAGCAGCAATCACTTCATCTGGAGAAGTCACCTTACGCAAACGATCTGCAAAACCATCTTGCATAAGGTATTTTGACAACTCAGCAAGAGCTGCCAAGTGAGTGTCATTTGCTCCCTCTGGAGCAGCAATCATAAAGAAGAGGTCTGTAGGTTGACCATCAAGTGATTCGTAATCTACACCTTTATTAGATTTAGCAAAAAGTACAGTTGCTTCTTTTACTGCAGCATTTTTGCTGTGTGGCATAGCAATTCCATCACCCAAACCAGTTGATGTTTGTGCTTCACGAGCCATAATACCTGCTTTGAAAACATCAAAGTCAGTCACAACACCATTGTCAACCAAGCTGTTAATCATTTCATCGATAGCAGCTTCTTTTGTAGTTGCTTGAAGGTCAAGCAACATTACTTTTTTTGTTCAGTAAATCCTGAATTTTCATAGTTTTTCTACCTCTACTTTATTGTATGTTTCTTTAATAAATTCAATTGTCGCTAAGTCATCTGAGAAAGCTGTAGATGTTCCACACGCTACTCCCCACTTGAGGGCCTCAATTGGATCACCCGATTTAACAAACTCACCAGTGAAACCAGCAACCATCGAGTCACCCGCACCAACAGAGTTTTTAACTGTTCCCTTGATTGGTTTGGCAAAATAAGCAGCCTCTGGTGTAACAAGCAGCGCTCCATCACCTGCCATTGAGATGATAACGTTCTGGGCCCCCTTAGCAAGGATTTCACGCGCATATTTTTCAACATCAGCCAAACCATTAAGTTTGACATTGAAAATAGCTTCTAACTCATGGTTATTTGGTTTAACCAAGAGTGGTTGGTAAGCCAAGGAATCAAGCAAGGTTTGTCCTTCAAAGTCACAGACAACCTGTGCACCCGTTTCACGCACTAGTGGAATCAATTTGTTATAGACCTTATTTCCAAGATTGCTTGGTGCTGATCCAGCAAAAACAACCACATCATCGGCACTTACACTTGAAAGAACTGCTTCCAATTCAGCCAATTGATACTCATTAATGACAGGTCCTGCACCATTAATTTCAGTTTCTTGGTCAGCCTTGATTTTAACATTAATACGTGTGTCTTGATCCACTGCTACAAACTTGGTTTTAATGCCCTCTGCATCCAAACCATCTGTCACAAAAACGTCCTGTAAAACCACCGATGAAGCCCGTTGCAGTATTATCAACACCTAAGCGTTGCAAAATACGACTAACGTTAATACCCTTACCGCCAGCGAACTTATCATCACTCTCCATACGGTTAACTTCACCAATCTCTACTTTATCGATACGAACAATGAAGTCGATTGATGGATTCAGCGTTACAGTATAAATCATACTTCAATAACCCTCGTTTTCTCTTTTAATTCTTTTAGAAGCTCTTCTTCCGAAGCATTTGTAATTATGGTTACTTTTTCAACCTCAGCTACCTTAGCATAGGTAATCTGACCAAGTTTAGAGGCATCAGCTAGAACATAGGCTTTTTGCGCATTAGCTATAACCGTCCGTTTGATAACTGCCTCTTCCATGTCTGGTGTGGTGAAATAATGAGCATCAACGCCATTAGCACCAATGAAAGCACAATCAAAATTCAGTTGTCTGATTTGCTCTTGAGCAGTACTTCCAATAGACGCATCCGTTGAATGTTTAACCTTTCCTCCAACAATCCTAGTGCTAACACCGAGATCTACCAACTTAACCGCATGATGGATAGAATTAGTCACAACCGTTACCTGACGATTGGCCAAATGTGGAATCAAAAGTTCATTTGTTGTACTAGCCTCAAGAAAGACGACATCACCTTCCTTAATCAAATCGGCAGCATAACCAGCTAACTGAGCCTTTTCTTGAACGTTTCTAATAGCTTTTTGACTATTGGCAATTTCTTCCTTTAGACCATGAATGCTTTCAGCACCACCATGAACACGTTTAAGTTGGCCATCTGCCGCTAACTCGTCCAAGTCACGACGAATCGTCGACTCGGAAGTATCACTTAACAAAACAGTTAGGTTTTCCAAAGTGACAAAACCATCTTGTTTCAACTGAGACAAGATAATCTGCTTACGTTCAGACTTTAGCATAATCTCTCCTTCTGTAATCGTTTACAAAATCTATTATACTCAATTTTTAATAACTGTCAACTAAAAACAGTCAAAAAAAATCAAAATATTTCATTACAAAACACTAATCTACCAAAATGACGCAATTTGATAAGAAAGTTCTTACATTTTCAAAAAGAATACAACCTTTCAGTATCCAGTGCAAAATAAAAAAGCCTTGCGGCTCTCTTATCTTATTTGGCATAGTCAACCGCACGGAATTCACGAATGACTGTAACCTTAATATTTCCTGGGTAATCCAAATTCTTCTCAATTTGTTCACGTACCTTGTGAGACAAGATCGTAACTTCATCATCTGAGATTTTGTTTGGATGAACCATAATACGAATCTCACGACCAGCTTGAAGGGCGAAGCTTGTTTGAACACCGTCAAAGCTTGATGCAATTTCTTCCAAATCACGAAGGCGTTTGACGTAATTCTCAACAGATTCATTACGAGCTCCTGGACGAGCCGAACTCAAAGCATCTGCCGCAGCTACAATAACTGCAATGACGCTCTCAGGTTCTACATCGCCATGGTGGCTGGCAATAGCGTTAACCACAACTGGATGTTCTTTGTACTTACGTGCAAACTCAGCACCAATCTCTACGTGGCTACCTTCGACTTCTTTGTCAATGGCTTTCCCCATATCGTGAAGGAAACCAGCACGACGAGCGAGGGCAACATTTCTCACCCAATTCACCAGCCATGATACCTGCTAGTTTACCAACTTCAACTGAGTGACGAAGTACGTTTTGACCATACGACGTACGGAACTGCAAGCGTCCCATAATCTTGATCAAATCAGGGTGAAGATTCATAGCGCCAATTTCGTAGGCTGCCTCTTCACCATATTCACGGATACGGTTATCCATTTCCTGACGGCTCTTCTCAACCAACTCTTCAATACGAGCTGGATGGATGCGTCCATCCTTAATCAAGGCTTCGAGAGTCATACGTGCAATTTCACGACGAACGGGATCGAAACCAGAAAGGACAACTACTTCTGGAGTATCGTCAATAATAACGTCAATACCTGTTAGACTTTCAAGCGTACGGATGTTACGCCCCTCACGCCCAATGATACGACCTTTCATATTGTCATCTGGAAGGTGGACAGTCGTTACTGTTTGTTCAGTAACATAATCTCCAGCCAAGCGTTGCATAGCTTGCGCCAACAAATTTTTGGCTTTCTTATCAACAGTATCTTTAACCTGTGCTTCTGCATCTTTGATACGTGTTGCAATCTCATGAGTCAAGTTATTCTCAGTTTCTGTTAAGATTACCTCACGCGCTTCTGCAATGGTCATTTGACCAACACGTTCAAGTTCAGCCTGCTTCTCAGCCTCCAACTGAGTCACATTCTCTTCACGCTCATTAAGATGTTTAGATTTGTCAGCAAGACTCTGCTCTTTCTTCTCGAGGGCAAGTTCTTTACTTGATAGATTTTCATCCTTACGATCAAGGCTAGTGGCACGTTCTGTCAACGATTTTCCATCTGTTTAAGCTCTTGACGTTCAGATTTGAATTCTTTTTCAATATCTTCTCGATATTTTCTAGCTTCCTCTTTTGCTTCTAACAAGAACTCTTTACGTTGAGCCTTACTTTCGCGTTCAGCAGTCACACGCAGATGATCTGCATCATGCTCTGCCTGACTACGAAGGTTCACAGCGTCTTGTTCTGCCTTTAGCAAGGTAGTTTCTGCTTGTTCCTTAGCTTTGCTAAGTTTAATAGAAATTGCTAAATATCCAACGACTAAACCAATGAGTGCAAAGACAACTAAAATTATCATGTTTATCATGTCTTTACCTCAACTTTTCTAAGGTTTCCCTAAAGAAAACCGTCTTCTAGTGTATCATATTTATAGCGATTTCTCAAATGAATACTAGAACTTTAAACTGATTTTATGGTATCATAACTCTATTAGAATAGGGAGGTATTACCATGCCAAAAGACGTTACTGTTGAAAGTTTTGAACTTGATCACACCATTGTAAAAGCACCTTATGTCCGTCTTATTTCTGAGGAAGTTGGACCTAAAGGAGATATCATTACAAACTTTGATATCCGTTTGATTCAACCTAATGAAAATAGTATTGACACAGGTGGTCTTCACACTATCGAACACCTACTCGCTAAACTGATCCGTCAACGTATCGATGGACTTATTGATTGCTCACCATTTGGTTGCCGTACAGGCTTCCATATGATTATGTGGGGTAAACAAGATCCTACAGAAATTGCTAAAGTTATCAAATCTAGTCTTGAAGCTATTGCTAACGAGATTACATGGGAAGATGTTCCAGGAACTACCATTGAATCTTGTGGTAACTACAAGGATCACAGTCTTCATTCAGCTAAGGAATGGGCTAAACTTATCCTCGAACAAGGTATCTCAGACCAAGCCTTCGAACGTCATACCGTTTAAAAAACATTGGGATATATCCCAATGTTTTTTTAGTATTTTCTAAAACGTTGATAACGCGCTTCAAGCAAGTCCTCTGTTGATAATTGGCTTAATTCTGCCAACTCATCTACAATTGCTGTCTTAATTGCTTCAATAATTTCACTTGTAAAGTAACCACGTTCTGGAATCACCTTATCAACGATTCCCATATTAAGCAACTCGCCTGATGTAATCTTCATCAACTCTGCTGCCTCTTCTGAACGTGAGCCATCTTTCCAGAGAATAGTCGCAAACCCTTCCGGACTCAAGATAGAGTAGATGGTATTTTCAAGCATCCAAACCTTATCGGCTACCGCCAAGGCAAGAGCTCCTCCCGAACCACCTTCACCAATGATGATGGCAATAATTGGCACCTTAAGATCACTCATTTCCATAAGGTTACGCGCAATTGCCTCACCTTGTCCACGTTCCTCTGCTCCAACACCAGGATAAGCACCTGCAGTATTGATAAAGGTAACAACTGGACGACCAAACTTTTCAGCCTGTTTCATAAGTCGAAGAGCCTTACGATAGCCCTCTGGATGTGGTTGGCCAAAGTTACGGTTAAGGTTGTCTTGAAGATTTCTACCTTTTTGAATACCCACTACAGTAACAGCTTGACCATTTAAACGACCAATACCACCAATAACGGCACCATCATCACGGAAATTACGGTCGCCATGAAGTTCAATAAAGTCATCGAAGATTCCTTGGGCAAAGTCCAAAGCAGTTAAACGGCCTTGGTCACGCGCTTCTTTTAAAATACGTGCTACGTCGCTCATTGAACACCTCCATGGAATGATAAGAGTGTGGCAATGGTATCAGCCAACTCTGTACGTTTAACAATGGCATCAACAAAACCATGTTCTTGAAGGAACTCAGCCTTTTGAAAATCATCTGGCAAAGTTTCGCGAACTGTGTTTTCAATGACACGACGACCTGCAAAACCAATCAAGGTTTGTGGCTCAGCTAAGATGATATCACCTTCCATGGCGAAACTTGCTGTAACCCCACCAGTTGTTGGATCTGTCAATACAGTCAAATACAACAAGCCAGCATTCGAATGACGTTTTACAGCAGCTGAAATCTTAGCCATTTGCATCAAACTCATGATTCCTTCTTGCATACGGGCCCCACCAGATGCTGTAAAAATAACAACTGGAAGTTTTTCCTCAATCGCATGTTCAAAGAGTTTAGTGATTTTCTCACCAACAACAGTTCCCATTGAAGCCATGATAAAGTTAGAATCCATAATGGCCAAGGCTGTTTTTTGCCCCTTGATAGTTGCAACACCAGTCACGACAGCTTCATCAAGACCAGTTTTTTCCTTAGTCGTTGCTAGTTTCTCCATATAACCTGGAAAATTCAATGGATTTTCAGTTTTAATACCTGTAAACAGTTCTTGGAAAGATCCCTCATCAACTGTTAAATCGAGACGTTCTTTAGCGGAAATACGGAAGGTATAAGAACAATTTGGACAAATTTTAGCTTGTCCCAAGTCCTTTTGATAAATAGCTTGTTTACAACCAGGACATTTTGCAAAAAGTTCATCTGGAACTTCTGGCACTTGGTGATCAATCCCATTACGTACAGAACGGTTAGGATTGATACGGATATACTTTTCTTTTCGATCAAATAATCCCATAAACTCTATTCCTCACGATTCTGATAAGCTGGTAGGAAGGTCTCCATCAAGAAGGAAGTGTCATAATCCCCAGCGATAACGCTACGATCTGAAATCAAATCCAACTGGAAGTCAGCATTAGTCACAACACCATCGATTTCGAGCTCGTAAAGAGCACGTTGCATCTTCATGAGCGCCTCAAATCGATTTTCTCCATGAACAATGATTTTGGCAATCATTGAATCATAGTAAGGGGGAATAGTATAGCCAGGATAGACTGCACTGTCTACACGGAGACCAACACCTCCACTAGGTAGGTAGAGATTGCTAATTTTCCCTGGACTAGGTGCAAAGTTGAACTTAGGATTTTCTGCATTGATACGACACTCAATAGCATGCCCCTTGATTTCAATATCATCTTGGGTCACAGAGAGTTTTTCACCCGCGGCAATACGGATTTGTTCTTTAACAATATCCACACCACTTACAAATTCTGTAACTGGGTGCTCAACTTGAACACGGGTGTTCATTTCCATAAAGTAGAACTGACCTGTTTTCTCATCAAGAAGGAACTCGATAGTACCCGCATTTTCATAATTAACAGCCTTAGCGGCACGGACAGCCGCTGAACCAATTTCGTGACGAAGTGTCTTACCAATAGCAACTGACGGTGATTCTTCCAAAACCTTTTGGTTATTACGTTGAAGAGAGCAATCACGCTCACCTAGGTGAACAATATTACCATAGCTATCTCCCAAAATTTGAACCTCGATATGACGAGCTGGGTAAATAACTTTTTCAATATACATCGCCCCATTACCAAAGGCTGCTTTAGCTTCTTGTGACGCAGATTCGAAAGCTGGAGCTAACTCTTCTTCAGTGTTAACCTTACGAATCCCCTTACCGCCACCACCAGCAGAAGCCTTAAGCATCACTGGGTAACCAAGACGGTTGGCAACTTCCAAAGCCTCCTCAGCTGTAAAGACTTCACCATCTGAACCAGGAATTACAGGGACATTAGCCTTAATCATTTCAGCACGGGCATTGATTTTGTCCCCCATCTTGTCCATGACTTCGCCTGAAGGGCCAATAAACTTGATGTTCATTTCTTCACAGAGAGTGGCAAATTTAGAGTTTTCACTCAAGAAACCAAACCCTGGGTGAATAGCTTGAGCCTCAGTCACAATAGCAGCTGATAGGACACGATTCATATTCAAATAAGAATCCGTTGATTTTGCAGGCCCGATACAAATAGCTTCATCAGCAAGCATAGTATGGAGAGAATCCTTATCTGCGTCAGAATAAATAGCAACCGTTTGGATACCCAATTCACGCGCTGCACGGATAATACGCACTGCAATTTCACCACGATTGGCAATCAATAATTTTTTAAACATAAAACAAGATAACATCAGACATTTTTTGATAGTCTGTGTTGATTTCCTTTCTATGTGATAGACCAATGTCTAAAGAAAAATCCTTTCCGACTGTCGCCAGAAGGATTTTCACAAAACATTAGCTTCCAATAGCAAAAGTCAAAGTACCTGATGCAGCAAGTTTACCATCGACTTCAGCCTTAGCTTCAACAACAGCAATTGTTCCACGACGTTTAACAAACTTAGCTGTCATAACAAGTTGGTCACCAGGAACCACTTGTTTTTTAAATTTAACCTTATCCATACCTGCGTAAAAGACTAATTTGCCCTTATTTTCAGGTTTAGACAATTCAAGAACACCAGCTGTTTGCGCAAGAGCTTCCATGATAAGAACGCCAGGCATAACTGGGTATTGAGGAAAATGTCCATTAAAGAAAGGTTCATTGATCGTTACATTTTTAATAGCTGTGATCTCGTCTTCTGAAACTTCTAGCACACGGTCAACCAAAGAGCATTGGATAACGGTGTGGTAAAGCTTCACGAATAGCATTAATATCAATTGTCATTTGATGCGTACCAATCCTTTTCCGTAGTCAACAACTTCTTCATTCGCTACCAAGATTTCAGTAATAACACCATCTTTAGGTGCTGGCACTTCATTCATAACCTTCATCGCTTCAACGATAAGAAGAGTTTGACCTTTCTTAACAGTGTCACCAACAGAAACAAAGGCTGGTTTTTCAGGTGATGGAGACAAGTAAGCCACACCGACAAGTGGACTTTCAACCACTTCTCCTTCAGCAGCTTGAGCTGGTGCAGAAGCTTCTTCAACTGGTCTTGCTGGAGTTTCAACAGCGGCAGGTTCTGCTACTGGAGCTACTGGAGCTACTGGAGCTTGAGGAGCTGGCGCAACTACTTCAACTGTAGGAGCTACTGGGGCAGCTGTTACTGAACTTGTTTGATTTTTGCTCAAATTCAATTCTTCACCGTTATTTTTGTATGAAAATTCACGTAAAGTTGATGCATCAAATTGAGCCAATAAATCTTTGATTTCAGAAATATTCATGGATTAAGCCTCCCAACGTTTAAAAGCAAGAACAGCATTGTGTCCACCAAAACCGAAGGTATTTGAAATTGCATACTCAATATCAGCTTCTTGACCTTCACCATAAACAACATTAGCTTCGATGTAGTCAGACAATTCTTTTGTACCAGCAGTTTTCGGTACATAGCTATGACGAATAGCTTCGATTGTTGCAATAGCCTCAACTGCACCAGCAGCACCTAGCAAGTGACCTGTAAATGATTTAGTAGATGAAACTGGAACATCTTTACCAAGTACAGAAACAATGGCACCACTTTCACCCTTTTCATTAGCAGGTGTTGATGTCCCGTGAGCATTGACATAATCAACATCTTCAGGTTTGATACCAGCTTCATTGATAGCCAATTTAATTGCTTTAGCAGCACCTGAACCGTCTGGAGTTGGTGTTGTCATGTGGTAGGCATCACAGTTTGATCCGTAACCAACAATCTCAGCCAAGATGTTAGCACCACGTTTTTGGGCATGTTCCAAGCTTTCGATAACGAGAACCCCTGCACCTTCACCCATAACAAAACCATTACGGTCTTTATCGATGGAATTGATGAACGTTCTGGATCCTCTGTTGTTGAAAGTGCTGTAAGAGCATTGAAACCACCAATACCAATCTTAGTGATTGAAGCTTCAGCACCACCAGCCAAGACAACATCATGCAAACCGAATTTAATTTCACGGAAGGCTTCACCGATTGCATCATTGGCAGAGGCACAAGCAGTCGTCACTGATTTACATACCCCTTGAGCACCAATTTTAAGAGCAATGTTACCAGCACCCATGTTTGAAAGTGCTTTAGGGATAAACATTGGTTTGATACGTTTCATCCCACGTTCGTGCATACGAATGATTTGATCTTCAAGTTCTTGAAGACCACCGATACCAGATGACACGATGACACCAACACGATCACGATCTTCTTCTTCCATGTTAAGTCCTGAATTTTCAAGAGCTTCCATAGCAGCATAAATCGCATAAAGTGAGTAAGTGTCCATACGGTTAGTATCTTTTTTCACAAAGTACTTATCGAACGGGAAATCTTGGATCTCACCAGCGTTAAAGACTGGAATTTCAGAAGCATCGAACTTCGTAATTGGTTTGATACCAATTTTACCATCATGAAGACTGTTCCAAAATTCTTCTGGTGTATTACCGATTGGTGAGGTTACGCCGTAACCTGTAACAACAACACGATTTGTAGACATATATATTCTCCTTTTGTCGGATGGATATTCTAGTAAATGATTTTTTGATATAGACATTCAATTATTGCATGGTCATACCACCATCAATAGCGATGGTTTGACCTGTGAGATATTCTTGACTAGCCAAGAATGCTGCAACTTCAGCCACTTCTTCTGCTTGACCAATACGTTTCATTGGCACTTGAGCAATCATAGCATCTTTCATTTTCTCTGGAATAGCGTCAGTCATATCTGATTCAATGAAACCAGGAGCAATAGCATTGACACGGACACCACGAGCCGCAACTTCACGCGCTACTGATTTTGTAAAACCAATCAAACCAGCTTTTGAAGCCGCATAGTTAGCTTGACCAATATTCCCCATGAGACCTACAACAGATGACATATTGATGACGGCACCTTGACGAGCCTTAGACATTGGTTTTAAGACAGCCTGTGTCATATTGAAAGCACCAGTCAAGTTGATTTTCAAGACACGTTCAAAATCTTCTTCACTCATCTTCAACATCAACTTATCGTTAGTGATACCAGCATTATTAACTAGCACATCAACACTACCAAGCTTTTCAATAGCTTCAGCTACCATACGTTTAGCATCTTCACCGTTAGAAATATCACCTGAGATACCTACAACAGTTACACCATAATCTGCAAACTGTGCAAGCAAGTCCTCAGAGATTTCAGAACGTCCATTTAGAACAACATTGGCACCAAGACTAGCAAATTTGTGTGCCACAGCTAATCCAATTCCACGTGTTGAACCTGTTACAAAAACATTTTTATTCTTAAGTTCCATGTTTACCTCGTTTTAAGCATTAAGAAGGGCATCAAGACTAGCTTGATCTTCAACATTATGAGTTGGTAAGGTTTTATCAATTTTCTTCAAGAAGCCTGACAAGACTTTTCCTGGACCAATCTCAATCACTTCATCTACACCAAATTCTTGGATAGTGGCAATCGAATCATAAAAACGTACAGGTTCCATCACCTGACGAGCCAAAAGTGCTTTGACGTCTTCTGACTTCATGATTTGAGCCTCAGTATTACCTACTAAAGGAAGCGTAAAGTCCTTGAATGACACTTTCTCAAGTTCTGCTGCCAATTTTTGACTAGCTGATTCAAGTAAAGCTGTATGGAACGGCCCTGAAACATTAAGAGGAATCAGACGTTTAGCACCAGCTTCTTTAAGCAATTCCACAGCATAATCAACAGCCTCAACTTCACCACCAATAACAATTTGTGCTGGAGTATTATAGTTAGCAGGCGTTACTACACCCTTTTCAGATGCTTTTTGACAGATTTCTTCAATCAAACTTGGATCTGTATTCATGACAGCAACCATTTTCCCACTTCCAGCAGGAGCAGCTGTTTCCATGAATTCTCCACGTTTAGCAACCAAGGCTACCGCATCCTCAAATGAGAGTGCTCCAGCCGCAACTAGGGCAGAATATTCACCCAAAGAGAGACCGGCAACAATATCAGGAGTGATACCATTTTCTGCCAAAGAGGCGATAAATGGCTACTGACGTTGTCAAAATAGCTGGTTGAGTATAGCGTGTCTGATTAAGTTTTTCTTCGTTAGAATCAATCAATTCACGCAAATCATAACCTAGAATACGACTTGCCGTATCAAATGTCTCTTTGACAACGGGATAAGTCGCATACAAATCGCTCGCCATGCCCAATTTCTGAGCCCCTTGACCAGCAAATAAGAACGCACGTTTTGTCACTATCCTAATCCTTTCGACGTTTTTAGACGTTTACATCTGCCCAACGAGCAGCTTCTTCTTTAATCACCTTGGCAGCACCTGTGTATAGGTCTTCCAAGATTTCTGCACATGTTTCTTCTTTACGAACAAGACCTGCAATTTGTCCAGCCATAACTGAACCATATTCCACATCTCCATCAACAACCGCGTTACGAAGGGCACCTGCACCAAGCTCTTCAATTTCCTCTTGAGTCTTCTTACCAGCCAAGAAATCTTTTTCAGCTTGGTTATATTCAGTAGCCAATTTATTCTTAATCGCACGAACAGGGTGTCCAACAACTGAGGCTGAAATAACAGTATCAATATCTTTAGCCTTCAAAATCTTATCTTTGAAATTTTGGTGTGCATTAGATTCTTTAGCAACAGCGAAACGCGTACCAACCTGAACAGCATCTGCTCCAAGCATAAGAACAGCAGCCATACCACGTCCATCAGCAACACCACCAGCTCCAATAACTGGGATAGATACCGCATCAGCAACTTGGCGAACAAGTGCCATAGTTGTCAATTTACCGATGTGACCACCAGCTTCCATACCTTCTGCAACAACAGCATCTGCTCCAAGTTTTTCCATACGTTTAGCAAGTGCTACCGATGGAATAACTGGGATTACTGTAATTCCAGCTTCGTGGAAACGTTCCATATATTTACCTGGGTTTCCGGCTCCTGTTGTAACAACCTTAACGCCCTCTTCGATAACGAGGTCGACGATGTCATCTGCAAATGGTGACAAAAGCATGATATTAACACCGAATGGTTTATCAGTGATTTGTTTTACTCTATCAATATTAGCTTTTACCACTTCTTTAGGGGCATTACCACCACCAATTATTCCGAGTCCACCAGCATTTGAAACGGCTCCTGCCAAGTCGCCATCAGCAACCCAGGCCATACCACCTTGGAAGATTGGATATTTAATTCCTAACAGTTCTGTAATACGAGATTTCATTTTGCACCTTTTTTCGATTTTCTAATCAAATAAATAGTTTAATAATCAAAGTAATTGTATAAACAAAGGAGAATATCCCAAATAAGAATATTCTCTATGCCCTGCTTATTTAGTTTTTTCTTCTACGTAAGCAACAAGGTCACCAACAGTGTTAAGACCTTCTTCAGTTTCGATTTGGATATCGAACTCATCTTCGATTTCTGAGATAACTTGGAACACGTCAAGTGAGTCAGCGTCAAGTTCGTCAAAAGTAGTTTCTACTTTTACTTCTTCTGCATCTTTCCCAAGTTCTTCAACGATGATTTCTTGTACTTTTTCAAATACTGCCATTTTAATTTCTCCTTTAAGATAAATATATTTCTTATAATCTATGCTGGTGCATAATTTATATAACTAGATTTTAACAATAAGACTGCCCCATGTCAAACCCCCACCAAAACCTGATAAGAGAATTGTTTGACCGCTGTCTAATTTTAAGGTCCCATTCGCCACGTTTTCAGAAAGCAGAATTGGGATACTTGCCGCACTGGTATTACCATAAGACATCATGTTTGCCAAGAATTTATCACGACTGACATCGATTTTCTTAGCCATAATATCCAAAATACGAATATTAGCTTGATGAAGAAGGAAGTAATCAGGCTCACCTTTTTCTTCAACCAAGGCCTTAATACTCTTTGAAACCGTCTTAACGGCAAAATCAAAGATTGCTTTCCCATCCATTTGCATATAGGGATTAGGCTGATCAGACTCATCTGAATAAGGCGAGATAACTGCAGAAGCTCCTGACTCAAGACCACCCTTGCTACCATCGGTATTTAAAGATTCTCCGAAGAAATGTTCTTCTTCAGTTTCTTCCAAGAGGACTCCGCCAGCACCATCTCCAAAGAGGACAGCTGTTGTACGGTCAGACCAGTCTAAAGTTTTTGAAAGAACTTCAGAACCAATGACTAAACCTTTTTTGTATGCGCCTGACTTTATCAATTTTTCTGCGGTTGCTAAAGCAAAGATAAACCCACTACATGCCGCAGTAATATCAAAAGCAAAGGCGTTGACTGCACCAATTGCTCCTTGAACTCGAGCCGCTACTGACGGCATAGAACTATCAGGAGAAATCGTTGCAACTAAAACAAAGTCTAGTTCCTCAGGAGCTAATCCTGATTTTTCTAATAGCTGATAAGCAACATTGGTAGCTAAATCACTCGTATTCTCATTCAATGAGATGCGACGTTCCTGAATACCGGTACGTGAGCGAATCCACTCATCGCTAGTATCCATGATTTTTGATAGGTCATCATTAGTCACGACCTGAGCAGGTGCATAATGGGCAACCTGACTAATTTTTGCAAATGCCATTATTTCAACTCCTCAAGAAATGCGTGGAGATTTTCCAATCCCTTGCTCATAACCTTCAATTCCTCGTCGTTAAAGCCTTCTGTAATCCTCATCACCATTGATTTATGAAAACGACGGTGAAGACGATATACCAAACGACCCTTTTTAGAGAGCGAAAGATGGACCACACGACGGTCAACTGATGAACGCGTACGGACAATATAACCTTTCTTTTCAAGTTTATTGAGAGATGTTGTTACAGTACCAAGAGTTAGCATGAGTTCTTTAGCTACTGCACTTGGTGTCGTATCTGGATGTGTACCGATCACATCAATGGTATGCATTTCCTTGAGGGAAACATCGTTAAACTTTGAATTCTTTAAACTTGCTTCTTCGATAATAACTACGTTATTAAAAATATCAACAAGATAGCCATCAATTTTGTCGTAATTCACACCAGACTCCTTTCAATAAAACTTTGACTTTCAAATTATATCAGACTCAAACTAATTTCGCAAGCCCGATTAAAAAACTTTAGTTTTTCTTTTAGAAAATGTGGCTATTTCCCTTGGAATTTAGGTCGACGACGCTCACTATAAGCACGAACCCCTTCCTTGAAGTCCTCTGTAAAGGCAAGAGATTTTTGCAAGTCAAGTTCCAACTTAGCATAATTTTCCCATCCTGCAAATTCAGATTCCCAAACCATTTCTTTAATAGCTTTGAAGGAGTTCACTGAAGAACGGTTCAATTTTTTAATCAGCTGACTAACTGTTTTTTCAAGTTTTTCTGATTCGACAACCTTATAGGCAATTCCCCAGTCCAAGGCTTTTTCAGCTGATACTGGCTCTCCTGTCATGGTAATTTGAGTCGCACGGTTGATACCAATTGAACGTGTCAAAAGGTAAAGACCTCCAGCGTCAGGTGCCAAACCAACACCTACAAAAGCTTGGATGAATTTAGCCTTATCAGATGCAATGGTAAAGTCTGCTGCAACAGCTAAGTTAGCTGCAGCACCAGCACAAGGTCCATCAACAACCATAATAACTGGCTTAGGCAATTTTTTAAGAGCAAATGAAATTTCATTTACCTGCTCAGCAATACGAACCAAAGACTGCACATCATCTACAGCAACCGCTTTTTGCATTTGATCAAGGTCTCCACCAACAGAAAGACTTTCCCATTAGCATTGATTACCAAGAATTTTACTGACGCATCTTGATTAGCTTCTTCAATTGCAGCCATAATTTCATCACAAACTGGAATATTAAATCCATTTTGCACTTCTGGACGATTAAGTGTCAAAGTTGCTACTCCCTCTTCAACACTATAAAGAATTGTTTCGTAAGCCATTTTTTACATTCCTCCGATAACTAGTTCCTATATGAAAACCGCATGTTCTTTATGTTTTTATACAATTTTATTTGATGAATAGATAATTTGATTATCAAATCATTCATCATTATTTTCTAGTATACCATAGTCCACCTAAAGGTCAACAGAAACTTAGAGTTTTTTAATTTGATATATCAAAACACCGAGCTCTACAACTCGGTGTCTCTGTTACTCCAATAAGTCCAAAACATCTATGAGGTTATCCAACAAACCTTTGGCTGCTCCCTGATCCATGCCAAAACGATTATCTTTTATGGCCCAGACCTCAACGCCAGCAGCAACGCCAGCAGCAATCCCCTTTTCGCTATCTTCGATAATCAAAGCCTGATTTGCTTCCACGTTCAAATGCTTCAATGCTGTCAGATAAATCTCTGGATTGGGTTTACTCTCTTTAAATTCTTCTCCTGAAAGAACCACATCAAAGAAACCATCCAAATGATTTTCCTCCAAAGCTCTAAGGATATCTGCCTTCACTGAGCTAGAAGCCAAACCTATTTTCAGCCCTCGAGATTTCACTTCATTCAAGACTTTCAAAACATCAGGAAAGATTAATTCTTTGTAGGGTAAGGGGTTGTCTTGTTTATAGGCATTATACTCTTCTTGTAAAGTTGGCACATCCCAGTTATCATAGTCATCTCTGAGAATATTTTCCCAAACTTGCTTAGTATTTCCACCTATAAAGAAAGACGGGGGTAAATGGTCGATTGAAATTCCCTTTTGAGCTAAGAAACTTGCACGTCGATCATAATAATATTTTTCAGTGTCAAAAAGGACACCATCCATATCAAAAATAATTGCCTCTACCACGGGATATCCTCCTCTTTCTTACTTTATTGTACCATAATCATTCTAAATCTTACTCGCTTTTAAAAACAATGTGACAAATTGTCAGAATTTTGCTATAATTGTAGAGTAATTTAAAATTTTTGGAGTAACTATGAAAGTCATCAAATTCGGTGGAAGCTCGCTTGCTTCAGCCACACAATTAGAAAAAGTCTTAAACATTGTAAAATCTGACCCTGAACGTCGCTTTGTCGTTGTCTCTGCCCCAGGTAAACGTAACGATGAAGATACCAAAGTCACAGACGCCTTGATTAAATACTATAAACACTACACAAAAGGTGCTGATGTCAAAGCTGACCAAGAATGGATTATTAACCGCTATCAAGCTATGGTCGATGAGCTAGGGCTTCAAATCAACAGAAATGGCGAAGATTGCTAAATCTATCAACGATCTTGCCACTCTTCCTATTGAAGACAATGATTTCCTTTATGATACTTTCCTAGCTGCAGGGGAAGATAATAACGCAAAATTAATCGCAGAATATTTCCGTAATAACGGTATTGAAGCACGTTACGTTCACCCTCGCCAAGCTGGTATTTTTGTCTCAAGCGAACCTGGGAATGCTCGTATCCTTCCAGGAGCCTATGACAAGTTGGAGGAGCTTCGTGAATCAGATGAGGTTCTTGTAATCCCTGGTTTCTTTGGTGTTACCCCTGATAATCAAATTTGTACTTTCTCGCGTGGAGGCTCTGATATCACAGGATCTATCGTTGCAGCAGGTGTGAAAGCTGATTTATACGAAAACTTTACGGATGTAGATGGTATTTTCGCAGCCCATCCTGGGGTTGTCCATGAACCACATTCAATTCCAGAGTTGACTTACAAAGAAATGCGTGAATTGGCTTATGCTGGCTTCTCTGTACTTCATGATGAAGCCCTCCTCCCTGCCTATCGTGGTAAGATTCCACTCGTTATTAAACACAAATAACCCATCTCATCCTGGTACTCGTATTATTCTTGAGCACAAGGGTGCAACAGTTCCTGTCGTTGGTATTGCTAGTGATGACAAATTTGTAAGTATTAATATGAGCAAATACCTTATGAACCGTGAGGTCGGTTTTGGACGTAAGGTGCTTCAAATCTTGGAAGATTTAAACATCCGTTGGGAACACATGCCTTCTGGAATCGATGATCTTTCAATCATTATTCGAGAACGTGAACTTACCCCAATCAAAGAACAAGAAATCCTTTCATACTTGACTCGTGAACTCGGTGTTGATGAAGTTGAAATTGAACATGGCCTTTCAATTCTCATGATTGTTGGTGAAAATATGAAAGACCACATCGGTGTTACAGCGACAGCAGCTAAAGCGCTCTCTGAAAAACATATTAACCTAGAAATGATTTCTCAAGGTTCTAGTGAGGTTTCTGTTATGTTTGTAATTGAAACTGAGCAAGAAAAAGCAGCCGTCAGAGCTCTTTATGATGCCTTTTTCCGTAGTGACGACTAATCTAAAAACCTATCTCCTTCAGGGGAAAGGTTTTTTCTTTATGAGAAAAACTAAGCCAGCTCTTATCATATCTACTCCAATAGCCAATTCATTAATCAATTATGCATAGCTATTGCAAACCAAAAAACACTAACTTTCGTTAGTGCTTTTTTTACAAGATGTTTTCGTAAGTTTCACGAACGGCATCTGGCCAAACTGAAGTTTGAACCTCACCAATATGTTTCTTACGAAGCAAGAACATAGCCATACGTGATTGACCAATACCTCCACCAATTGTTAGTGGGAAAAGGCCATGTAACAAAGCTTGGTGCCAATCCAATTTCAAACGATCTTGGTCGCCAGTAATTTCAACCTGACGTTTAAGGGCATCTTCATCAACACGAATACCCATTGATGACAATTCAAAAGCATGTCCTAATTGTTCATTCCAAACCAAGATATCTCCATTCAAACCACGGTAACCATTCTCAGACTCAGTTGTCCAGTCATCATAGTCAGGTGCACGACCATCATGTGGTTTTCCATCAGGAAGAACACCACCGATACCAATCAAGAATACAGCACCATATTCCTTGGTAATAGCATCTTCACGCTCTTTTGGTGTCAAATCAGGGTACTTCTCAACAAGCTCTTCTGAATGGATGAAGGTAATTTTCTTAGGTAAAATTGCTTCAATATCGTAACGTGCTTCAACTGCTAGCTCAGTCAAACGAATGACCTTATAAATGGTCTCAACAGTTTCTTTCAAATAAGCGATATTACGATGTCCGTCAGGAATAACTTTTTCCCAGTCCCATTGGTCAACGTAAACAGAGTGCGTTGCATCCAATGAATCTTCATCTGGACGAAGAGCCTTCATATTAACCACAAGCCCTTCACCTTCATTGAAACCAAAACGAGCCAAAGTATGGCGTTTCCATTTTGCTAATGAGTGAACAACTTCGTATGTCGCGTCTGGAATCTGAAGCACATTAACAGTTACAGGATTCTCAATACCGCTCAAATTATCCTGCATACCATCCCCGACCTTACTCAAAATAGGCCCTTGCACTTCAACGACGTCAAGTTTATCAATCAAATACTGTGTAAAAGTATTCTTCACAAAAGAAATTTCCTCTTGTTGATGAATGAAGCTCTTTTTCATACGCTCCTCCTTTAAAAAATCGATAAGCCTATTATACTCCTATTTTTCAGAAAAATAAAGAAATTTTCCAACAATTTTGAAAATTTCTTGTTTTTTATGTTAGGTTTTATCACATTTTCTTAGTTAGCTTCACAACTGCTTCTGTTCGAGCCGTATAAGGAAACATATCTACTGACTGGATATAATTAACATCATAAACTTTAGCCAAAGAAACTAGGTCTCTAGCCAAAGTAGATACATTACATGAAACATATACCATTTTTTCAGGAGTGTAGTCCAGTATCGTTTTAAGTAGCTTATCATCTAAACCAGTTCTAGGGGGATCCACAATAAGAGCATCTGCTCGATACCCTTCCTTGTACCAACGTGGAATGATATCTTCTGCTTTACCCACCTCATAGTGAGCATTTCCAGTCCAAGTGATTTGGCATTCTTCCTAGCATCCTCAATAGCCTCAGGAATAATATCCATACCTCGAATACTCTTTACCTTATTTGCAAAAGCAAGTCCAATAGTACCAACCCCACAATAAGCATCAATAAGATGTTCAGCCTTATCCACATCCAAAGCTTCAACAGCCTGACCATAGAGTACCTCTGTTTGTTGAGGATTCAACTGGTAAAATGCACGAGGAGAGAGAGCGAAGTTATAGTCCAGTACCTCTTCTTGAATCGTGTCTTGTCCCCAAATAATCTCAGTATCCTGTCCATAAATTTCACTAGATTTCGAATAGTTATAATTGACAGCGATTGTTACGATTTCTGGAAAACTTTCCGTCAATTCCTTAACTAATTTTGTGAAAGAAACTGATTTAGAGGTTACAAAAATTAACTGGACCTGATTTGAACCCAAAGCACGTCGTATCATAACAGTACGAATTCCAGCAATTTTGCGCTCATTATAAATTGGTAACTTGTATTTATCTAACAAATTTGTCACCTTATTCATAATGGCTTGAGTTAGCTCATCCTGAACTAGGCAATCATCAATATTAATGAGGCGATGACTCCCTTCCGCAAATAAGCCAGCCTTAACTGAGCCACCAAAAGAACGGGTTTGAAATTGTAGTTTAGCTCGGTAATGTTGTGGTTGCTTCATCCCTATTGTTGGACGAATGTCATATGACTCAAAATTAGCCGGTTTAAACTTCTTCAAGGCTTGTCCTAACAAGTCAGTTTTAAACTCTAATTGCTTATCATAACGAAGATGCATTAACTGGCAACCACCACAGTCTTCATAAATATTACATGCAGGTTCGACACGAAACTTAGAAGGTTTATTGATCTTTAATAATTTCGCCTGAACAAAGTTTCTCTTAACAGAAACAATCTGACAGAACACCTCTTCACCCTTCAAAGCCCCTGGTACAAAAACTAGAGTTTTCTTATAAAAACCAATGCCTTCGCCATTGATTCCCATGCGTTTTATCTTAAGCGGGATACGCTGTTTCACTTGTAAATTCATACTACCATTCTAACATTTTGATATAATAATAACTATGAAAATCACAAAAATCGAGAAGAAAAAGAGACTTTATCTCCTTGAGATAGATAAAAAAGAGAGTCTCTACGTTACAGAAGATACCATCGTTAAATACATGTTGACTAAAGAAATGATACTGGACAAAGATCAACTAGAGGATATTAAATCCTTTGCTCAGTTCTCGCATGGTAAAAACCTAGCTCTCTATTTTATTTCATTTAAACAACGTACTGAGAAAGAAGTAAAAGATTACCTTTTTAAACATGAAATAAACCCTCATATAATTCCCAAAATTATTGATAATCTAAAAAAGAATCATTGGATTGATGATTACAAACTCCTAGAAAGTCTAGCTCAACAAAATCTGAATTCAGGCGATAAAGGGGCCTATGTGCTGAAGCAAAAATGGCTTCAAAAAGGTTGTAACAAACAAATCATTGACGATGTTTTAAGCCAATTTGATTTCTCAGAAATAGCCATTAAAGTAGCTTCAAAACTGTTACGAAAATATCAGGGAAAACTACCATCTAAAGCCCTAAAAGATAAATTAACTCAAAGCCTTATCAATAAAGGTTTTTCATTTCAAGAAAGTAAACTAGCAATCGATCATCTAGAACTTGAAGCAGATGAAGAAAATGAGCAAGCTCTACTTTATAAAGAAATTGATAAGCAATATCAAAAATTTAGTAAAAAATACGACGGTTATGAGCTTAAGCAACGCTTGACACAATCTTTAGCCCGAAAAGGTTATGACTTTGATGCGATAGCATCCGCTCTAAGAGAATATTTATAGGTATTCCCCCTCTTTTCAAAAAATTATGATACAATAAAGGGGATAACCCTTATTGTAGAAAGAGGACGCCATGAAATTACCAAAAGAAGGCGACTTTATCACAATTCAAAGTTATAAGCATGATGGTAGTTTGCACCGTACTTGGCGCGATACTATGGTACTAAAGACAACTGAGAATGCTGTTATTGGCGTTAACGACCACACCCTCGTTACTGAAGCAGACGGAAGACGATGGGTAACACGTGAACCTGCTATTGTTTATTTCCACAAAAAATACTGGTTTAATATTATAGCCATGATTAGGGATAACGGCATTTCCTACTACTGCAATTTAGCTAGTCCATATATTTTGGACCAAGAAGCACTAAAATATATTGACTATGACCTAGATGTCAAAGTCTTCGCTGATGGTGAAAAAAAATTGCTAGATGTAGATGAGTATGAAACACATAAAAAAGAAATGCATTACTCTCCTGATATTGACTATATCTTAAAGGAACATGTTAAAATCTTGGTAGATTGGATTAACAATGGTAAGGGGCCATTTTCACAATCTTATGTTAACATCTGGTACAAACGTTATCTTGAACTAAGGAATCGTTAAAGTTGTCATAAAAAGACTAGTAATGATACTAGTCTTTTTTTGCACTAAAAACTAATGCTTCGGAATCTAAATCCATATTCAAAAGATAACGCCCTTCTTCTACTTGAACAAGATACCCTAATAATTCTAAAGCATCAACAAAAATATTCCTCCTTTTTTGAAGTGCATATTCCTTCCTAACGTATTTTAAAAGAAAAGTTGTAACATGTTTCAAAAAATATTCAGGATTAACATCCCCTAATATATCATATAATCTATTCTGCTCTTCCGATAATGGTAGATTTTCTCTTAATTTATAGAAATAATTTGAAATCGTAAGATCGTCTCTCGTAATACTCGTTTGTTCAATAATAACAACTTCATTAGTAGAATTACTTATCTCAGTAACAAATCTACGATTTAATAGTTCTAAATAACAAGTAGAATCATCATTGATAAAAAAATGCTGGTCTAAAACAATTTTAGAAGGATCCGACACAAGACTAATTAATAAACGATATCGTTTCTCGAATCGTTCAATATAGCCTGCTTTTACAAACTCCTCAATTAATTTATCGATATTCTTTTGAAAAGGAAACTGCCTTTTTATTGCTCTCAGGGTCACAGGCTGATTAAGATATAGATAATTCACTATTTCCATAAAAAAAGCTTGCTTACATAGTTTGTTTGGGTTAAATTGTATTATCATAAAAAGTATTATACCATTAATTAGAGTACTAAAAAAAGGCCTACTGGCCTAATTTTACGCATTAAAACTTTCAGTCAACTGAGGAACTACCTGTTTCTTACGAGAAACAGCCCCTTCAAGGAAAGCATGATTATTTTCTAAAACAAAATTGAAAGCAGCTTCAACCTTGTCAGTATTTAAACCAAGTGCAAGAATTTCTGAATTAGAATTAAGAATATCAGTAATCATTAAGACAAAGTCAGAGTAACCATTGTTTTTAATTGAGTTATTAATAGCTTCTTCAATTTCCGCTTGACGAGAAAGAACATCAGAAATATCAACTGTATTAACTTGTGCAACACGAACTTGATTACCATTCAATTCAAATGTTTTTGCATCAATGTCAATGAGTTCTTCAGCAGATTTTGAAGAAAGATTAGTACCAGCTTTAAGCATAGCAAGACCATATTCTTCTAGATTAACACCAGCAATTTCTGCAAGTTCAGCTGCAACTGCAGGATCTGAAGCATGTGTAGTTGGAGATTTAAGAAGAAGAGTATCTGAAATCAAACCTGACAAAAGCAAACCAGCAACTTCCTTAGGAACTTCAACATTGTTTTCTTTAAACATACGAAAAACAATTGAAGATGCAGATCCAACAGGTTCCAATCGCATCATTAATGGATTAGCAGTTTCAAAGTTAGCAACACGGTGATGGTCGACTACCTCAATAACTTCAACCTCCTTGATATCTGAAATAGATTGTTGAAATTCATTATGGTCTGTAAGAATAACTTGATTAACTCCCTCTGATTGAGCAGACTCAACCACACGTGGTGCTTCAATACCAAAATAATCAAGAACAAAAGCAGTTTCCTCGTTAGGAGTACCCAAAGCAACAGCTTCAGCATCAACACCAAGTTGACGTTTCAAATAAGCGTATCCATAAGAAGACCCGATTGCATCAGAATCAGGGTTTTGATGACCAAAAACAAAAACTTTAGACATAAATTCACCTCAAAATAGTATTATAAGCTATTATAACATATAAAAAAAAGAAACAAAATAAAAAGAGTAACCTAAGTTACTCGAAATATAGTCCGTACGGGATTCGAACCCGTGTTACCGCCGTGAAAAGGCGGTGTCTTAACCCCTTGACCAACGGACCATCTTTATGCCGGCTACATGACTTGAACACGCGACCCTCTGATTACAAATCAGATGCTCTACCAACTGAGCTAAGCCGGCTAACTTTTCTAATGCGGGTGAAGGGACTTGAACCCCCACGCCGTTAAGCGCCAGATCCTAAATCTGGTGCGTCTGCCAATTCCGCCACACCCGCATATATGACCCGTACTGGGCTCGAACCAGTGACCCATTGATTAAAAGTCAATTGCTCTACCAACTGAGCTAACGAGTCTCAAATATTTCTACTTGACGGTCCCGACGGGAATCGAACCCGCGATCTTCGCCGTGACAGGGCGACGTGATAACCGCTACACCACGGGACCTATGGGAGTTAACGGGATCGAACCGCTGACCCTCTGCTTGTAAGGCAGATGCTCTCCCAGCTGAGCTAAACTCCCTATGCGCTAAGCGACTACCGTATCTAACAGGGGGCAACCCCCAACTACATCAGGCGTACTAGGGCTTAACTTCTGTGTTCGGCATGGGAACAGGTGTATCTCCTAGGCTATCGTCACTTAACTCTGAGTATTCTCAACTCAAAATTGAATATCTATACTGTATCAAGAAACCAAATCGTTGTCAATATGTCTCAGTTACTTTCTTTGGATAAGTCCTCGAGCTATTAGTATTAGTCCGCTACATGTGTCACCACACTTCCACTTCTAACCTATCAACCTGATCATCTCTCAGGGCTCTTACTGATATAAAATCATGGGAAATCTCATCTTGAGGTGGGCTTCACACTTAGATGCTTTCAGCGTTTATCCCTTCCCTACATAGCTACCCAGCGATGCTCTTGGCAGAACAACTGGTACACCAGCGGTAAGTCCACTCTGGTCCTCTCGTACTAGGAGCAGATCCTCTCAAATTTCCTACGCCCGCGACGGATAGGGACCGAACTGTCTCACGACGTTCTGAACCCAGCTCGCGTGCCGCTTTAATGGGCGAACAGCCCAACCCTTGGGACCGACTACAGCCCCAGGATGCGACGAGCCGACATCGAGGTGCCAAACCTCCCCGTCGATGTGAACTCTTGGGGGAGATAAGCCTGTTATCCCCAGGGTAGCTTTTATCCGTTGAGCGATGGCCCTTCCATGCGGAACCACCGGATCACTAAGCCCGACTTTCGTCCCTGCTCGAGTTGTAGCTCTCGCAGTCAAGCTCCCTTATACCTTTACACTCTGCGAATGATTTCCAACCATTCTGAGGGAACCTTTGGGCGCCTCCGTTACCTTTTAGGAGGCGACCGCCCCAGTCAAACTGCCCGTCAGACACTGTCTCCGATAGGGATAACCTATCTGGGTTAGAGTAGCCATAACACAAGGGTAGTATCCCAACAACGCCTCACTCGAAACTGGCGTCCCGAGGTCATAGGCTCCTACCTATCCTGTACATGTGGTACAGATACTCAATATCAAACTGCAGTAAAGCTCCATGGGGTCTTTCCGTCCTGTCGCGGGTAACCTGCATCTTCACAGGTACTAAATTTCACCGAGTCTCTCGTTGAGACAGTGCCCAAATCATTACGCCTTTCGTGCGGGTCGGAACTTACCCGACAAGGAATTTCGCTACCTTAGGACCGTTATAGTTACGGCCGCCGTTTACTGGGGCTTCAATTCATACCTTCGCTATTGCTAAGCACTCCTCTTAACCTTCCAGCACCGGGCAGGCGTCACCCCCTATACATCATCTTACGATTTAGCAGAGAGCTGTGTTTTTTTGATAAACAGTTGCTTGGGCCTATTCACTGCGGCTGACCATAAGTCAGCGCCCCTTCTCCCGAAGTTACGGGGCCATTTTGCCGAGTTCCTTAACGAGAGTTCTCTCGCTCACCTGAGGCTACTCGCCTCGACTACCTGTGTCGGTTTGCGGTACGGGTAGAGTATAATTAACGCTAGAAGCTTTTCTCGGCAGTGTGACATCACTAACTTCGCTACTAAACTTCGCTCCCCATCACAGCTCAATGTTATAGATATAAGCATTTGACTCATATCACACCTCACTGCTTGGCCAGACACTTCCAATCGTCTGGTTTAGTTAGCCTACTGCGTCCCTCCATCACTATATACTCTAGTACAGGAATATCAACCTGTTGTCCATCGGATACACCTTTCGGTCTCTCCTTAGGTCCCGACTAACCCAGGGCGGACGAGCCTTCCCCTGGAAACCTTAGTCTTACGGTGGACAGGATTCTCACCTGTCTTTCGCTACTCATACCGGCATTCTCACTTCTATGCGCTCCAGCACTCCTCACGGTACACCTTCTTCGCACATAGAACGCTCTCCTACCATACCTATAAAGGTATCCACAGCTTCAGTAATATGTTTTAGCCCCGGTACATTTTCGGCGCAGGGTCACTCGACTAGTGAGCTATTACGCACTCTTTGAATGAATAGCTGCTTCTAAGCTAACATCCTAGTTGTCTGTGCAACCCCACATCCTTTTCCACTTAACATATATTTTGGGACCTTAGCTGGTGGTCTGGGCTGTTTCCCTTTCGACTACGGATCTTAGCACTCGCAGTCTGACTGCCGATTATATCTCGTTGGCATTCGGAGTTTATCTGAGATTGGTAATCCGGGATGGACCCCTCACCCAAACAGTGCTCTACCTCCAAGAGACTTAACATCGACGCTAGCCCTAAAAGCTATTTCGGAGAGAACCAGCTATCTCCAAGTTCGTTTGGAATTTCTCCGCTACCCACAAGTCATCCAAGCACTTTTCAACGTGCCCTGGTTCGGTCCTCCAGTGAGTTTTACCTCACCTTCAACCTGCTCATGGGTAGGTCACATGGTTTCGGGTCTACGACATGATACTAATGCGCCCTATTAAGACTCGGTTTCCCTACGGCTCCGTCTCTTCAACTTAACCTCGCATCATATCGTAACTCGCCGGTTCATTCTACAAAAGGCACGCTCTCACCCATTAACGGGCTCGAACTTGTTGTAGGCACACGGTTTCAGGTTCTATTTCACTCCCTCCCGGGGTGCTTTTTCACCTTTCCCTCACGGTACTGGTTCACTATCGGTCACTAGAGAGTATTTAGGGTTGGGAGATGGTCCTCCCAGATTCCGACGAGATTTCTCGTGTCTCGCCGTACTCAGGATACTGCTAGGTATAAAGACTATTTCGAATACGAGGCTATTACTCTCTTTGGCCTACCTTCCCAGGTAGTTCTTCTATAATCTTTAAGTCCACGTTGCAGTCCTACAACCCCGAAGAGTAAACTCTTCGGTTTGCCCTCTTGCCGTTTCGCTCGCCGCTACTAAGGCAATCGCTTTTGCTTTCTCTTCCTGCAGCTACTTAGATGTTTCAGTTCACTGCGTCTTCCTCTACATTACCTTAACAGTAATGAGTGACAGGCATTACCTGCCGGGTTCCCCCATTCGGACATCTCTGGATCATTGCTCACTTACAGCTCCCCAAAGCATTTCGTCGTTAGTCACGTCCTTCATCGGCTTCTAGTGCCAAGGCATCCACCGTGCGCCCTTATTAACTTAACCTTATTTTGGTCTTTCGACCTAACTCATTAAATATTCACAGCGTTTCGGTTTATTTTCTTGTTACTATCTATATGTATTTAATTACATATGGAATTTGATATAGATATTCAATTTTCAATGGACAATACTTGAATCTTTCGATTCAATGGAGCCTAGCGGGATCGAACCGCTGACCTCCTGCGTGCAAAGCAGGCGCTCTCCCAGCTGAGCTAAGGCCCCACAAGACCTCTCAAAACTAAATAAGAAACTCAAGTACATTCCGTTTTTCCTTAGAAAGGAGGTGATCCAGCCGCACCTTCCGATACGGCTACCTTGTTACGACTTCACCCCAATCATCTATCCCACCTTAGGCGGCTGGCTCCAAAAGGTTACCTCACCGACTTCGGGTGTTACAAACTCTCGTGGTGTGACGGGCGGTGTGTACAAGGCCCGGGAACGTATTCACCGCGGCGTGCTGATCCGCGATTACTAGCGATTCCGACTTCATGTAGGCGAGTTGCAGCCTACAATCCGAACTGAGATTGGCTTTAAGAGATTAGCTTGCCGTCACCGACTCGCAACTCGTTGTACCAACCATTGTAGCACGTGTGTAGCCCAGGTCATAAGGGGCATGATGATTTGACGTCATCCCCACCTTCCTCCGGTTTATTACCGGCAGTCTCGCTAGAGTGCCCAACTGAATGATGGCAACTAACAATAGGGGTTGCGCTCGTTGCGGGACTTAACCCAACATCTCACGACACGAGCTGACGACAACCATGCACCACCTGTCACCGATGTACCGAAGTAACTTTCTATCTCTAGAAATAGCATCGGGATGTCAAGACCTGGTAAGGTTCTTCGCGTTGCTTCGAATTAAACCACATGCTCCACCGCTTGTGCGGGCCCCCGTCAATTCCTTTGAGTTTCAACCTTGCGGTCGTACTCCCCAGGCGGAGTGCTTAATGCGTTAGCTGCGGCACTGAATCCCGGAAAGGATCCAACACCTAGCACTCATCGTTTACGGCGTGGACTACCAGGGTATCTAATCCTGTTCGCTCCCCACGCTTTCGAGCCTCAGCGTCAGTTACAGACCAGAGAGCCGCTTTCGCCACCGGTGTTCCTCCATATATCTACGCATTTCACCGCTACACATGGAATTCCACTCTCCCCTTCTGCACTCAAGTTTGACAGTTTCCAAAGCGAACTATGGTTGAGCCACAGCCTTTAACTTCAGACTTATCAAACCGCCTGCGCTCGCTTTACGCCCAATAAATCCGGACAACGCTCGGGACCTACGTATTACCGCGGCTGCTGGCACGTAGTTAGCCGTCCCTTTCTGGTAAGCTACCGTCACAGTGTGAACTTTCCACTCTCACACTCGTTCTTGACTTACAACAGAGCTTTACGATCCGAAAACCTTCTTCACTCACGCGGCGTTGCTCGGTCAGGGTTGCCCCCATTGCCGAAGATTCCCTACTGCTGCCTCCCGTAGGAGTCTGGGCCGTGTCTCAGTCCCAGTGTGGCCGATCACCCTCTCAGGTCGGCTATGTATCGTCGCCTAGGTGAGCCGTTACCTCACCTACTAGCTAATACAACGCAGGTCCATCTTGTAGTGGAGCAATTGCCCCTTTCAAATAAATGACATGTGTCATCCATTGTTATGCGGTATTAGCTATCGTTTCCAATAGTTATCCCCCGCTACAAGGCAGGTTACCTACGCGTTACTCACCCGTTCGCAACTCATCCAAGAAGAGCAAGCTCCTCTCTTCAGCGTTCTACTTGCATGTATTAGGCACGCCGCCAGCGTTCGTCCTGAGCCAGGATCAAACTCTCATTAAAATTTTTAATAATTGTTCGAGCGTTAACTCATTACCGTCATCTGACGATTTATTCTTGTAAATTGACAGGTTATAATTTCTTCTATCATAACCCTGCACTTGGTTTCTTATTCAGTTCTCAAAGGTCTTTGTCTCTCTTAAGACAACTCCTATATTCTAGCAAATCTAGAATACCTTGTCAACACTTTTTTGAAGTTTTTTTTTCACTTCTCGTGTCCGCTGTCTCTCCCGAAACAGCTTATTTATAATATCATCTCTCACTTGTCTTGTCAATAACTTTTTTAAAGTTTTGGAACCTTTTCAAGTTTGTGGCAAGTCAGTTAAGACAACTTTTATATCTTAACACCCAAATCAATACTTGTCAATAGGGTTTTAGTAAAAAATAAAGGAAGCATGTCTCTCAACCTACTTCCCTTCTTTTTTATTTAGCTTCAATCAAACCGTAGTTTCCGTCTTCTCGTTTATAGAGAACATTAGTTGTATGATCTTCACTATCAGTATAGATAAAGAAGTCATGCCCCAACAATTCCATTTGAAGGATAGCTTCTTCAACATCCATTGGTTTCAACTCAATGTTTTTAGTTCTTACAACTTCAACAGCTGGTGCTTCTTCAACTTGTTCGTTATTAAAATCAGCTGAGAATACTTCTCCTGTTGGAACTTTTTCGCGATGCTTACGTGCAATTTTTGTTTTGTTTTTACGGATTTGTCTTTCAATCTTATCAACCACCAGGTCAATAGAACCATACATATCTTGCGAAACATCTTCTGCTCTTAGTGTTACAGAACCTGTTGGAATAGTAACCTCTACTTTAGCTGTCTTTTCGCGATAAACCTTAAGATTTACACGTGCGTTCAATTCTTGGTCTTCGTTGAAGTATTTTTCAACTTTGCTAAGTTTACTTTCAACATAGTCACGAAGTGCTTCAGTTACTTCGATGTTTTCGCCACGGATACTATATTTAATCATAAAAGACCTCTTTCTCGCTTGTTAGCGTTTTCTTTATCTATATTATATCCTTTTCATGAAAATTTGCAAGGATTTTTATTATCTAACTAGTGAAAAGGTCAAAACTTCTTTAATACCTATAGCTTCTAATAGTTGAACCATATGATATAAAGTAGATCCTGTTGTATAGATATCATCTACTATAATAATCTTATCTGGTACATCTATACCTTTCTTGAGACAGAAGGCATTATCTTGACTTAAACGCTCCTTGCGTGTTTTCGATGATTGCTTCTCAATATCTCTTTTCTCAAAGATATCCTGATAGGGAATTCCCTCTATTAATCCCTCAACTTGGTTGAATCCTCTTTCTACCAAGCGTTCTTCCGACAATGGGACCGGCACTATGGTATAACCTTTTTTAAAAAATGGTTTTAAATTATTTTTTATGTCTTTTTGAAATGTTTTTCTAAGACAATAGTCTCCCATAAATTTATAGCGGCTAAAATAATCTTTCATGTTTTCTTCATAGCGATAAATGGCAAGGTGCTTAGGAATATAGCCTTTTTTCATCCAAAGTTTACAATCAATACAGGTATCTCTATGTAACTCCTTATTACAATTTTGACATCTTTCTTTTGAAAGTTTTTTAAACTGATTTTTACAAGATACGCAGGAGTACTCTTCTCTCTGGTTAAACGTAATCAGGTCTCTTAATTTTGGCACTGATTCAATCCAGTCATTACATAGTAGACACTTCATTGTTAAATCCTCCTTTTTTATTCATAACTTTTATTTCTTCTCGACAACGAAGCATAGATTTGGATAGTCCTTCATGAAAGAAATAAAGCTTCCCTGTCGGTCTATCTGGAGATCTTCCAACTCGACCTCCTATCTGAATAAGACTCGAACTAGTGTATAAGTGATGATTTGCCATGCAAACAAAAACATCTACTTGTGGAAAGGTCACACCACGTTCGAGGATAGTTGTTGTCACTAAAATGGATAACTCTTTTTCTCGGAAGTTCTCTACGGTAGCTGAACGCTCCTCACTTTTTGAGGAAACAAAGGCCATTTTTTCATCTGGAAGATAGTTTTGTAGAATGCTAGTGAACTTTTCACCTATCGCTATATTTGGAAAAAAGATTAATAGAGGAAACTTTGATTTACGTTGCTTTTTAATCTGATAAACAAGAGGTCTTGGAAGCTTGCCTCTCATTAGAGATTTTTGTAGTCTTCCCTGCCAGCAGAATTTAGGAAGTACTAAAGGATTTCCATGGAAACGTCTAGCAAGGTGATGCTTTTCTAAAGATCCAAGTCGCACTTGCTCCTCTAAAGATAATGTAGAAGTCGCTGTTAAATAAATATAGCGACCGGTTTCCTTCTTTGCCTGCTCCACAGCATGATTTAACATGACATTTCCTACAAAAGGGAATGCATCAACCTCATCAACGATAACTAGGTCAAAGTTCTGGTAAAACTTTAGTAGTTGATGGGTGGTAGCTATTACAAGCGGACTACCATCATATGGTTCACTCTCAGCATGAAGCAGAGAAATACTACAAGTAAAATCCCTCTGCATACGAAGAAATAACTCTCGACAAACATCAACCCGAGGACTTGCGATAGCTACATTACCTTTACTTTCAAGAACATAGGCAACGATTTTATAAATCATCTCGGTCTTCCCAGCACCAGTCACAGCATGTACGAGGCTGTCTTTCTGTTTTTGATATGTTTCTAAAAGCTTCTCTGAGACCTCAGCTTGATAGGGAGTCAGTTCTCCCAACCACTTCAAAACAGGAAACTCAATTTCTGATGTTTTTGAAGGAAAATAATAAAGTTCTTTTCCTTCTTGGTTTCTGCCAAAGACAATACACGCTCTGCAATAATACTGACCTTCCGGTAATTGCCAATCTTCCTCTATCTGACTGTAACATCTTTTACATCTAAGTTTTTTATCGACCTTTATCATGCTTTCTAATGTAAAAGCCTCTGAGTGATAGTCCACTGGCAACTGTTCTTTCGTAAATAGTCGTCCATAATATTCTTTAGGTACCATATCTTTCTATTCGAAAATATGTTTGAATTCATCTTTTTATGATAAAATTTTTTTATGGATTACAAAACTATTGCCAACGATGGAATCGTTGAAGAAGAAATCAAAAAATCTCGTTTTATTTGTCACTTGAAACGTATTAGTAGTGAAGAAGAAGGAAGAGAGTACATCGCTCAGATTAAGAAAGAACATCACAAGGCTAATCATTCTTGCTCTGCAATGATTGTTGGTGATGATGGTCAAATTAAGCGTTCGAGTGATGATGGCGAACCTTCTGGAACAGCTGGTGTGCCTATGCTTACTGTTCTCGAAAAACAAGGACTTACTAATGTCGTAGCTGTTGTGACTCGTTATTTTGGAGGAATCAAACTTGGGGCAGGTGGTCTTATCCGCGCTTACTCTGGTAGCGTTGCCCATGCTATTGAAGAAATTGGTCGAGTCGAAGTCAAGGAATTAACAGGACTAACCGTAGAGTTAACCTACTCTCAGTACCAAGTTTTCTCCAACTTCCTTGAAAAAGAAGGACTCCAAGAATTTGATACAAGTTTCTTATCAGATGTCTCTACTACTTTATTTGTCGAAGAGTCTGAGATTAAAAGACTCGGTCAGGAACTAACCGAATTCTATCAGGGGAAAGTTAATTATGAAAAATCTGGAAAGAAAATCGTTGAAATTCCTATCTGATAGTCAAACGTTATCACAGTGATAAAGAAGATGTATTTTACAAGTTGAGCCTACCGTCGTATACTTAAAACCATCAATCAAAGATTAAGAGGATTTTAAATATGACAATTTACAACTCAATCACTGAACTTGTTGGAAAAACACCTGTTATTAAACTTAACTCTATTGTTCCAGAAGGATCAGCAGATGTTTACGTTAAACTTGAAGCCTTTAACCCTGGTTCTTCAGTAAAAGACCGTATTGCTCTTCGTATGATTGAAGATGCTGAAAAAGCTGGTACGATTAAACCTGGTGATACCATTGTTGAACCAACTTCAGGTAACACTGGTATCGGTCTCGCTTGGGTTGGGGCTGCTAAGGGCTATAAAGTTGTTATCGTAATGCCTGACACAATGAGTGTTGAACGTCGTAAAATCATCCAAGCTTATGGAGCTGAACTTGTATTGACTCCTGGTAGCGAAGGAATGAAGGGTGCGATTGCTAAGGCTAAAGAAGTTGCTGCTGAACGCAACGGTTGGGTACCACTTCAATTCGCCAACCCATCAAACCCAGCTGTCCACGCGGCTACAACTGGTCAAGAAATTCTTGAAGATTTGGTGCAGAAGGTTTGGATGCCTTTGTTGCTGGTATCGGTACTGGTGGTACTATTTCAGGTGTTTCAAAAACCCTTAAGGCTGCTAATCCAAATATCAAGGTTTATGGTATTGAAGCTGACGAATCTGCCGTCTTGAATGGTGATAAACCAGGACCACACAAAATTCAAGGTATCTCAACTGGTTTCATTCCTGACACATTGGATACAAAATCATATGACAGTGTTGTGCGTATTCCTTCTGATGAAGCTATCGCAACATCACGTACATTGGGTAGCCAAGAAGGTTTCCTAGCTGGTATCTCATCAGGTGCTGCTATTGCTGCCGCCCTTAAGGTTGCCGCTGAGCTTGGCGAAGGCAAAAAAGTCTTGACACTCTTGCCTGACAATGGTGAGCGTTACCTCTCTACAACACTTTACGATTTTCAAGACTAATAAAAAAGAAGCTGGAACATAATGTTCTAGCCTCTTTTTTATTGTATAAAGTTCAAGCCTGTAGTTCATTAATTACTAGAAATAGCAAGGGTTATAATCTCATTTCCACTGAACTGTTCCTACAAACTTTCTATTTTTTAAGATAACTAAAGTCTTAAGAATTTAGTTTGTTTCATCCTTTTATTAGTCTAACTCTTTTGCTTCTGTTTCTGCAATTTCAGTAACTGTAAATCCTGCTTCTACAAAAACCTTCTTGAGTTGATCAATTCCAATCTCTCCTTCAACTTGGAGTTCGACACGAAGTACAGTTTCATTTTTAGGTGCAACAATTGTACGTTCGATGTTGAGATTCTCACTAGCGATAAGGTTCGCAATTTTTTCCAAAACACGTGGAGTATCTGGAACTTCCAACCCAATACGAATTCCCGCTTGACCATAACCAGAAATTTCTAAGAAAGCACGAAAGACATCTTTATCTGTGATAATTCCTGAAATTTGGTCATTGTCCACAACTGGAAGAACTCCAACCTTATTTTGAAGCATGATATAGATTGCATCCTCAAGGCTAGCATACTTGGAAACAGTGAGGACATTCTTAATCATGATATCTCCTACCTTTGTCTTATTAAGGAGATAGTTCATTTCATAAATTGACAAGCTTGTTGCTTTTGATGGTGAAGCCTCCGCCATTGTACCTTCTGTAATAAGCCCAACAAGTTTATCGTGTTCAATTACCGGCAAACGACGCAACCCTTTATCACGCATAATATCTGCAGCTGCTGCAACTGTTGTTTCTGGTGAGATATAAACCACACGTTTCGTCATAAAATCTTTTACTGCCATGTTTCATTTTCCTCCGAATGATTTCTTACTTGTATTATACCACACAAATTGTAACCGATTGCAATATTTTACTGAAAAATTAGTATTTTACAATCAGTATGAGACGATAGAAAAACGCCCTTGGGCGCTTTTTCTTATCCTCCAAGATAGGCTTTACGAACTTCATCTGATGCAAGAAGTTCTTCACCAGTACCTGAAAGAACCACTTTACCAGTTTCAAGAACGTAACCACGGTCTGCAATTGACAAAGCCTTATTGGCATTTTGCTCGATCAAAAGAACGGTAGTCCCTTGTGCCTTAATATCTTCGATAATATCAAAAATTTCCTGAATAAAGATTGGAGCAAGTCCCATTGAAGGCTCATCCAAAAGCAAAAGTTTTGGACGACTCATAAGGGCACGGCCCATTGCAAGCATTTGTTGTTCACCACCAGAAAGTGTCGCTGCATCTTGATTCTTACGTTCTTCTAGGCGCGGGAAACGTTGGAAGACTTTTTTCAAGAGAGCTGCGTTCTCTTCTTTATTTGTATGAAGGAAAGCTCCCATTTCAAGATTTTCCATTACGGTTAATCCTGCAAATACATGACGTCCCTCAGGTACTTGAGCTAAACCTTCAGCAACAATCTTACGTGCAGGTGTTTTATGGATATCATTTCCGAGATAAGAAATGGTTCCCTCAGTTGGACGAACAAGACCTGAGATTGTACGAAGAATTGATGTCTTACCTGCACCGTTAGCACCGATTAGAGTTACAACTTCACCTTCATTAACTTCAAAGCTGACGTTTTTAACAGCTTCAATAGATCCATATTTAATTGAGAGATTTTCAACTTTCAACATAGCCATTATGCTTCACCTCCCAAGTAAGCTTCAATAACGCGTTTGTTATTCTTAATTTCATCAGGTGTTCCTTCTGCAATCAAGCGTCCGTATTCCAAAACATAGATACGCTCAGTAACATCCATGACCAAACTCATATCATGTTCAATCAAGATGATTGTAATACCGAAAGTCTTTTTGAATTTGACGAATATGAGCAGTCAATTCAGCTGTTTCTTGTGGGTTCATACCCGCAGCTGGTTCATCAAGGAAAAGAATTTTTGGTTCTGTTGCAAGTGCACGAACAATTTCCAAATGACGTTGTTGTCCGTAAGCTAAGTTTTTCGCAAGTGTATCTGCCTCTCCATCCAAGTTGAAGATAGCCAAGAGTTTCATAGCTTTTGCTTTTAACTCTTCCTCACTTGAATAGTACTTAGGCAAACGCAAAAGAGATGCAAAGAAATTTGAAGGTTGCTTATTTGACAAACCAACAAGAACATTTTCAAGCACAGTCATGTCTTTGAAAAGACGGATATTTTGGAAAGTACGTGACAAACCGAGTGAAGCGATTTTATAAGGCGCTTTACCATTTAGGACTGTACCGTCAAGTGTAACCGTTCCTTCACTTGGCTCATAGACACCTGTCAAAAGGTTGAACAAGGTTGTTTTACCAGCACCGTTTGGTCCGATAAGCCCAACCAACTCACCTTCATTGAGTTCCATTGAAACATCACCAACAGCAGTCAAACCACCGAAGTTTTTAGTTAGATTTTTAACTTCAAGAAGTGCCATTTTTATTTGCCCTCCTTAGATTTATTGAAGAATTTTGAGAGATAGAGTTCTTTTGTTCCAAGAAGTCCACCTGGACGGAAGAGCATTACAAGAATCAAAGCCAAGGCGTAAATAATCATACGAAGGTTTGAAACGTTTTGGAGGAACATGTTGATAATACCAAGAACAACAGCGGCAATGATAGTACCTGTGATAGATCCAAGACCACCAAGAACGGCAATGATAAGGTAATCAATTGATTTCATGATGGTGAAGTCTTTTGGCACGACTGTACCGATGTAGCTGACATAAAGTGAGCCAGCAATCGCTGAAATCATGGCACCGATAACAAAGATAAGAACCTTCATTTTTGTAACATTAACACCCATTGACTCAGCAGCAATTTCATCTTCACGAAGAGTGATTGCTTGACGCCCAGTTGCTGAACGTAAGAAATTAAGCACCAAAATTGTAATGATTACCACAAAGAAATAAATTACAGGCCAACTAGTATAAGGAAGGATACCTGTCAAACCAGCGGCACCATTGGTCAATTCACCACCATTAACGATAATGATACGGATGATTTCAGCCATACCAAGAGTTGCAATGGCAAGGTAGTCACCTTTCAAACGAAGGGTAGGGAGACCAAAGATAAGGGCAACAATAGCTGCGATGATGACACCGACAACCATTGAGAGGTAGAAACCGTCATATGTTGGCATCATACCAGTGATGATAGCTGATGAATAGGCACCAATTGCCATGAAACCAGCTTGTCCAAGTGTAAATTGCCCTGAGAAACCAAGAACCAGGTTAGTACCAAGTCCCATAAGAATTGAGATTCCAATCCCCATTAAGATTTGGATGTAGTAAAGGTTCATGATACCTGAAAGTTCAAGACCTTTCAAGATAAGGAAGAGCCCAATGATAAGACCAAACCAAATAAGGTTTACTTTTAGATTTTTCTTCATGTCTTACACCTTCTCTTTCACATTTTTACCGAGGATACCCGCTGGGACGAACCAAAAGGATAACAATCAAGACACCATAAACGATGGCATCACGGTAACTTGACAAACCAATTGCAGTTGATAATGTCTCCAAAATACCGATAACAAATCCACCAAGTGCTGCACCAGGGATAATACCGATACCACCAAGAACGGCAGCAACAAAGGCTTTAATACCTGGTGTCATACCCATAAGAGGTTCGATAGAGTTATAGTAAAGACCAATAAGGACACCCGCTGCTCCTGCTAGTGATGATCCAAGAGCAAAAGTGAAGCTGATAGTGTTATTAACATTAATACCCATCAATTCAGCTGCATCACTGTCTACAGATACGGCACGCATAGCTTTACCCATCTTAGTCTTTTTAACAATCAATTGAAGAGCAACCATAAGGACAAGGGCAACTACCAAGATAAGCAATTGCACATTTGTTACAGAAATTGATCCAAGATGATAAGTCTTAATCGCAATCTTTTGAGGGAATGAACGTGTATCTGCACCTACAAAGAGAACCATGATGTACTCAAGGAAGAATGAGACACCGATAGCCGTAATCAAGGCAGAAATACGTGTCGAATTACGGAGTGGGCGATAAGCCAAGAACTCAATGACAACCCCTAAAATCGCACAGACAAGCATAGCAAAGACAAGGGCAACCCAGAAATTCATTCCAAGGCTATTAATCGCATAGTAACCAACGAAGGCACCCATCATATAGATGTCTCCATGGGCAAAGTTAATCAATTTGATAATCCCATAAACCATGGTATATCCAAGGGCAAGTAGAGCATAGATACTACCCAAGATGATACCATTGACTAGTTGTTGGGGAAGTTGTTCAAAAAACATATATAACCAAACTTTCTAGTTCATTTTCAATATTGATAACAGATTATTTTTCAATTTCAACGGCTTCCGCTGAAACTTCTTCACCATTATCTCTTTTAACCATAAGAGCTGCTTTAATAGGGTTATGATCCTTATCAATCGTCATTTTACCAGTAACCCCGACAAAGTTTTTCAAATGTGCTAAGTTATCAGCAATATCAACTGATGTTTTCGCATCTTTTGATGCTTCTGCAATCATATAAACAGAATCGTAAGCTAGAGCAGCAAACATATTTGGGTCAGTGTTGTAAGCTTTCTTATATGCTTCGATGAATCCTGATGCCTTGTCAGAAAGAGCAACATTTGTTGAATATCCTGATACATAGTAGACGTTTGAAGCATTCTTTTTACCTGCAAGCTCAGTAAATTTCGCATCACTGAATCCGTCAGGTCCAAGGATTGGTTTATCAATTCCAAGGTCACGTGCTTGTTAGTGATAATACCAGTCTCAGTATAGTAACCAGGCATTACAATAGCATCATAATCAAGGTCTTTAAATTTAGTCAATGCTGACTGATAGTCCTTGTCCCCTGAAGCAAAGGTAGCTTCAGTAACGATTTTACCTTTATATTCACGCTTGAATTCATCCGCAATACCTTTGGCATAATCTGAAGCATTATCATAGTAGAGAACTACTTTCTTAGCATTCAAATTATTGTAAGAATAAGCTGCCAAAACTTTACCTTGGTAACTATCCTTGAAGGTTGTACGGAAAACGAATTTCTTCGTACCATTAGCATCTACCGTAAGGTCATCCTGCGTACCTGAAGGTGTCAGCAAAGGAACCCCTGTTTTTTGTGATACAAGGCTAGCCGCAGCAACAGCACCTGATGTCGCTGGACCAACGATAGCATTTACATTATTCTGAATAGCCAAGTTCGTTGAAGATGTTGAAGCTTCAGCATTTTCAGATTTATTATCTTTTGTGACAAGCTCAAGCTTTTTGCCATCGACGCCACCAGCTTTGTTAATTTCGTCAACAGCCAACTTAATACCATTCTGCTCTGCCTTACCATAGGCTGCAACGGCACCTGTCAACTCCATGTTAACACCAATTTTGATTGTATCGCCAATCTTAGTACCATTGGCATTAGCAGTCACATCTGGTGACTTGCCACAGGCAACCAAGAAAATGGAAGCAAAAAAGGCTAACACAATAAGTGTGATCTTTTTAGACATAAGATTTCTCCTTAATATTTTCTTAAAAAAGTCCACCTTATAGCTTACAGAATTATCAGACAATTGTCAACTACACACAACTAAGCTTTAGCGGCAGTAATCGTTTCCATTGCTTTAAGAATAACTCTTATTAAAGAAAAAAACTTTTCTCTTATTAAAGAGAAAAGTTCTTAAACGGTTCAGGGACTGAGGTGTCGTAACGTTCCAGACTACCTACAAAGTCCATATCAATATCAGAATAGTAGGAAGGCAGAACTTTTTTCACTGCTTTCATTCCATCGAGCTCTTTCAAAATATCCTCGACCTTGTCCTCATCTACATAAAGGTGCACATAACGCATCTTATAAGAATGGTAGACAACATCCCCAAACTTGGCAATTTTACGTAAGTCTCTATTGTAGTATAAATAAACAATAATGCCTTGACGCTTAATCATGACTCATCTTCTCCTTTATGTTAGTGTCTCCCTTTTTATGATGTGGTTTATGAGGGGCAAGAGGTAGCCCAGTATCAATAAAAATCTGGTCTGAAACAGCTTGGGCAATCTCCTCACCAAGATTGGCTAAAATAATCTGTAAATCGAACTCTGCCTGACGATAGCCAATAACCACCTCGTTTAAATCAATTTGGCGCTTCATTCGCAAAACCCGACGTTTCAACTCTCTCACATCTGGCCTAAAAGCCTCATACGCCTTAGCAGTATCATAGCAATCCTTTAATTCTTGAAATGCAAAGAGTTGCTCTTGAAGTTCTCTGTCATTTTCGAATTGCTGACGACTCAGACGATAGGCATCTACCTCTGGTAACATCTGAAAGTGCGAAACAAGACTGTCTATAGCTTGATCAATAGCAAGCAACTCCTCATTGATTATTAACATGTTTTCTATTATAACACAAAAAGCCAGATGAAACGGTCCTTATATAACCTATTTACATCCGACTTTTATTTAAGATCAACTAGTCTTATTTTAATTGGTTATTAGCCATGATTTCGTCAATGAAACCATATTCAAGCGTTTCTTGAGCACTCATCCAATTGTCACGTTCAGCGTCTACATGAACTTTTTCAATTGGTTGTCCAGAATTATCTGCCAAGATTTGCTCCAAGTTATTACGTGTCTTGAGCAAGTGTTCAGCTGCGATAGCCATGTCTGTTTGTTGCGTACCGCCACCAGTACCACCCATTGGTTGGTGAATCATGTACTCAGCATTTGGCAACATGAAACGTTTACCCTTTGTACCGCTTGAAGCGATAATTGTTCCCATAGATGCTGCCATCCCCATAACGATAGTCTGAACATCAGACTTGATGAAGTTCATTGTATCAACAATGGCAAGACCTGCCGAAACGGATCCACCTGGTGTATTAACATAAAGATAGATATCTTTTGTATTGTCTTGAGCATCCAAGAACAAGAGTTGGGCGATAATTGAGTTTGCCATATTATCTTCAACAGGACCTGTTAACATGATGATACGATCCTTGAGCAAACGTGAGTAAATATCGTAAGAACGCTCACCGCGTGATGTTTGTTCAATTACTACAGGAATCATATGAATCCTCCTTTTAATATTGTCTTGATGCTATTATATGATTTTAGTCAAATTAGGTCAAATAAAAAACATCATTCTTAGCACTCTTTCTAAAAGAGTGCTAAACTCTCCTAAACCAATCTCACTTAAAACTTATTAATCTAGTAAAAAAAGGGAAATTTTCCCTTTTCAACTTATTTTGTACCAAAGAGACGGTCACCTGCATCTCCAAGACCTGGAACAATATAACCGTTTTCATTAAGTTTCTCATCCAAAGATGCTGTGTAGATATCGATATCTGGGTGAGCATCTTGCAATTTTTTGACACCTTCTGGTGCTGCAACTAAGCAAACAAACTTGATATTAGCTGCACCACGTTTTTTAAGTGAGTCTACTGCCAAGATTGCTGAACCACCAGTCGCAAGCATAGGGTCTACTACAAAAATCTGACGTTGATCAATGTCTTCTGGTAATTTAACCAAGTACTCAACCGGCTCAAGAGTTTCCTCGTCACGATACATACCAATATGACCAACTTTAGCTGCTGGTACAAGGCTAAGGAAACCATCGACCATACCAATACCCGCACGAAGAATTGGAACAATCGCCAATTTCTTACCAGAAAGTTGTTTTTGTACAGTTTTGGTAATTGGTGTTTGAATTTCAACCTCTTCGAGAGGAAGGTCACGAGACACTTCGTAACCCATGAGCATAGCAATTTCATTAACTAGCTCACGGAAGTCCTTAGTAGAAGTATCCTCACGACGGAGGATTGAAAGTTTATGTTGAATCAGTGGATGTGAAATAACTTGAAATTTACCCATAATAGTTTCTTCCTTTGCTTTATATTCACTCCATTATATCAAAAAGGCAAAAAAAACGCTTGCTTTACTGCAAACGTTTTTGAAAAGGATTATTTTAGGCAAATGAATCTTTCCTGTGACCAAACCATAGCCAAGAAGAGCTAGACTTGCAATTGCTGCAAAGATAGTCGCCAAGATTGAAAGAATGTTGCTCTTTGAACCTTCTGAATCACTTGGTGTCTTAGGAGTCGTAGCAAGTTTGGCAGCAACTTTAGTATTGTTGTCTTTACTTGACTCATCAGACTTAGTTACTTCATCAGCTTTAGCGACTCCGTGAGACTGAACTTCCTCTTCAGACTTAGCTGGTTTTGGAGCTTCTGTTTCAGTGACAGACTCTTCTTTAACAGGAGTCGTTGAAACAGTTGGTCCAGTTGCTACAATAGCCTCTGGTACTGGTGACGCAATCTCTGTAGCTTGAGCTACTGGACGACGGTCACCCACAGAACCCTCTGTTGAAGGTTTCGCAGGAACCTCTACATGATGATCATCTGATGAATTATTATCATTAGATGGGTGATCTGTGAAACAAGGGAACGGATTACGAACTGGAGAATCTGGATTCGTCGGCGTTGCTGGTTTATCTTCTTTATTAGTTGATGGTTGATTATTGTCTGCTGGTTTAGAAGGTGTATCTGGTTTGTTAGACTTATCATCAACAGAATGATTACCTTCTGTTGGACTTACTGGTGTTTCTGGCTTATCTGCCTTCTTGTCTTTACCATCTTTAACAGTTACAGTTAAGACACCGCGAGCTTCAGAAACGCCCGGTGAACCATCAACTGTAGGATAAGTATGTGGTTTAAGTCCATAATTTGAAACGGAATAATAATCAACATTAAAGTCCTCATTTGGCAACTTAGCACTGTTTTGGTCACCCACATGTACCAAACTTTCACTAGATTTATCCCAAATCCAGTCTCCTTGATTTGTCATCTTAGGAAGGACTTCTGTAGTATCATCCGCATTCATCTTGATGAGGAAGCTTGGAGCCCATGTTGATTTATTCTCAGCACCGGCAATACCACCACGGTTAGTCATATATGCAGTAACCAAAAGAGTATCTGTTGAACCTTCAACAGGAACAGCATAGTAAGAATAAGTAGATGTACGCCAGTCAGCTGGTACAGAGGCTGTCAAAACCACACCTGATCCATTAAGTGGGCGATATTCTCCACGGAGGCTATCTGATACGAATCCAAGCATGACAACGTCATCACCAACAGCTTCACGCGCTGCTACAGTACCTTCAGCATCCGTAGATTTATTGATACGTGAAGCAGTGAAGAGGTAATACTTGTTACCCATCTTAACCACACTTGGACGTTCTACTTCATCAGTAACCATGTGGCTAGTAACAAGTGGTGTGTAAAGTTCAGCTACAGATGGATTTTTCTCATTGTCATCAAGTTTTAAGATACCGATAGAACCATTTGCCCATGATGCAAGGTTGTAAAGGTGTTTATTATTGACAATATTGAGGAATGACTTAAGGTTAAAGGCGTCATCTCCTCCATAGTTTGACCAGTTGTAGATTTGTTTTTCGCCTTGGTAGTTTTCGTCACCTGTATTTGATTCGAAAATAAGGTAGCGGCTACCGTTATCTTCAATGATGTGTGGGTCACGAAGACAATAGTTATCTGTACGGTCTGGATTTCCATCGTGGTTGTGGTCATCGTTGAAAGTACTCATGAATTTTGGATAACTTTGATAATGATAGTTATCCCCACCAAAGAGAATGTGGTCATTTTCAACTGACTTAATAACAACTTCGTCGTTTCAACAGCTAGGTTAAGTGTAGCACTAGCCAATTGTTGCCAGTTCAATTTACCACCACTAGTATCATTCTTAGTGTAGTAAAGTTGGATACTACCGTCAGAGTTTACCGTCGCTGAACCTGACCATTGTTGGTCATCTTCAAGGGCATTATAACCAAAGATTGGACCCGCATTTTTCCAATGAGTAAAGTCATTATCTCCATATTTACTATAGAGCAAGTAAATGTGGTTTGAGTTTTTATTTGGTGCACCGGCCATTGAAATGACTAACTGGTAACCGTTCCAGTTACTTACTACACCTGACTCAGCATCTTGGACTGGCCAAGAATCCCAAACATCGATTTCTCCTTTTTCCATTGTTTGGGCATCAACAGTGTTGAAGGCAGGCATATTGATGATTGTATCTGCTTTAAAGTAAGGAACTGCCAATTTGCTGTCTTGCTTCAAGAAGCTAGCAACGATATCTTTCAAGTTACGGTAAGTCAAGCTAGTACCTGTACCCTTGATAGCATCATCACTAAAGTCAACTTTATTAAGTGCTTTAATTTCTTCCTCAGTCAAGGCAACGATTTGATCTGAGGTCATATTCTCTTCAACAATAGACTTGATACGACCATTAAGTTTACTAAGGTTGGCATTAGCCGCGCTGTTTTCAGAAACTTTAAGGTCTACTTCAGTGTGTGTATCAGCTGCTTCTGAGCTTGCTGTTGAAGTTGGTGCTTCTACTGCAGCCTCTGATGTATGAGCCGGAGCAGAAACTGCAGCAACAGTCGCTGAAGGTGTTGTTGCATCTGATGAAGATGTCACTACTGTGCTAGACGCCTTTTCTTCAACTACTGATGGAGTTGTGTTGCTTGGTTGTGTCTCTGTAACTGGTTTAGTTGCAACCTCTGAATGTGCAACTGAAGATTCAACTGCTTCTGAAGTTGCCACACTTGTTGCTGTTTCACTGGCTACCGTTAGAGATGCTGTGCTTGTTTCTGGTGTTGCTGTCGCAGTAGCTACCGCTGGTGCTGTTTCTGTAACTTGATCAGCTTTTACCTGAGTGGCACCCAAAAACGCCAAGGTACCAACGAGTGCTGATGTTGCCCCTACTGTGGCTACCTTACGGATGCTATAACGCATCTTTTTGCACTCTGCTTGCTTTGGTGCTACTGTATTTGACTGTGAATTAACTGTATTATCCATATAAACTCTCCTTTTAGGTTTTTACATGTTTCATTCTATCATTTTTTTATCTAAATTCCAATCTTTTTTTAATGACAAATTGATATTTTTTTGTAAAAAAACTATTTTTTTGTTAAAAATAATAACTATAAAAAAACATGCAATTTAATCAGGAAATATTACTATATGGAATCAAAATATCCTTCTCTAATTTTTATTATTGCTTTTTTAATCTTATTTTTTGTTTTTATAATGAAAAATGAGAACGTTAACAATCCTTCTCCAAAAACAAATAAGGCTTCTGTGAGTCAAACCTTTCATCTAGCATCTCATAAAGGATGGTCTAACGACCTACAGACTATCGTATGGAATCAAGAAAAAAATTACTATGATATCTATTTTCTACACTCTGTGGATGGGGCTACTGATCCTTTTGGACCCAACGGTCAAGATTGGACACATACAACGACTAAAGATTTTATCACCTATAGTAAACAAGAGACTGCTATACCATCAAAGGGTGGCGACTCTAAAGAAGGATGGCATTCTGCTTGGACAGGTAGTGTAGTCACAGATAGTCAGGGGATTTCTGATATCCAAAACGAAGAACCTGTCGCCTATTTTACTGGACTCACGGATGATGGAAGCCAAGCAATCTATGCTAGTGCATCAAATGACAAGGGAGCTAGCTTTACTAATGCCTTAAAAGATGGTAAACCTTTATTGACAAAGGAACAATCCTATAACGGTAAAGACTTCCGCGATCCTTATGTCTTCCACTTCAAAGACAAATTACTCATGTATGTCGCTGAAGGTGACGCACTAGGTGTTTATCAATCTCAAGATGGCATCAACTGGAACAAAGCAGATAGCAAGGGAGTCTCCAAAATCCTACCCGAAACATTTTTTAAGGGTCGTAAGTGGCAGGACAATGCTCCTATCGAGTGTCCCGTTCTCAAAACAATGACAACAACCGACGGTCAGGACAAGCAAGTTCTCTTTTTTGGAGCTAAGGATACAGCTTCAGGCGAAACAACTGGAACCTACTATACTGTAGGGCATTTAGATGGTAACGGCTTATTTATTGCAGATACAGAAACAAAACGCTTAGATCAAGGCTCAGACTATTATGGCGCTAACTTCACTGGAAGCGATCGAATTGAAGAAAGCAATCATAACCTTATCAGTCTTGGCTGGGTTGGTAATTGGAATTACTTCATGTCAGGCATTCACAGTGACCAAGAGCCCAAGAGTGATTTTCTAAAAACTATCGGTTTTTATTCCTCACCAAGACAACTACGACTGGATAAGGATGCTATTATTCAGTCCACTCCCCTGTACACAGATAAACAATTAACCCTTCAAAGTCAGAATGGTAACATCTCTAGTCAAAGACCACTCACCAGTGACAATAGAAAACCTTGGATTGATGATAGTCACAAGCAAATGGCCAATGGCCTCCTCGATCTTGCTGGAAAAAGTAGCTCAGGATACTACCAACTGCATTTTTCAAACATTAAGCAAGAAGGAGGCTATATCTACATTGATATCTGGCAAGGCTCTGATTACGTTAAAGTCGCCTACCAAATAACAAGTGGTATCTATCAAGTGTCGTCCTATGCTGCTGAACTAAATCACAGCATGGATGGTAGTCAAACTGCTTCATCTTACTATTATGATGGTCTCTTGGGTAATGGCCAAGGGTACCAAGCTGATAGTAGCTATCAGGAAACTGACACTATTACTATAACGCTTATTACAGACAATCGTAGTATAGAAATTTTCTTTCCTAATGGCCAACCTACACTCTAGCTAGGTTTAATACTTCTGGCAAGCAGGATGTCAAGGTCTTCTCCACTCAGGAAGACATCCTACTAAACTTAAAAATCTACGATGTTCACTCAGAAAGATAAGAAAAAAGTGATGCTAATTAACATCACTTTTCTTATTTTCCAAAGACAGAAACCAGACGTTGCACACCTTCTGCAACAACTGAAGTTGGAGCTGCAACGTTGAAACGGAAGTGTTTCTCACCTTCTGAACCAAAAGTAATACCATCATTTAGCACTACCTTAGCTACTTCTTTTAGCAAACGTCCTAATTCGTTATGGTCTTGGTCATAGGCTGAAAAATCAAGCCATACCAAGTAAGTTCCCTCAGGTTTCATGACTTTGATATTAGTCTTTTCACTTAGCTCTTTTGTCAAAAGGTCAATATTAGTTTCAAAGACAGTCTTCAATTCTTCTAACCAAGGTTGCCCATAGGTTAAGGCAGCTTGTGTTGTAATCAAACCAATTGTTGGAATTTCATGTTGGTTGTTTGCCAATTGCTTTTGTTTAAAGGCTTTACGTAAGTTTTCATTTTCAATAATAGTAAAACTATTTTTGGTACCTGCAATATTAAAAGTTTTAGTTGCAGAACTGAGAACCAAAGTAAAGTCCTTGTAAGCATCTGAGATGGTATTCATAGAAATATGCTTATTCCCATATAGGGCTAAGTCTTGGTGGATTTCATCAGACACTAAGAGGACCCCATGTTTCTGGCAAAGGTCTGCAACCTTGGTCAATTCTTCCTTGGTCCAGACACGACCACCTGGGTTATGTGGGCTACAGAAAACATAAAGTTTAACATCATTATCGACGATATCGCGTTCCAATTGTTCGAAATCAATCTCGAAATGTCCATCGACCTTAACAAGGCTATTCTCAATCAACTTACGATTATTTAATCGCACTGAGCGAGCGAATGGTGGGTACACTGGTGTATTGATTAGAACAGCATCGCCTTCTTTGGTAAAGGCTTGAATAGCCGTTGAGATAGCAGGAACAACACCTTCAATAAGGACAATACTCTCCTTATCAACCACATATCCATGTTGATTTTTTTCCCAGTCAATGATTGCTTGATAGAGTTCATCACTTGGATAAGGGTAACCAAAGATATGCGTTTGCGCATAATTGATAACAGCTTCCCTAATTTCTGGAACAGGTAGGAAATCCATGTCAGCAACCCAAAGTTCTAACAAATCTGGGTCACTTTCGGCTTCATGCCATTTCATAGTATTTTGGTTTAAGCGATTTGGTTGTGTTGTAAAATCATAACGTGTCATAATATACTCCTTAAAGACTAAGAGCATGATCCAAGTCGGCAATTAAATCCTCTGCTGCTTCTATACCAATTGAAAGACGAAGCAAGTCATCTGTCAATCCATAAGAAGCACGCACATCACTAGGGATATCTGCATGAGTTTGAGTAGTTGGATAGGTAATCAAACTTTCAACACCACCAAGACTCTCCGCAAAGGTAAAGACCTTGAGAGAATTGATAATCGTTGGAATTTTATCTTGGTTAACGACCTTGAAAGAAATCATACCACCCTTTCCTGGATAGAGAACTTCCTTAACAGCTGGTGACTTTTCTAAGAAAGCTACAATTTCCTGAGCATTTGCTGTTGAAGCATCCATACGAAGTTTCAAGGTCTTAAGTCCACGCATGAGCATATAGCTATCAAATGGAGACAGGTTGGGACCAGTTGTATTGAGATTGTAATAGAGTTTGTCATAAAATTCTTGATTGCTAGTCATGACAACACCAGCCAAGACATCATTATGCCCTGATAGGTATTTAGTAGCTGAATGAACAACGATATCAGCACCTTGAGTAATTGGGTTCTGGTAGATTGGGCTATAGAATGTATTATCAACAATAACCACTGCACCCTTGTCATGAGCAATCTTTGCCACTTTTTCAATATCAAACTCAATCATAAGTGGATTTGTTGGTGTTTCGATATAGACAATATCAGTATCATCAGTGATAGCTGCAATCATCTCATCTTCAGTATTCGTGTATTCGAAGAAGAAGCGACCTTCTTTTTCCTTATCGTTAAACCAACGGAAAGAACCACCGTAAAGGTCACGCGCAACTACAACCTTGCTACCTACTGGGAAAATTTCAAAGGCCAAAACAATGGCGCTCATTCCTGAACTTGTCGCAATTGCATAGTCGGCTTTTTCAATAGCTGCAAGCGTTTTTTCTACTGTTGCGCGTGTTGGGTTTTTAGTTCGTGTATAGTCGAAACCAGTAGAATGTCCGAATTCCGGATGTTGGTAAGTTGTCGAAAAATGAATTGGTGAAGCCAAGGCTCCCGTTGTCTCATCCGAATTGATTCCTGCATGTGCCAAAATGGTTTCTAATTGATAATCTTGTGTCATAATATGCCCTTTCTACATGATAAGCTGGATAAACTCCATATCTATGCCCTCTATTTTATCACTATTTTCTGAAAATATTGGTAAGTTCTTCATACGGATTCTTGATAGTTAGCTATAGTTTGTATCTATAACCTTTCAACTATACTCTATATGTATTAGTAATAACAAAAAGTAAGCCCATAGCTTACTTCTTATCAAATAATCGGTATCTAATCTCCTCTAGAGCCACGATAACAAATGGACAGATAAGTAAATAGAGCCAATCATCAAGTCCAATAGGTGCAGTGTTAAATAGCGTGTGGAAGAAAGGCACGTAAGACAGGATGATAAAGAGAACAATTTCTAAAACAATCCCTAAGCTAATAATCCGATTAGCAAATGGTTTAACTTGGAATATAGACCCTCTACCTTTACGACTATTCATAGCCATACCAATTTGGGTAAAGATAATAGCTCCTAAGGTCATGGTAGTTGCCTCTCGATAGAGAGGACCTGAGCTGGCCAAATGGTTTAAGTTACCTTGATTAACCCAATAATTAAGGAAGAAAGCCCCCATAGCTAAGGCTGCCTCAATCAGTCCATACCAGACAAAAGCTTTAATCAATAGTTGGCGATTGAGTAAGCGGTCTGATAAACGTCTTGGTGGCTTATCCATCACTCCTTCTTCAGGTGGTTCAACCCCCAATCCCAAAGCAGGCATCATATCTGTTCCCAGGTCGATGGCTAGGATTTGCATAACCGTTAAGGGAAGAGGTATGCGTCCCAAAGAGAACAAGAAGAAAGCAGAGGGTACGGCTTCTGGCGTGTTGGAATTAAAAATATAAGTCAGGAATTTTTGAATATTTCTATAAACCGCACGACCTTCTTCGACAGCATGAACAATAGAAGCAAAATGATCATCTGTTAAAATCATATCGGCAGATTCCTTGGCAACATCAGTTCCTGATAGCCCCATAGCTACACCGATATCAGCTTTTTTAAGGGCAGGGGCATCATTAACACCATCACCAGTAACAGCGACAACTTCGCCAAGTTCTTGAAGGGCATTGACCACACGGTATTTTTGTTCAGGTGCTACACGAGCAAACGATTTCGCCTTTAAGAGCTTCTTTAAGCTGATTGTCATCCATGTCTGCCAGTTCAAGGCCTGAAACAACACGTGCATCGTCCCCTTGTACAATTCCGATTTTCTTGGCAATGCTAAGAGCTGTCAAACCATAATCACCTGTCACCATGATAATACGAATACTAGCTCTATGGCATTTTTCAATGGCTTTACGCACACCCTGACGTGGCGGATCACTCATGGCAACCAAGCCTAGAAAGACCATATTGTCCTCCAAGGTCTGCATGTCCCACTTGTCTTCTCCAACATGCTCACTGTCTAAAGGTCTATAGGCCACTGCTAAAACACGTAAACCATCGCGAGCAAACTGGTCGTTAGCCGCAAGGATAGCCTGACGCTCTGTAGCCGTCAATGATACAATCATCCCTTGATTATCATAGTAGTCCGAGCAAAGCTCCATCACTTCTTTAGGAGCACCTTTGGTGATAGAGATATGATGACTGCCATCCAATCCTGCTTCAAGCTTATGCACTGTCGTCATCCGTTTACGATCAGAATCAAAGGGAATCTCCTTGATACGAGGGGCCCAAGTGTGATTGTCATTTAAATTAATTCCGGCTTTTTCGGCGAGAACATTAAGACAAGCCTCAGTTGGATCACCTAAAATTGTAAAATTGGGATTATCAACACTAGGGGCCACAACTTGAGCATTACTAGCCAAATGAGAGAATCGGACCAAACGATTAAGAAGCTCATTTTCTTTAAGAGAAACAGGTTGCCCTTCCTGCTCAATCTGTCCTTCTGATGCATAACCCAGCCCAGTCACCTCATAACTGTCTGACAAGGTCCACAAGTGGTTAACCGTCATGGCATTTTGCGTCAAAGTCCCTGTTTTATCTGAACAAATAACAGAAGTTGCTCCCAACGTCTCAACCGAAGACAGCTTCTTAACCAAAGCATGGTCCTTAGCCATGCGCTGAACGGCCATGGCTAAAGATAGAGTAACTGTGGGAAGAAGCCCCTCAGGAATAAAGGCCACAATCATCCCCAATGCAAAAATAAAGGCTTGAGACAAAGGCTGATGGACTAATAGGGTCGCTGCGACCATAAAGAAGAGTCCAACAGACACCGCAATTACTGAAATCTGTTTAGTTAAATGGTCTAATTCTTTCTGAAGGGGACTCTTTTCCTGAGCAAGATTCTGTGTCAAATCCGCAATCTGTCCAAACTCAGTTTTCATCCCGATAGCAGATACTATAAAATGTCCAGAACCAGAAGAGACAGTAGTCCCTGCAAACACCATATTGTCATATTCTAACTCAGTCTTGTCAGGAGTCAAATCTGCTTGATCTGACTTATAAATAGGATTAGACTCACCAGTGAGGGCAGACTGGTTAACCTGCAAATCTGTCACAGCGACCAAGCGTCCATCTGCAGAAATACGGTCCCCTTCTTCAATGAAAACCAAGTCACCTGGTACCAAGTCCTGAGCTAGAATCTTATCCTCCTTACCATCACGAAGAACTCGCGCATAGGATGGAAGAAGCTTATTAAGAGCTGCTGTAGCCTGACTCGCCCTATATTCTTGAATAAAGCTAAAGAGACCATTAATAATGTTGACCAACCAAATTGCAATCCCCAACTCTAAGCTATGAGAAAGCATGGCGATAAAGCCACCAACCCACAATAAGAGCGCCATAAGACTAGTAAAATGTCTGAAAAAGGTCAGCCAAATAGGCTCCTTCTTATTTTCCTTCAATTGGTTAGGGCCATACGTCGCCTGCCTCTCCTTAACCTCTTGTGAGCTCAAACCTTGATGGCTTGTCTGCAAGACTTTGTAAACTTGTTCAGGAGGATAGGTCCCTAATTTTATATGTTCTTGTCTAGAATCAACCATAATCTTTTCCTCGATTCTAAATCATTAAAACGATTTCATTTTTTCACCCCTATTATACTCCTTTTTCAGAAAAGGTTGAAAAGAAAAAAACCAAGCCACATGACTTGGTTTAGATTTTATTTAATATGTAATTTAGCACGTAGGCTAGCTGCTCGAGCACCAAGTAGTTGGTCAGCCATACGAGTTACAAGAGCAAGAACGCCATAGACACCGATTCCAAGGCCTCCTCCAATGACCAAGTAAATCACACTACCCATACGGCTTGTTGGTGACAGAACAAACTGGAACAACCAATAGAAGACCGCAACTGGGATAGCCATAAGCACTGTAAGGATACAGATGAGCAAGGCTTTTCTAAACACTGTCTTACGACTAAAGTGCGTAACAGTGTGGAGATGGTTATACATGAGAGCAATTGGAACACCTAAACCGATGGCTGTTGAAATAACCGGACCAAGGGCTCCTAAGAAAATAATCAATGGTAACTGTAGGATTGCCTTAACTAAAACCCCAATCGCAAAATAGTTGATAGCTTTGCGGGTTTCAAAGATTGCCTGAAGCATTGGTGCTAAAACGCTATACAAGGCCAAGAAAATAACTTGAATCAGACTGGCTACAAAGAGCAAGTGGGCCTGACTATCTGGCGCACCATAAAAGACTGTATAAAGTGGTTTAGCTAAAATCACTGATCCTACAATGGCAGGAACAATAAAGAGCAAAAGCAACTGTAAGTTATTGATAATCAGTTTAGCCGCTCCCTTAAGATCTTTCTTAACCATATTTTCCGTCAAGAGTGGAATCCCAACCCCGGCAATAGAAAGAGCAACGGCAATCAAAATCATGGTAATCTTACTTGGGTTTGAAGACAAGTAAGCATAGAGAACCTGAAGTTGACTGTTACTATAGCTTGTAAACTTCTCCATAGTACGGATAAAGGTCCATTGATCAATCAGTTGGAAAAGCTGAATAGCAGATCCAGTGATAATAAAAGGGACAGCTTCCTTAAAGGTTTCAATAACAATTGCAGTCGGATTGATATCTGGATGAACAGCCTGCTTGCCAAAAAGACTCTTGAGCTTGCCCTCCTTCCAAAGGTAGAAGAAAAGCACCCCATAACTAGCCAACATACCAATGAAAGCGGCAAAAGTCGATTGGACAACTGCTGTCACATAATCGCCTGTCCCAATTTTCATGATGAAGAAGGTCGTCAACAGCATCCAAATAACACGGATAATCTGCTCCGCAATCTGACTTAAGGCATAAGGCTTCATGTTGTTAAAGCCTTGGAAAAAGCCTCGTAAAACAGACATAGATGGGAAAATAACAACTGCCCAAGAAAGACTACGCATTACGCGAACCAGATCCTCGTCTCCCCCAGAAAGGTAAGACATCCACGGCGAAGCAAAGTACATGAAAACGCCAAAGATCAGTCCGAGACCAATCATGTAATACAAGATACGCTTGAGTAAGAAGAAACTCGTCTCCATCTTTCCAAGAGTGTTGTATTTAGACACCTGTTTGGCAATTGCGACTGGAATCCCTGCTGTAGAAATCAAAAGGAAAAGGGCATAAATGTTATACCCTTGACCAAAGAGGGCATTGGCTTGGTCGCCCTGTTTACCCATCCAAGCATACCAAGGAATAATGTAAAGTGCCCCTAATAGACGACTGATAATATTGGATGCTGTCATCCACGCCGTCCCTCTTAGCATCTGCTGCTGCTGTGTGTCAGTTTTAGTTTCAGTCATAATTTTCTTTCTAAAGAATAAAATATAATCTAGTTTATTATAAACTTTTGGCTGTGACTTGTAAAACAAGAACATTAAGGCTAAAATAGGAACTATGATTACTATTGAACAAGTTCTAGAGGTTCTCAAAAAGGACCGTAATTTTCGAGATATTATTGACCAAGACAACTACTACTATTCATGGACTGGAGTGACTTTTGATCATCTTTCTTACGACAGTCGTGATGTCACACCATCTTCCCTCTTTTTTGCCAAAGGGGCTGCCTTTAAGCCTGAATTTTTAGAGAATGCTGTCAAAGCTGGCTTGAGTTTCTACGTGGCTGAAAAAGATTATCAAGTGGGAATTCCTGTCATTATCGTAACAGATATCAAGCAGGCTATGAGCCTCGTTGCTCAGGTCTTCTACCAATACCCCCAAGACAAACTAAAATTGCTGGCTTTTACTGGGACAAAAGGGAAAACAACAGCAGCCTACTTTGCCTTCAATATTCTCAAGCAAAATCATAAACCTGCTATGCTTTCAACCATGAACACGACACTAGACGGAAAAAACTTCTTCAAGTCTACCTTAACAACACCTGAGAGTTTGGACCTTTCCGTATGATGGCTGAAGCTGTTGATAATGGCATGACCCATCTGATTATGGAAGTCTCAAGTCAGGCCTATCTGACTAAGCGTGTCTATGGACTGACTTTTGATGTAGGTGTCTTTCTTAACATCAGCCCAGACCATATTGGACCTATTGAACACCCAACCTTTGAAGACTACTTCTACCATAAGCGTCTCCTCTTGGAAAACAGTCGAGTTGTTATCGTTAATAGCGGTATGGATCACTTTGATTTTATTGCTGAAGAAGTTGCAGATAAAGAGCATGACTTCTATGGTAAAAACTCCGACAATGCTGTTAAACATGGCTCAGGATTTAGCTTTAAGGCAAGTGGGAAGTTAGCCGGTGACTATGATATCCAACTTATCGGTGACTTTAACCAGGACAATGCTATGGCTGCTGGTCTGGCCTGCCTACGTCTCGGAGCTAACCTTCAAGACATCAAGGAAGGAATCGCTCAAACCTCTGTTCCAGGGCGTATGGAGGTTCTAACCCAAACTAATGGGGCTAAGACATTTGTTGACTATGCTCACAATGGAGATAGCCTAGATAAGCTCTTACAAGTCGTAACCAGCCATCAAGATGGTCGTATTAGTCTAATTCTAGGGGCTCCTGGAAATAAAGGTGAAAGCCGTCGTAAAGACTTTGGACATGTCCTCAATACCTACCCTGATGTTGATATCATCCTAACAGCCGATGATCCTAACAAGGAAGATCCTCTTGCTATCTGTCAGGAAATTGCTAGCCACATCAGTCGCGAGGTTCGTATCATTGTTGATCGAGAGAAAGCTATTAAAACAGCAATGTCTGAGACTATAGACTCCAAAGACGCTGTGGTTATCGCTGGTAAAGGTGCTGATGCCTTCCAGATCGTAAATGGTAAACGTGATAACTATGCTGGCGATATTGAAGTCGCTAAGAAATATTTGTAAAGATTTAATTAAAAAGATTCAATGATGTGTCATTGAATCTTTTTAATTCATCTCATTTTTACAAATTAAAGCAATACTACCGATAACGTCTCAATTGAGGTGGTTCATAAGACTGGACGAAAGCTTCAATTTCTGAAAAATCATCTGTAAAGAGGAATTTTGCTGCTGTTTCAGCCTCCAAAAAATCATGAGTAACCATGGTATCTAACATCGTTTTCATAGCATCATAATAGCCATTGAGATTGAAGAAAACACAGGGTTTGTCCAACTTACCGACTCGAGCAGCCGCAATAGCTTCAGAGATTTCTTCCAGTGTCCCTAGACCTCCTGGAAGGGCGATAAAGAGATCTCCTTGCTCTAGCATAGCAGTCTTTCGTTCTGCCATAGTTTCTACTATCGTCATTGAGGTTAACCCCTCATAAGCTATCTCCCTATCTTTGAGGAATTGTGGCATAATGCCATGAGCCTGTCCACCATTTTCCAAACCGTATCACCAAGAACTCCCATAAGTCCCATCTTACTGCCACCATAGACTAGGGTATGCCCATTTTTAGCAATCCACTGACCCAAGGCAATCGTTGCTTTCTTAAAACTAGGATTATCACCCATATTAGCTCCCAAATAGACCGTTACTTTCATTGAAGTTCTCCTTTTTATTCTATTATAACGCAAAATTCCTGCCATAACTGACAGGAATTTTTTCTTAGTCTTTACGCTCCAAATTACGAAGCATTTCATCAATTTTATTACCGTATTCGATAGACTCATCTTTAATAAAGGTCAAATCTGGAATCTTATACATGGTCAATTTTTTACCAAGTTCACGCTTGATTGTCCCAGTAGCCTTTTCAAGACCAGTTTGTGCTTTTTGGTTATCTGAGGCCAAAGTTGAATGAATAGTGTAAAAAATCTTAGCAGCTGACAAATCGCCTAGCATTTGCACATCTGTGATAGTGACATCTTGCACACGTGGGTCACGAACTTTCTTTTGAAGAATTTCATTGACCTCACGTTTGATTTCCATACCAACACGGTCTACACGAAATGAATTTCCCATAGTCTTATCCTTTCTCTCTTATTATGATGGAACAAAAGCCAGGCCAGATGACCTAGCTTTGTCTCCTAAGTAAGCTTTCTTAAAAGCTAACAAAATTAACGTTTAATTTCTTCCATAATGTAAGCTTCGATAACGTCATCAACTTTAATATCGTTATAGTTTTCAATCATCAAACCACCCTCTTGAGCGTTTACGACTTCTTTAACGTCATCTTTAAAGTGTTTCAAGCTTGCCAATTTACCATCAAAAATAACGACACCATCACGAATCACACGGGCACTTGAATCACGAGTGATTTTACCACTAGTAACCATGAACCCACCGATTGTTCCGACTTTAGAAACTTTGAAGGTTTCACGGATAATAGCTTCACCAATGACTTTTTCTTCAAATTCAGGATCAAGCATCCCTTTCATGGCATCTTCGATTTCTTCGATAACCTTGTAGATGATGCTGTGAAGACGAATTTCAACTTCATCAGTTTCCGCTTGTTGACGTGCTTGTGGTGTAGGACGAACGTTAAATCCGATAACAACAGCATCTGAAGCTTCCGCAAGAGTAATATCAGATTCGTTGATAGCACCTACTGCTGAGTGAACAACATTAACACGAACACCCTCAACATCAATCTTAAGAAGTGATGCTGCCAAGGCTTCAACAGAACCTTGTACGTCGGCCTTGATGATAACATTAACAGTCTTCAATTCACCAGCTTTAAGGGTATCAAAGAGGTTATCAAGACTAACACGATGTGTTTGTTGACGTTGTTTCATAAGGGCACGTTTGGCACGTTCTTCACCGGCTGCACGAGCTGCTTTTTCGTCTTCATAAACGGCAAAATGGTCACCCGCCATAGGCGCTTCGTTCAAACCAGTAATTGAAACTGGTGTTGATGGTGCTGCAGTCTTAATACGACGACCAAGGTCATTGGTCATAGCACGGACACGACCGAAGGTATTACCAACAACGATTGGGTCTTGAACATGCAAGGTACCTTGTTGAACAAGGAGGGTTGCAACCGCACCTTTACCTTTATCCAAACGCGCTTCAATAACGGTACCGATGGCACGAACTGTTGGGTCAGCTTTAAGTTCTTCCACTTCAGCCACAAGAAGAACTGTTTCAAGCAACTCTTCAATATTTTGACCAAACTTCGCTGAAATTTCAACGAATTCGCTATCGCCACCCCATGCAGTTGAGATAACGCCATGTTCAGCCAATTCACCGATTACACGCTCTGGGTTAGCACCTGGTTTATCAATCTTGTTAATCGCAACAATGATTGGAACACCAGCAGCCTTAGAGTGGTTGATGGCTTCAATAGTTTGTGGCATAACACCGTCATCCGCAGCTACAATCAAGATAGTAATATCTGTAACAGAAGCACCACGGGCACGCATAGATGTAAAGGCCGCGTGTCCTGGAGTATCAAGGAAGGTGATTTTCTTACCACCCTCTTCAATTTGGTAAGCACCGATGTGCTGTGTGATACCACCAGCTTCTCCTGTTGCAACACGTGAGTTACGAAGGGTATCAAGAAGGGTTGTTTTACCATGGTCAACGTGTCCCATGATAGTAACAACTGGTGCACGTTCTACCATAGCATCTTTGTTGAGGTAGTCTTCGTCAACAAAGAAACGTTCGATATCAGCATTATCGACTTCTTCTTTCTTGGTTGCTTCGATACCGTAGTCAACCATCAACAACTCAATAGTATCCCCATCAAGAGATTGGTTTTGAGTTGCCATAACGCCCATCATGAAGAGTTTCTTAACGATTTCAGCTGGCTCACGTTTAATACGTTTTGCGATTTCTGCAACCGTCATGCCTTCAGTGTATTCAAATTCTTTTGGTAATTCATGGAATTTACGCTCTGTTACTGGTTTTGGAGCTGAATTACCACGGTTATTTTTACCTTTTTTATTTTTGTTTTTATTCCAGTTACTATTTCGTTGATTTCTCACTTGGTTTTGATTATTCCACTTATTATTTCTTGTTTGCTTAGGTCCATCTTCATTCTCGCGACGATTATCACGTGATTTATCTGGACGTGCCTTTTTACGACGTGTATCTTGTGCTTGCGCAGCTGGAGCTGGTTGAGCAGCCGGTGCTGGCTTAGGAGCTGGCTTAGCTTCAGCAACTGCTTTTTGAGCAGCGACTTCAGCCTGTTGTTTTTCTTTTCTTGCCTTTTCTTGCTCTTTCGCACGGCGTTGCTCTGCAGCTTTTTCTTCACGGAAGCGTGTTTCACTTTGACGTGAATATTCTGCATTTTGCTCTGCTTTCAAGGCTGCTGCACGCGCTTTAAAGTCAATACGTGGACCTGCCTGATTGTTACGGGCAGCATCGTTACGTTTATTTCGACCTTGATCATTGCGCTGTTTACCTTGGAAATTACGGTCACGATTACTATTGTTACCGCGGTTCCCATTATTACGGTTGCCTTGACCATTTCCATTTTGGTTGCGACGATCATTATTCTGACGTTTACCTTGATCGTTCCCTTGTTGATTTCGGTTACGATTACGGTTGTCACGGCCTCCGCCGTTTTGACGACGCTCTGCTTCTGCCTTGGCACGTGCTTCACGTTCTGCCTTAAAATTACGGCTTTGTGGTTTTTTCGGAGTCGCAGGGGCTTCTTTGACTTCAGCTTTTGATGTTTCTTTAGCTGGAGCTGATTTGGCAACAGGTACCTTATCAACCTTAGGCGCTACCTTTTCCTCTTTAGGAGTTGGTGTCGCTTTAGGAGCTGGCTTGCTTTCAGCCTTAGCTGTTCTCCCTTTTAAACTTGAAGTGATACGATTAGCATCAGCTTCTTCAACTGATGAGGAATGGCTCTTCACAGAAAGACCAAGTTCTTGAGCTTTCGCAACAACAACCTTACTTTCTACACCAACCTCTTTTGCGATTTCATATAATCGTTTCTTTGACACGTGATGTCCTCCTATTCTTTAGTCCATAAGAGTCCTCATTTTCTTTGAAAATCCAGCATCAACTACAGCAACCGTTTTTCTTGGTTTACCAATAGCCATGCTTAATTCCAGTGCGTTAAACACTGTGGAGACTTCTATATTATAGTAGTTACATTTATCAGTCGTCTTTTTAGTCACGTTACTACCAGCATCATTGGCAAGAAAAACTAGTCTCGCCTGCCCTGATTGAACTGCCTTGATGACAAGTTCTTCACCAGAAATAAGTTTTCCAGCTCTTTGTGCCAGTCCCAACATATTTGACAATTTTTCTGTGTTATTCAAGACCTAACTCTCTTCTTTTGACCTTGTGATCCACATAAGCAATGAGTTCATCATAAAAACTTTCAGGAACATCCATGGAGAAACTATGGTTAAAAAGCACGTTTCTTTTTTTAGCTTGGAGAGCTTCTTCATTATCTAGTTTAATGTAAGCACCTCGGCCATTTTTCTTTCCTGTTGGATCAATGAAAATCTCACCATCTTTAGTTTTTACAATGCGGAGCAAATCACGTTTATCAATGATTTCTCCTGAGACAACTGATTTGCGTAAAGGTATTTTTCGTGTTTTAGCCATCAAACACCTCTATGTTCTTCTTATTCTGCTTCTGTTGTTTCAGTTACTTCTTCTGTTGTGACTTCAACAGGTGTAGCTTCTTCTGCAACAATCTCATCTACAACTTCCTCAGTAGCAGCCTCAGCTTTTTCAGCTTCGAGTGCTTCGTATTCAGAAGCTGACTTGATGTCAATACGGTAACCAGTCAAATGAGCTGCCAAACGAACGTTTTGCCCACGACGACCAATTGCAAGAGATAATTTGTTGTCTGGCACAACTACTGTTGCACGTTTGCTATCATCTTCGTCGAAGATAACATAGTCCACTTCAGCTGGTGCAATAGCATTGTAGATGAATTCAGCTGGATCTTCAACCCATTGAATAACATCAATATTTTCCTCAACAGGAACTTCAATTCCTGTCTTAGCATCCAAACGTGTTGGGTGGAAACGGCTGACAACTTTCTTAATATTGCTTCCACCACGACCAACGATAGTACCAATAGCATCAACGTTAGGATTATGACTGCGAACAGCAACCTTAGTACGATCACCTGCTTCACGAGACACGCTCATGATTTCTACAGTTCCATCAAATACTTCTGGAATTTCTTGTTCCATGATACGTTTGATGAATTCTGGATGGCTACGGCTGACAAAGACGTTAACACCTTTAGGGTTGTTTTCAACTTTATAAACATAAACATCAATGACATCATGTGACTTAAAGCTTTCACCAGGAATTTGATCTTGGCGTGACAATTGAGCTTCGAGCGTTCCAAGATTGACATAAATGAAACGTTGGTCGAAGCGTTCAACTGTTCCTTGCATGATTTCACCTTCATGTTGCTTATAGTCATTATAAGTGATTTCACGCATCTGCTTGCGCATTTTTTCCATAATGGTTTGTTTGGCAGATTGCGCTGCAACACGACCAAATTCATCAACTGACTCTTCAAAACGAATCTTGTCACCAAGCTCGTAAGCAGAGCTGATAGCAAGTGCATCTTTCAAGCTAATTTCCAAACGACTATCAAAGACTTCATCTACAACTTCACGAACGGTATAAACTTGAAAATCACCTGTTTTTTCATTGAATTCAACTACAGCTGATTCTGACTGACCATAACGACGCTTGTAGGCTGACTTAAGTGATTCAACCACAGCATCGATGATGTCTTCCTTGTTAATGTGTTTTTCTTCTTCCAAGACACGGAAGGCTTCTAGCATTTCTTTGCTCATATTCTTTGTTGTTTTAGCCTCTATTGGCCAAAACTGGCATCCTTTCTTTATTTACACTAAGAGTTTTAGAGTTTGACTGCCAAACGAGCTTTAGCAACTGTTTGATAGGGAATCTCAACAGTTTTATGGCGAGTCTTATCAAGGTAATCGATTGTTAGGGTTTCCCCATCAAAGGCCACCAAGTCACCTTGGAAAATCTTGATCTTATCAATAGCCTTGTAAAGACTAACATTGATATACTGACCAACAGCATTTGTCAAAGCTTCTTTGGTTTTTAAGGGACGCTCTAACCCTGGACTAGAAACTTCCAGCATGTATTGATCCGGGAAAGGATCAGGCTGAATAGTATCCAAGAGGGGACTGATAATCTCAGTCAAGTCTGCAGTATCTTCTACAGTAATACCACCTGGCTTATCAATCAAAACTGACAAGACATAGTCACCGCCAAGCTTTTCGTACTCGATATCGACCAGTTCGTATGGCTCAGGAATAGCTGGAGCTACGACTGCCGTCACGAGATTAATAATTTTTTGCGACATTATGACCTCCTTACACACACAAGAGACGAAGTTTCTACTCCGCCTCTCTTTCGTTATTTTCCTATATTATAGCATAGCTCAAAAGCCATTGCAAGGAATAACCATATCTCTGTCATTTCAAAGCAAAAAGGTTGGGAATCACCCAACCCTCATTTATTGTGCCGCTGGAACAGTGCTATAGGTAGTCACACCCGATCCATTATTATTGTATGTAGGGGTTGTCGTACCTTGTTCCTGAACATAATTACCTGTGTTTTCACTATAATTATTACTATAGTTAGTACCTCCATTATAAGTACTTACCGATCCACCACCTGCTGCCTCAGATGGCCCAGCCTCATAATTTGAAGATGCTTCACTTGAAGCCGCACTTCCTTTAGAATTAACGAAATCATCTGAACCATAGTTAGAGCTACCAGATCCATAGAGAACCAAACTAGTCTTAAGATTGGATTCAGAGACTTTTTTCTTACCAACTTCCTTCTTAATACGGTTTTGCACCTTAAGAATATCCTCAGTAGAGGCCACTTGATAGCTTCCTCCGTTGATCATGGCATCCGAACCAGCCAATTGGTATGACTTAATATTTTTAAGTGCATCACTATAGCCCATCAAGCTACGCAGAGTATTGGTATCACCAAGATCAATGCTAGTTTGAACATTTGAACTTACAGCCGACAAGATTTTCTTGTAAGAACCAATCGAGTCCATCTTCAAGAGCTTAGCTACAACTTTTTGAATAACCTCACGTTGACGTTTTTGACGACCATAGTCACCATCAGGGTCATCGTAACGCATACGTGAATACACTAAGGCTTGCTCACCGTTGATTCTATGGGTTCCAGGCTCAACTTTTGCCTGAAATTCTGGTTCATTTTCTGCAATTGAAATAGGGAAATCAAAATGATTCGTTACCTCAATACCACCAACAGCATCTACCAAATCAATCATACCCTGCATATTAATCAGTGCATAATAGTCAATATCAATATCTAAAACCTTTTGAATGGTTGAAATGGCCAAGTCAGCACCACCCTCAGCATATGCTGAATTTAGTTTTGCTTCACCCGACCCCTCAATATCTGTCAAAAGGTCACGTTCCAAACTGGTCATGGTTGTTTTCTTAGTCTTAGGGTTCACTGTTACCAAAATCATGGTATCAGAGTTTCCTTCCCAGGTTTCCTTACGTTCTTTGGATCCTGTATCTACCCCCATCAAGAGAATAGTTATAGGCTTAGTCTGTTGAATAGCCTTACTATTCCCTGAAGTTGCTTTAGAAGCCCTAAACGTTTTTGACAATTCGCCTGTGGCGTAATTATAAGTTGTCGTTAGGTAAATACCAGCAGCTACTACTGTCGTTGCAAAAATCGCCAACAACATCAATAAAATTTTTCGTCCAAGTTTCATGTTTTTTCCTAATCTATGAGTTTAGCCATAAGGTAAACATCTAGAAATTCTCCATTTTTAGTTCTTGCACCACGTTTCTTAGTGCCTTCAATGTCAAATCCAAATTTTTGATAGAGATGAACCGCCCGTTCATTACGTGCTTGAACCGTCAACTCTAAGCGGCGGATAGTTGGTGTATGATCTGCCCAGTCAATCATTGTTTCCATAAGAAACTGGCCAACACCATTCCCCCAGTAGGGTTTAGAAACCGCAATAAATACGTCGCCAATATGACTGGTCTTAGTATCTTGATCAGAGGTAACATTACAAACACCAATGACCTCATGACCCAATTTTGCCACCAAACAAATTTCATTAAGCCTATGCTGATGACTTTCAATATAAGTGGCTAACTGTTCAGCACTCAGTATAGAACTTCTATCATCTTGTGCTAGAAAATCCGATTCCAAGGCTACAGCCTCTAGTAAACGAGCTAGAGAGGCAGCATCCTCTCTTTGGGCTTCCTCAATGACTAATTCTTGCTCAGCCATTTACCATTTCCTCCTGAATCTCCTTACTTCTAGGACCGAAAGATTCAAAAAGTAACTGACGTCCATTTCCATGATGAGATATCGAAATTAGGAGATAATCACCTAACAGACTCTCGTCTAGGAACTCACCCCACTCGATGATTGTCACACCTTCACCATACAGAAAATCATCTAAATCAATAGAATCTGGATCATCACCAATGCGGTAGACATCTAAATGATAGAGTGGCAGTCGCCCCTCATACTCCCTTACAATAGTATAGGTTGGACTCTTTATCATCTGTGAAATATCCAAACCTTTGGCAATCCCCTTGGTTAAGGTTGTTTTGCCAGCTCCCAGATCACCTGAGAGAACAATTATATCTCCAGAATCGAGCAGTCGACCTAGCTTTTGGCCGATACTAATCAATTCTTCTTCATTTTGACTGTAAATCATGTTTTCATTATATCAAAAAATAAAAATATGGACTAGAATCCACTGTAAAAATACAGTAGAAACTTATAAATATTGAATCATCTAAGCAAGAAATTAAGATGAGTGTTTTAATTTTGTGTTTATTTTGACCACATTAATCACTCATAGATTAGAAATGTTTTTGTAAAACTTACTATAGTTTCAAAAGTTAACCAATAGTAACTCTCTCACGTTCCTCCAGATAAAAATCGCAAAAGAAAAAGCCTGACAAATGTACAGACTTTTTACTTTCAAGCTTTAGAACACAGCCATACTGATGAAGTTAAGGATAAACAAGATATCCAAAATCCACATAATAAAGTGGACATCCTTAGTTTGACCTTTGACGATTTTGACCAAAGTATAAGTAAGGAAACCAGCTGCGATACCATAAGTAATACTATATGAGAATCCCATGAAAATAGAAGTGAAGAAGGCAGGAATAGCTTCAGACAAGTCTTCCCAATCGACACTCTTAAGGTTAGAGAGCATCATAACACCTACAATAATAAGAATAGGCGCTGTTGCCGCATTTGGAACGATTGACACCACTGGACTAAGAAACTAGAAATGGCAAAGAGTACAGCAACCACAAGAGCTGTCAAACCAGTACGTCCACCAGCACCAATACCTGCTGCAGATTCAACGTAAGTTGTAACGTTTGAAGTCCCTGCAATGGCACCAATACTTGTACCAACAAGGTCAGAGTAAAGAGCACGGTCAAGAGCTTTTGATTCGTTGTTATCACCTGTTGAAGCAATGATACCAACCTTCTCACCAGTACCAATCAAGGTACCGATAGTATCGAAGATATCAGTCAATGAAAAGGCAAGAATAGCCATAAAGACACCAGGCAAACGAGAAACATCTGCAAAGAGTGATCCCAATCCCTTAGATCCAAGCGCTGCACCAAAGACCTGACCAAGATCCTTAATAGATGATGTCAAGCTAGCTGCGTGCCAGTCAATGCTTCCAAGATCAACGACACCAGCAAAGATAGCAATGATAGTCGTTACGAGGATTGAAAGAAGAACACCACCACGAATACCTTTAACAATAAAGAAAATCGCAATCGCAAGACCAATCAAACCTACAATTACAGTTGGGTTATTGAAAGCAACCAAACCTGGTGTAGCTGACGATGAAGCTGTAATTGAAGCCTTAGCCATGTCAGCACCTTTGCCTGCTACAGTGTAGGTATGTGGATTAATTGAGAATTTCAAGAAACCAGCATTTTTAATCCCAACATAGGCAAGGAAAACACCGATACCTGCTGAAATAGCAGATTTGAGAGCTGTTGGAATAGACTCAATAATCATCTTACGTACTTTAGTTACCGTGATGATCAATGAAATAACACCACATAGAAAGACCATTGCTAAGGCCTCTTGCCAAGTGTAACCCAAAGAAAAGACCACTGTGTAGGTGAAGAAGGCATTAAGCCCCATACCAGGCGCTTGAGCGTATGGTAGGTTAGCATAAAATGCCATCATCAATGTCCCTGCAACCGCACCAATAATTGTTGCTAAGAAAACACCTTGTGCAGGCATTCCTGTTTGGGCCAACATCGCTGGGTTAACAAAGAGGATGTAAGACATGGCAAAGAAAGTTGTCAATCCGGCAGTCACTTCTGTGCGGACGTCAGTACCATGTTCTTTCAATTTGAAAAACTTTTCCATGAAAGTTTAGACTCCTTAATAAAAAATATTGTCAAAATCCGAATAATTTCGGAACATTCTCATGTAGAATGCAACATTACTATTCTACATGAAATCATTTGACGGTGCAAGGTTTATTTCCTGAGACTTTTCTTATGAAAAACCGAACGTTCTTAGAAAGCTCTTTCTTAATCACCAACAAAGGACAGATTTTTGCTATAATAGGAACATGACAAAAAAATTGATTGCACTAGATCTTGATGGAACGTTATTACGCCCAGATGGAACTATTTCAGAATTTACACAAAAAACGATTAAAGACATACAAAACAAAGGACACCAAGTCGTTATTGCTACAGGTCGTCCTTATCGTATGGCTATTGACCATTACAAAACACTAGGGTTAGAAACACCACTCATCACCTTCAACGGCTCTTTGACCAATCTTCCAGACCAAGACTGGGCTTATGAGCATTCGGTTAAATTAGATAAGAAATATCTGATTAGCCTCTTACAACGCCATGATGAATTAGAGATGGATTTTCTGGCTAGTGAATATCGAAACACTTCTATATCACTATGAATCACCCAGAACGTATCCAACCACAACTCTTTGGTGTTGATAAAATTATTGAGGCTATGCGTTTAGAACCAACTAAAATCACGCGCAACCCAAATGCTCTTCTTATGCAAACTCGTCACGAAGATAAGTACCAGCTAGCCGATGATATCAAGAAAGACTTCAAGGAAGAAATTGAAGTTGATTCTTGGGGTGGCCCGCTTAATATTTTGGAGTTTTCACCTAAAGGTATTAACAAGGCCTACGCCCTAAACTACTTACTTAAGGCTATGCGCAAATCAACGGATGATCTGATTGCTTTTGGAGACGAACACAACGACACAGAGATGTTGGAACTTGCTAAAACTGGTTATGCCATGAAGAATGCTAGCTCTGTCCTTCTCCCCCACGCTAACGAACAAATTGAGTGGACTAATGAAGAGGATGGCGTTGCTCGCAAACTCCAGGAACTCTTCTTATAAATAACAAAAGACACCGAAAATTTCTTCGGTGTTTTTTCTTATGATTAAGGTAAAATAGCCACTGCACGCACTGGGGAGCCTGTCGCCTTGTCCCAGTGAGGAAATGCAATCGAAATCAAAGCACCAACGGCTGGAACTTGATCCAATTGATTCAAAACTTCTACCTGATAAATGTTTTGTTCCAAGAGGTAGTATTCGTTTACCAAACCATGTTCTGCTGCTGGAATGCCAGCATCTGTATCAAAAGTCTCGTGACCGACAGCCTTAACCTGACGTTCATAAATCAAGAATTCTAGAGCTTCACGGCTCCACCCTGGACTCTGTTGAACCCCATTTTCATCAAGGTTGCGCATAGCATCTTGATCTGGCCAACGCTTCGACCAATCACTACGAAAAGCGACAAAGGCCCCTTCAGTAATTTGTCCATATTCTGCTTCAAAGTCTAAGATATCTTGTTTGCTCAAAATAAAGTTTGGATTGGCAGCAACTTCTTTAGACTTGTCGATAACATAGAGTGGTAAAAGAAGATCTTTGAGGGCAATCTCATCCAACCAACGACCACCTTCTACAAAGTGAATCGGTGCATCAATATGCGTTCCGTATTGACCAACCACTGTAAATTTTTGAACATGGAAACCATCTTTTAATGTAAAAAGGTCTTCTTGTTTCAAGGCTGGGAGAGCTGGAAAGTGTGGACTTTCTGCATTAATTTTGTGGGTCAAGTCAACCCATTTCTTAGATTGCAATTCTTTATAAATACTTAGTAAATCTGATATAAGGAGGTCCTCTTTTCTTATAGATTTAACATTAAACAGTTAATTGACGAAATTATAGCAGCCATTACTAGCTATTACAAGCATTTATCTCATTTTATCATAATCCCATTTCCTCTATTTAAATATAGCTTCAAACTATATCTAACACCTTTTGTCTGATTGTCTGAAAAGAAAGTATATTTGCGATAATTTGATATTTTTTTCAATTTTATGACACTTTTATTACGAAAAGCATTGACAAATCTATAATAACGTTTTACAATTAGATTGTTCTAATTTTCGAGGGACTAAAAAAATATTGTTGTCATTTTCATGTCATGAATGATAATACCAATAATCATTTTTCTATTCCTAAGAAGCAATATATAAAAGGAGGAAGAACACTAATGGGTATCGGTATTATTATTGCTAGCCATGGTAAATTCGCTGAAGGTATTCACCAATCAGGTTCTATGATTTTTGGTGAACAAGAGAAGGTTCAAGTGGTTACTTTCATGCCAAATGAAGGTCCTGACGACTTGTACGCTCACTTCAAAGATGCCATTGCTCAATTTGACGCTGACGACGAAATTCTAGTCCTTGCAGACCTTTGGTCTGGATCACCATTTAACCAGGCAAGCCGAATTAAGGAAGAAAATCCTGATCGCAAGATGGTTATCGTGACAGGACTCAACTTACCAATGCTTATCCAAGCATATACGGAACGTATGGTAGCTCCTGATGCTGGGGTTGAAGAGATTGTCGCTAACATTTATAAGGAAACAAAAGAAGGCGTTAAAGTCCTTCCAGAAGGCCTTATTCCTGAAGAAGACACTAAACCAGCCGACGCTAAACCTTCTATTCCTAAAGGTACCATTCCTGAAGGAACAGTACTTGGTGATGGAAAAATCAAATACGTTTTGGCTCGTGTTGACACACGTCTCCTCCACGGTCAGGTTGCGACTGGTTGGACTCACTCAACTCACCCAGACCGTATCATCGTTGTTTCAGACACTGTTTGTCATGATAAACTTCGTACAAACATGATTAAACAAGCCGCTCCATCTGGTGTTCAAGTTCACGTTATCCCAATTAAAAACATGGTTAAAGCAAACAATGACCCACGTTTTGGAGATACACGTGCTATGCTTCTCTTTGAATCTGTTGAAGATGCTCTTGCTGCTGTTAAAGCAGGTGTTGATGTTAAAGAAATCAACCTTGGTTCTTCAGCTTATAAAGAAGGAAAGTCAACGTTACTAAGGCTCTTTCATTTGACCAAACAGATGTGGATGCTATCAAAGAGTTGCAATCATTGGGTGTCAAATTTGACGTTCGTGGGGTGCCAAGTGATAGCCCAGCAAACGTTGATGCCTTGATTAAGTCAGCTGAAACTAAATTAGCAGAGAAGAAATAATTTTGGAGGATGCATAAATGAGTTTAGTACAAATTATTTTAGTCGTAATTGTTGCTTTCATCATCGGTTGTAGCTCAGTTAACGACCAAATCGAAACATACCAACCAGTTGTGGCTTGTTCCCTTATCGGTCTTGTTACTGGTCATCTCGAACTCGGCGTAATGTTGGGTGGTAGCTTGCAGTTGATCACTATGGGATGGGCTAACGTTGGTGCTGCCATGGCACCAGACGCTTCACTTGCCGCTGTAGCTTCTACAATCATTCTTATCTTGGGTGGTCAAGGAACTAAAGGAATTGGTCCTGCCATCGCCCTTGCGGTGCCTTTGGCTGTTGCCGGTCTTGCCTTGACAATGGTTGTCCGTACAGCAACTGTCTTCATCGCTCATATTATGGATAGCCGTGCAGAAGCTGCTGATATCGCTGGTGTTGAAAGATGGCACTTTATCGGTATGGCCCTTCAAGGTCTCCGTGTTGCTATCCCTGCCCTCCTCTTGCTCTTGATTCCTGCACACCTCGTACAATCTGGTCTTGAAGCTATGCCTGAATGGTTAAAATCAGGTATGACAATCGGTGGTGGTATGGTTGTAGCCGTTGGTTATGCCATGGTTATCAACATGATGTCTAGTCGTGAAGTTTGGCCATTCTTCTTCCTTGGTTTTGCTTTGGCTGCCCTCAAAGAATTGACCTTGATTAGCTTGGGTATCATCGGCCTCTGTCTTGCCGTTATGTACCTTGCACTTGAAGCTAGTGGTTCAAATGGTTCTTCAAATGATGGAGGATCAGGTGATCCCCTCGGTGAAATTCTGGAAGACTTTTAATTAGGAGGAAAGAAAATGGCTGATTCAAAAATTAAATTAACAAAAGCAGATCGTTTCAAAGCTTTCTTGCGCTCATACTTCCTTTTAGCTTCATTCAACTATGAACGTATGCAAAATGGTGGTGTGGCTTACACCTTTATTCCTGCAATCAAAAAACTTTATCAAACTAAAGAAGACCGTGCTGCTGCGCTTAAGCGTCACTTGGAATTCTTTAATACACAACCTTTCATGGCCAACCCAATCTTTGGGGTTACTCTTGCCTTGGAAGAAGAACGTGCCAACGGTGCTGAGATTGATGATGCTGCTATCTCAGGGGTTAAGGTCGGTATGATGGGACCTCTTGCAGGTGCCGGTGACCCTCTCTTCTGGTTTACCCTTCGTCCAATCTTCCTTTCACTAGGGGCAGGTTTGGCTGTTTCAGGTAACGTCCTAGGCCCAATCGTCTTCTTCGTTCTCTGGAACGTCATGGTAGCTGCCGTTAAATGGTATACTCAAGAATTCGGTTACCGTGCTGGTACTGCGATCACAGACGACTTGTCAGGTAACCTTCTTCAACAAGTGACTCGTGGCGCATCAATGATGGGGATGTTCGTTATCGGTTCTCTTATCCAACGTTGGGTAAGCATTACCTTCACACCAGTTGTCTCTGTTGTTAAACAACAAGAAGGTGCTTATATCGATTGGGATAAACTTCCAAAAGGTATTGCCGGTGTTAAAGCAGCCTTCCTAGAACAAGCTGCTGGTAAATCACTCGAAGCCAACAAGGTGACAACATTGCAAGATAACTTGAACCAATTGATTCCTGGTCTTGCTGCCCTTGGTTTGACTTTCCTCTGTATGTACCTTCTTAAGAGAAAAGTTTCTCCAATCGTTATCATTTTGGGTATCTTTGTTCTAGCTATTGTTCTCCACATTATTGGTGTACTCTAATCGGAGCAAGGTATGGTTAAATCGCTCAATACGGAAATGGCTCACACAACTAAGGGAACTTGGTTTCGTGAAGGGCCTATTTACGGAAATATCATGGTCGGAGATAAGGCCTTCGAATTTTACAATGATACGAAGTTGCAAGACTACGTTCAAATCCCTTGGGATGAAATCACTTATGTGATTGCCGATGTCTACTTCGGTGGTAAATTCATCCCACGCTTTGAAATCCGCACTAAGCAAAATGGACGTTTCCGTTTTGCCAGTCGAAAAAGTCGAATAACTTTGAAAGAAATTCAAAAAAGAATTCCTCGAGAAAGTTTAAGAAAAGCACCTAGCTTTATCGCTGTCTTCAAACAAGGCTTTAAAAATCTTTTCCGACTCATTGTCAAGAAGAAATAATCTCCGAATATTATAAAAAGATTGTCCAATCTAATGGTTGGGCAATCTTTTTATAATATTTTGCTCATTTTTGAAAGAGTTTGACTTCTTTTGAAATTTTATCTCACTAGCTATTGACATTTTCTTGAAAGCGTTTTAGAATATAATTGTTCTTGATTTCTTATGTTTAAAAAGATTGAGAGACGCTTTTTTTAGCGTCTTGATAAAAATCGGAGATAGTCTTTTTAAGCCTAGGAAAAAATAATTTATAAGGAGGAGAACACGAATGGGTATCGGTATTATTATTGCCAGCCATGGTAAGTTCGCTGAAGGAATCCACCAATCAGGCTCTATGATTTTTGGAGACCAAGAGAAAGTTCAAGTCGTAACTTTCATGCCAAGTGAAGGTCCTGATGACTTGTACGCTCACTTCAACGACGCCATTGCACAATTCGATGCTGATGATGAAATTCTTGTTTTGGCTGACCTTTGGTCTGGTTCACCATTTAACCAAGCCAGCCGAATTGCTGGAGAAAATCCAGATCGCAAGATTGTTATCATCACAGGACTTAACTTGCCAATGCTTATCCAAGCATACACTGAACGTATGATGGATGCTAACGCTACTGCAGAGCAAGTTGCTGCTAATATCATCAAGGAAGCTAAGGGTGGTATCAAAGCACTTCCAGAGGAGCTTAATCCAGCTGAGGAAACAACAGCAGCTCCTGTAGAAGCTGCAGCACCTCAAGGAGCTATCCCAGAAGGGACAGTTATCGGAGATGGTAAGCTCAAGATTAACTTGGCACGTTTGGACACACGTCTCTTGCATGGTCAGGTAGCAACTAACTGGACACCTGCATCTAAAGCAGACCGTATCATTGTTGCTTCAGATGACGTTGCTAAAGATGAGCTTCGTAAAGAATTGATCAAACAAGCAGCACCAAATGGGGTTAAAGCAAACGTTGTTCCAATTCAAAAATTGATTGATGCTTCTAAGGACCCTCGCTTTGGTAACACACACGCACTTATCTTGTTCGAAACGGTTCAAGACGCACTTCGTGCTATCGAAGGTGGCGTGCCAATCAAAGAACTTAACGTTGGTTCTATGGCTCACTCAACTGGTAAAACAATGGTTAACAACGTTTTGTCTATGGACAAAGACGATGTTGCTTGCTTCGAAAAATTGCGTGACCTTGGCGTTGAATTCGACGTCCGTAAGGTACCAAATGATTCTAAGAAAGATTTGTTCGACCTTATCAAAAAAGCTAACGTTCAATAACCTTCATTCGGATAAATTAGCTGATCATCTCAGCTAATCACAACTCAATAGAAAAGGAATTATTACCATGTCAGATATGTCAATTATTTCTGCAATTTGGTCGTAGTTGTTGCCTTCCTTGCTGGTCTTGAAGGTATCCTTGACCAATTCCAATTCCACCAACCACTTGTTGCATGTACCCTCATCGGTGCTGCTACAGGTAACCTCACTGCAGGTATCATGCTTGGTGGTTCTCTTCAAATGATCGCCCTTGCTTGGGCTAATATCGGTGCCGCTGTCGCTCCTGATGCTGCCCTTGCCTCTGTTGCTGCTGCCATTATTTTGGTTAAAGGTGGTAACTTCACAACTGAAGGTATCGGTGTTGCGACTGCAACAGCTATCCCACTTGCGGTTGCCGGTCTCTTCTTAACTATGCTTGTTCGTACAGCTTCTGTTGCCCTTGTTCACACTGCTGATAAGGCTGCAGAAAACGGAAACATCGCTGGTGTTGAACGTGCACACTACCTCGCTCTCCTTCTTCAAGGTTTGCGTATTGCGGTTCCAGCAGCCCTTCTTCTTGCTATCCCAGCTCAATCTGTTCAACATGCCCTTAACTTGATGCCTGGCTGGCTCAACCATGGTATGGTTGTCGGTGGTGGTATGGTCGTAGCCGTTGGTTACGCCATGGTTATCAACATGATGGCAACTCGTGAAGTTTGGCCATTCTTTGCCATTGGTTTTGCGCTTGCAGCTATTAGTCAATTGACTCTTATCGCTCTTGGTGCAATCGGTGTCGCTATCGCCTTCGTTTACCTCAACCTTTCTAAACAAGGTGGCGGGAATGGTGGCGGAACTTCATCTGGTTCAGGCGACCCAATCGGCGATATCTTGGAAGACTACTAGGAAGGGGTGCTCTCATGGCTGAAAAAATTCAATTATCTCAAGCAGATCGTAAAAAGGTTTGGTGGCGCTCACAATTCTTGCAAGGTTCATGGAACTATGAACGTATGCAAAACTTGGGTTGGGCTTACTCACTCATTCCTGCTATCAAAAAACTTTATACTAACAAAGAAGACCAAGCCGCAGCTCTTAAACGTCACTTGGAATTCTTCAACACTCACCCTTACGTAGCTGCTCCTATCATGGGTGTTACCTTGGCTCTTGAAGAAGAAAAAGCTAACGGTACTGACATCGAAGATGCTGCTATCCAAGGGGTTAAAATCGGTATGATGGGACCACTTGCCGGTATCGGTGACCCTGTCTTCTGGTTCACAGTTCGTCCAATCCTTGGTGCCCTTGGTGCATCATTGGCACAAGCTGGTAACATTGCTGGTCCACTTATCTTCTTCATCGGTTGGAACCTTATCCGTATGGCCTTCTTGTGGTACACTCAAGAACTTGGTTACAAAGCAGGTTCAGAAATTACTAAAGACATGTCTGGTGGTATCTTGAAAGATATTACTAAAGGGGCATCAATCCTTGGTATGTTCATCTTGGCTGTCCTCGTTGAACGTTGGGTTTCAATCAACTTCATCGTAAATCTTCCAGGTAAAGTTATGTCTAAGGGTGCCTATATCGAGTGGCCAAAAGGAAATGTTACTGGTGACCAACTCAAGACTATCCTTGGTCAAGTCAATGATAAACTTAGCTTTGACAAGATTCAAGTTGATACCCTACAAAAACAATTGGATTCTTTGATTCCAGGTTTGATGGGACTTCTCCTTACTTTTGCATGTATGTGGTTGCTTAAGAAGAAAGTTTCACCAATCACAATCATCATCGGACTCTTTGTAGTTGGTATCATTGCAAGCTTCTTCGGAATCATGTAAAAAGAGTAAGAGTTTAGCAAAGCTGAACTCTTTTCTTATGCTATAATAAAAGTACTACAATCGAAAAGCGAGATAGATATGGCACAATCATTAAACAAAACAGTTGAACTGCATACAACGGGTGTTTCTTACATGGCTATCGGAGGAAAGGTCGGTAAATTTCTAATTGGAGATGTGGCTCTTGAATTCTACCCAGATGTCAATGTTGAGCAATACATTCAAATTCCATGGAGTAGCATCACTCAAATCGGTGCGAATGTATCAGGAAAGAGAATTAGCCGTCACTTTGAAGTGTTGACAGACAAGAGCAAATTCCTCTTCGCTTCTAAAGATTCTGGGAAGATTCTAAAGATTGCTAGGGAACACCTTGGCAATGAAAAAGTCGTCAAGCTACCAACTCTCATTCAAACTATTGGGGCTCGACTCAAAGGTTTATTTGCCAAAAAATCATAATTTTTGTATAATATAACAGACGGATAAGTACTAGCTAGATCCTTACAGAAAGCCTGCGGTTGCTGCGAGCAGGTAGGGTTGACCTACGAAATTCTACCGTTTCTAATAATTAAAAACATAAACAAGTGCACTCTTGTGAAGTTGGATGGAACCGTGGCCTATGTCACTCCAACACTCTCACAGGAGTGTTTTACTTTTTGGAGGAACTTATGTTAGATGTAAAACGTATTCGTAACGACTTCGATGCCCTTGCCGAAAAATTGGCTACACGTGGTGTCGCTGCTGAAACTTTAAATGAACTCAAAGAGCTTGATGTTAAACGTCGCGAACTTCTTATCAAATCTGAAGAACTCAAAGCTCAACGTAACATTGCTTCAGATGGTATCGCTCAAGCTAAGCGTAACAAAGAAGATGCTTCCGAACAAATCGCAGCAATGCAAAAAGTCTCTGCAGAAATTAAGGAAATTGATGCAGAACTTGCTGCTATCGATGAAAAGCTTAATGCCATCGTTGTGACACTTCCAAATACACCAAATGACTCTGTTCCAGTAGGTGCTGACGAAGACGAAAACGTAGAAGTTCGTCGTTGGGGAACACCTCGTAACTTTGATTTTGAGATTAAGCCTCACTGGGATCTTGGGGAAGACCTTGGTATCCTAGATTGGGAACGTGGTGCTAAAGTCACTGGTTCTCGCTTCCTCTTCTACAAAGGACTTGGAGCAAAATTGGAACGTGCAATCTACAACTTCATGTTGGATGAGCACGCTAAAGAAGGTTACACTGAAATGATCACACCTTACATGGTTAACCACGACTCAATGTTCGGTACTGGTCAATATCCAAAATTTAAAGAAGATACTTTCGAGCTTGACGGTACTGACTATGTCCTTATCCCAACAGCCGAAGTTCCTTTGACAAACTACTACCGTGGTGAAATCCTTGATGGTAAAGAATTGCCAATCTACTTCACTGCTATGAGTCCTTCATTCCGTTCAGAAGCTGGTTCAGCTGGTCGTGACACACGTGGTTTGATTCGTCTTCACCAATTCCACAAGGTTGAAATGGTCAAATTCTCAAAACCTGAAGACTCATATGATGAATTGGAAAAAATGGTAGTTAACGCTGAAAACATCCTTCAAAAACTTAACTTGCCATACCGTGTCATCACTTTGTGTACTGGCGATATGGGATTCTCAGCTGCGAAAACTTACGACTTGGAAGTTTGGATTCCAGCACAAAACACTTACCGCGAAATTTCTTCATGTTCAAACACAGAAGATTTTCAAGCCCGTCGTGCACAAATCCGTTACCGTGACGAAGCCGATGGTAAGGTAAAACTTCTTCACACTCTTAACGGTTCAGGACTTGCTGTTGGACGTACAGTAGCCGCTATCCTTGAAAACTACCAAAACGAAGATGGTTCAGTAACTATCCCTGAAGTTCTTCGTCCTTACATGGGCGGTGCTGAAGTGATTGCACCAAAATAACAAAGAAAATCTCCAGAAAGAACCTGGAGATTTTTTAGTTTGATTAGCTTCCTCGTAGTATGGTTTCAATTTATAGAATCCATCAACGAGTTCTTCTACCAACTCTTCCATTGTTTCACTAGTAGTCACTGTCACATCATATTTGACCAAGACCTTACGAACACGACCATCTCTAACTGCTTCTTTAAGCATCTGGCGATTTTCTTCAGTTCCTTTCACACGATGACTGACACCATTTTCCTGGGCAAAATAGTATAGAGAGGGTGCAATCGGTAAGTCTAGGACCTTATGTTGCTTAGCTAAAGTAGTATCTGATTTTTTACGTTCGACAAAGCTAACTTCTACTGAAATACCCCATTTTTCAGGCTGACCATAAAGTCGAATCGCCATGGCAACATCGTCTAAACTATCCTCAGGGGCCCTGTAATAGCACCAAAAGTGTGGCCGACATACTTGTGCCTGATTGGCCCAATTACTGACACGATCCATCTTAAAGGGTGCCAAACGCTCCTCTAGAAGTTTTGCTAAAGTCTGAATCTCCTTACGAGCTGCTTGACCAAGTGCCTTGAGGTCTTCCATCTCTTCCTGATGTGGGCCCGCTTTTTCAGGTTTGATATACTTAACTCCCTGTTTTGACAAATAAGCTTGAATATTTTCTAACATCGTTTTCTCCTTACAATGATAAAAGACCAACCCATAAAGATTCTATTCTGGTTGGTCTCTTTTTTATTTACGTTTACGAGCAATCAAATGAATTGGTGTTCCCTCAAAACCAAAGGCTTGACGAATTTGATTTTCCAAGAAACGCATGTATGAGAAGTGCATAAGCTCTTCTTCATTGACAAAGATAACAAATGTTGGTGGTTTAACCGAAACTTGTGTACCATAGAAAATCTTAAGGCGTTTCCTTTGTCAGTTGGTGTTGGGTTGATGGCAATGGCATCCATGATAACATCATTCAAGACAGCCGATGAAATACGACGGTTTTGACTCTCACTGATGCGTTTAATCATCTCTGGCAACTTGTTAAGACGTTGTTTCGTCTCAGCCGATACAAAGATAATTGGTGCATAGCTCAAGAATTGGAACTGATCACGGATATCTGCTTCCCAGTTAGCAACGGTATGATTGTCTTTCTTAATCGTATCCCATTTGTTAACTACGATGATAATCCCTTTACCAGCTTCATGGGCAAAACCAGCGATACGCTTGTCATACTCACGGATACCTTCTTCGGCATTGATAACCATAAGGACGATATCAGAACGGTCAATGGCACGCATTGAACGCATGACAGAGTATTTTTCTGTGTTTTCATAAACCTTACCAGATTTACGCATACCAGCGGTGTCAATCATGGTATACTCTTGACCTTCACTGTCCACAAAGTTTGTATCAATGGCATCTCGAGTCGTACCAGCAATCGGGCTAGCAATCACTCGGTCCTCGCCCAAAATGGCGTTAATCAAGCTTGATTTTCCGACGTTTGGACGTCCAATCAAACTAAAACGAATGATATCTGGATTTTCTTCTTCAACTTCTGTTGGAAGATTTTCAACGATAGCATCGAGAACATCCCCTGTACCAATACCGTGAACAGATGAAACTGGATAAGGATCACCAAGACCTAGAGAATAAATCATAGATATCTGCACGCATCTCAGGGTTATCCACTTTATTTACCGCCAAGATAACTGGCTTGTTGGTCTTATAGAGAATACGAGCAACGTACTCGTCCGCATCTGTCACGCCTTCCTTACCTGAAACGACAAAGACAATAACGTCAGCCTCAGTCATGGCAATGTCAGCTTGGTGCTTGATTTGTTCCATAAATGGTGCATCAACATCATCGATACCACCAGTATCAATCAAGCTAAACTGGCGATTCAGCCATTCAGCAGAAGTATAAATACGGTCACGTGTTACCCCTTCAACGTCTTCGACGATAGAGATACGTTCACCCGCAATTCGGTTAAATAGGGTCGATTTCCCAACGTTTGGGCGACCCACGATAGCAACTGTAGGTAATGTCATATGTTTAAGTCCCTGATTAAACTAGGGATTCCTTTCTTCATTTAGCAATTTTGCTTTCAGTAAAAAAAGCAAACTCTCTTATTTTTTATCATTATTAGGATCATCCTAACGGCGGTTAACACCCTTTAAGTGAACCTCTTTAGCTAGAAAACGGATACGTTCCATCACACGTTTAGCCTGCCAAGTCTCATCTCCTTGACGTCCATTTGACAACTTAGCTTCTAAATCTGCAAAACTATAGTTAGACGTAAAGAAGGTTGGTAGCTCCTCAATCATGCGATGCTGGAGGATAACCTGCAAAACATCATCCCTAATCCAAGAAGAGAATTGCTCTGCACCAATATCATCTAGAACCAAAACTTCTGCTTGTTTGACTGCATCAATTTGTTCCTTGACAGAACCGTCCTTGATTCCGTTTTTAACATCAATAGTAAAAGATGGGTAATGAATAATGGTCGTAGCAACCTTCTTAGTCTCTGACAATTCGTGGGCCATAGCAGCCAGCATGAAGGATTTTCCAACACCCATGTCTCCATAAATGTAGAGACCTTTCTGGTCTGGACTAGGGTAATTCGCCACAAAATCCACAAGACTCTCAAAGGTATCAACACGAGCCACATCATCTAATGCAATATCTGCAAAAGTAATCTTACGATAAGACTGGGGCAGGCTCACCAAATTAATCCGTTTAGCAATAGCCTGCTGTTCTTGTTGCTCTTTGAGCTGACGCGTCTCCTTATAGGTGACATCAGCGTAGCCTTCATTCATGGTCAGAATCGGCTCATACCCTTTGGCAATATACGAGGCATCACCTTCTTTGACCTTACGGCATTCCACCAGGAATTGATTAAACTTAGGAAGACTACGTTTGATTTCATCCTGGCTTAGGCTATGCTCTTGAATAAAGCTAGCCACTCTTGGATCTGCTAAAATTTGCTTCGTTAAATCTGTTGCATTGCCAGACCCATGATGCCCTGTTCGGTTTAGGGTTTGTCCAACTCTTTCCATAGGCTACTCCTTTCCTTTTTCTAGTTTTGCCAAAGCTCGACGTCTAATTTCATCCAACTTGGCCTGATCAGCCTGACTGGTTTGATTATCATAATCTGGATTACTCCAGCTCGGCACATTTGTTTTCTTCTTAGAATCAGCTTTTGCTTGCTGTGATTTCTTATCGTAACCACTACGCAAGGCTAAAAGCCCTTGTTCTGCAGTGATAATCTTCTTAAAGGCAAAATCGTTGGCAAGTTTAGAGATATACTCTCGGTTCACATTCGTTGAACGTGTCCGTCCCAAACTATAGGCAACCATGAGGTTAATGACCTCATCCATAAAGCCTCTTTGTGCCAAATCCGTGAGAATCTGCTTCTCAGAATTAGTCACAGTCCCGCTTGGGCCTTTAGCACTTTGCAAGTAATCTATAGGCTTTTCGGACCTAACCGCTTTAAGAATTTTTTCTTCAGTCTCCGTCAAAGCAGAGTCACCACCTAATGTTTGAGCTTGAGCCTGCTCTAATTGCACCTGCATACGCTTGACAATAATCTGATGGTTGACAGCTGTTTTTTTAGCCAAGAGATAGGTATCATACCAATTCATATGATGAATCTCAGACAATTTATAGATTTCAGGCACATCTGTCTTTTCATCTGTAAATACAAGCCCATCAGCCTGCATACGATTCCTAAAACTAGTTAAATCAAATGAATTTTTAGGCTTGATTTCAGACACAGACTTTTGAGCCAAACGCTCATCGGTAAAGACATCCGAAAAACGTTTAGATAAATCTTGCAATCCTTGGAGACCTGCCGGTTTCAAAGCGTCTACTGCTGGTTCACTAATCTTTTGCTCGAGAAGTGAACTATAAACGGCATGTTTTAGAAACTGCTCAATTGTTAAGGGAGACTTAAGCTCTATCACATAAAACCCTTGAGGTGACTGGTAAAAGGCCAAGAGATCTACTGCTGTCAGAACCGCCAGTGCTTCTTGAAGGGGCTGCATTCCAAAGTTAAGGTGATTCAGAACAGCCGCAAACTTATGGCGGCGATTACCATTGTCATAAAAAGCCACAAAATACTGGTAGAGAGCGTATCCCTCACTCCCAATAATGGGATAATAGCAACGCATTAAACTTGCCTGATCGGGAACGATAACCTGATTACCAACATAGACAAATTCTTCAATAGGTCTCATTTTTTAGACTCTTTTTTCGCACGTACAGTCTTGGTGATTTCTTGAAGCAACTCTTCAATCTCATCAACATCTTTGAAAGAACGGTAGACACTAGCAAAACGTACATAAGTAATTTCATCAAGCTCAGCGAGTTCTTTCATCACTAAATTCCCAATGACATCACTATCAACCTCTCCATCATGGTTACGGCGAATATTTTGCTCAATACGGGTGATGGCATTTTCGATATCCTCACTAGAAACCGGACGCTTCTGAGCACTCATCAAGATACCATTGAAAATCTTATCGCGAGAGAATTGTTCACGAGTACCGTCTTTTTTGACAACCAAAAGTGGAACTTCTTCCACACGCTCAAAAGTTGTAAAACGAGCATGACAAGAATCACACTCACGACGACGACGAATGGTATTCCCATCCTCTGCCTGACGGCTATCGATAACACTAGATTTATTATGTTGACATTTTGGACAACGCATGCACTTCACCACCAATCTTTGAAATTCGGTACTCTATTTTACCATAAAAACACACAAAAAGCACGCTCTAAACGAGGCGTGCTCACGACCAAGAATCACTCTAAGACTCTTATAAATTGATTTAAAGCTCAAGTTGAGGTGTCGTCGTTTCTCCATCCGCAAATGGAATGTAAAGGTCGAAACGTGTTCCAACACCAAGTTCAGAACTAACATCGATACGGCAGCGATAAGCTTCCACAATTTGGTAAAGGATTGACAAACCAATACCAACACCAGATTGTGTTGTCGTACGATTACGTGCCTTATCTGAACGATAGAAGCGTTCAAAGATATGCTCAATATCTTCTTTAGAAATCCCTTCGCCATTATCTTGTACTTGTACCAACATTTCATCTTCCAGAGCCTTAATTGTAACCTGGATTTCCTTGTTAACAGGAGAATACTTGACCGCATTATCAATCAAAATAGTAATCGCCTGTTCAAAGTGTTGGCTGTAAATCTGTGCTGGACGCTCTGAGCTCTCAAATCATTGAGATAGAATTGGTAATCTTCATGCAAGACACGGAAGTTACCAATAACCGTACGGATTGAAGAATTCAAATCACACGTATCATTTCTATGATTTTCAAATGATCCTTTGACACGGATAGAATCCAACATATCATTAATCATAATCGTCATACGGTTGGCCTCGTGACTTGCAGCCTCAAGACTCTCCTCAAGAATCTCAGGGTCATTTTTACCCCAACGTTGCAAGAGGTCCATATGGCCCTTGATAACCGCAATCGGCGTACGTAATTCATGACTAACGTCACTCAAGAAACGCATCTGCATCTGATTATTTTCTTGGATTTTATCCATCATACGGTTAAAGTTAACCGCCAAATCACCAATTTCATCGTGACTTTCAATCTTAGAACGAAGTTCCAAATCACTTGGCGAATCGGTGATAACTCCCATCGTTTCGTGCAACTGTCTCATCGGACGAAGAATAGATGTCAAGACAACCACAGTTGCTGCGATAACTAGGACCGTCATCCCCACTTCTAGGAAAATCAATAAGAAAATCAAACGCTCTTTCAGAGCATAGTAGAATTCCAAATCATGGAAAATCTGGGCATAACCAACGATGGTCTTTTTATCCTTACCGTAAATTGGAACTTGTAGTAAGAAACCACGCTTTCCTTTATAGGACACTGACTTCAGTTTGTTTACTTCAGACATGCCTGGAGGAGAGTCTGTGTTTTCCTCAGAAGTAAAGATAAACGTTCCCTTTTTGTCATAAACAAAAACAGATTGGTTAGAAAATAATTTATTAGAAATTGCAACTTGACCATCCAAAGAGTGCTTTTCAGAAAGCACACCATTAATGATTGATGCATAGATATTTTTAGGCGAATAAAGGGCCGCTAAAAGCGGTTCTGGACTCAACTCTTCATCAGAATCCCAGTCCTTTTCGATATAAGTAACAACTTTCGAAATTGTGTTATTTACATTTTGACGTTCACGTTGCAAAAGAAGCGTATTGGCCGAGAAAACAACAACCAGAGTGAACATCGACAATACAAGAAAGAAGACCACAGCAGTTGTCATGGTCAACTTTTTTCTAATGGTTACTTTACCAAATAATTTATCTTGTAATTTACTCATTTTTCACGGATAACGTAACCCATTCCTCGCACTGTTTGAATGTATGATTCCTTACCTGGAACATCGATTTTTCCACGCAAGTAACGAATATAAACGTCTACAACGTTTGTTTCGATTGCATCATCATATTTCCAAACTTGAAGCAAGAGTTCCTCACGGGTCATCACTTGGTTCATATTGCTCAAAAGTGTGTTCAACAAATCAAACTCACGTTTTGTCAATGGAATTGCTTCATCACCACGAACAACTGTACGGTTTTGAACATCCAATTTCAAATCACGATAAGTTGACGCTTAGCTGGTGCATTCTTAGCAGCTTCGATATCTTGGCGACGGAAGGTTGCACGAATACGTGCCAATAGTTCTTCAATCGCAAAAGGTTTTACAATATAGTCATCAGCACCACGGTCCAAACCAGCAACAATGTCCATGATTGAATCGCGGGCTGTCATCATCATAATATAAGTATCTTTTTCTTGTTGGAGACGACGTGTTACTTCAAAACCGTCCATCTCAGGCAACATAAGGTCCAAGAGAATAAGATCGAAATCTTTCTCGAGTGCCATTTCAAGTCCTTCACGTCCGTTGTCTGCTGTCACAACGTCGTATCCTTCGTGTTGAAGTTCAAGAGAGACAAAACGAGCAAGGTTTTTCTCATCTTCAACAATCAAAATGCGTTTGCTCATAATAAGTATTTACCACTTTCTTAAAATTTTTTGACTTCTATTTCCCTTAAAAAGTCTGTAGATTTACCCTATAAATAAATCCGAAAATTAACTTCTAATGATATAATAATACAGATTTTTAAAATTGTCAAACATTTTTAGTTTATTTTTTTGAATTAATTTTCGTCAAATAGACCGTTCAATTGGGCAAAGGGATTACTTGCCTCTTTTTTCTCCTGTTGAAGTGCGGCAAAGTCCTCTTCTGACAAGACTTCCCAGTCATTACCTGAGAGCGAAATTTGTCCTGATTCTTCCTCAGGTGTTAATACTCTCAAAGGAATATTAAGAAGAATATTATCTAGAATACTCTCATCAAGATTAATGGTATCCCCATCCAAGATAAGAACTAGATTTTCTTCGACTAATTCCTTTTGAAGAGCAGCATCTGCCTCTTGTATAAAGGTTTCTGAAACCGGATAGTTAAAGCTAAGTGTCACAGGTTCAAGTGAACGGCTAGATGGCAAGGTAATATCATAGCTAAGTTGATAGTCCAAAAGGTACAAGCCATTATCATAGGCTACCTGACCACTTGCTTGAATCTTTTCAAGATTTAAAACTTGATCATAGCGTTCTTTAATAGACTCCAACAAAGAAGGTGCTTCGGTAAAGGCGAGCCCCTCTGGAGACTTTCTAACTTCTGAAAGATAAATCATTCTTAATCCTCAAATTAAATTTCCCCATAGGGATCTATTTTCAATCCACAAGACCATAATCCCCTACATTCACTTTTCATTAGAGAGCGTGATTATGATTTTAGACTTAATTAGTATTATATCAAATTTTTAAGAAAAAATAACACCTTTAATATTACATATTTCTTAAACTTAGAACTTTTTTCAAAGCTAATGAGGAACTTACTCGGACCCAGTTTCCATCTGTCCTATAGAGTTAGATGAAAGCTCTTAATTATGGTAAAATAAGAGCATTGAAACTAGATAAAAGGAATATATAATGACACCTGAAGATTTTTACAAGGCTTTGAAAGAACTGGGGTTCGATCTCAGCCAAAAACAAAAAGACCAATTCCAACGCTACTTTGAGCTTTTGGTAGAATGGAACGAAAAGATCAACCTTACTGCAATCACAGAAAGAGACGAGGTCTACCTCAAACATTTCTATGATTCTTTGGCTCCTGTTCTTCAAGGGCATATTAAAAATCAAAGTATTCGACTTCTGGATATCGGAGCTGGAGCTGGATTTCCAAGTCTCCCTATGAAAATCCTTTGCCCTGAGCTTGATGTGACTATCATCGACTCACTTAATAAACGCATCAATTTCCTCAATCTCTTGGCTGATGAACTTGAGCTCAGCGGTGTTCACTTCTATCATGGACGTGCAGAGGATTTTGGACAAGACAAGGCCTTCCGTGCTCAGTTTGATATTGTTACTGCCCGTGCCGTCGCACGCATGCAGGTTCTCTCAGAATTGACTATTCCTTTCTTGAAGGTTGGTGGACAACTTATTGCACTTAAAGCTGCAGCAGCTGATGAAGAGTTAGCCGATGCTAAAAATGCCTTGAACTCGCTTTTTGCCAAGCCTATTCTCAACGAGAACTACAGACTGCCAAATGGGGATGGACGTAATGTCACTATTGTCGATAAGAAAAAAGAAACCCCTAATAAGTACCCACGTCGTGCTGGAATTCCTAACAAGAAGCCGCTATAACGTTTATCCAAGGAGGTGTCTTACTCCTTGGATTATTATTTACTCTTATGATAACTCGGAGGTTTTCATTGATCAATCGTCTTTCTGTCACGCAAAAGCTGGTGCTCAGCTTTGTCTTTGTCATTATAGTGGGAAGTATTTTACTTAGCCTTCCCATAAGCCACTATGCTAATAGTCCAGAAACAAGCTACCTGGATCATCTCTTCAATACTGTGTCAATGGTCTGTGTAACTGGACTTTCTGTTGTCCCGGTCAGTAAGGCTTACAATGGTCTCGGTCAAATTTTCTCTATGCTTCTCATGCAGACGGGAGGACTTGGGCTCGTCTCTCTTATAGCCTTTAGCACCTATACCCTGAAAAATAAATTAGGACTGAGTGATCAAGATCTCCTTCAATCCGCACTTAGCAGGGATAACCAAAAAGATTTGAAAGCTTATCTTTTTAAGGTCTATAAAATTACTTTTTCTATTGAAGCTTTAGCAGCACTTGTGATTATGACTGATTTCATTCCTCGTTTTGGACTTGGTCACGGCATTTTTAATAGTCTCTTTCTAGCTGTCTCTGCCTTTTGTAATGCTGGATTTGACAACTTAGGTTCTAACAGTTTACAGGATTATGCAACCAATCCAACCATTAACCTTGCTGTAGCTTTTCTCATTATGTCTGGAAGTTTGGGATTTGCAGTTTGGATTGATTTGATTCAACTATTGCGACGTTATATTAAAGATCGTCCAAGGAATTGGAAATTAGCTTGTAGACCTTTCAGCAATCAAGCCGTCTTGTTCTTATAAGTACAGGCTGTCTCCTCTTGGGAGGAACACTACTTGCTTGGTTACTGGAAATGGATAACTCTAAGACAATCGGTACTCTCAATGTCTGGCAACAACTTCTGGTGAGTTTCTTTCAGACTGTAACCATGCGTACCGCTGGCTTTGCAACTATTTCCTATACCAATGTCGATTTCTCCACAAATCTTCTTTTTATGATTCAAATGATTATTGGGGGTGGTCCTGGAGGAACTGCGGGTGGTATCAAGGTGACAACTGCCACTATCATGTTCCTGCTTTTTAAGTCAGAGCTATCTGGTAACTCGAGCGTTGTTTTTCGAAATCGTATTATATCTAATAAGACTGTTTTGCAAGCATTCACAGTTATCCTCTTTTTCCTAACAATGCTCTTTGTCGGCTATGTTATTTTGCTGGAGACTAATCCTACACTATCGCCCCTAGGCCTACTTTTTGAGAGTGTGTCAGCCATTGCTACCGTTGGTGTTTCAATGGATTTGACCCCTAATCTAAATACTCTAGGACGACTCGTTATCATGTCTCTGATGTTCATTGGCCGTGTTGGACCTATCACTGTTCTCTTGAGCTTGATGACCAAAAAAGAAAAGCATGTCTCTTATGCCCCAACTGATATTTCAGTTGGCTAAACAATTTTATTCATTGACAATATTCTGAAAGGATTTTATATGAAAACACAAATTATTGGGGTCCTCGGTTTGGGAATCTTTGGACAAACCATTGCAACCGAACTCTCCTCTTTTGGACAAGACGTTATCGCCTTAGATAATAACTCTACAACAATTGATTCCCTTGCTGATCAGGTGACTAAGGCCGCTGTTGGTGACATTACTGACATTGACTTTCTACGTTCTGCTGGTATTGATACTTGCGATACGGTCATTATTGCAACTGGAGAACACTTAGAATCTTCTGCACTGGCGCTCCTGCAATGTAAAAAACTTGGCATTACAAATATTATTGCTAAAGCTATGAATAACAATTATGAGGAAGTCCTTTACGGAATGGGGGCCAACTGGGTCATCACTCCTGAGCGTAGCACAGCAAAAGACTTGGCTTCAAACATCCTCCGTTATAACATTTCAAATGTTTTTCATTTAGAGGACGACGTGGCTTTAATTGAACTTAAAATTCCAAAAGAATGGGCTGGAAAGTCTTTGCATACATTAAATCTAAGACAAAATTATAACGTCAACGTTATTGGTTTTAGAGATGAGCAAAATGGCAAGTTAAACACTCACTTTGACCCAAGTAAGAAACTACCTGACGAAGGAATCATCCTAGTTGTCGCCGACAATCGGACACTAGAAAAATTTGATTATTTAGGCTATTTGAAATAACAAAAAAACGTTCCAATCTCGTTCATCTGGACAAGACGGGAACGTTTTTTATTATGCTTAATGGCAGATTCTCTCTATGCTAAGAACATTATCCCCATGGATTATAAAAACGACCATGATTGAAGAAAATTAATCCAATACTAATCCCCAATATAACGATAGCTGATAGGATGACAAGGTAATCTTGTTTCATCAAAGATTTATGAACATACCATGTACGTTTTTTGTAGCGACCAAATCGTCGTAACTCCATGGCTGTCGATATGGTATCAATTCGTTCGAGAGATGAAAAAATTAGTGGAAGAACAATTTGGAGATTCCCGCGAATGCGTTTGACCAATCCCGCCTTTTGCGACAAATCCAAACCACGAGCCTCCTGAGCCTGACGAATCGTAAAGAATTCTTCTTGAACATCTGGAATATAACGCAAGGTTAAACTCACGGAATAGGCAAATTTATAAGGAACCCCAATTTGATTCAGGCTAGCCGCAAACTGACTCGGATGAGTGGTCATAAGAAAAAGAATGGCAAGAGGGACCGTTGAAAAATACTTGAGCAATAGATTTGCAAGGTAAAAAAGCTCCTGACTGGTTAGATAGAAACGCCCCCAACCTTCAATAAGAACTTTCTTAGCCCCGTAAATTTCTTCACCATAACCAGGTGCGAAAAGGTAGACCATAAGTAAATTAAAGAGAGCAATCGATCCAATAATCTTAACAACGAAAGAAATATCTCGCCAACGAATCTTGGCCAAATAAAAGAGATAAATAGAAAGTAAGCCTACTGCTAGAATAAAACGTGGGTCATAGGTTGCCATACAAGCAACTGAAACCAAGATAAAGAAAAGCATCTTACTTGCCCCAGACAAATCATAGAGGAAACCTTGACCTGACTGATAACCAATTAAACGATTAGACATTAGGGCCTCCTTTTTCGATATAATACTGGGTTACTTCTACTGGATCACTTGACAATTTCTGACCCAAAGTATAAAGAGATATCTGCTTGAGATTAGCTGACTCAAGTAAATCCTTCTGATTAAGAATTGTAACAGGATTGTCGTCTGCAATGATTTTCCCCTCAACCACAACGAGACAACGATCACTATATTCCAACATGAGCTGCATATCATGGGTAATCATCACAATTGTATGGCCTTGCTTCTGAAGACTGTCCAAGAAATTCATGATATCCGTGTAAGTCTTGTAATCTTGACCAGCTGTTGGCTCATCCAAAATAATGATTTCAGGTTTCAAAACCAGGATAGATGCAATAGTCACGCGCTTTTTCTGACCAAAGGAAAGCGCAGAAATAGGCCATTTACGAAAACTATAGAGGCCACAAGTCTTCAAGACCTCATGAACACGCTCTTCAACCTCAGTTTCTTCAATCCCTCGCAAACGTAAACCAAGAGCCACTTCATCAAAAATCATAGTTTGGCTAATCATCTGATTAGGGTTTTGCAAAACAAAGCCTATACGCTCTGAACGCTCGGCGATGCTATCCTGACTGATATCCTGACCCTTGTAAGTTAATTTCCCTTGACAAGGGACAAAACCGCATAGAGCTTTGGCAAGCGTCGACTTTCCAGCCCCATTTTTACCGACAATCGCTAGTCGCTCACCTTTTTTCAAGCTAAAAGACATATCCTCTATAATCGCTGGATTATCCCCATAGGAAACGCTAAGCCCCTCAACCTTCAAAATAGAATCACTTGAACTGTCTCTTTTATCTTTCAAAACTCTATCTGGCAGAACAAGGTCAGATAAGTCTAAAGCATCCAATTGACTAAGATTTTGTGCATCTCTTGTGTCAAATCCCAACTGACGTAAAACCGTCACATATAGAGGTTCGCGAATTCCATTTTCCAGTAAGAGAGTACTTGATAAAAGCTCATCTGGGCTACCGTTAAAGAGGAGGGTGCCATCATTGACCAGTAAAATCCGGTCAACAGGACGATAAAGAACATCTTCTAGGCGATGCTCAATAATAATTGTTGTAGCTCCCACCTCTTTGTGGATTTTATCAATGAGGTCAATGGTTTCCTGTCCTGATTTAGGATCTAAATTTGCTAGAGGCTCATCAAATAAAAGAATAGGACTCTCATCAATCAAGACTCCAGCCAAACTAACTCGTTGTTTTTGGCCACCTGATAAGTCTTGAGGGCGGTGATTCAAAAGAGAAGTCAAGTCTAGACGTTCAGCCCAGAGAGCTACCTTATCCTTCATCTCACTTTGATTAGCACAATCATTTTCCAAGGCAAAAGCCAAATCCTCGGCTACTGTTAAGCCAATAAACTGACCATCTGGATCTTGCAATACCGTAGATACTAACTGTGACTTATCATAGATAGATTGCTTGAAAATATTCTTTCCATCTATCCTTACCTGGCCTTGTGCCTGGCCTTTATGGATATTAGGTATGATACCATTGAGACACTGAGCCAGGGTCGACTTTCCGCTACCAGAAGGGCCTAAAATGAGCACTTTCTCGCCTTTGACAATATCAAAGCTGATATCTTTAAGCGTCGCTTCTGCTTGCGCATCATATTGAAATGTAAACTGATTAAAACTAATGTATTTATCCATGTTTCTACTAAAAAAGAGAGGAGGAATCAAAAGCAAACTGACAGTCCCACTCTCCTATGATTCATGCTAGTCTTTGGTAAGACTACCAGATTGTGTACGTGAGCTAGCATAGATTGCAAGAAGGAGGGTTCCTCCAATTGCAATTGTAATAAAGTTAGCTACGCCAGCTACAAAACTTTGTGCATAAAGATATGACCAGGCTTGTGCGAATTGGAGTCTATCACCAATAGGGGTAACGATACCATAGGCAATAAGGAGGGCCAATGCTTGTGCTAGGTTAAACCAAATCATACTCATCAAAGAAAACTTGCCAGTTGTCACATCATATTTTTTGTTGAATAGACCAATTACAAGACCTGTAATGGCACTTGCAAACACCCAAGCCCATGAGATGTTTCCGTATTGAATACCATCTTTAAGCGCATGCCCAATAAAGCCCATAAAGAAACCTGTAATAGGCCCAAAAATCACTGAGAATAGGGCTTGAACAGCATACTGAAGTTGGATGCTGGTATTCCCAAAAATAGGAATATTAACAAACATACCAATGATAATAAAGAGTGCTGCACCAATACCTGTCGCAACTACTGTACGAATTGAATTATTTTTCATAATCTTACTTTAATCTCCTAAATGTTTAATTTCAATGTGCCAGTTAGACCCCACACCAACATTATAGGCCTTGGCAAAAGACCCCTGGTTTATGGCTAAGCCAACACGATAGAGGGAATTGATATAAATAATTGGCTGACCGATACGAACATCCGCAAAAGATTTCCCATAGGTAACTTGATTTTGGTAGACCAACATATCATTGTTAAAGATGGTCACCTCGAATCGATCACCAAAGTTTGGTTCCAAGGCATAAAAGTCATCACGTGTGATAGAGGTCCAAAGAGAGCCGAAACGGACGTCCAAATATCAATTGCACCACGAACCAAATTATCCTCTATGATGGTTTCAACCACTGGAAGCTCTAGAATTTTGTCCACAGGTAACTCAGGACCTACTTCTTCAAAACTGATATGACCAGAAGCTAATTTGGCACCTGTATAGGCATAAACATCACGACCATGGAAGGTATAAGACAGCTCCGTATTACTACGACGATTCTCAACTTCTGAAATTTCACGGACAGCAACGATACCGACATCCTTCTTGATATAAGAAAGTGTTCCGTTATCTGGTGTGACGATATATTGCCCCGTCTTTGTTAAGGCAACCACACTTTTACGTGATGAGCCTACACCCGGATCAACTACCGAAACAAAGGTTGTTCCCTTTGGCCAGTACTCGACAGTCTGAAACAGACGATAGGAAGCTTCAAAAGTGTTGTAGGGTGTAATATCATGTGTAAGGTGATGAACTCCCAAACTTGGTTCTTCTTGAAGAGCCACACCAATCATGGCCGAAACAGCACCGTCAACCAAACCAAAGTCTGATTGAAGCACCAATAAATTATTAGTCATAAATGTTTCACCTTTTCTCTTTGAACGGTTTATTTTACCATATTTTATGGGCTTTTTAAAGATGATAGATTCTTGAGCTAGCTATAGTCTTTGACTATGTTTTCTCCAAAATCAAAAAGCCAGCCAAATAGGCCGACCTTATACAATTAGCTATACTTTCTTCCAACGGCTCTTTTCTGCTACTGCTGTAAAAAGTACGTCTGTTGAAGAGTTAAGGGCTGTTTCACAAGAGTCTTGGATGACACCTACGATAAAGCCAACACCAACAACTTGCATGGCCAAATCATTTGAGATACCAAAGAGGCTACATGCTACTGGCACTAATAGAAGAGATCCTCCAGCAATACCTGAGGCACCACAGGCAGAAATAGCTGAAACCACACTAAGAATGAGTGCTGTCGCAAATCGACCTGAATTCCCAAAGTCGTTACTGCAGCAAGAGTTAAGACATTGATTGTCACGGCTGCCCCAGCCATATTAATAGTTGATCCCAAAGGAATAGAAACTGAATAGGTATCAGGATTTAAACCAAGATCTTTACAAAGCTGAAGGTTAACAGGAATATTAGCTGCTGACGAGCGAGTAAAGAAGGCTGTAATCCCAGAGTCTTTCAAACAACGGAAAACCAGTGGGAAAGGATTTTTACCCATCATCACAAAAGCAATGATAGGATTAACAACCAAGGCAACAAAGGCCATTGTTCCCACTAAAACAAGGATTAGGACACCATAATCCGCCAAAACACCAACACCATTCTCAGAAATAGTATTAAAGACAAGACCAAGGATACCAAATGGCGCCAAGTTAATAATCCAACGAACGATTTGTGAAGTCACTTCTGCCAAGGTATGTAGCAAATCTTTCGTGTGAGTGCTAGCTGTTCGCATGGCGAAACCAAAGACAACCGCCCATACTAAAACACCAATGTAGTTGGCTTGAGCCAAGGCATTGACAGGGTTATCCACCATCTTAAGCAACAAATCTTTAAAGACTTCTCCCACACCTTGAGGTGCCGTCGCTTTAGTCGCTACCGCTGCTCCCAACTTCAGAGAAATTGGAAAAATATAGTGAGAAATAACAGCCGTCAATGCTGCCGCAAAGGTCCCAAAGAGATAAAGAACAATAACTGTCTTCATGTTGCTTTGTTGCCCTTCTCGCGTTTGAGAAAGGGCATTGGCAACCAAGGCAAAGACCAAGAGTGGAGCAATTGCCTTCAAGCCACCAACAAACATATCCCCTAAGAGACCAATAACCGTAAACTTAGGAACAAGCAAACCAAGTACAGCACCAATTACCACACCAATGGCAATACGCTTGATTAGACTGGTCCTATTCCAAGTTGAAATAAATCGTTTCATTACTCATTAACTCCTTTTTATGGGTAGCTTAACCATAAAGTATTCGATAGCTTCCATACTATGATAAATATCTGAAATCGTCAAGACATGAAAAAAGCCTGTGGCAAACAGGCTCTCAAATCCTATTTATGACTCAATTTACGGGTCAAGAAATCACCCAAGAATTGGATAAGGAAAATCAAAATCAAATCAAGAAAGTTGCCAAAATGGTAACTGAGGTACTAGAACGGTTATATCCATAGTAGATAGCGATGTAACCAAGACCACCGGCACCGATAGCACCGGCCATGGCAGTTTCACCCACAAGGGAAATCAGAGTTACGGTTGATACACGAACCAATTCTGGAAGCCCTTCACCAAGGTAAACTTTAATCGTATCCCAAAGTGTTGCGCCACTAGCTTGTGCTGCTTCAATAACGCCACGGTCAAGATCTGCAAGTACCACCTGTACTTGACGTGCAAAGAATGGGAAAGTCGCAGCTGACAATGGAACCAAGGCCGCTGTCATACCAAGGTTAGTCCCCACGATAAAGTAAGTGAAGCCTTTCAAAATTGCCAAGAGGATGATGAAAGGAATGGCACGGAAGATTGAAGTGATTTTATCCAAGATTTGGAAAACAAATTTATTTTCAATGACTCCACGAGGACCTGTCAATACCAAGAAGAGCCCCATAACAAGACCAAGAAGCCCCCAATGATGAAGGAGATAACCGTCATATAGAGAGTCGCATAGATGGCGTCTGGCCAAGAGTTAACCCCCTGCATACCAATACGATAAATATCTGGAAAGTTTTGTTGAATCCAATCTGCCATTATTGGGCTCCTTTCTTAAGTACTTGCAAGCTGACACCTGCATTTTCAATCGCTTTTTGAGCAGCAAGAACCTTATCTGCCTCACCATTCAAGACAACGACCAATTCACCAACAGGTGTATCACCTAGAATCTCAAGGTTACCGTAAAGGATGTTACTTGAAACTCCGTAATCTTTGAAAATTTCAGTCAAGAGTGGCTCATCTGTTGAAGAACCAGCATATTTAAGTTGAACGAGAAGGGCTGAGTTTGGTAAGTTTTTCACTACGGGTTGTGCATTAATCTTAGCCAAGGCATCTTCAATCCCTGCAGCAGTTTCAATAAATTCTTGTGTCAAATCTTCTTGTGGATTTGAGAAGATATCAAGAACACTGCCCTCTTCCAAAAGTTGACCATTTTGCATAACAGCCACACGATTACAAATGTCTTTAACAATTTGCATTTCGTGGGTGATCATAACCACTGTCAAACCAAGCTTTTTATTCAAATCCTGCAAAAGTGAAAGGATCTGCTTAGTTGTTTTTGGGTCAAGAGCTGAGGTAGACTCATCTGAAATCAAGATTTCAGGATCATTAGCCAAGGCACGGGCAATCGCTACACGTTGTTTTTGACCACCTGACAACTGTGCAGGATAGTTTTCGGCACGATCAGCCAAATCAACCAATTCCAAAAGACCACGAATTTTTTTGTCTTTCTCTTCATTGCTTAATTTAGAATGACGAAGAGCAAAAGCTACATTTTCATAAGCCGTCTTTTGAGCCATAAGGTTAAAGTGTTGGAAAATCATCCCAATCGTTTGACGTTTCTGGCGCAATTCTTTTGTCGACAATTGGACCGTACCATCTGCAAAAGTCACATCTTTACCGATAGTGATTTTACCAGCTGTAGGCACTTGTAAAAGATTGATCGCACGCACAAGGGTAGATTTACCAGCCCCTGAATAACCAACAATTCCGTAAATATCACCTTCTCAATCTGGATAGACACATCCTTAACCGCTTGAATAGTGCGGCGTTTCTGCGTAAAGGTGATATCAATATTTTTCAAATCAATAATGACATTACTCATAACTTGCAATTAACTCCTTAATTAGTTCAATGTGGGTGTAGTAATCTGCTAGACTAACATTTTCATCCCCACCATGGTCACGACTGTTAGCATTCCCTATACCAAAGGCTGCCATAGGAACACCCAAAGCCTGATAAATCATATGCATAGGCCCCGTACCTGCTGCTGTTGGAAGGACCGCGACACCTTCTTCATAAAAGCCTTTTGCTAACTCAATAACATTAACAATAGCTGGATCAGACATATCACTTCGATAACTTTCTTCACCAAGAGTGAAGGTTACCTTGATACGGTCAAATCCTTCTTTTTTGAGGTGAGCCTTAATACACTCCAAAACGTACTCAGGTGTCAAGCCAGGGACCAAACGCATCTCCATCTTAGCTCTGGCTTGAGCTGGTAAGATGGTCTTAACCCCTTGCCCCTGATAACCTGTTGAAATTCCCTCAATAGAAAGAGCAGGCTCAAAATAGTAAGTTTTTAAGAACGCTCGGCGGTCACTTTCTAAAATGGGTAGTTTAAGCCGTAAATCCTACGAAGACTGTCTGCATTTTCAATGGCATAAGTTTCGATAAGATTCATCTCTCGTTCGTTTGGTTGGACAATCTTTTCATAGATGCCGTCGATAAGGATACGTCCCTGATCATCTCTCATGCTTGAGATAGCATTAAGCAAGTACCATGACGCCGATTCAATCACTGCACCAAATTTAGAGTGGATATCAACATCAGCACTCTCGACAGACAAGTCAAAGGTAATAATCCCCTTGTTGCCACCTGTGATTTCCAATTGACCTTTACTATTTCGGTTCCCTTGCTCCCAAACCAATAGGTCTGCTGGAAGAAGATCATCTCGGTATTTTTCTAAATATTTTTCAAGGTCTGTTGATGCTGATTCTTCAGCACCTTCCATCATAAACGTAATATTTACAGGAAGATCTCCGACCTCACGAATGTACTTACGAAGAGCTGTCAACCGAGCTGTGATATGGCCCTTATCATCGTCGACACCACGACCATACATATATCCCTTTCGAACAGTCAGACGGAAAGGTTCATCGGTCCATGGCTGATCATTGTCCGCAGGAACAGTGTCATAGTGTTGATAGAAAATAATTGTTTTCGCTTCTGGATTTGGACTCTTGAATTTCGCCAAGACAAAAGGTGCCGTATGGGTCTCGTCAATTGTCACCTCTGCGCCAACACCAGAGAAAATCTCACCAAGGTAAGCAGCTACATCATAGAGACCAATATTTTGAGCAAAAAAATAGATTTTTTTTAGAAATCAAAGTCCGCAAAAACTTCAAAAATAGTGCTGAGCAATTTCATCGTTACGAAATTTTTCGTAACTGCTCTTCTTCACTTGAAAATGCCATCAAATCGTCTCCTTCATACACGACAAAAACGGCGTGCTCTCACACGCCCTCTGTCCTTAGCTTATTTCTTTGAATTAGCTTTCAATTGATCTTGTGTTGGGGCACCTTTCCATGCTGGAAGGTCAACCTTGTTAGATGCATCATAGATGATTTGCGCTACTTCATCATTTTGGTAGGCTTTTAATCAAAGTCTTGATAGCATCAGCTTTTATTTGATTTTTCCCAATCTTTATTAGCTGCAATGATATTGACCCAATCTTTTAAATCTTGGCTTGGATCTTCTTGGAAGAGAGTTGTGTCATAGTCAACGTTTTGTTGTTGTGCGTATGAGTTGTTAACAACTGCTGCATCTACTGATGAAAGAGTTTGGGCAGCTTGTTCAGCTGCGATTTCTTTGATATCCAGTTTCTTTGGATTTTCAGAAATGTTCTTGATAGTTGCCAATTCACCATCTTTAACATCCAACTTAATCAAACCAGCTGTTTGAAGAAGAGTCAACGCACGGCTTTCGTTTGTACCATCGTTAGGTACTGAGATAGTAGCTCCATCTGGAAGCTCTTTAACATCTTTATACTTAGCTTTTCCGTTTTCAGTACCTGAGAAAAGGTGGATTGGGCTAAGAAGTGTGTCAGCTGCTGCAACAACATCACCTTTATTTTCTTTGTTCCAGTTGTTCAAGAAATAAATGTGTTGGAAAGCATTAACATCGATTTCACCGTTTTTAAGGGCTTCATTTGGTTGGTTGTAGTCTGTGAACTCTTTCAACTCGATAGTAACACCCTTGTCTTTAGCCAATTCTTTGACTTTATCCCACAATGGCTCAGTAGTGTCATCCAAAGTCATGACACCAACTGTTAATGTTTTATCATCTTTAGCTGATTTGTTACCACCAGCACCACAAGCAGCCAAAGCTACTGTTGAAGCGACTGCCAATCCTGTAATTCCAAGAATTTTTTTAAGTTTCATAACGAACTCCCTTTAATTGTTTTAAGTGTAAAATTATTATCCCATAGGATAAGAATTGTAGCAAATTGTTTATAATTGTATATCTCTATAGTTTTTAACTATAACGTGTCCTAGATTTTAATTATATGAAAAAGCTGAGAATCATTCCCAGCTCCTTTCTTATTTTTTGCTTGGAACTTTCAAAGCGTCTTTAGTTGGAATATAATCTTTGTTTCCAAGGTATTTTTCAGCCAACTTAGCCAAAGTACCATCTTTTTGGAGTTCTTCCAAACGTTTGTTTACAAATTTTTGAAGGTCTTTTTGGTTATCTGCGAACAAGAAGTAGATGTATGGTTGTTGATCAGATTTAAGCTCAATCGTCTTCAAGTTGCTCAATTTATTGTTTTTGATGATTGCATTAACAGTTGGTGCATCAAAGATCTTGAAGTCATACTTACCTTCATTCAAACTTGTCAACATTTGTGTAATATTTTCATTTGTGTAGTTAAGTTCAACTGGCTTGTCTGAATGTTTCTCATTAAACTCTGTCAATTGAGTAGCTGTCGATGTTCCTTGAACAACCTGCGTTGAGTGTCCAGCAATATCATCATATTTCTTAATATTACTATCTTTTGGAACAGTCAAAACAGCTGGTGTGGTACCAATTGGATATGAGAAGAGATATTTTTGGTCACGTTCTTCTGAATAAGAGATATTGTTCCCAGCCATTTGGTATTTAGCTGAGTCAAGACCTGTGAAGACTGAAGACCATTCTGTTTTTTGGAATTTCACTTCATATTTGTCAGAGTCTTTGAAGACTGCTTTGGCCACTTCCACATCGTAACCAGTCAATTCACCGTTTTCTTCATATGAGAACGGTGCTGTTGTCCCAACAGTGGCAAAGTTAATTGTTTCTTTAGCACCTGAAGATTTAGATGCTTCTTTTGATGATTTAGATGAACATGCAGCAAGCAAAGCTACTGAAGCAATGGCTACACCCGTAATTCCAAGAATTTTTTTAAGTTTCATAATACTCTCCTTTGAGATTGATTGTTTTTATTGTAACAGAATTCACTAAGCTTAACTAATACTTAAACATAATCAAGGTGATAAGAAAATACTATCACCTAAAAATATCAATTGTTTGACAAAGAAAAAAGTCTTTTCCAATATCTAATAATGGATACAAACAGTTAATCTCTAAAAAACTATCTTTAGCATTTGACAGTTTCTGACAATATAGCCCGTACAATCTATCATTCAATGTGAGCATAATATTTTTTACTCACCTATTTTTCCAACTCATTCTCCAGACCTAAGTCCATAGACCTATTTTTAGTAATTTTACAGTTGGGTGACAAAAATGAACATTTTTTATGATAAAGTCTTTTTTGGACTAACATCCAAAAGGAGAATTATGATGGAAACAAATAACTATACTACTAATTTACAGCTAGTCTCCCAGGAATATTCCGACGAAAAGACTAGTCTTCAAACCAAAACCAAGAAACTCTTGGAATATTTTTCACCAAAAGACATTTGGAAAATTAAGGGACTGATTGTCGCCTGTCTCGTGGCCTGCTTCCTATATGTCACTTACTTGACCCATTTTTCCTTTGCCTTTCCAGCAACCCTTGTCTTGATAAGTACGATTGAACTGGGCTGTCGTCTATTAGGTGGAAAAGCAAAGGGAATGCGACTTGAATCGGCAATATTTATGGGCACTAGCCTACTACAAGGTTTACAAATTAGTCTTTGGGGTCTGCACGACAACTGGGGGAGCGCTCAGATTCTTTGCCTTCATGCGAGTATCCTCCTTTACTTAATGGCACGTACTGGACAAAGTAGTCAAGACCGTTTGGGAATTATGGTTTGGCTAGACCTCATATACACTAGCTGCATCTTCCCGCTAAAATATTTCTTTATCGGAGCCTGGACACTCCTATATAAAACAGCACCTAAACAAGAACTCTCCGAAGAAGAAAAACACGTAATCAAGAACCACAAATGGATGATTCTCATTAGTATCATGATTGCCTTGGTACTAACTGTATTCGCTGCTAGTCAGCTTAGTCAGGTCTTACCTGCTTTCGGACAACTTTGGCGACAGTTCTTCCAGACACTAACTTCTCTACTTGATTTCACCCTCACCTTCAAGGACAACGGATTATTGTTCTCTCGTTTAATAAGCAGTATCCCTCTGGCTCTAGGACTTTTTGCTCAACTCGCTGCAACCTATTTGGCAAAAGAAAAGCCACTCAGTCAAAAACGATTTGAAGGCCATCTTAAAGCGACCCGTCAGTTCCCAAAAGTAGCAGCTTATATCGTACTCGGAAGCCTCTGCTTCACTTATGCCCTATTCATATTAACTGCCACTAGTCAAATGGGAGAACTCCTTTCTCTCAACCAAGCCAGCATTCCAGCTCATCAAGCCTCACATATTGCGGTTCAAGGCTTCTGGCAATTGGTTCGAGTTTCTACCCTCAACTTAGGAATCCTAGCTGGACTTTACATTTTTTCTAAAGAAAATTTCTTCACCCACAAAGGGCTTCGTTTCTTAAGCACCCTACTCTTTACTTTGCTAGCCTCTTTGCCCTTATCGCTGGCTGGAAACTCTTTGGCGTTTATATGGCACTCTATGGTGTGACGCCACGTCGCTTATTGTCAGGTTGGTTTGTCACAATACTCTTTATTTGGTGTGTCCTAACACTTATTCGACTCTATAAACCTATTCAGGCAACTCGTCTCGCTATATTTTATGCAACTATCAGCTTTACCCTCGTTAGCCTCTTAGGTAGCTTTATTTTATAAGAAAAAAAGAGTGGAACTAGATTAACTAGTTTCACCCTTTTTATATTGGAGTTATTTTGAATTTCTTGTAGGAAAGGCATACATCACCCAAAGCACTACTAGTAGTGGTGTCGCTTTTAATACAATCCACGCAACATTGAAATTGGCATCACGTAGACGACGAATCTGCATAGAAATGGTAGGAAGCGCCGTTGCTGCTATAAATAAAATGAAAGCTGTTAATGTAAAGCCAGCAGCCTTTGTTTCTCCAAGGAAGTCCATCAGTAGGAAAATTAAAGTACCAATAACTCCATTAATCAAGACAACCCACCAATAGTCTGATCGTTTTGTACGACCATAAAAATCAATATAGCCTAACCAAAAATTTTTATATGCCTCTAACATGTTTACACCTCTTAATAGTATGCTACCAGTATACTATATTAAGGAGATAGGTGCAAGATGTGAATATTTAGACTACTTAAGTTTTCTACATATATAATTAGGAAGATTATTTTAAATAAACTGGAATGGATTGAAATTAGGACTGTCCGACTCAATCTGGCCACTCACCATGGTCACCACACGACTGACATGTTGACGGACACTATTGCGGTGAGCAATAAAAATCATTGTTCGTTTAATCTTAGTAAGATTAGCCATGACCCTGCTTTCAGTATCACTATCGAGACCACTGGTAGCTTCGTCAAAAATCAAGATAGGCTGCTTGGACAAGAGGGCCCTCGCTATCGCCAAGCGTTGTTTTTGACCACCAGATAGAGCACCATCCTCAGATACTTGGGTCTGAAAACCTAGTGGCATTTTTTGAATATCCTCTAAGATATCAGCTTGTTGGCAAACCTGAAGAAGCTCTTTCTCGTCAACTTCTCCTTCAAATCCTAACAGCAGATTTTCTAAAATGGTTCCAGTAAACACATAGGTCTGCTGGGGAACGTAAGTCACCATTTGACGCAGCTCCGCATGGCTAATAGCATCTTTATCTAGGGTTACATGACCACTAGATTTTGTGTAATAACCCGACAACATTTTCGCTAAGGTCGTTTTCCCAGATCCACTTTTACCCATGAGGGCAATTTTCTCACCCTTATGAATCGTTAAATCAATCTTACTAAGCGTCTCTTGCTGATAACTAAAACGGTGACTGACACCCTTAAGAGCAAGTTGTTTAAAGGATAACTCTTTAAGTTTTCCTTTTTCTTCCTTATCCACAACATAAACTTCTTGAAGACGATTATTGGCTACTTTGGCTTGCTGAATTTTTGATTGGAGATTGATAATATTAATTAAAGGAGTTGTAAAATAATTCAGCAACATATTATAGGTAATCAACTGACCTGCAGATAGCTGTCCTTCCATGGCCAATTGTGCCCCATACCAGAGGATAAAGACATTGGAAACTAACTGAACCCCTGTCTTTAAACCATCCTGCGTTAATTGCCACTTAGCCTTAGACAAAGACTTCTTCAAATAGTCATGGAATTTCACCTCAATTTCCTGATACCGTCTCTCTTCAACTCTCAAGGATTTTAAGGTTTCAATGCCTCGCAAATCATCAATAACAGCGGTATTGACCTGACTATTTGCCTCCATCAATTGATAATTTTCCTTTTCAAAAAGCTTATAGAATGCCAAAATGATTAACACATAAAGAGGAACTACCGTGAGTGTCATCACAAAAAGTGACTGATTTTGTAAAATAAGGGCCACAGCTAGAGTCATCACAATGGTCACATCTAGGAAAATTGATAAAATCGTTGAAGCTAGAGCATCGATAATAGTGTTGGCATCTCCAAAACGTGATGTGATTTCACCAGTACGACGTGAACTAAAGAAACTAATCGGTAGGGAAAGGACATGCTTAATATAAGGAAGAATGACAGCAATGGACAAGTAATTCCCCAATCGATGTAGAAGATAATCTTTGAAAAAGTAAATACTTGTTGAGCTAGATAAGAGATACATAGGCCTAGCGAAATCATTGTCAGAAGAGTGTAGGCCTCCTGAGGAATCAAGCAGTCAATAATAGATTGCAAATAATAAGAACCAATAATATTAACAAGGGTCACTAGAAAACTCAGTAAGACAATGACTGCAATCAAACCCTTACGACGAAACAAAATTGGTAAAAATGAAAGAAGCCCAGGCACATCTTCTTTGTATTTAGTGTAAGTTTCTCCTGGAACAAAAAAGAGAGCAACTCCCGTCCACTCTTTGGCAAACTCCTCTAAGGGCATTTTAATGACCTTCTTGCTAGGATCTGGATCACCAATAACAAGCTTCCCCTTGATTTGACCAAACACCGTATAATAATGTTGCAATCCACCTTCTTTAACCACATGTGCAATAAAAGGATAAGATAGGCTTTCTTGTTTAAACAAGTCTAAATCCGCACGAATAGCCTGAGTTTCAAGGCCCAACTGCTTGGCCGCTTCAACCAAACCAAGCGCAGAAGTGCCTTCACGAGAAGTCTGAGCAAACTCCCGCAAATAAGCTAAACTATAAGATGAACCATAGTGTTTAAGAATCATGGCTAAGGCAGCTACACCACAATCACGCTGATCAACCTGTGAAATATATGGATATTTTGACATGGTGACTCCTTATTAAAGACAACCTGTAAAATAGGGCAAGATAGTGATAAGTAGTGAGAATAGTGTAAATAATTTTAGTTTTTTCAAAATAAAACTCCTTTTAACTGTTATTTATGTTTCTATAGTAAACATTTAACCATTAAAAAAGTAGTGACATTTATGTCACCACCATTTCTATAAACCATCTGCCGCTTTTCCTGCCCTTATACTTTCCTCTAAAACCGAGTCTTCTAAAACGGAAGCAAACATTATGGCCTTATCATAATTTTCTGCAGCCTCTTTCTTGTTTCCTTTATGAAGAAGTTCATATTTGGCTTTGAGAACAAAAACACTAGGTTTATAGCTATAGAATTGTGATTTTTCTATAACAGCTAAGGCTTTATCCACAACTGTTAAGAAGTCTGAGAAGGAATTATGAAATCTTCAAAGCAGCGATAGCCATCAAATCATTAAATAAAACAATATTATAAACATCGTCTGTCCAAATTTCCTGATTTAATACTCTCTTTACGATTCTTTCAAAAAGTTTTTTATCATACTGTTTTCTTCCATAAAGATGGAAGAAATAATAGTCAATAACTAATAAATCGTTAGTTGAGAATTTCTTCTTCCTTTTGACTTGTTCAAACAAGTCTTCATATATCTCCTCAACTTTTGGACTCTCTTCCCAACTAGTAAAACTCAAAATATTTTCCAAAATATCTAGAGTTAACAATTCTTCTTCTGGGAGAAGTTCAAAGAATTTCTCATAGACCTCCTCAATTAAGGCAAGTTTAGCCTTTATTCTTTCTGGATTTCTATACGTTGGAAACTTAATCAGACGATTCTTCATCTCGTAGTATTCGTCAGGGATAGTAATATTATCATGATCCAATAATTCGGTCATATTTTTTCCTAGACGTTTTGCAATATAAGATAATTTATCCAAAGACGGGAGCGACTCCCCTTTTTCAATGCGAATTAACTGACGAACAGTCAATTCCGCACCATCTAAACATAGCACTTCACGTGACATCTGCTGGCGTTCACGCTCAGTTTTGATTCTTAGTCCAATGCTGTCTTTTATGTTCAAGAGACACTCCTTTATTTCGAAATTTTAAAAACATTATATCATAATTATAATATAATTAATATACAGTTAATGCATTTTTAACAGAACAATAGTCAAAATAAGCTATTTTTATACATTTTATATAGGAAAGACCTTCCTTTGTATCAAAAAAACATGCAGTTTAAAACTACATGTCTTTTTATTTCTGTTTACTTTGGAATCGCCACTCAAAGCGAATGCGGTCATAAGTTGGATAAATCGCATTAAGCAAACCAAAGGCTAAGGTAAAGCCAGCTAAAACATCTGTTGGATAATGAACACCTACATAAATACGCGAAAGTCCAACAAGGAAAATCAGAAGCCCAGTAATAGCATAAACTACTATTTTAGATTCTTTTTTCTCCAAACGCTGAGCAAGGACAATGGCAATTGCTCCAAGAATCATAAAGGTTCCCAAAGAATGACCACTAGGGAAAGAATAACCACTAGCATGCACTAAATGCGTAATTGATGGGCGCTGACGCTGATAAATATACTTCAAACTTACAATCAAGATACTAGCGAGAAGCCCACTGGCTCCCACAAAGATAGCTTCTGATTTATACTGACGTAGATAAAGCCAGATGACTGCTACGATTGCAATAATAGCCTGTACAGGCGTATTCCCAAGTATGGTAATAGTTTTAAAAAAGCGTGTCAATCCTGCTGGTAAGCCTCCTCGAACCCAAGTTTGAATGTTGCTATCAAATCCTGTCAAGGCTTCAGGATAGAACTTAACCATATAACCGAGAGCAACAAATAACAATAAGGCAAAAGAAGCATAAATATAATGTGTGTGTGTGTGTTTCATATTTATAATTTTACTAGAATAGACTTAAGTGGAGCATAAATCAAAGCAAAGGATACCGCAAAAATCAATCCTTCAAGTAAATTGAAAGGTACGACCATAGCGAAAAGGTATTTATAGAGACCTATAAATTGCGCAATATCAAAGTTGGCAAATTTAGCATAGAGTGGTACTGCATAAATATAGTTAAGAATAACCATAGCAACTGTAAGCAAAACAGTTCCTAAAACAGAACCAAGAATATAATTCTTGCTTGTTTGATTTTTCTTCCAAAAATAGCTTAGGCCCCAAACAAAGACGCCTAGAGCAACAAAATTCATAGGAAGTCCAATCATTGATCCTGGTCCACCATTGTTTAGCAAGAGCTTCAACAATGAACGAAGCAAGAGAACACCGATGGCACTCTTAAAATCAAAGATAATCAAGGCAATAAGAACAGGAAGAATTGAAAAATCAACCTTCAAAAAATCTGCTGCTGGAATCAATGGAAATGAAAAATAAAGCAACAAGAATGAAACTGCGGATAAAATGGCAATGTAAGCCAATTTACGTGTGTTTGTCATAAAAAAATTCCTCCAAATTTTAACAATTTGAAAGAAGTTCCCAATGGATTTGCCCATGCCAAAAAAAGCCTACGCAAAAAGACTGGTCTTCTTCCATCCAGACTGTACTGTCGGTTGAGGAATTACACCTCATCAGCTTGCGCTCGCGGACTTATCCAAAGAATCACCGCCGGTCGGGAGTTTCACCCTGCCCTGAAGACCTTTTAAGGATAACATAAAAAAACCTTGGTGACAAGGTTTTCAAATTATGGATTTCTAATCTGTTGATAGTCAATGACTATAATTATTCTTTTAAAACAAAATGAAGTATCTATTTTAATTTATCGTGTTGATAACGGTGACTCAGCTCTAGCCCCTCAAATTGTTGCTGACGAAGTGCTTCATAAACAATCATACAAACAGTATTGGACACATTTAGACTACGCACATGTTCATCATTCATCGGAATACGAATAGCTTTTTCAGGATGCTCACGCATAAAATCTTCAGGCAGACCCGTATCTTCACGACCAAACATAAAATAGTGGTCTCCGCCATCAGCATAATTCTCGTCTGAATAAGTCTTATCTGCAAACTTCGTGACTAAATGCAAACGGCCATCTTGATTTTTAGACATAAAATCAGCCAAATTGTCATAGTAGGTGATGTCAAGTTTATCCCAGTAGTCAAGGCCTGCACGCTTCATCTTCTTGTCATCAATTGGAAATCCCATAGGACGAATGATATGAAGAGGGCTATTAGTCGCTGCACAGGTACGTGCTATATTTCCGGTGTTTTGTGGAATACGAGGTTCAAACAAGACAATATGATTACGTGACATCTCAATTCTCCTAGACATAAAAAATACCATGTCGCCCGGAGTCAAGCTCAGCAGACGACATGGTTGTGGACGTTCATTAGCTTAAATCATGACAGGTTAGATTTAAAATAACGAATCTTTGAATATATTTTAGCACTTCTGGTCTAAAAGTCAAGACTATTTAAAGAAAAATTTTACCTTTATTCACTTAAATAGGAATAGTTGATAAAGATAGCTGAAAAGGATGATTTTTCCGCTAAAATAGAGTATCATAGTAATGATTATTTGGAGGTAACTCATGCGTATTATTGTCGTAGGTGCCGGTAAAGTTGGTACCGCACTCTGTCGTTCTCTTGTTGAAGAGAAGCACGATGTTATTTTAATTGAAGAAAAGGAAGAGGTCCTCAAACGCCTCAGCAAACGTTACGATGTTATGGGCTTTGCTGGAAATGGGGCTAATTTTAAAATTCTGGAACAAGCCGAGGTTAGTAACTGCGATGTCTTTATCGCGATGACTGACAAAGATGAAGTAAACATGATTTCAGCCGTTCTGGCTAAACAAATGGGTGCCAAAGAAACTATTGTTCGCGTGCGTAACCCAGAATACTCAAATGCTTATTTCAAAGACAAAAACTTTCTTGGATTCTCATTAGTAGTTAATCCTGAACTTTTAACAGCTCGCTATATTGCCAATACAGTTGAATTTCCAAACGCCCTATCAGTTGAGACTTTTGCTAATGGACGCGTTATTCTTATGGCATTTAAAGTCACTGAAAATAGCCAATTGTCTGGTATGACAATGGAACAATTCCGTAAGAAATTCGGCAATATTCTCGTTTGTACGATTGACCGTCAAGGTGAACTCATCATTCCAGACGGGAATGCTACCATGCAAATTGGGGATAAGATTTATGTCACTGGTAAACGTGTTGATATGGCACTTTTCCACAGTTACATCAAGCCAAAAAGCATCAAAAAACTTTTGTTGATTGGTGCTGGGCGCATCTCCTACTACTTGCTCAATATCTTGAAAAACAATCGTATTAAGGTCAAATTGATTGAGCAAAAAATGGACCGTGCGCAAACCTTTAGTCAGATCTTCCCTGAAGTTTCTGTTATCTTAGGTGACGGTACCGCTAAAGACCTTCTTCTCGAGGAAAGTGCAGCCAGTTATGATGCCGTAGCCACCCTAACTGGAGTAGATGAGGAAAATATCATTACCTCTATGTTCCTCGAAAGTCTTGGTATTCACAAGAATATTACTAAAGTCAATCGTACCAGTCTTTAGAGATTATCGATACACGTGAGACAACAACAATTGTCACACCTAAGAGTATTGCCGTTGACACTGTAATGCACTTTGTCCGTGGGCGTTATAATGCTAAAGACTCAAGTCTCGATGCCCTTCACCATGTGGCTAATGGTCGTATCGAAACCTTGCAATTCCAAATTAAGGAAAACAACAAAATTGCTGGGAAGAAACTTTCTGAGCTTGAATTTGCTAATGGTGTCCTTATCGCTGCTATTATTCGCAATGGAAAATCTATTTTCCCAACGGGAGAAGACAAACTCGCTATTGGGGATAAAATCGTGATCGTTACACTCTTACAAAATGTAACTCATATTTACGACTTGTTGAAGAGGTAAGCTGCCATGAATCGATCTATTGTCCGTTTTCTTATTGCCAAGCTCCTGCTTATTGAGGCTGCTCTCTTGGTTGTACCACTTATCGTTGCCCTCATTTATCAAGAAGATGCCAAAGTATTTGCCAGCATCTTGGGTACGATGGGGATTCTCCTCTTTCTCGGAGTGCTTGGTACTCTCTTTAAACCGAAAAACTACCATATTTACACCAAAGAAGGGATGCTTATTGTAGCCCTCTGTTGGGTGCTCTGGTCCTTCTTTGGAGGATTGCCCTTCGTCTTTGCTGGTCAGATTCCAAGTGTCATTGATGCCTTCTTCGAGATGAGCTCTGGTTTTACAACCACGGGGGCTACTATTCTCACAGATACTGGTGTACTTACCCACTCCCTCCTCTTCTGGCGAAGCTTCGCCCACTTGATTGGAGGGATGGGGGTATTGGTCTTTGCCCTAGCCATCATGAACAACAGTAAAAATGGTCACCATGAGGTTATGCGTGCAGAGGTGCCTGGTCCAGTTTTTGGTAAGGTCGTGGCCAAGCTCAAAAATACAGCTCAAATTCTTTACATCATCTATTTAACCATGTTCGTTATTTTTGCTGTTATTCTCTGGCTTTGCGGTATGCCAATCTTTGATAGTATCATCACTGCTATGGGGGGCGCAGGTACTGGGGGATTTGCTGTCTATAATGACTCTATCGCCCACTACCACAGCGATCTGATTACCTATGTGGTTACTGTTGGTACCCTACTCTTTGGGGTTAACTTCAACCTTTATTTCTATATCCTCCTTCGCAAAATCAAGTTTTTCTTCCAAGATGAAGAACTACGTACCTACTTTGCGATTGTGGCTATTTCAACTGGTTTAATTATCCTCAATATTTTTGGAATCTACCACAATTTGGCTGACTCTTTCAAATACTCATTTTTCGAAGTGTCAACTATCATCACAACAACCGGTTTTGGTCTGACAGATATTACCAAATGGCCACTCTTTTCTCAGTATATCCTACTCCTCCTGATGTTTATCGGAGGGTCAGCAGGTTCTACAGCTGGTGGTTTCAAGGTTATCCGTGCTATGATTATTGCTAAGATTGCACGAAATCAGACCCTGGCTAGCCTCTATCCTAATCGTATCCTGTCACTTCATATTAATGGAAGTGTTCTCGATAAAGAAACGCAGCACAGTGTTCTCAAATACCTAGCTGTATATGTACTCATTATACTAAGTTTAGTCACTGTTTTGTCACTGGATAATCAAGACCTCTTGATTGTGACAAGTGCTGCTGCTTCAACCTTTAACAACATTGGACCATTACTTGGAACGAGTGATAGCTTTGCTATTTTCAGTCCTCTGTCTAAGCTTATCATGGGATTTGCTATGATTGCAGGACGTTTGGAAATCTATCCTTTATTACTCCTCTTCCTGCCAAAAACTTGGTCAAAAACTTAAACATAGAAAAACTCCTTTGGATTCATTCATCCAAAGGAGTTTTATTACGTTTTAGACTAAAATAATCTGGCACTGGATCATCTCCAGTCTCTGATAAAGGGTGACATCTTAAGATACGGGCAATCCCCATAAGAACTCCCTTTAAGCCGTGCTTTTCTATTGCTTGAATCATATAAACCGAACAAGTTGGACGAAAACGACAAGACGGTGGAAATAGGGGAGAAATCCATCTCTGATAAGCCCTGACCAAGGCAATCAGAAATCTTTTCATTATTTGACCTTATTGACAGCAGCGTTATGAAGCTGGCTGATTTCTTTCTTATTTAGACGGCGTGATTCACCTGGACGAAGCCCTGTCAAATCAAGGGTCCCAAAACGTGTACGAGACAACTTATCAACGAGCAAGCCCACTGATTCAAACATTTTCTTAACCTGATGGTTACGCCCTTCATGAATTGTCAATTCGACAACTGAACGATTCTTTTCATGGTCAACTTTGATAATATTGTAACGTGCTGGCTTGGTTTTCTTGCCATCAATGACTACACCACGAGTCAAAGGACGAAGATTCTCCTTGGTCGCAATACCTTTGACACGCGCCAAATAAACCTTGTCAATCTCATTACGTGGGTGAATCATTTTATCGGTAAAGTCACCATCATTAGTCAAAATAAGAAGACCAGTCGTATCCCAGTCAAGACGACCAACAGGATAGATACGTTCCTTAACGTGGGGCATGAGGTCAATCACCGTCTTACGATTTTTCTCATCAGATACCGAAGAAATAACCCCTCGCGGTTTATTAAGAAGATAATAGACCTTCTCTTCATTATAAATTGGACTACCATTTACCTCAACAATGTCACCATTTTTGACAATGGTTGCCAATTCCGTAACGGTCTTCCCATTTAGGGTCACACGACCTTCTTTAATCAGTTCCTCAGCCTTACGACGGCTGGCCACACCAGCGTGGGCAATATATTTATTAATTCGCATTCTTTTTCTACAGCTTAAGCTGTATCCTTTCTACCTAGCATCTCTGCTATGTTTCTTTATTTTTAATGATTAGTTTCAACAAGGTTGACTCTTAATTGTCCAAGTCCTCAAGCTCTTCTGAAGCATCTTCCCTAAAGAGACTTGTTTCCTGCTCTTCAAGTTCTAGTTGATCAATGGCCACAAGTTCGTCTAAACTGTTAATTCCCATATAGTCCAAGAAATAATCAGTAGTCGCATATAGGTTAGGACGACCGACAGCATCCTTTTTACCAGCCTCTTGAATAAGATTGAAGGCCTGAAGTTTAGCAATAGCACCACTAGAATTAACACCTCTAATGTCATCGACTTCAGCACGTGTAATAGGCTGTTTATACGCAACTATAGAGAGGACCTCAAGACTCGCTCGTGATAGACTCTGGTTAATAGGCGTTTTAGAATAGTCACGAAGGAGACTTGCAAAATCTGGCTTAGTCACTAACTTATAGGTATTTGATGATTCCAATAAACAAAGAGCTGAATCCTCATCTGCCTCGTACTTAGCTTGCAATTTTTCCAAGGACTGGGTCAGACCCGTCACTGGCATTTCCAAAAGCTGTGCCATAGTACGTAGACTAAGACCATCTTCACCTGCCACAAAAAGTAAAGCTTCTAATCGTGCTAAGTGACTACTCATTCGTCCATTCCTTTCTTAGTGTGATTGTACCAAAAATTGTTTCCTGCTGTACTGATATGCGATGTACCTTAATCAATTCAAGAGTTGCCAAAAAGAGGGTGATTACTTGATTCATATCTTTAGCATCTGTGAAAAGTTCATCTAAATGTAGCTCATTTTTTGAGCCGAATGCTTCCTCAATAATCAGCATCATATCTTCAATTTTATAATCGTCACGCGCAATGGTCGTGTGATTGCGACGAATTTCTTCCTGCTTTTCAGCCATGATTTTTGAAAAAGCCAAGAAAATGTCTTGAATGGTCTTATCCTGATTCAGCGTCACATCTTCATAAACCAATTCAACTTTTGGTTTTGAAAAATACTGAGCTCGTACCTCATGCTGCTTAGCCAACTCTTGACTAGCTGCTTTGAAGCGTGCATATTCTTCCAATTGACTCAAGAGCTCTAGTTCTGGATCATCTGCTTCAGGCTCAGCTTCCACCACTGTGGGCAGAAGCTTACGACTCTTAATCAGCATGAGCTGACTAGCCATAAGCATATATTCCCCAGCAACTTCAAGCTTCATGGCTTGCAAGGTTGCCAAATAAGCCAAGTATTGCTCGATAACCTCAACAATGGGAACATCGTAAATGTCTACCTCATACTTAGAAACCAGATGGAGCAACAAATCCAGTGGCCCCTCAAAATCTTTTAACTTAATATCCATTAGGTTTTATAGTATTTCTCCAAGGTCACTGGACTTTTTAGTCCCAGTAAACGAGCAAGTTCAAAGGCGCCCGTTCCCTTTTCAATCTGTCTAAGAATAAATTGCTGACGCAAGACTTGAGCGGTTACATTCGATAAGCCACAGTCACTAACATAAGTCTGGATTTGCTTATACAGCCATTGTCGAGTATATACCTTACCCAAAAGCAAGCCCTGACTGTTCACATCTTTAATAGCCAACAAATACTGTTTCACATCTGCTTCAAGTCTGAGAACACGCTTAGTGCTTCCCTTGGCCACAGTTACAACACCAAAATCCAAGTCAATATCGGCCCAGTCCAACTCCAAAATCTCTGAAGGTAAGAGCCCCAACTCTAGAATCAGCAGACAAGCCAGCTTACCAACCCCTTCACGCCCCTCATAAAGCGATGAAAGATCCAGTATTCGCAACTTATCCCCCTGAGAAGGTATCGTAACCTTCTCTGATAGTTTGAAAAATTTCTCTAATTCACCCTTTTGATAGAGGTATAGCAAAAATTGATTGACCGCAGAGCGCTTACGCTTTTGTACGGATGGCTTCCATTCCTTCAGTTGGTTCTCATAGAGCTTGAGACTGGTTTGATCAATTTGTCCTGAAATAGACATTGCAAACTGCTTAAGATCGTAAGCATAAGCTTGCTTTGAACTCTCCGAAATGACCTTAGTAGCCAGAAAATCAGTGATCTGAGTTGTCAGTTGTTTTTGGAATGATGATATAGTCATGTGTAAAGTCATGTAAGAGGCTATTAACCGCCTTTAGAATCGATTTTCGTGTGATAATTCCTTTGAAATACCTTGGCTGTCAACCACAGGAAGGAAAGGATTATTAACTAGCTTATGCATTACCTCATTTAGATTGGCATTATCTTCCACTGTTTCCACGACATCTGATGTCATCGGCCCGATATCACGGTTAACCATCTCCCACTCTTGCAAGTTATGTTCATCTTGATAACGCTTAATATCTGTCAAAGATATGGTCCCAAGATAGTGCTTATCCTTAGTCAAAACGGGAACGCGCGAATAACCATTGCTTGTCAAAAGCAAGACCACATGATCAGCGTTGTGACTATCAATAAAAATAGCAACCTGATCTGATGGAATTAAATAATTATCTAAATGAGCCAACAAAAAATCTTCAAATTCTTTAGCAATCATCGTTCAAATTCCTGTGTAAGTTCTGAATAAAGTTCATGGTCACGTGTGTAATATTCTACACGAATTTTTGCACTGTTTATAATCACCTTAGCATAAAGTTTCTCATGGATAGGCCCACGTGGCTGCGAAACAGAACCTGGGTTGATAAACACTGTCTTACCATTTCGCCAAGCTGCTGCCGCATGTAAGTGGCCATAGAGACAAATATCTGCATCCTCTTGTTGCGCCCAAAGATCTAACTTGTCCCAGGTAAAATTAATGCCATAAAGATGACCATGTGTTTGTGCAATAATCACATCACCAAGTTTAACGACCAAACGTTCTGGATAACCTGAATCATAATCACAGTTACCACGAACCACATGGATACCTTCCCAGACAGGATCACTTGATTCTAACTCAGAATCTCCGTTGTGGAAAATAGCATCTACCTTCCCTTGATAACGATTTTTTATATCTACTACAATGTCACGTTCTCCATGGGAGTCGCTCATTACGATTATTGTTTGTTCTGCCATGCTGGGAAGACCTCCATAAGTTTCTTAACAGCTTGTCCACGGTGAGATTGTTCATTTTTCTCTTCTGCAGAAAGCTCTGCTGCCGTTTTACCCGTATTACCAACTAAAAAGAGTGGATCATAACCAAAACCATTGTCACCTTTCGGTTCTCGGCCAATATAACCCTTCCAGTCGGCATCAACAACCAAACTATCACGTCCAGGGGCCGCAACAACTAGGGTTGTATGGAAGTTCGCAGTACGTTTGCTATCATCAAGCACCATAGCTAGCTCGTGCAATAATTTAGCATTATTTTCAGCATCCGTAGCATCAGGACCTGCAAAGCGTGCAGACCAAACTCCTGGTAAACCTCCAAGAACATCTACCTGCAAACCAGAGTCATCTGAGAGGACCATTTTACCAGTTAATTCAGAAATGGTCTCCGCCTTCAAGCGTGCATTTTCTTCAAAGGTCATACCCGTTTCAGCAACTTCAGGAAGGTCTGGATAATCATTAAGATTCTCTACCTTAATGCCTAGTTTTCCAAATAGTTTACGAAATTCCTTGGTTTTTCCCTCATTGCGTGTCGCAATCAATAGGACATCACCAAAGTCTGATTTGTTATCAGAACCAAAGAAATCACTCAAGGCGACACCCTCTCTAGGCACATGCACATAGACAAGCTTATCTCCTTCACTAACTACCAAAGCCCCTTGATGTTGCGTAACAGCTAAGTCACGACCAGTTTCCTCTTTCAAGCAATCCAAAATAAAGGATACTAAGCGAAGGTCTGAAGAATGTTTAGCAATATGTAACTGAAGGCCACTAACAGCCAAAACGTTAGTCAAGGCTTGGAAAAAGTCAACAAATTGTTCATAGGCCTCATCACCACCAAAACAAGTCAAGTGATTGTAGTTTCCAAAACTAGCCAAATACCAGTCTTGTTCGTCTTTATATTCAAAAATTGATTTAGTCATTTTCTAACTCCTTGTCCAAATCGACATGTTGGACAGCAACTTCTTCACCTAGCCATTGTTCTGCGATTTCTTTAAAACCAAGCACACTAGCCGTGGTGTAATATTCTTCCGTCTTGTCTTCGACTTCACGGCTGCGATTAATCTCAAAATAATTGAGCAAAACAGAAACATCACGAACTGTTTCAGCTCCGCTATCAATTAGCTTGACACTTGGCCCCATAACATTTTGGATGATGGGACGTAAAAGTGGGTAATGGGTGCAACCCAAAACCAAGGTATCTACCTTACCGACTAAAGGTGCCATGCTTTCATAAACAATTTTTTTAGCCACACTTGAGTTAATTTCATTGGATTCAACAATAGGGGCAAAGCGAGGACAAGATAAACTCAAGACATTCATTTGTGGTGCCAAATGCTTAATTTTTTGTTCATAGATGTTAGAGGCAATCGTCATTGGAGTCCCAATGACACCAATATGACCCGATTGGCTAGACTTAATAGCCGCACTAGAACCAGGCAAAACTACACCTAGCACTGGGATATCCAGGGCTCCTTTGATTTCCTCCCAAACTACTGCTGTTGCCGTATTACAGGCAATAACAATCATCTTTACATCTTTGGTCAGAAGGAATTTAACCAACTGCCAGGTATACTGTCTAATTTGTTCTGCCGGTCTAGGACCATACGGTGCCCTAGCAGAGTCACCAATATAAACAATAGACTCGTGAGGCAACTGACGTTTAAGTTCACGTACCACCGTCAGTCCTCCGACACCAGAATCTAAAAATCCTATAGGTCGATTATCCATCTTGCCTCCTTATCCCCTAGGTTACATGTAAAAAGCTGAGATTCACGTCCCAGCTCCCCACCATTATTTTTTCTTTTTCTTGCTATCTGCAAGTGCTTGTTTCTGTTGTTTGATAATTTGGTTATATGTTTGACGCACTTTTGCTTCATTTGGTTTTTGACCCGCAGCTGACATCATGGTACGAACAGCGTCCACATTCAAACGAGGATTTTCAGCCAATTCTTTCTCCATTTGTTTGCGGGCAAAGTAAGCGCCTCCATAAAAACCACCCAAAAGGGCTACAAAAACAAGAATAATCCAAAGGACGGTGTTCATAAATTCATTTCTCCTATAACGTTGATTTACCTTATATTATAGCAAAAATGGCCCCTACTGACAAATAAGACGTTGATTCTGAAAAACGCCTAGAAAAATAGTTTTTTCGTTTAAAATACCGATAAAATGAGACTTTCAGTATTTTTCACTTACAACTGTAAAGGACTTGTAAGATTTCTAGAACAAAAATAGGTTATTATATAGGTTGTGGAATTATTATTATGTTTATATAAAGGGGTTTATTTATGCTCAAGGAAGCAACTATTTCCGAACGAAAAATTGTCAACGCATTTATTGAACTCTTAGAGGAGAGTTCACTCGAACAAATCAGCATCACAGATATCATCAAGAAGGCAAATCTCAGCAGACCGACCTTCTACTACTACTATTCAAATAAGGAAGATTTGGTTGAAACAACCTTCTCAAAGATTTTAGATAAAATCTCAAGTATTCTTCAGGAAGACATGACCTACCAAGAAGGTGTTGTCACTGAAATGCTACGATATCTTAAGGAAAATCAAAAACTCTGTCTCACCTTGATGACACACATTCCAAACATCAATGAGATGATTCGTGAATTCATTATCGAGACTATCCTTAACTCTGATATTGAAAATGTTACAGAACTCATGGAACAAAGCTATCATATCCCTGCTAAATATTCATTGGAAGTTTATGTTAGCACCATTGTTACCATTTTAACACTATGGCTCAAAGAAGGCTGTATCGAATCCCCTGAGGAGTTAGCCGATATCATTCTTGAAGCTGTCATCATTAAAGTAAAATAAGCTAGAGTCTTTAAGGCCTAGCTTATTTTTTGTTAAATATCAAAATCAAAACCATCAAGAGTGGCAAAGTAATCATTCATCGTCTCTGCACGACGAATCATACGAGCTGTGCCATCTTCTTGGTAGAGAATTTCTGCAGAACGAAGACGTCCATTATAGTTGTAACCCATTGAGAAACCATGAGCACCTGTGTCGTGGATAACCAATGTATCTCCAATACGAGCTTCTGGCAATTCACGGTTCTTAGCAAACTTATCATTATTTTCACAAAGTGAACCTGTCACATCAACTACTTGAATGTCACCATCTGGATTAGTCATATTCGTTATGTGGTGGTAGGCATCGTACATAGCTGGACGAAGCAAGTTAACCGCAGAAGCATCTACACCAACATAGCGACGATAAGTGTCCTTAATATGAAGAACCTTAGTCACGACAAGGCCATGAGGTGCTGTCATGAAACGCCCAAGTTCAGTGTAAATACTGATATGTCCAAGACCATTCGGAACAAGGATTTCATCAAATTTAGCATGAACCCCTTCACCGATAACGGCAATATCATTTTGTTTATTGGCTGGTGTGTAGTCCACTCCAACACCACCTGATAAGTTGATAAAGTCAAGACTAACACCAAGTTCATTCTTGATTTCTACCGCCAATTCAAACAGTTGAGCAGCCAAGGTTGGGTAATACTCATTCGTTACTGTATTTGACGCTAAGAAAGCATGCAAGCCGAATGATTTCACTCCTTTTTCTTTAAGGTAGGCATAGCCTTTGAAGAGCTGTTCCTTAGTCATCCCAAATTTTGATTCTTCAGGATGATCCATGATATCAGTACCGAGAGAGAAGACGCCCCCTGGGTTAAAGCGCAAAGAAAGGGTTTCAGGAAGTCCTGCAGCCTCTTCCAAGAAAAAGATATCTTCGTAAGCATCAAGGTTAATTGTCGCATTAATATCACGAGCGTAAACAAACTCTTCTGCACGTGTATCATTAGACGTAAAGCTAATGGCACTACTATCAAAACCAATTTTCTTACTCATGACAAGCTCTGTATCGGTCGCACAATCGACACCACACCCTTCTTCCTTCAAGATTTTGAGGATTGCTGGATTAGGTGTTGCTTTTACAGCAAAGAATTCCTTAAAACCTGGATTCCACGAAAAGGCTGCATTAACTGCACGTGCTGTTTCACGAATGCCCTTTTCATCATAAAGATGGAAAGGGGTCGGAAATTCTGCAGTGATTTTTTCAAGTTTATCAGCTGTAATAAAAGGTGTTTTTGTCATTTTATTCTCCATTTTTTTACAATAGTAACCCTATTATAGCATAAGAAAAGGCTTGAAACCCAATTTTCTAATAATCTCAAGGCATATTTCATGATACAATAGTCATATAACCTAAATAAAATAATGGGGGATTATTTATGAAAAATATCTTTATTCTGGGGCACTTGCTCTAGCAGCAGTCTTGACATTATCGGCATGTGCCAAGCCAAAACTCGATGCCAAGCTTTCTGTTAACGATATTGTCTACATGTCCGGAAGCGATCTCAAACTCAAGGATGACCAAACCTTGGTTGAAGTCTCATTCAAACTCGAGAATACCTCAGAAGATATGGAAAACGAACTCAAAACGTCTGCTAAACAATTCTACCTCAAAGATAAGGATGGTAAGAAAGTCACAGCAAGCAAGCTCGACAAGAGTGACCTACCTACTCTCTTCAATAAAAACAAAAATGTAGAAGATGCTACAGATGATTTTGGAAAAATTGAAGCTGACGACTACAAGACTGTCTCCCTCTTTTTCGAAGTTAGCAATGACGAAAGCTACAAACTCTACTTTGAATCAAAAGATGAAAAAACAGAAGGTCAAACGGTTTCTACTAACCTAAAAGATTTCGATGGTAAAACAACGACCAATGTTAAAAAGGCTGTTGATGCTTATTTCAACGCAGTTCTTCTAGGTGGTGAAAGCAAAGACTACAGTAAATTTGTTTCTAACGACTTGGATAAAGCTAAGGGAGAACTTAACCAATATTTCTCAGATAGCCTTCAATACAGCTATGATGCAACTGATAACATCAAACCAACCGGTGATGAAATTCCAAAAGTTTTTGGTTGGGTCCAAACTGCTAACCGTGAACGCGGTAGCTACACTGTTGATAACATTATCGTCGCTAAAGATAAAGCAGAGTTTAACGTCAGCATGTCAACTATCAGTATGAAAGCTGCAGACGATGCCTATGGTGCTAATCACCCAAATCTCACAGATGACCTTAAAAACTACCTACAAAGCAATGGTGCTAACGCTGGAAATGTCGACCAACTAACAAGACAATACTACATGGAAACTTACCTACCGAATTCAATCAAAGAAGTAAGTCCATCAGCACCAAAGACAGAAGGAACAAATATCTTTGATAATTACTCAGTCGAGCTTACTAAAAAAGACGACAAGTGGGCCTTCCCAGATAAAGATAGCTATGTCGGAAAATGGGATTACTACCCACTCTTCTACGCTTACACAGGTCAGCAAGGGACACTTACAAAAAACTATTAGACATTAAAAAAAATCAGCCAGATGGCTGATTTTTTTACTAATTACGTCTAGCAAAGAGTCGCAAGATATTCAAGAATAAGTTAATGAAATCCAAGTAAAGACTAAGCGCCATAGATACTGCCCATCCATCTGTAACCTGACCATTGGCACCGTAGTAAACCTTTTTAATCAACTGGTTATCGTAGGCAATTAAACCAGAGAAAATAAGAATTGATACAATACTAATCACAAAACTCATCATGCTACTTGCAAAGAAAATATTAATCAAGCTAGCCACAATAATCCCAATCAAGGCTGCCATAAGGAATTTAGCCATGCCTGATAGATCTCGCTTAATACTAACTCCGATAAGGGCCATGATAAAGAAAACAATGGCAGTGCTAAGGAAGGCTTGAAAAACTATGGCTTGCGTATATTGAACGATGATAAAACTAAGTGTAAATCCATTCAAAGCGGAGTAAACCAAAAATAGAGGTAGGGCCGCAGGTGTATTTCTTCGTGCAGCACCGCTAGCCAAAAAGACCAAACCAAACTCTAAAAAGAGGGCTGCCATGTAAACCCAAGAATAATTCATGAGAATATTGACAAAAACATGTGAGAGAGGAAAGAGCATCAGATAAGAAATGACTGCTGAAAGTCCCACTCCTATACCGACAAGGCCATAAATCTTTCCGAAAAAGCGGCTTAAGCCCGCATCACTAGTCGTATAAATTGCATTTGATTCCATAGTTATCTCCTAAAAATAATGAATTATTGGTGGTGGCTTTGTAGGGTCTTACGACGGAAAAACTTACGATTTTTAATTCGGTTTCGTAAGGGTGTCGCCGCTTCTTTAACCGCCCAATACTTATCCACCATCGTAACAATATAAGATTCCTTATACTTCGGCGGTGCAATCGTTGCTCCCCACATATGCTTGAGGATAATATCCTCTTCTTTTTTGTTTAGATTTACAAGCTTTCTGGCATTACGAACAGCAATACGTGGGTGTACCCAAGCATGACTCTTATTAAATTTAGTCACTCGCCAATCATAATAGAAAAAATCATGCAAGAGACCGCCTCGAGCAGTACTCTTGGCATCCCAGCCAAATTTTTTAGCAATCTTATAGCTGGTGTAACTAACATTAACCGAGTGTTCTAAACGTGTCGAATGATGGTGCTGTACAATCCCATCCAATTTTTGAAAACGTGGGTGTGAAATCAAATGTCCCACAACTTCCATGAATTCTTTATCATCTTCTGGTCGTTTCATAATAATACCTCATTAATGTTTCTAATGCTTCTTCATTATACCACTAGTGCTTAAAATTACTTTAAAAGTCAGTTGTTTTCTCCTAAAATCATCCTTGAGACCTAGAGACTAAACATGAGAATTCCTGCTGCAACAGCAACATTCAAACTCTCCGCCTGACCTGGCATGCTAATATGTACGAGTTGATCAGCAGACTCAGCCATTTCCTGACTAATTCCCTGACCTTCATTTCCCATCACTAAGGCAAAATTGCCATCTGTCTTAACTGCTTTATAGTCAACAGAAATATCTGAGAGAGTCGTTGCCAAAACAGGTACCCCTTGCATTTTGCAAGCCTCAACCATGTCAAGAATAGGTCCACGATAGATTGGAAGATGGAAATGACTTCCCTGCATAGAACGCAAGGTCTTCTGATTATAAATATCAGCTGATTTATCTGACAAAAAGACTCCGTCATAACCTGCGGCATCCGCTGTGCGAATCATTGTTCCTACATTGCCAGGATCCTGAACATCCTCCAAGAGAAGATACTTCCCTGAGAGAGATTCTGGCAAGGCTTGAGATTGTTTAGCAACTTCTGCCACAATCCCTTGGGGGGTCTGGGTTTCACAGAGCTCCTTGAGCACCTCTGGACTAACCAACTTCACCTTATCCATATTAGCCACACGATTAGCCATTTCCTCAAGCACGAAAACTTGAAGAATATCGGCACCACTTGCCTTTGCTTCCTCAAAAAGATGCCATCCTTCTAAAAGATAGCTAGTTTTACGGTGCTTGCGCTGCAATAATTTTCTAGCAGATTTAATGCTAGCATTTTGCTTTGATTGAATGATTTCCATACACTCATTATAGCAGAAATTCCTTGATAAATCTTGGACTTGACCGACTTTATAGCAAGGATTATACTAAAGGAAAGAGCTTTCAAAAGGAGGTCGTGGACCATGCAAAAAGTAAGATTATTAGTCTCAGGAAGAGTCCAAGGTGTTGGTTTTCGTTATTCAACCTATGCTCTAGCACTAGATATTGGAGATATATACGGTCGGGTTTGGAATAATGACGACGGAACTGTTGAAATCCTAGCTCAGTCAGAAAATCCTGCTAAGTTAGCTAAATTTATTCAAGAAGTTCGAAAAGGACCTTCAAAATGGTCTAAAGTAACCTATGTCGATGTGACCATGGCAAACTTCTCAAATTACAGCGATTTTCGGATGGCTAATTAAGAGGAAGCCACCGTTTTTAGCTTGTTCTCTTCCTTAAAAAAAGGTAAAATAGACAAGTATAACTAAAAAACAAAAGGAATGATATTGTGAATAAAAATCAAAAACGTCTAGCCCTGATGGGGCTTGCTGCCAGCATGCTACTCTTCCTATCAGGATGTGTGAGCCTTGATAAGTCTGGTAATCCTACTGGTTGGGTCTGGAACCTCCTTGGTCGCCCTATGAGCCACGTCATCACCTACTTCGCAGATAATCTTGGTCTCGGCTTTGGTCTTGGTATTATCTTTGTTACCATCATTGTTCGTTTGATTATCTTGCCACTTGGTCTTCACCAATCTCGTAGCGCAGCCTACCAATCAGCAAAACGTGAATACCTTGCGCCTATCTTGGAACCAATCAACGAACGTTTGCGTAACGCTGAAACTCAAGAAGAAAAAATGGCTGCCCAGTCTGAACTCATGCAAGCTCAGCGTGAAAACGGTCTAAGCTTGATGGGTGGTGTCGGCTGTCTTCCTCTATTAATTCAGTTCCCATTCTTCTCAGCACTCTACTACGCAGCACGTTACACTCCTGGTGTACTTCAAGATAACTTCCTCTGGTTTAACCTTGGTCACCGTGACTTCCCATTGATTATCATCATCGCAGCTCTTTACTACTTCCAATCTTGGTTGTCTATTCAACAAGTTCCTGAAGAGCAACGTAAACAAATGGCAGCGACGATGTACAGTATGCCGATCATGATGATTTTCTTTGGTATCAGCTCACCTGCAGCCGTAATCCTCTACTGGTTCGTTGGTGGTATCTTCTCTATTATCCAACAGTTGATTACCAACTACATCATCAAACCTCGCTTGAAAGAAAAAGTTGCTGAAGAGTTCAAAAAGAACCCTCCAAAAGCACCTCGTACTACACCAATCAAGCGTAAAGATGTAACACCAAAAAATACTCAAGCAATTGCAAGTAAACCAAAGAAAAACCGTAACGCCGGTAAGCAAAATCGTAAATAAGCTACAAAGCACTCTTGGCAAATACCAAGAGTGCTTTTCTTATAGATTAATTCAGACTAGCCTAACTCCTAATAGCGCCGGCAACCAAAAAGGGAGTGCGACAGAACAACTGTTTTGTCTCACTCCCACTAGTTTCAAATATTGGACACCTTAATGCCAACAGTCACTTAGGCTGTTTTTCTACACTAAGGATTTCTACAGAGTAGCTACCTGCTGGTGATTCGATAGCGACTTTGTCACCAACTTTCTTACCAATCAAGGCTTGAGCAATTGGGCTTTCATTTGAAATCTTACCTGAAAAGATGTCAGCACCGGCTGCACCAACGATATGATAAGTATCTTTGTCGTTTGTACCAACTTCTTGAACAACAACAGTTTTACCAATTGCAACCTCGTCATTAGCAACAGCATCACTATCAACGATTTCTGCATAACGAATTTTTGTTTCAAGAATCTGAATTTGTCCTTCAACAAAGGCTTGCTCGTCTTTGGCTGCTTCATACTCAGAGTTTTCTGAAAGGTCACCATAAGAACGTGCAATCTTAATACGTTCTACAACTTCTGGACGACGGACGAGTTTGTACTCCTCCAATTCCGCTTCAAGTTGTTCTTTCTCTGCTTGTGTCATTACATATGTTTTTTCTGCCATTTTTTTCTCTTTTCTATTTTTTGAGCCGTTGGCTGTATCGTTAGAATCACTATTCGTTTGCTTGATTTTAACTAGCCAATCAGACTATTTATCTTTTAGTTTGCTGTTAATGTAAGTTTCAACGTTATGCTGATGCTCTTCATAGCTTTCAGCAAAATAGACATTACCAGTGGTTACATCTGCCACAAAGTACATGTACTTGGTAGATGATGGATTGATAACCGCTTCAATCGCAGACAGACTAGGACTGTCCACAGGACCTGGCATCAACCCCTTATGAACATAATCATTATAAGGGGAGTCAATGTTTGTGTCAATAGTTGCATCTTCTTTCAAGGTCGTTTCCTGACCAAGTTTTCCAAGAGCATAAAGAACTGCGATATTACTTTGTAGAGCCATGTCTGAGTTTAGACGATTATAGAAGACGCTCGCAATATTTTTACGGTCGTCATCTGTAGCTCCTTCTTTTTCAACAAGAGAAGCTAGGGTCAAAATCTCATTAACATTGTGTCCACTAGATGAAATCGTCGCATAGTAAGGTGATAGGTAGGTATCCATCGTTGACAACATTTCCTCTGCCAAAGACTCCACCGTCGTATCATCATGAATGTTATAAGTTGCTGGGAACAGATAACCCTCTAGGACATACTTAGCATCCGTAGCATTTGGAAGGTTTGCCAACAAGGTTGGGTACTTCGCTTTCATCTTAGTAATGAAAGCATCATCCTTCATCAATTTCAAGAAATCTTTCGCCTTAAGTCCAGTTGATGTTTTTTTGCCTTTTTTAGCTGACGAATTAACCTCAACTGCCTTGGCAATTTGATCGATGGTATATCCTTCTTTGACTAAGACCGTACCAAGAGATGGCTCCTGAGGTTTATCACTACCTTTTTTCTGAAGTGCCTCAATAATTTCATCCATGGTCATGCTAGCCTGAAGGTTGTAGTAACCACTTTTCAGATTTGAGATGTTTTTAAACTTGGTATAGTAATTAAAGACCTTACCAGACTTAATAACACCAGCTGATTCCAAGAGTTGGCCGATATAACTGCTACCTGAATTTTCAGGAATTTCAACACTAACAAACTTAGTTGAATTAACATCTTTTGCGCCAACAGCATCACTAACATAGCGATAACCAAAGAATGTAGCTACTGACAAGATAAGTAGCAAGAAGATGATAATGTTTCTTGCAATTTTACCAGCACGACGGTTATTTTTATTGCGTTTGTGATTTCGGTTAGAACGTGAAATCGGCTCTTCGTCGACAATGTCAGCCTGTTTACCATCTTTTGGCGAAGACTTTTTCTTCTTCACTTTCTTGCCTTTCTTTTTCTTAGGTTTTCCAGAGGGTTCTAGAGAAATACTCTCATCATCCTCATTACCATCAGCTACTAGCTCTGATTGAACCTTTTCTTGCGACGCTTGGTCACTTGTGCATGATGTTCCTGCAAGAATGCTTCTTTTTGACGTTCTGAGGTCAATTTGGCCTCCAATTCTTTAGGGTCTGTATAAATAGCTTCGTTAGACTTAGCTTCAATGAGCTCCTTGGCAACATCTGCAGGAATATACTCCTCTTCAGATGCTTCGTTAAGGCTAGTTTCCCAAACTGGACGTTTAAAACGACGTTTCGACGTTTCAGTCTCCTGAGGAATATTTACCTTTTTCTCCTCCTCAATTGGCTCTTTAGGAATAGACGCTAGGTTTGAATGAGCATCAGATACTAAAGACTCCGCTTGAGAATCTGAAAACAAGCTAAGACTATCTTGTTGAGAATCTCGGGCTGTCTCAGAAGTCATAGATTTAGCAAAGGCACTGTGAGAAACAGAATGTGAACTAAAATCTTGGTTACTTACTTTATTAGACACTGAATCACTACGAGTTGTAGCGCTCTCAGCTGACGTTGAAAGTGGTGTCTCGGGCATAGTTGCACTTTTATTATGCTCCTCCTCACGAAGAGAACGGAGCCGTGTCGCTTCTTGTAAGTCTCGGAGAATCTGATCTTTGAAGCTTAGGCTATCTTCAGAAGCTTCCGAGTGTTCATTAAACTTGTCCGTCAAGGCATACCTCCTCTATAGTAACAAACGCCATTATATCTTAAAAAGTCAGTTAATGCAAATCAATTGGTCCTTTGTCACAGTAACGTAACACTGAAATCAATGGGTTTCTGGGTTCTCCCAGACCATATTATACCAAGAGCTTCCACCATGATTTGATTCCGATTCTCCCTCATCAGTGAAACCATTGATCTCATAGTAAGCAATCAAGTAATCATGACAAGTCAAACTAATACCTTGGCGTTTTTGAGCAATAGCCAGATCTTTAAGCGCTGCAATCAAGGCTGTTCCAATACCTTGCCCTTTAAAGTCTTTGGAGATAGACAAACTAGTCACTGCAATAAAACCTCCTTGACTAGCATTAGGAGCCACTTTATGGAACAGGTCATCTGTGAGATAACGTTCCGCAATCACTGGTCCTTCGATGTAACCAGCTACAACGCCATCAATTTCAGCAATTAGAAAGGTATCACAAATCGTCTCTAAACGCTCTGCAATAGCCTCTGGAGTTGCAGCCTCTTCAGGCGAAAAAAATTTTTCTTGTTCGATACGAACAACATCAGCCCAATCATCCTCTCGGGCATGTCGAATAAGCATATCAAATTCCTTTCTATTAAGAGAAAGAGCTGAGCGAAAATCGCTACAGCCCTTAATATATTACATGTGTGTTTGCAAGCTTGCTAGGAGCTCTTCGAACGAGCGTTCGTAAAGTTGGATGTCCCCGAGCTCCCATAAAGACATAAACAGCATTGTCATGGTCAAGGAGAGGTGAGACATTTTCAACTGTAACCACTTTGGCAGGTTTATTGATCTTAGCAGCAAGATCTTCAACCTTAACATCACCATGGTCAACCTCACGCGCTGAACCGTAAATTTGCGCCAAATAAACAGCATCTGCTTCACTCAAAGCTTCAGCAAATTCATCAAGAAGGGCGATGGTACGTGTGAAGGTATGTGGTTGGAAAATAGCAACAATCTCTTTAGATGGGTACTTTTGACGTGCTGCATCAAGCGTTGCAATAATTTCAGTTGGATGGTGGGCAAAGTCATCGATGACAACAGTACCACTGATAATTTTCTCTGTGAAACGGCGTTTAACACCTGAGAAAGTTTTAAGGTGTTCCGCAACCAAGTCCATGTCAAAACCAGCTACATAGAGGTTCCCAATAACCGCAGTTGCATTCAAGATATTGTGACGACCATAGGCTGGCACATGGAATTCTCCAAGGATTTGTCCATCATGATTCACCTTGAAATTAGACCCTGTCGTTGTACGCACAATGTCTGTTGCTATAAAGTCATCATTTTCTTCGAAACCATAGTAATAGATTGGCGCATTGGCTGTAATCTTACGAAGGTGTGGATCCTCACCGTAAACAAAGAGTCCTTTTTGCACTTGCTTAGCATAATCATCAAAGGCAGAGAACACATCATCGATACTTGTAAAGTAATCAGGATGGTCAAAGTCAATGTTAGTGATGATTGAGTATGCTGGGTGGTATGGCATGAAATGACGTTCATATTCATCAGACTCAAAGACAAAGTATTGCGCATTAGCAGAACCTCGTCCAGTTCCGTCACCAATAAGATATGACGTGTCTGTGATATTTTTCATAACATGTGACAAGAGACCTGTTGTAGAAGTCTTACCATGTGCACCTGCCACACCAAAGCTAGTGAATTGATCCATGAAGTGACCCAAGAACTCGTGGTAACGCTTAAAGCTGTAGCCATTTTTAATCGCATAAGCAACTTCAACGTTGTTATCTTCACGAAAGGCATTTCCAGCAATCAATTCAACATCTTCTGTGATGTTTTTTTCATCGAAAGGAAGAATAGGGATACCTGCTTGCTCAAGACCACGTTGAGTGAAGTAATATTTTTCCACATCTGAACCTTGAACCTTGTGTCCCATTTGGTGGAGCATCAAAGCCAAAGCTGACATACCAGATCCTTTAATTCCAATAAAATGATAAGTTTTTGACATAGTTTCTCCTTACAATCGCACTGCGATTAGTTTGCGTCTTCTAAATGCGTCAAATTTAATTCTTGAGCAACTCGGTGTTCACGGTAAGTTTGACGTTCTGGGTAATTATAAACCTGGCTACGTTTCAAGAAGTCATAGCTATTTTTCTTGACGTTCTTACGAGATGGGTTACTAGGCTGTTGATAGGTTGGAGCCACTTCTGCCAAGATGTAAGAATCTTGTTGCAGACGATTTGCCAAGTGATGGATCTTTGAGTGCTTCCCATTAGGTGCTAAAGTTCGCTTGATAGCACTTACAGGAGCTCCCAAGATAGAGGCTGTCACTGGTCCTTTATCCGTTGTTACAGCAGCTGGCTCAACAGTGGCCTCAAAGCTTGGTTTAGCTTCTACCTTAGGCTTAGCAGTCAGTTGACGGCTATTAGTATGTTTGGTTTGTTGAACTTCTTGGCGGAGGAATTTTTGGCGTTTCTCACGTACATCACGCTTAGCCTTTTCGCGGGCTTCCTCAGCATAAGTCATGCCAGCTTCTTGTGTCTCCACTCGTTTTGGAGCCTGCTTACGATTGCTAGGCTTAGCTGACAAGAAATCATAGTTCGGCAACAAATCATTGTAGTCCTTATCTTGGTAAGGGCCACGGATATTTGTGATTAAATCTTCATTTTCGTATAGGCGCATAGAGACCGGTTCTTGCAAGCAAGGTTCCCCGTCTGGAATCAGCGGAAATTGTCGTCTTTGGCGATGCATAAAAGACTTCCTTTCATTTTCGAGATGATGCGTATCTTAATATAAATAATCGGGAATGGGGAGATACGTCTTGCAATATCCTATTATAGCCTAATTCAAAAGATTTGCCTAGTAGCATTTATATTTTAGTATTCCAATATTAAATATAACAAATTAAGATATTGCAATACCAAGAATTTCTTTAATATCCTCAACGGTCATGCTGGCACGGCTTTCATTGCCATCCAAGACGGTTGTTACCAGGTTTTTCTTGCCTTCTTGAAGCTCAAGAATTTTCTCTTCGATAGTCCCTCTTGTAATCAAACGGTAAACTTCGACATTTTGTTCCTGACCTATACGGTGAGCACGACTAATAGCCTGCATTTCTACCGCTGGATTCCACCAAAGGTCAATCAGAATTACCGTATCAGCACCAGTTAGATTCAGTCCCACTCCTCCTGCTTTCAGAGAAATCAAAAAGGCATCTCGACTTCCTTGATTGAAGGCTCTGGTCATCTCCTGACGACTATCAGATGGTGTTGACCCTGTTAGCTTATATGAGGAAATCCCTAATTCTTGTAAGAGCCCCTCTGTAATATCTAACATTCCACGAAATTGTGAGAAGATAAGGACACGATGGTCCGATTCCTTAATTTGGCTAAGCAACTCTCTAAGGCTATCTAATTTTCCGCTATCTCCCGCATAGTCCATAAAGAGAGCTGGGGTATCACAGATTTGTCGTAAGCGGGTAATTCCTGACAAGATTTCCACCTTACGACGGTTGATTTCCTGATCACTTGCTGAAATTAATCCTTGTTGCATCTGTTGTAATTGTGCTAAATAGATAGCCTTTTGAGCATCTGACAATTCACTTTGGTGAGTGATTTCAATCAAATCTGGTAGATCAGGAAGGACCTCTTCTTTTTTACGTCTTAGAATAAAGGGAGAAATATACCTAGCCACTTCCTTAGGTGTTAACTTAAGGAAAGTTTTTTTAGCTGGTAAAAGTCCTGGTAGAATAATCTGGAAAATAGACCAAATCTCCAACAAATGATTTTCAATAGGCGTTCCAGATAGTGCTAAGCAATGTGGAACAGAAAAATCACGTAGATATTGGGCAATCTTTGTCTGTGTATTCTTCATGACCTGAGCTTCATCGAGAATGAGATAGTCATATTTACCAGCCTTGTAGGCATCAAAATCCTGACGGAAGGAAGCGTAGCTTGTAATGATAATCTGGTGGTCTTCGGCAATGATGTCATCACGTTTTGGCTTGAGTCCATAAGAAACCGCTACATCTAACTGAGGGGCAAACTTTTTAAACTCATCCTGCCAATTGTAAATCAGACTTGATGGTGACAAAACCAAAACTCGTTGTCCTTCTTCTAAATGTGCAGAGAGGTAGGCAATAGTTTGCAAGGTTTTCCCCAACCCCATATCGTCGGCCAAGATACCGCCAAAACCATAGTGATGCAACATCGATAGCCACTGAACACCTTTCCTGGTAGGGACGAAGGCCAGCTTCTACCTTATAGGTTGGCAAATCAAAGGTCTCTGGCTTACTCAAATGTTGCGTTAAGAGTTGGAAATCTTTTGAAAAACGAACAGAATCACTTTCTGAAAGAGCATCCATCAATTGATAGGCAGTTAATTGATTGAGTTCTAGGTGACCTTTTCCTGAGTAACGAGCTCTCAGAGTTTTGAGACTCTCACTAATACGATGCGTCGCTTCATCAAAAACAATCAACTGACCACTACGATTGATAAAATAGGGCGAGCTTTCCATCAAGGCTGCTAAAGCATGATCCACATCTTCGTCGTCAAGACTTGAAAAATCAAAGGAAATATCTAATAAATTTCCCTGACGCTCTACCTGAACCTGTGGACTCTGCTCAACCCGTAAGTCACGTAACTCCTGTCCAATCAGAACTGTTCCTGCATTTTCAAAATCTGGTAGAGTATTTGTAAAGAAATCATAGAGCTCTTGACTGCTACTTAATCGTTTAGATGACTGAAAATCAGGGGTGAATCCATGCTTAGACATCAAACGAAAAACAGCCTGCTCATGACGATAGTTACTGGTAAATCCTAAATGACTCAACTCTTGGCGATCATGTACCAAGAAACCATCAAAATCAAAGGCTAATGTAAGAATAATCTCACTGTCACCTTTCAGATCAAAGCGAAATCTCGGTGTGAAATCCTTGATATTAAAAGCTTTTGGTGCCTTAACTGGCCCCATAGTCCTAAAATCAAAAAGACTAGCAGCCAAGATGGCTTGTTCATCGAGATTAAAGCTGACGTGCTTATTCAAATCGCTTCCGATTGGAAGAGAGCGTAAGCCAACCAAAAGTTTTTGTTGTTTTCGATTCAGACGATAAAAAACACCTTGATAAAAGAGAATACGATTATTAAAAAAGGCCTGACTATTCTTCTCAGCGACAGTCAATTCAATCATCTTGGGCTCGACACAAATATCAAACGAGAAGAGCTGAGCATCAGCAATCAAATCCTCGACCAAAAGTTGGCGATATTCGGCTCCTTCCCATTCAAACCTAAAGCCATCCAAATCTTGCATCCGTCTCAAACCTTCCTCAAAAAAACCGTAAGGGAGACAAAGGTGACGTGCATTATTCGGTAAAATAAAGTCTAAATTAGTCTTGGCTTCATCTGGAATCATCCGTCCTAGGAAGTCTAAAAATGCCTGTGAAGCCTGGTCAAATTGAATAAGTGTTAGGGGTTCATAGTAGTTCTTACCTATCTGATAATAACCTTCAGCCTCTACAAGTTTGAGGAAGGCAGGAATATCTCGAATAACATAAGAACGTTCATCTGGTAAGCGACGTAAACGTATACTCCACCAAATCTCTGAACCAAAGGTAGATTCCTCTCCCTCTACCATCAAGCTATATCTAACGGTATCATCTTCATTCAGGGAAAGCCCTTCTAAAAATAAACCACCAAAAGAGTGACCTCGCTCTTGGCCTTGAGAGGATTCTTGTTCCTCTTCCAGTTCTGCCAAGAGACGCTGGCCTTCTTTATCATTTTTTAGATAATACTCAACCGCTGCCAAATGGGGACAATAGCCTTTTTGAGCGAAATAATCACAGTCACACGTGATTTCAGAATCATTGAGTGCATAAATTAAATGATGTTGGTCAACTGTTGTATCCAACTGAGTTTCTGAGACCTGATGAATGGTAATGAGATCCTTTTCAAAAAGTTCAATACCCTCATTACGGACTCTACCCGGCATCAATTTTGCCATAGTATTCACCCCTATCTTATCCCTCTATTATAGCACAAAATCCTTATAAACTAGGCCTTCACCAAGATAAAACAAAAAACACTCCCTAGGGAGTGTCGCAGATTATTATTAATAATCAAGTTTATCTGAGTGACCTGAACCATTACCAACATAGTAACCTGTCTTACAGTTGATACTGAAGAGGTAAGTTCCATCTGGAAGGTACAAGTTGTAGTAACCATTACCATTGATGATGTTAACTGGTTCAAGGATGAAGTTATCTCCTGAGAAGTAACCACGTGAGTGTGATGTTTCAATAATCTTATCAAGAACACCATCAGCCCAAGTCCAAGCTGGGTTACTTGTATCTGCTACTACATTTGCATTATAAGGCACACGTGAGCGGTCACGTTGAAGGATTGATGGGTTATAATTTGTGATTCCGCGTGTTACAACTGTTGAAGCTGCAGCTGAGCCACCAGTAGTTCCTCCAGTCGCACCAGTTGAACCAGTTGCACCTGAGTTAGCTGATCCATTTTGCGCTCCAGAAGTATTTGATGCGGCCGCACCACCACCAGTAGAAGCTGCTCCAGACGTGTTATCACCTGAAGGTGCAGCAGGACTAGCAGTATTGGCGCTATCAGCAGCTGTCGCTGCAGATGTTGCGCTCGCAGCCTTAGCTTTTTCTTCAAGCTGAGTCTTACCACCCTTAATCGCTTCTTGGATAGTGCTATCAAGACTCGCATTTCCAGTTGTTGTTACACTTTCTGGCAGACTATTAAAGTTGGCATCGGATTTAACAGCGATAGAGGCATTATAGCTACCATCTACCAGAGCATCTGACTCAAACTGACTGTTAATCTTTTGTACAGCTTCAATTTGTTTCTTCAAGTTATCATATTTTTTCTTAGCTGCATCATAATACTTGGTTTTCTCCAATTTCTTGAGCAGTTTCCAAATCTGATAGCTTACCAAATTGATCATTAGCGAGTTTTGTTTGCTCGTCATCTGTGAAGAAATTCTTATACATTTCTTCGAAGGCCTTATTATCAGCAGCTGCCGTGTCCTTGCTTGATGATGATGTCACTGCTGAAGAAGCTGTGCTTGTTGTTTTTGCCGATTGGCTATGTGTTCCTTTATAAAGAGCATAGCTACCACCAATAATAGCTAAAGCAAGAACTGCTAGAGCACCGATAACAACACCTTTACGACGGTAAACTGGAATATCACCATCAAAGGCACTCTTATGCGATGGTGAAATAGACTCTGAAGAGATTCTGTCTTCTGCAGATGGGCGATTAACTGCCATAGACACTTTTGGTGTTGTCTTTTCTTCGTCAGCTTTTGCTCCAGTTACCCCTGCCACTGTTGAGGCAATAGCCGCCAAATCGATAGTGTCTGAGATAGCAACATCATCCAACAATGGTTTTGAAGCTTGCGGCTCAGTATCGTCAATATTGGCAACAACAGGATTTTGTGGTTCTGGATCATCGATGTTAGCAATCAAAGGATTGTTATCATCAATATTATCTACCAATGCATCGTTATAGGCTGGCGTTGGCTGATTAGTTGAAGTAGCTGAATCTGCAAGTGCATCACCAAGGTCAAATTTTTCTGTTTCTGACGTGATGAAACGATCAGCATTCGTTGACGTAATGATAACTTCAGAACTTTGACTTTCTGGTTCTGCAATAACCTCAGGTTCAACAGGAGCATTTGGCAACTGCTTGTCAATATGAGATTGAGTTTCATCAACCTTGTTATCTGTAGCACCAAAACCAAATGTGACCGGTGTTACTTCTTCAGTAGCTGTTGTTGAGTTGATTGACTCATTAGCCATTGATTGACCAATCAAACCTGAATCCGCAAACTCCTGACGTTGCTTTTGAATAAAAGCATCCAAAGGTGATGTGTCGCCATCAGCTTCAATTTTCTTTGAAAATTTTTGTGAGGCAACTTCTTCGCGATGTTGCTTGATATACTTATCCAAAATGCTATCTGTTTCTGTTACACCAGCATTAATCTCAGCTTCTTTGCGGACAGCCTCACCGACTGTCATTTCCTTGGCATCTTGGAAATCTAGCTCTTGGCTACCTTCATAGCCATTTTGTGTTTTATCTTCTGACACGTTTAATTTACCTTTCTAGCCTCAGAACGGCGAACACGCTCACCAAAATATTGATACAAATCAACACGGAGTGTCCCGTTATAAAGCTTACGTTTTTTATCGGCTTTCATACCGTATTTGCTTTCAAATTGTTCATCGCTGGTCAAGATAAACTTGCTCCAAGTTTTAAGTGGCGCAAAAGTTTGACCCATTTCATTATACAAGATATCCACAGCCTTGTCATCCAACAAACGCTCACCATAAGGAGGGTTTGAAATAATGACACCATTGATTTTATCTGTTTTCAGGTCCTGTAAACGCATTTGTTTCAATTTAATAACATCTTCAAGACCTGCCTCACGAGCATTGGCTTTTGCAATCTCAACCATACGGCCATCAATATCACAACCCATAATATCTAATTCAATATCATAATTCGCCTTGCTATCTGCTTCATCACGTACCAACTGTACTAAATCTTTATCCACCCAATTCCATGCTTCAAAGGCAAAATCACGATTAAATCCTGGCGCAATATTCATACCAATCATTGCAGCCTCAATACAGAAGGTCCCTGAACCACAAGTTGGGTCAATCAACGGTTTATCCGGATACCAGTTACTAAGTTCAAGAATAGCAGCCGCCATATTTTCTTTAATCGGTGCCCCACCTTTATCAGTACGGTAGCCACGCTTAAAGAGACTAGCACCTGTGGTATCAATCAAAACGGTAGCCTTATCCTTTAAAATAGAAACTTCAATCTTAAATTCCGCTCCTGTTTCTTGAAGAGGCACTCCTTCTGGACGGTGGAAATACTTCTGCAATTTCTTCACGACAGCTTTTTTTGAAATTGCCTGAACAGATGGCTCATTATGAAGCTTTGATTTAACACATTTAGCCTTAGCAATTGGGAACTTTGCACCTAGCGGAAGATAATTTTCCCAGTCTAAAGCAAAAACTCCCTGAAAGAGTTCCTCAAAGGTACGTGCTGGAAATTCACCCACTACAATCTTGATACGGTCTGCTGCTCTCAACCAAAGGTTAGTTTCAGCTATTGCACGAACATCGCCTTGGAAACGCACCTTACCATTTTCAACCTGAGTGTCATAACCTAACTCACGCAATTCACGTCCAACCACAGCCTCAAGACCTGCTGCAGCAGTTGCTACTAATGTAAATGTTTCTTTCATTGTCATCCTTTTATCTCATTGTTAAGAGTACAAACTTTTTTAACTGATGGCTTATTTTTCCACTCTTTTCTTTAGAAGATATAGTTGTAAAAGAGAGAATTCCTGCTAAAAGAAGGCTGAGACATGTGTCCCAGCCTCACCTATATGCAATTTTCTATAAGCCATGTTTTGTTCCAGAAGTGACTAGGTACCACTTCCTTCGATAATCATCTGTCTACTGCAAAGCAGTCAGGATGGTCCGTTCGTTTCCAGCCATCCCATGCCCCTACCAAAGTTTGGGTTGCTAGCTTGAGGGGTTTACCGCGTTCCACTTTTTAGGTTTCCCTAAAAACTCCGTCACTGTGGCACTTTCAGAGCTACTAAAACCTATCCGAAGACTTAGCCAGTTCACTCGCCGTAACTTGAAATCAAGTCCCTAGGCTTATTAATTCACCTAGCACAAACACTACTGGCATCACAGCCAGTGCTAGCATGGACTTTCCTCATGGAAGACAAGCAACCATGCGATTATCCAAAAATTGCACAAACCAGTTTTATTCGACGATTTGTTTTCCAAAGACCTCTTTTTCCAAACGACTGACACGTTTTAAGATATCATAGTTTGAAGCCGAAGCAACATTGGCATTCGCACGTGATGGCTCACTTGTCGCACTTGCGTATGCTGGGCGACTTGCAGGAGCTGATGAAGCTTTAGCCTTAAGTTTTGCATTTTCTTCTTGCAATTCCTTAACTAGAGCAATATAGACACCGTAATCTTTGATTACATCATCTAAAAACTCATCAACTTCTTTTTTATCGTAGCCACGCATGCTTGTTTTAAATTCTTGTTCGTAGATTTTCTTGGGCGTTAAATTAATCTTAGCCATTTTTATTCTCCAATACTTGTCTTATCTAACTTACTAATACTTTACTGTCTAATATTTTTATGATACAGAAAAAAATATAAAAATGCAAGTTTAAAACTCAATTATATCCTATTCCGACATGACCTCATTGAGGTCATCAAAAGTCAGTCGAAATACGGGATAATCCCTTGCTTCTATCATCATACCGTAAAAATATTTCAGATTTGTTTCATTTTCAGGTTCATAAAATAAATAAGCCTGATCTGTATTGTCAATGAGAAACTGATTAAATTGTTTAAACTGGGCTGGAGATTGGTAAGCGGGAAAGCTATACTTGACAAAATCAACCTGCTTAAAGGCTGCCAGTTTTGTTTGATTCGCTTCATTCCAATTCTGACCATGCGTTTCAAAAGGAAAGAGCGTCGCTAACCTCAAAGGATAGTCTTTCTGAAGTTCTTTGGCCACCTCTAGTGCCCAAAATTCAAAACCGAGGTTGCCGGTAAAAATCATCCAATCCACACCATCATCCAAGAAACGCTTAAAATCACGTTTAATTGCTTTCTTGATAATGGTTACTTTAGGGTCCTTGTCTTTAAAAATACCGAGTTCAAAGCTCTTATAACCAGTTACCAGTAGTGATGTCATTTATTGTTTTCCTCGTTCATTTTATGGTATAATAAAATAGTCTTTATGCATATCTTATAAAGAAGAAGGGAAAGAAATGGTAAACTATCCCCATCAGATATCTCGTAAGATAGCACAAGTACGTCCTAAAAAATCAAATAGAGTTGACTTTGCCAATCGGGGTATGAGCTTTGAATCTGCTATTAACGCGACTAATGATTACTATTTGTCGCGTGGTTTAGCCGTTATTCATAAAAAACCCACTCCTGTTCAAATTGTCAAAGTCGATTATCCCAAACGCTCACGAGCAAAGATTGTAGAAGCTTACTTTAGACAAGCCTCTACTACCGACTACTCTGGTGTTTACAAAGGATACTACATTGATTTTGAAGCCAAAGAGACTCGACAAAAGACATCCATGCCTATGAAAAACTTTCATGCGCATCAAATTGAGCACATGTCTCAGGTCATCAGTCAAGATGGGATCTGCTTCGTGCTACTTCACTTCTCGACGCTTAAGGAAACCTACCTTCTGCCTGCCAAAGACTTGATCGCTTTTTATCAAATTGATAAAGGGACGAAATCAATGCCTCTTGATTATATCAAAAAAAGAGGCTATGCAATTGCAGAAGCAGCTTATCCTCAAGTTCCTTATTTAGAAATCATTGAAAAATTATTAGGTGGTAACACATAATGGCTAAATTTAATTTCAGCAACTTTAAAGAATCACTTAACGGTTTGACTAAACGTGCTAAAAACATCAAGGTCAAGCGTTCAGATTCTTCTCGCTATAGTAAAGGAAAACGCTCTGCTGCTTCAGACCAAAGTTTGGGCTGGCGTATTGCAAAATACGGATTTATTGGACTACTCACTTTCTTTGTAGTCTGTGTCATCGCTGGTGGTAGCCTCTTGCCTACTATGTTAGCAGTGTTCCTAAACTTACCGAGAACAAACTGCAATCAACAAACTCAAGTAAGATTTACGATGCTAACGGTAGTCTTATTGCCGACTTGGGAGCTGAGAAGCGTGAGAGTGCATCAACAGATGAAATTCCAACAACTCTAGTTAATGCCATCACCTCTATCGAGGATAAACGTTTCTTCACACACCGTGGGATTGACGTCTATCGTATCATGGGGGCAGCTATTAACAACCTTCGACGTAGCAGTACCCAAGGGGGGTCTACACTCGACCAACAGTTGATTAAGTTGGCTTACTTCTCAACTAACACTTCTGACCAAACCCTTAAACGTAAGTCACAAGAAATCTGGTTGTCACTCCAAATGGAGCGTCAATTCACTAAACAAGAAATCTTGACCTTCTATATTAATAAGGTTTATATGGGTAATGGTTACTACGGTATGAAGACTGCAGCCAAATCTTACTTTGGTAAGGACTTGAGCGACCTCTCTGTTGCCCAAGCAGCTCTTCTTGCTGGTATTCCACAAGCACCAACACAATATGACCCTTATGCTAATCCAGATGCTGCCAAAGAGCGTCGTAACACTGTTCTTAGTGAAATGTATGAAGACAAAAACATTTCTAAAGAAGAGTACGAACAAGCTAAAGCAACTGATGTATCAGATGGACTTCTTCCACTTACGAAGAAAGCTAGCTATGAGCTATACTTAGATAACTACATCAAACAAGTTATTGAACAAGTATCTACTGATGCCAATGCTGATATCTACTCAGCAGGTCTCGATGTCTACACTAACCTTAACCCAGATATTCAAAAATATATCTGGAACGTCTATAATACTAACGACTACGTATACTATCCAAACGATAGTCTCCAAGTTGCTTCTACTATTATTGATGTTACTAATGGTCGTGTCGTTGCCCAATTGGGATCACGTCACCAAGACGAAAACGTTGCACTTGGTACCAACCAAGCTGTTCAAACAGACCGTGACTGGGGTTCTACAATGAAACCAATCACTGACTATGCTCCTGCTATTGAAAAAGGTGTTTATACAAACACTGGTACGACTGTTTACGATAATCCTTACAATTTCCCAGGTTCTTCAACACCAGTTTACAACTGGGATCGTAAGTATTACGGAAGCATTTCATTGACTTATGCGCTTCAACAGTCACGTAACGTTACAGCCGTTAAAGCTCTCCAAGCTGCTGGTTTGGAATATGCACAATCCTTCTTGAAAGATTTGGGTATCGAGTATCCAGAAATGTACTACTCAAATGCCATCTCATCTTCAACATCATCATCAGATTCTAAGTATGGTGCATCAAGTGAGAAGATGGCCGCAGCTTATGCAGCCTTTGCAAATGGTGGTACTTACTATAAACCATCTTACATTAAATCAATCAAGTTTGAAGACGGTTCAACTAAATCATTTGATTCTAAAGGTGTCGAAGCCATGTCACCACAAACAGCCTACATGATGTCAAGTATGTTGAAACAAGTATTGACAGGTGGTACAGCAACTGAAGCTTATGTTCCTGGTACAATCAATGCTGGTAAGACTGGTACATCTAACTACGGTGACGATGAGTACTATAAAGTACAAAAAGAAAGTGGTGTCTATGCTGACCTTATGGTTCCGGATGAAACTTTCGTTGGTTACAATACTAAGTATGCAATGGCGATTTGGACAGGTTACAAAAACCGTAAAACACCACTTTATGGTTCAGACCTTGATATCGCTAAACAAATCTATGGTGTAACAAGTAGCTACCTTAACCAGATGTATGGTGCAGGTTCTGAAGATTTCGATATGCCTAGCGGTGTTTATAATAATGGTAGCTATGTCTTCCTTACTGGTTCTTCAACATCAAATGTTTACTCTGGATCACTTGGAACATCTAGCTCATCATCAAGTTGGGACTCAAGCCAAAGCAGTGACTCATCAAGTTCACAAGATAGTCAACAGTACGGGCCTGATGCTTCAACAAATCCATCGACATCGGCCTCTAACGGCTCTGATCATTCAAATTCAAACACTGCTACAGCAGAAGAATAAGAAATAAAAAGGGTTATCCGAATGGATAACTCTTTTTTTACCGATAAATTTTAAAGAAGCTATGAAAAACCACTGGAATCATTTTCCAGTGGTTTCATCTATTGTCTTATTTTGAAGCAAGGGCTCCCATTGGATCCCAAGGTGCAAGTACTTGTGGCTCTGCTTTATAGGCTGCTAATTCTTCAGCTGTAAGGAAGTCTTTACGGACAACGATTTGATAAGTATATTCATCCATCCAGGCATCGGAAGCGACAAAGTAACCTTTTTGTCCGACCTTGTCTCCCCAAGAGTTTTCAACCTTCCATTTAACAGGTTTGCCATCGGCATCCAAATCAACCCCAGTCAATACCATGGCATGAGTCATGAGAGATTCACTGTAGTCCAAACGTCCTGCCTTGTCTTGAGTCAAGTTAATATCCATGCTAGCTGTAAAGTCATAAACATTAGTTGCAAGAATACCTTTTTGGCGGTCTGAAACTTGACCAACATCTGAACCAAACCAAACAGTCTCTCCAGCCTTCATCTGTGCAATGGCAAGCTCTTTGAAACGATCCATTGGGAGGTTAATATAACGCACACTTGGCGCACCTACAACATTACCCAACATCTCAACAGTATAAGATTTTCCGTAAGGTTTATCAGCTGTTGGAGCGTTGATAACTGATACATAGTCGCTGAGTTTTAGACCCACATATTTTTCAAAGAAAGCTTGTGGTGTGATATTTTTCTCAGATTGATAGTTGTCATCTTTATCTCGGTAGGCAAAATCAAACTGACGTGGTGGTAAACCAAGAGTTATGGCAAGATAATTGAAAATTTCTTGAAGAAGCTCTTCCTTCTTAGCTTGAACAGCAGCTTGATCAGCACCACCAGCAATCAAATCACGCAAGATTTGAGCATCTTGACGAAGAAGCTTATTGAGGTATTGATTAAGCTCACGACTATTGCTTGAAGCTACAGATTCTGGATAAACTGATTTTGGTACAACACCATATTTTTCAAAAAGTGATACGACCATATCCCATTGTCCACCATCTTGTTGTGGGGTATCCAAAAGGAATTTAACCTTACGACTGCCAATCTCTTGATCTGCTGTAGCAATGATTTGCTCCAAAAACCAGTTTGATTTTTCATACTTGTCCCAGAAGAAGGTGTGGGCTTGAGAAAGCTCGAAACTTTCCAATTTAAAGTCTGAGATTAATTTATGACGGAAAGTATTTAGTGCCGCAAACATCCAGCAACGTCCTGAAGCTTTTTGGTTAGACACCTCATCTTTAGTCAAATCGATTGAGAAAACATGGTCATTCTCAACTTCTGATTGACGTGTTTCGATGGATTTGAGCAAGCCATTGTGAGTTACAGCATTTTCGATAGCACTGTACTTGGCATTGGCCTCATAGTCTGCAAATAGTTTATCTGTGAAATCTGTTGATAGTGAAGTCATAAGATTCCTCCTTTTAAGCCTTATTCCTCTCTATTTTATCACTAATTTCTGAAAATTCAATTTAAAAATAACCCTAGGTTTAACCTAGGGTTATGACAATCTTATTCCACTTTATCAAACTGCGTTTCAGGTGCTGGTTTCGTTGGTTGACAAGACATGATAAGGAGGACAATGCTTCCAATCAATGAGAAGATAGCCAAGATTCGTATAAGACCTATATAACTTAGAAGTACCCAAGCCGGATGAAATCCTGCATCTCTCAAACGACGGATTTGTAGAGACAATTGAGGGATAAGTTCAATTAAGCTAAAAAGCATTAGTGGCCAAGCATAGGTAATAATTATTTTTTGCAGTTCAGTCGAATTATTCAACAGAGCTGGGTCACTAAGATCAACATTACTGAAGAAAGGAATAAGAACACAAAAAACAGTAAGAATAGTAATAATAATGACATTAACCAAGTAAGCCCACCAGTAGTCTGGACGAGTCGAACGGCCTCTAAAGTCAAAGGCACGCTTCCAAAAATCAATATAAGCTTTGATCATAACTCATTTCTCCTCTTATTTCCAAAAATCATCAAAAATAGTGATTGGCAAGTGACGTTTGTGTTGACCTTTACGCCACCAAGACTCAATCGTTTCCTGAGCTTTGGCTGAGACTTCCTTACCTTCAAGGTAGTCATCAATTTCACGATAGGTCACTCCAAGTGCCACTTCATCAGCGATTCCTGGTTTGTCCTCTTCCAAGTCAGCTGTTGGCACTTTTTCATAAAGGGCCTTGTCCGCACCAAGTTCTGCAAGAAGGGCTGCACCTTGACGTTTGTTTAGACGAAAGAGTGGCAAGATATCAGCACCACCATCACCAAATTTTGTGAAGAAGCCTGTAAGGTTTTCAGCGGCATGGTCTGTCCCAATAACTGCCCCACTATTTTCACCAGCAACCGCATATTGGGTAATCATACGTTGGCGGGCCTTGATATTTCCCTTATTGAAGTCAGAAACGGTGACACCTGCCTTGGCAAGTTCAGCAACCTGACCATCAACAGCTTCTTTGATATTAACCGCAAGACTCACATCCGGCTTGATAAAAGTAAGAGCACGTTGGGCATCATCTTCATCTGCTTGGACACCGTACGGTAAACGAATGGCGATAAACTGATAGTCTTTTCCTGTCTCTGCACGGAGCTCTTCAACTGCAAGTTGTGCCAGTCGGCCAGCCAATGTAGAATCTTGACCTCCTGAAATCCCCAAAACATATGTTTTAAGGAATAGATGTTTGAGCATATAGGCCTTCAAAAAATCAATGGATTTTCGAATCTCTTCCTTTGGATCAATGCTAGGTTTAACACCTAGTTGAGCAATAATAGTTTCTTGCAAAGTCATAATTTCTCCTTTTACTCTGACAAGTCATGGGCTTTCTTACGGACATTATCAATCAAGGTCATCTTGTTATCCCAGACATCTTTAGCCAAGTCAACTGGATAATCTTGAGGGTTAAGCACACGCTTGTACTCATTCCAAAGTTCGTCCAATTCCTTAGTCGCATAAGCCTTGATTTCATCAAGACTTGGTAAGTCATAGATCAGTTGCCCCTTGTCGTAGATTGGGACCAAGAGTGGCACTGCATCAAAATCACGAACAGTCTTATTGATGTAGGTATATGTTGGGTGGAACATATTAATTTCATCTAAAGCATTAACATCCGTATCTGCGAAAGTGATATAGTCACCTTCTGATTTGCCCTTAGCACGACTCGTAATACGCCACACTTGTTTCTTACCTGGTGTCGAAACCTTCTCAGCATTATTGGACAATTTGATAGTATCATGCATGACTCCCTGATCATCTTCCATTGAGACAATCTTGTAGACAGCCCCTAAGGCCGGTTGGTCATAGGCAGTGATGAGCTTAGTACCTACTCCCCAAACATCAATCTTGGCCTTCTGCATCTTCAAGTTAAGGATAGTATTTCATCAAGGTCGTTTGAAGCGTAAATCTTGGCATCAGGGAAACCAGCTGCATCCAGTTGCTTACGGACCTGCTTCGATAGATAAGCCAAGTCACCTGAATCAAGACGAACACCCAAGAAATTAATCTTATCACCTAGCTCTTTAGCGACACGGATAGCATTCGGAACACCAATCTTAAGGGTGTCATAGGTATCTACAAGGAATACACAGTCCTTATGAGTAGATGCATAGGCTTTAAAAGCGTCATAATCATTGCCATAGGCTTGAACAAGAGCATGGGCATGAGTACCAGAAACTGGGATTCCAAAAATCTTGCCAGCACGTACATTTGACGTTGCATCAGCACCACCAATCACGGCTGCACGTGTTCCCCAGATTGCTGCATCCATCTCTTGTGCACGACGTGTCCCAAATTCCAACAGAGGAGCATCCTCAATGACAGAACGAATACGAGCTGCCTTAGTAGCAATAAGAATCTGGTAATTGAGGATATTTAGCAAGGCAGTCTCTACTAGCTGACACTGGGCCAAGGGACCTTCCACTTGGAAAATCGGTTCATTAGCAAATACCAAATCACCCTCAAGGGCCGAATTGATAGTCAACTCGAGTTTTAGGTTGGCTAGATAGTCCAGAAAATCCTCAGGATAACCTAAATCTTTTAGATAAGCAATATCAGTTTCTGAGAAGGTCAGATTTTCAAGATAGTTGACAATACGCTCCAGACCTGCGAATACAGCAAAGCCATTTTTAAACGGAAGTTGACGGAAATAAACTTCAAAAACGGCCTTTTTATTGTGAATACCTTGGTTAAAGTAAACCTGCATCATATTGATTTGATACAAGTCAGTGTGCAAGGTTAAACTGTCATCTTTATACATGGAATTCCTCCTATCGAATAGGTACTTCTTTTTTTGTTATTAATAGCCTGTATATGCTGACTATTATAGCATTTTTGAGCAATTGTCTCCACTTTTCAGAAAGTTAATTATTGTTTGGATTTTCAGATTTTTCTAATGCTTGTTTTGACAAAAAGAGTAGCCTGAGGAGACTACTCTTTATTTCTATTCATACCTTAGAGACTCGACAGGGTCCATTTTACTGATTTTACGGGCTGGAAGGTAGGCTGACACATAGCCCATCAAGAGTGAGAAGCCAAACATGATGAGAATTGAGGTCAGGTTTAGGTCAAACACCTTGCTGACACTTGGGTAGAGATGTGAAACAATCATGTTGGCCAAGCTTCCAATACCCTGCGATACAAGGAGAGCAAGAGCTAGTGAGATACCCGTAATCCAAAGTGCCTCATAAACAAAGATAGCTTTCACGTCACGATTAAGGTAACCGACGGCCTTCATAACACCAATCTCTTTTGAGCGTTGCATGATGTTAATATAGATGATAATTCCAATCATGACAGCTGAAACTAGGATAGCTTGTGACGAAAGGATAATCAAGAGTGCTTGGATCACACGGATGAATTTAATAATGACATCTAGGATGGCCTGCTGTGAAAGAACCAGATACTTCTTGTTTTTCTGCAATTTTTTAGTGACTTCCTTAGTCTTGGCTGGATCCTTGAGCTCCAAAAGCATGTAAGAGACTGTTTTGGTAAAGCCATTTTCTTTAAGCAATTCTTCCAATTGTTTGGCTGGCATATAACTATTGCTCTCTTCAGCATTCTCGCTGTCATCAACAATACGGACAATCTTAGTCTTGATATCTGCTACTTTAGTTCCATCAGCAGTATTTTCAACAATCTGAGCTGAAATTTCTTTACCGATAAATTCTTTAGCCTTGAGCTTCTTCCCTGTTTCTTGGTTGTAGCGTTTGACAAAACTCATCGGAAGGGTTAAGCCCTTTTCATCTGCAGATTTAAAAGGCTTCCCAGCTGAAATCTTATCCTTATCATTGCGAGATGTAGAGATTTTTGTGTTCTTGTAAAGACTGATAACCTGAGAATAGTTAGGAAGGTCCTTACTGAAGTCCATGGTCTTGCCATCAAGGGTAAGACTTGCCATGTTCATTCCGAAGGGACTCTCCAAATACTTAATGTCATCACTCTTAATCTGGCTACGAATAAACTTCTCGTCATCCGCATTTAGAACCCCTCTGGCTGCTGATTTAGCACTAAGACTGATCTGAATTTGGGATGGAATGTTGCCACCATCGGTACTGTCATTAATCATACCAACAATAGCATTTCCCAAACCAAAGGAAATTAGGACACCGATAAAACCAATGGAAGTTGCCGTCGCAATCAAAAGATTACGCCACTTACGTTCCATAAAGTTGTTCAATGACAATTTGAGTTTATTCTTGAGGGTCAACCCCTTATTTTTCGATTGTTTCAACGACTTCACCATCCTTCATTTTAATGACAACATCCGCATAATCCGCCACTTCAGGGTTATGGGTTACAATAATCACAGTTTTACCTGCCTCAGCTAGCTCTTTAAAAATTTCGAGAACATTTTCCTGAGACTGAGAATCAAGAGAACCTGTCGGTTCATCAGCCACAATCATTTCCGGATTATTGACTAGGGCACGGGCAATGGCCACACGTTGTTTTTGCCCACCAGAAAGCTGCTTAACATTTTTCTTGATAAAGTCTCCGATTCCAAGACGGCTAAGCTCCCTTTCCGCAATCTCGGCCATCTCTTTATCAGTCATATTTTTAACGTAAAGAGGCATCTTGACATTTTCAAGGACTGATTGATGAGAGATAAGATTGAAATTTTGAAAGACAAAGCCAATGTGAGCCTTTCTAAAATAGGTCAAGTCACGCTCTGAAAAATCTCGCATGTTTTGATTTTTGAAATAAAGATTTCCTTGATACTGACTATCCAAGCCACTAATAATACTAAGCAGACTGGTCTTACCACAGCCAGATGGACCGTAGATAGCAGTGATCTTTCCTGGTGCAATCTCAAGCGTAACATCGTTCAAAGCGCGCTCTTGGTTCGTACCGTCGAGATTATAGTACTTTGAGATGTGGTCGATGGTTAAAATGGACATGATTTCCTCCGTAAATTTGATTTAGATTAGAATTCGATTAACTTTCCTCCGCTTATCTGCAAGAAAATTTCAAGCAAAATAGCAGAAACACTTAACTAATCGCCTTCTAAAACGATATATTAATTATAAGCATTAAATGATTATAAAAATAGTGACATAAATGTCACTATGGCATGAAAAAAGCCAAAGTCCCTAAGACTTTGGCTTTAGTTTATTGACAATAAATACGAATAGCTTCTGCGAGAAAAGTGGCAGTCCCTGCTCCTCCAACTTTATCAATAAAACTAGAAAAGCGATTATCTGTTTGATACATCTGACCTAGACCAGCTAATACCGTTTGGTCACATGGATAAAAATGCTGACTAATATAATCTTGTAACGCCTTTACTTGCTCCTGAACACTATCATCCCCAGGATTATACTCCTTGAGCTGTCCAAAGGTAGACATGATTGTAGTCATCTCTTTTGTAACTTCAGGGAAGGACTCCTCTTCCTTAGCCGCAAAAGCTTGATAAGCTTCTGTCTGACCCCATCTAGCCTGAGCTTCTTCCTGAAAGGCTTCTACAGCTTTTTGATCAAATGCTTCAAATGACATTTCTTCTTCCTCCATTTGTAAGGCCTTGGCATGAGCTATGACGGCTTCCAACCGGGACTTTTTCAGCTCTAAGAGCTTAATCTGATCCCTAAGCGCCTGAACTTTATCATAACCTGGTTGACCTACGATTTCCTTAATTTTTTTGAGAGGAAAGTCTAACTCACGGTAAAGCAATATTTCTTGCAAACGGACAACCGCATCGCGATTATAGTAACGGTAACCATTTTCAGCCACAACCGACGGTTTCAGCAAATCAATTTCGTCATAATAATGAAGGGTGCGCACACTGACACCTGATAGTTGGCTCACTTCTTTTACAGATTTCATTAGAACTCCTCTCTGATTAAGAGTATAGGGTATGACGTGGCGTGAGGGTCAAGAGGAAAAAGAGTATTTTTTTGAAGTTTACTATAATTTCTTACTTTTCTTTTTCTGGCTTCGACGATGCAGTAAAGCTTGATTAATACGCTGTGTTCTCATATGCATTTGCCAAATGAGATAAAGCCAGATAATAATATAAACAAAAATGAAAACAATCCAGATAGCAGGGTTCGTTAAAGCCTCATACCAGCCTGATATCAGACAAGTCACTGTAAGTACAATCGCCGTCAACAAGAAATGCAAGATTACTCTAAATCTGTACGACATGCGGTCAAGCTCTTCCAAAATCCACGAGAGCATTCCCATCAAACCGCTCATCATAAAGAGGGCTAAAATATTACCTACATTAACTTTGGGATAGATAAGCTGGGGAAATAATTGACCAAGTAAAAGGAATGCAAGGTAAAAGAACGATCCCGTTCTCACGCCGGATACAAAATAAGCAATTAAACGTTTCATTGGTTCCTCCTAGACCCCTAAATAATCCATCAAAGATTTGACATATTTTCGGCTGACACTGGACTTAACTCCACCTGTCATTTTAGCCATCATATTGCCAGAAAAACTATCCGATAGGGATTCCAAATGATCTATATTCATAACAGCATGACGTGATATCTGTAAAAAACTTCGACGATTGATGCGATGCTGAAAGTTTGTCAGTGTCTCTCTCATCGTATAGGTATTGTTTACAGTATAAATCGTTAACACATTCTTATCAATCTCAGCTAGGATAATGTCATCAATTTTTACCATAACCAAATGATCATCCGTTTTAATAGGAATCACCACTTGATTTACAACTGAAAATTGTTCGAGATAATCCATTACCTCTCGTGCTTGATCAGACAATCGCTCTGCTTGGATGACCACACAGGGATCCTTTGCCGAAATATCTGATTTTTCTTCAAAACGAAGTTTCATTCCTATTCCAACTCTCACTTATTTTTTCTGGCTAGTTCTTTTCACTAAAACAATCCAAAGAATACTTGCTAGAAGAATACCTCCTAACACTATAAGGTAAGTATTTTCCTTTGTCAACAAACCCTGCCACTTGAGTTGAATACCCATTTTTTCTTGAAACTCTTGAAGAAGATTATCGTGACCTTTAAAGGTCTCACTTAATGTTTCTTTCATGAGTACTTGCCGATAAAGTGATGCAATATAAGTTGCTGGAGTACATTTCATTAGTAGTTGTGCAAAATCAGGTAAAACGCCCAAAGGTACATAAGTTCCTACCAAAAAACCAGAAGCTGTCCCCACTATGGTCGCAAACTTTCCAAGACTATCTACTGATTGGAAAAAGTGAACAAAAATGGCATTCACCAAGCTAGAAAGCAGGCTACTAAGCAACATAATGAGGAGAACTTCAGGTAGTATGGATAGTTTGGGAACTTCTCTAAAATAGCCACACATCAGCACATACATAAGGACCTGCATGGCAAAAGAAATGATGATTGCACTCGCTAGATATGAAGATGGTAACCGCCACTTCCCTTGATCCGATAAATAAAGATCCTGATCTACTTGATGTTCACGGTCCTTTACTAATTGAGTCAAGGCAGCCAGACTTGTCGTAATCCCTGTCACAGCCAGCGTCCCACTCATTAACCAATTATTTAACACAGGACCACTATTGGGGAGCTGAGCCCAAGCATCTGTTAGATTTTTTTGAAGAAAAATAATATAGAGAATAAAGGAAATCAAGGCTCCCAACAAAGAGAAGAAAACTCCTGAACGATTCCTGAAATACAATAAAAAATTCCGCTTTAGTAAGGCTAGCATTAGCGGACCTCCCTTCCTGTAAGTGCAATAAAGGCATCATCCATGGTCCCTGGACGAAACTCAAAATGGGCTAATTTATCTCTAACTTGTACCAGGTAATCAATGGCTTCCCTTTCACTCTCGGGTTGAAAAATATACTCCAATTGACCTTGTTGCTCTACTGACATTCCCGAAGATTTGAGACTTTCTATCTGCTGCATCTCCTTGAAACGAATCTTCAAGATGTTTTTTGCATATTGACTCTTAATATCTAGTGCCGATCCTTGAGCAATCACTTCCCCGTGGTCTACAATATAAATTTGATCAGCTTCATCTGCTTCGTCAAGATAATGCGTGGTCAATACAACGGTCATTCCCTCTTCTCTCTGCAATTGATAGAGCAAATCCCAAATAGACTTCCGGGTTTGAATGTCTAAACCTGTCGTTGGCTCATCTAAGAACAGAAGGTCTGGACTGTGTAGTAGAGCACGCGCAATGTCAACCCGACGCTTTTGGCCACCTGAAAGCGTCCCGTATTTCTGTTTTTTGAAAGCTGATAGGCCTAGCCGATCAATAAGATCAGACACACGATTTGGTTTTAGGTCTTTGTACTGTCTCGCACGAATGGTCAGATTTTCTCTAACCGTCAGCATCTCATCTAAAACACTGGTTTGGAAGACCACACCAATTTTAGTACCGGGTTCATAAATAATGTCGCCTTGCGTTGGTTGTTTCAAACCAATCAACATGGAAATCGTCGTTGATTTCCCCGCCCCATTTGGCCCTAGAATCGCATTGAAAGTCCCTCTTTTGAATTGTAATTGAATATTATCAACAGCAAGGTGGTTCCCATACCGTTTGCTTATGTTTTTAGCTTGAAAAATCATTTTTTCTCTCCTTTTGATAGAACCAGTCTAGCAAAAAAGTCGCTTAAAAAACGGCTTTTGGGGATAAGTGGTTAAAATAAGAGTCTAAGTGGTGAAGCGGAAGAGATTAACAGTGTTTTTCATAAAAATCAATTTCCCCAATAAAAAAGACAAACTGACTTTCAATTTTAATTGCCGATAAAACAGAACAAAATCTCTCACTATAAGAACCCATCAAAAGGGGGAATGAATTACTTTTTTATATCATTTCCATAGGATTTGTAGCATTGTGTCTTCAAATGCCTATCAAAAAAATGAATCGTAGCCAACCAAGAATCCTTGCTCTCTTTCATCAGTAAACGCCAATCTTTTCGATAGCGATGATTGTGTTGATAAGCCACTGTCAACATGTGACCTGTTTCATGGTATTTTTTAAATGTAATGTGGTGTCCTTTATAATGTGAAACAATATCATCAATTGCTGACGAGGTATCCCATATTTCATCAACAGTACTTCCGAGCAATAAGATTGGTGAATGCATTTGACCAATATCTATCCTAGCAGAGCAATCTTTAGGGAAGGATTTTTTTAAAAGTTTGCTGAACAGATAATCTCTAAGTCGAAACTTTTGATAGGGAAGTTCTTTTTGCAAATACGTCCAAGAAGAAGTATGAGAGTTCCATTTCCCTTTTATCCCTTCATACACCACATCAGAGGGTGAATTTAGTACCAAACATTGAACGTCATTAAAAATGCTCTCCTCAGCTAAAACTAACTCTGCTCCCTTAGAACGTCCATAGAGTCCAATTTTTTCACTATCTAATCGAGGATGCTGACGTAGATAATCCTTTGCTTCCACAAGGCACTCTAAAGGAATACGTTCCAAATGTTTTGGCAACCCCTCTAAACCAAAGTAGGCAACTGCTAGGCAAATATAACCTCTAGAAGATAGAAGCTGAGCTATATTCTGTGCCTTTTCAATCCTTCCTTCACTACCGCTCACAATAATCAATGCTGGTGCTTTTATTGCCTTTTTATTATAAAAGAGTCTCCCTTGAAAATGTTTCCCGTAAATATCTTGATGACTAATTTGCGAACTCATGTAATGTCTTGTGAAAGTTCTCTCTGCGACGACAGTATTACCTTGTATAATTTTGATTTCCACAAAAAAGTGATCTAATAAGGGAATTTTAGAAAGAGAGTTTGGAAGTTTCTTTTTCCTATTGGTCAAAGGTTTGGCATTAAAGAATAACCCCATTGTTGCAATATCTTCATAAGAGCCAGAACAAGATGGAGTTTGTGAAATATCAATAATACCATTCTTATCTGATACAAAAGTCGCTGCTGATTTCCATAAAACATCATGAGCTAAAAGCATGGGAGCATTGATACAATAATAATCGGATAGAAACATTTCGACTCGATAGATTTCTCTTGGTTTTAAGCCATCGATGACAATATTAAAAGATTCGTCTGCTAAATCAGACTCTGAAATCAGTTCAATTTGTATATTCATATCTTCCTCTTTTTTGTTAATGTAATTAACAATATAGTTTTAAAATTACCGTGATTTTTACCACGGTAATTCTTGCCATACCTTTTCAACATCATCCATCAATTTCATAACCATTTGAAGGTCCTCATCACTATAGTTTTTTAAAACTGAAAAAATGGCTGTCTCAATATGTTCTTGTTGCTCTTTATGAATGTTAAAAACGTCAACCCCTTTTTGGGATAATATCAGATATTTATTTTTTTCATTATCCGGTGCAAATTCAAAAGAAACGAGGTCTTTCTTGATTAAACGTCTAACACTCTGAGTAATGGCACTCCTAGAGACTTCAAGTAACTCAGATAATTTCACTAGATTCACAGGCTGATTGCGACCTATTAGGTCAATCAAATGGACTTCATTAATAGTGATTGATTTATCAATACTGTTCCTATGCTGAGCCTTTTTCAACTGTTCAAAAGCTAAAGCAAAGCTGTTAAAACGATTATTAAACTTATGCAGTTCTTTCTTATTCATAGTGTCCCTCTTTTTGTTAATAACATTAACAAAACTACTATTTCTTGTCAAGCTGAGCCTAAAAAAATCCTCCAGAGCTAAGCTCCAAAGGATTTATTTTTATTTTACAACAATATTAACGAGTTTATTAGGTACCGCAATCACTTTCACGATTTCCTTGCCATCAATCTCTGCTTTGACTTTTTCATTAGCAAGAGCGACTTCTTGCAACTCTTCGCGTGAAAGGTCTTTCGCAACCATGAGTTTGGCACGGACTTTACCTTTGATTTGAACGACGATTTCGATTTCGTCTTCAACCAATTTGCTTTCATCCCATGTTGGCCAAGCTACATAAGAGATAGACTCACCTGTTTCTGCGACTGTTTGCCAGAGTTCTTCTGCCAAGTGAGGCGCAAATGGGGCGATCAATTGGATAAAGCCTTTGGCGTAATCCACATAGAGTTTGTCTTCCTTGTTGGCAGCATTGACAAAGACCATGAGTTGGGCAATGGCTGTGTTGAATTTCATAGACTCGATTTGCTCTGTGACAGATTTAACGGTTTCGTTATAAACCTTGTCAAGAGCGCCATTGTTTTCCGCAACGATTTCTTTACTTGTAATCAAACGGTAAACACGGTCAAGGAATTTACGGCTTCCTTCCAGACCTTCTTCAGACCAAGCGATTGAAGCATCGAGTGGTCCCATGAACATTTCATAGACACGAAGGGTATCAGCACCGTATTGTTCCACCACATCGTCTGGGTTGACAACGTTCTTGAGGGATTTAGACATCTTGGCTGGTGCTTGCTCCAACTCTTCCCCTGTTTCCACATGGAAGAAGGAACCGTCACGTTTTTCAACCTTATCAGTCGCCACGAGAGCACCACGGTGGTCACGGTAGCTTGTTCCCAAGATCATTCCTTGGTTAAAGAGTTTTTGGAATGGCTCCTTAGTAGGTACAACACCAAGGTCATAGAGGAACTTGTGCCAGAAACGAGCGTAAAGCAAGTGGAGCACGGCGTGTTCTGCACCACCCACATAAATATCGACTGGCAACCATTGTTTAAGAAGGTCCTCATCAGCCAATTTTTCTGTATTATGTGGATCGATATAACGGAGGTAGTACCAGCTTGAACCTGCCCATTGTGGCATAGTATTCGTCTCACGACGACCTTTGACGCCATCTTCACGAGTCACTTCCAGCCAGTCTGTCAAGTTAGCCAATGGGCTTTCACCAGTACCTGAAGGGCGAATGTCCTTGGTTACTGGCAAGACAAGTGGGAGTTCACTTTCTGGAACAGCTGTTGAAGTTCCATCTTCCCAATGAATGATTGGGATTGGTTCACCCCAGTAACGTTGACGGCTAAAGAGCCAGTCACGAAGACGGTAAGTGATTTTTTCTTGACCAAAGCCTTTTTCTTCTAGCCAAGCCACGATTTTAGCAATCGCTTCTTCTTTGTTGAGACCGTTCAAGAAGTCAGAGTTGACGTGAAGGCCATCTTCTGTGTAAGCAGCTTCTTCAACGTTTCCACCTTCCAAGACTTCTACGATTGGAAGGTCAAACTGTTTTGCAAATTCCCAGTCACGCTCATCGTGGGCAGGGTACGGCCATAACAGCACCTGTTCCGTAGCTGGCAAGAACATAGTCCGCAATCCAGATTGGGATTTCTTTACCATTGACAGGGTTGATGGCATAAGCACCAGTCCAAACCCCTGTTTTTTTCCTTGGCAAGGTCTGTACGAGCCAAGTCTGATTTAAGGCTAGCTTGATGTTTGTAATCAGCTACAGCCTCAGCTTGTTCAGGTGTTGTGATGGCATCTACCAAGTCATGTTCAGGCGCCAAAACAGTGAAGGTCGCACCAAAAAGAGTATCTGGACGAGTCGTAAAGACGGTGAATTCCTTGTCTGTTCCTTTCACTTTGAAAGTGACATTGGCACCAGTTGATTTACCAATCCAGTTGCGTTGCATGTCCTTGATAGACTCTGGCCAGTCAAGGTCATCCAAGTCATTGAGCAAGCGCTCAGCATAGGCAGTGATTTTGAGCATCCATTGGCGCATTGGTTTTGCGGACAACTGGATAGCCACCACGCTCAGATGTTCCATCTGGAAGAACTTCTTCGTTGGCGATAGCTGTTCCCAATTCTTCAACCCAGTTTACTGGCACTTCAGCTTCATAAGCCAAACCTTTTTCGTAAAGCTTGGTGAAGATCCATTGCGTCCACTTGTAGTAGTTTGGATCTGTAGTATTGACTTCACGGTCCCAGTCATAAGAGAATCCAAGCGCATTGATTTGGCGTTTGAAGTTGGCAATGTTTTCTGCTGTGAATTCCGCTGGGTCATTCCCTGTATCCATAGCGTATTGCTCTGCAGGCAAACCAAAGGCATCCCATCCCATTGGGTGAAGGACATTGTAACCTTGCGCACGTTTGAAACGGCTGAGGATATCAGTCGCTGTATAACCTTCTGGGTGTCCTACGTGAAGACCCGCTCCAGATGGGTAAGGGAACATGTCAAGCGCATAAAACTTAGGGTTTTTGAGGCATCTGTTCCTGTCTTAAAAGTGTGATTGTCAGCCCAGTATTTTTTTGCCACTTAGGCTCGATTTCTTTATGATTGTAAAAAACTCATGGTTTCTCTCCAATATTCGTAATGCTTCTATTATAGCATTTTTTTGAAGGATTTTTAAAGATGATAAGGGAACTTTAAGATGCAAATTCACCTGAGTCTATTTTTGCACTTTTTTTTCATTCTTTTTTTTAAGTTTTTTTGCGCTTTTATGTAACAAAAAAAGTAAAAAAGATGCTATACTAGTATCAGAAAGAAGGTGACTCATGTATCAGGAACAACGATTAGAGAAAAATATTAACACTCTTGAAGAGAGAGGAAACCTATCCGTCAAGGAAATGGTTGACGCATTAGGTGTTTCCAAAGATACCGTCAGAAGAGATTTCGACTGCCTCAGCCAGAGGAATCTGGCTCAGCGTACCCATGGTGGCATTCTTCCAGTTAAAAATACTACTGTTCTTGGCTTCCAGGAACGTCAGAAAGGACTCACTGAAGACAAGAAAAAAATGGCAGACCTAGCGATTAGCTTGGTCAAAGACCAAGCTCTACTCTTCTTCGATGTCTCTACCTTGATGCTTGAAGTCTCACAAAAATTGACTAAGAATGTCACTGTCTACTCCCACTCTTTGGACAATGCCTTGGTCCTAAGCGGTAAAGAAGGCGTCGACTTTCATCTCTTGGGAGGAAGATTTTACAGCAAAAACCGCTTCTACTATTCGCTTCACGAAGCCCAGCTCTTGCAACATCTACAGTTTGACTTAGCCTTCTTCGGAGCGGCTAGTCTCAGTCAAGGAGTGGTCAGCTATGAAGATGAAGAGGACGTTGCTGTTAAGCAACTGGCCATGCAGGCTGCCCGAACCAAGATACTTATTGCTGAATCTGATAAATATGAAAAGCACTCCAAATATATCTTGGGAAAGATTGAAGACTTTGACTACTGGATTACAGATAAAGAACCTGATCCTGATTTGGTCGAGTCTCTTAAAGATAAAGTAACGATTTTATACGATGGAAAGGATAGCGATTATGAGTAATATTCGTTTGATTATCAGTGACATTGATGGCACTATTCTCACTAGTAACCACCAGGTAGATGAGCAACTGATTGAGGTAATGCCAGAGCTTGAAAAGGCAAATATTCCCTTTATTTTAGCTTCTGCCCGTTCGCCACTAGGGATGCAACCAATTGCTCATAAACTAGACTTCATGACAATCCCATCGCCTGCTACAACGGTGCCTTAGTACTTGAGGGTGATCGTACTATCATACAGCACCCTGTGGACAAATCTGAGATTCAAGACCTTCTTAACTACTTATCCACAGATTATCCAAGTGTCTCTGTGAATATCTACTCTGGCAAGGACTGGATCACCAACGAACTAGACAAATGGTCTCAGTTGGAAGGAAGTATCACGGGTGAATCTCCTATCATTAAGGAACTACAAGACACGGTCTCAGACTCAGAACCACCTATCCACAAGCTATTGTTGATTGATGAGCCTGAAGTTATCCAGGACCTCCACCAAAAACTCCTAAGCATGGATTTTCCACAGACAGCCTTCTACTTATCCAAAGATAACTACCTTGAAGTCACTGCCAAACATGTTTCTAAAGAACATGCTCTCCTTGAGCTTGCCAAATATTATGACCTTCCTCTTGAACAAGTCATGACTATCGGAGATAACTTCAACGATAGTCCTATGCTAGCTCTAGCTGGCCTAGGAATTGCTATGGGCAATGCACCTGAAGGGGTTAAGGAAACAGCAAACTTAGTAACGGCTTCAAATGATGAGCATGGAGTCGCTCAAGCTATTAGAGAACATGTCCTAAACTAAGCTAATATCTAATGGTGGGAACAGCCTTTAATTGCCAACTCGAATTTTAGAACAAAAGGAAAGGTGCCCTAGAGGTGCCTTTCCTTTTTCAACGAAAAAAGCCTTCCTCTCTCGAAGAAGACCCAAATTTTCTAAAGATAAAGAAGGAGACCTACAAGAATCCCAATGGCATAGCCTGCCAAAACATCACTAGGATAGTGAACACCACCTAGCACGCGCAAAAGAGCTAGAGCGCCCGCCAGAAAAAGCATAGTCCCACCTAGCCAGGGGTTAAGCGTCAGTGCCAACATAGCAATGACAGTCGCTGAGAAAACATGCCGACTGGGAAAGGACTTGCCCAGACTGTCCTTCTTAATAAGGGGTTGAATAGCCCAGGTCTGGTATGGACGTGGTCGATTATAGAGGCTACGACCAAGAGAAAGAAGGAAAAAGCCTCCCCCCATAATAAGCACTGTCGTAGAGAGAACAAACCAACCATTCCTTAGCCAAACCCAAATAAGAAATATAGGAAAAAGCAGGTAAAAAGTCCTAGTTATAAGCTTGTTCAACCCTTCTAAAACCTTAGCGTAAGAACGCAAAGGATCGCTAATCCTATCGTAAAATCGTTTGTAATTCATCATCATCCGTTAGAAAAAAGGGAGTGACACAGAACTAAATTTCAGAAATCTAGCTTCTAGCCTCTCCCTCAAGTTTAATGAGATAGTCTTCCAAGGTTGAAGTCTCTTAGCCCAACCTCTTTTTGTCTATCTTAAAGTTCAGCGATTTGGTAAAGTTCAAGTTCAGCAGCTGTTTCTGAACCAAACATATTAATCATGATTTTAACCTTGTTGTTTTCAATTTCTACAACACGGCCTTCTTGACCCATAAAGGCACCATCGATGATTTGAACCACGTCACCAACCTTGATATTAGTATCAAAGACATCAACGGTTTGACCCATTGAAATCAAGATTTGACGGATTTCTTCTTCCAAAAGTGGTGTTGGTTTAGAACGGTTACCGTGCGAACCAACGAAACCAGTAACGTTTGGAGTGTTACGAACAACGAACCATGCTTCGTCTGTCATTACCATCTCAACAAGAACATAACCAGGGAAGCGGTTTTCTTCTACTTCTTTAACTTTACCGTTTTTCTCAACATTGACCGTTTGAGTTGGGATTTCAACACGCAAGATATTTTCAAGCATGTTATAAGTTTGGGCACGTTGCAAAAGGTTTTCTTTAACTTTGTTTTCGTATCCTGAATAGGTTTGAAGGACGAACCAGCCCTTGTCGAATGAATCTAGCATTTTAGGATTCCTTTCTTTTTTCTAAATGACATTTAAACACCTTTGGCTAGCTATCTTCTAGATGCGAGTGTTAAATGTCAGTGAATGTCTAAGGTTTAATTCAAAGCGTAATAAAAAAGCCTAGTGGCCCTTGTTCTCGCTTTTATCTGCATTTATTATAACAAAAAAGAGCAGGCATTCCCACTCTTTTTGTGTTTTCTTTAGAAAAAGTTAATCAGTGCTGACATAGCGCGACTCAACAATTCATCAAATGCATAGATGATGACAGTGAAGAACGCAGTATACTCAAGAACTGAAATAAAATCGTGCCAGCGTTGTTTACGGTCTGGCCAAGTCGTGTCTTTCAAGACTTTGAAAATACTTCCAGTTTGTCTCACGGTGTCTCCTATCTTGTTTCCTTATGCAAGGTGTATTTTTTACAATGTTTACAAAATTTGTTAACTTCTAGTCGTGTTGGTTTGGGAGTACTACTCACATTAATTGAGTAGTTTCGGCTCCCGCATTCAGCACACGCTAGGCTTGCTTTTTTCTGTGCCATAACGCCTCCGTTCTTTATCTTACCACTTTTAAATGCAATTGACAAGCTATCTGAATAGACCTGAGAAGGAGTCTGTAATCTTATCCCAAAGGCTGCTTGCCTGATCTTTAACGTCATTCACAACGTCTGATGCCTTGTCTGTCCATGACTTGTTACTGCTATTGCGCGAGTCATTTGGATCTGCCGTATAGTCTAGTGTTTGACCGTCAGCTGCATAGGCATTTTCAACGGTAAACTCAGTACCTGGTGTATTTGGCAAAACATCCGCAGCGATGTAGCTGAAGATCGTCGAAGCTGTTCCCGAGCTAGCTCCTGTTAGGTAATGACTCTCGTCAGTCTTATCAAAACCAATCCAGGTCGTCATAACCACATCAGGAGTATAACCAATCACCCACTGGTCACTAGTCAAATCCTTGTTAAATTCAGCCTGAACAGTACCTGTCTTACCTGCCATAGTATAACCTGTGTAGTTGGCATTCACAGCAGAACCATTTGAGAAGGTACCAAGCATCATGCTGGTCATCTGGTTAGCTACTGACTGGCTGATAACACGTTTAGACTTCTTACTATGGGTAGCAATAATGTCACCACTGGCATTTTCAATTTTAGTAATGAAATAAGCTGTGTTCATCTCACCACCATTAGCAAAGGTCGCATATGCCTGAGCCATTTGAAGAGGACTGGCTGTCACACCACCACCAAGTGAAATTCCCAGTTCTTCTGGAACATTGTCAAAGTTGAGACCGAATTTTTGACCGTAACTAATCCCTTTTTGAATACCGATTTGATTAAAGAGGTAAACTGCTGGGATATTGTAGGAGTTGGCCAAAGCTTGATACATGGGCACATCCTCTGTCTCAACACCACCGTAGTTGGTTGGGGTATAGCCATTATAGTCGATTGGTTATTCGGAAGGTCCTTATTGATGCTCCATCCTGAAGCCAGAGCTGGGGCATAGACCACTAAAGGTTTGATAGTTGAACCAGGACTACGCTTCCCTTGGGTTGCATAGTTAAAGTTACGGAAGGTTGTATCACTGGTACCACCTACACGACCTACCAGACCACGGACAGCTCCAGTTGTTGGATCAAGTGCCACACTAGCTGACTGAGCTGTACTACCATCACTTTCTGATGTAGGGAAGAGATAAGTATTTTCGTAGGTTTGCTGCATGTTAGCTTGTGAGTTGGCATCCATCTCTGTGTAGATCTTGTAACCATTTTTAACGATTTCATCCTCACTCAAGCCATAAGTTTTCGTAGCTTCTTCAATGACGGCATCAAAGTAAGACGGATACTTGTAGTCATCGCCAGTCCCTTGATAGGTATCATCCAGACGACTAGCCATATCAACTCCAGCCGCACTGTCGGCATCTGCCTGACTCAACTTCTTGTCATCAACCATATTGGCGAGGACAGTGTTTCGACGGTTGGTCGCATTTTGGATATTATCGATTGGGTTGTAAATTTCAGGTCCCTTAAGCATACCAGCGAGGGTAGCTGCTTCATCAACGGTTAAATTGGCAGCACTTGTCCCGAAGTATTTTTGACTAGCATCTTCAACACCCCAAACCCCATTTCCGAAATAGGCATTATTGAGGTACATGGTAAGGATTTCTTGCTTGCTGTATTTCTTGGTTAATTCCAAAGAGAGGAAGAATTCCTTGGCCTTACGAGTGACTGTCTGTTCTTGTGTCAAGAAGGCATTTTTAGCCAACTGTTGGGTAATGGTCGAACCACCACCAAAGCGTCCCATAGATACAATGGCCAAGAGGAATCGCTTGACGTTAACCCCGCTATTTTCATAGAAGGTACGGTCCTCAGTTGCTATAACAGCATTCTCTAGGCTATCACTAATAGCATCCAGCTCCACATAGGTCCCTTTTTGCCCTGACAAAGAACCAGCTTGATTGCCTTCTTTGTCATAGATAACCGTCGTAGCTTTCAAGGCATCTTGAAGGTCTGAAACATTGGTCGTCTTGGCAATATAGAAAAGGTAGGAACCTACTGTCAAAACCAGCACAGCTACCATGATAAAGAGAATTTTACCAATATGATAGCGACGCCAGAAACGACGAATAGGATTTCTTGGCGAAAGTGTAAACTTGCTCAAGAACGCCTGAACCTTACCTAAAGGTTGGGTCGTATCAATAGGTTTCTTTTGCTTAGAACGTTGATAACGTGACGTCTCTTGACTTTCCTGAGACATATCTAAGTCTTCAACGGCTTGTTCAACCTCATCAGGTTTCTTAGCAAAGAGTCCCTTTATCTTATTTTGTAAATTCTTCGATTTTTCAGCAGGCTGGGAATCCTTGCCCTTTCCGCTATTTTCTTCTTTAAAAAGTTTGTTTTTTAGATTATCAAAAAATGTCATAACCCTATTATACCAAGTTTTTACAGATTCTGTCCTCTTTTAAACGTTCATGATATAATGAAACCATGACTTTACACGTAGAAATTATCAATCCCTATCCTGTAACAACCGTCAAAGACTTGCTCGAAACTAAGCTCCTCATTCCTCGTAAGATTCGTCATTTCCTACGCACGAAAAAGCACGTCCTCATCAATGGAGAGACTATTAATTGGCAGAGTCCTGTTGAAAAAGGTGATAAGATTAGCCTGACCTTTGATACAGAGGACTACCCTGAAAAAATTATCCCTATGGGAAATGCCAGTTTAGTAGAACCTCTCTATGAAGATCAGCATCTCATCGTGGTCAATAAGCCTGAAGGAATGAAGACGCATGGTAATGAACCCACAGAAATTGCTCTACTTAACCATGTTTCGGCCTATTGTGGGCAAACCTGTTACGTCGTTCATCGACTAGACATAGAAACTAGTGGAGCTGTGCTTTTCGCAAAAAATCCGTTTATTCTCCCTATTCTCAATCGACTCTTGGAAGATAAGAAGATTCAGCGTCAATACTGGGCTTTGGCCGAAGGTAAATTCCAGACCAAGGAGACTGTATACAAAGACAAGATTGGACGCGACCGACATGACCGTAGAAAACGGGTGGTTGATCCTAGAAAAGGGCAGGTTGCCTATACAACCATCACGCGCCTCAAAGCCTTCAAAGGAGCTAGTCTGGTCAACTGTCAACTAAAAACCGGCCGAACCCATCAAATTCGTGTGCATCTGGCCCACCATGGGCATGCCATTCTGGGGGACCCTCTTTATAGCCACCGCCCCGCATCTCGACTCATGCTCCACGCTCACACCCTTAGTTTCACCCATCCCTTAACACTCGACAAAATCACTGTTAAGGCGAGCTCAAACAGTTTTGAACAAGGGTTGAGAAATCACAAATAATAGAAGTAGGCTCATTCTCAAGCATAGTGCGAAAGGATTATCCTAATGATCCTCTAGTTATGACACAGTGGAAGCTTGCAAATAAGTTGCTTTTATTGACTTCAAAAGCCCTAACCGCCTTGAATCTCCCTTTACAATATGTTATCCTTTACATATCATTTAAAATTTGAGGGGTATTTAATTTATGAATCCAGTCGATCAATGGATAACCATTAACGCCAAGTATTTCCCAACAGAACAAGTTCAGTACATCCGTCAACGTCTTGAAGCACTTCCTGAGCAACAACTTTCAATGCTTTACTCAATCAGCTTCCAAGATCCAACAATGTTGTTGATTATTTCACTTCTAGGTGGGACTCTTGGAATTGACCGCTTTTTGTTAGGACAAATTGGTCTCGGTGTTGGTAAACTTTTGACGTGTGGTGGATGTGGTATCTGGTCAATTGTTGACTTATTCCTCATCATGGATGCTACTCGCCAATCAAACGCTCAAAAACTCTTTGCAGTTATTGGCTAATGAAAAACTATTTTACACGCTTGTGGGCCTACCACCAGCGTTTTTTTAGATTATATCTCTTAGTTTCAGTGGCAGTTTATGGAGTCTACCTTTTACATCTTCCAACACCACTCAGTTTAATCCTAAGACCATTTGGCCTTAAAGGTTGGAGTGCAGGCCTAACACGCGCTAGTATCAGACTCTTACACTTAGATTGGCAGGGAGCCTGGGACTATAATCCACTGATATATCCTCTAGTGGTCTATATCCTAACCTATTTCTTTCTCTTCCCCATCTTTAGTGATAAGAAGATTATAAGGAAATAAAGTAAAGACTACTATCCCACTCCCATTGCAGTCCCCTTACACTATTGCTATAATTGTAATTATTGAAATTTTTATAATCAAGATATCTGGAGGTTATACACATGAAGCAACAAGATTGGATCGATTTTTTCCAAGCAGTTAATGGTCGTAATCCAAGTATTCAAGAAATGGCTGAAGCAGCTCAGAAAGGCGAGTTTGTCCGAGAAACTCCCAAACAGACTGTAGAAGTAACAGAAACTGTCTCACAAAAAGAGACTGTAGAAACAACGAACGGCTCAGAAGTCGTTGAGCCTACAAAACCTGTACCATCAACAGAGGTTGTAGAAACTGCCGAAAAAGATGTTGACAACTATGATGTTGCTGAAGAGCCTCTCACTAACTCCACAGCAGATGAAGATGAGACTTTCCAAGCAACTAACCTAGCTCAAGAAAAGCAAGCAAAGACCTTCCAGGAACAAGTTAAACCTGCTGTAGAAACGGCCAGTCAGACTGTTAACCAATTTGCGAATCAAACTGGTGAAACTTTCCAACAAGCAAGCAAAAATCTAAATGAAACTTGGAAGAAACAAGACAAGAAAACCCAAACAAACTTCATCATGTTAGCCGTCGCTTCCATCCCAGCTATCCTCTGGGCTCTTGGAATATATTTAATTGGAGTTGCTAGCGATGAAGTCGGGGCAACGTTACCCTCAGCACTTTTCCTCCTAATTTTTTCTTTACCTTTTGTAGCACTTATTATCTTACCAGCCCTCCTAAACAAAACAGACAAGAAATGGCTAGTCTTTGTCTTATCCATCCTCCTAAACTGGACCTTCATCGGTTGGGTCATCCTTCTTGTTGTTTCTATTAATATGAATAAGGAAGCAGAACGCATTAGACAGCAACAAATGATGATGCAAATGGCAGGTCAACAAGGAAATTCTGATACATTTAACCCTTTTCAGTAATTAACAACAAATAATTGAAAAAAAGAAAACCCAGAAAAAGTTTCTCGACTTTTCCTAGGTTTTTCTTTTGCTTTTTAAACTCTTAGTAACCCATCATTCCTGGATCCATAGCTGGTGCTGCCGGAGCCTCTGGTTCAGGTTTGTTGGCAACGACTGCCTCGGTTGTCAAGATAAGACTTGCTACTGAAGCGGCATTTTGGAGAGCAGAACGTGTTACCTTAACTGGATCAATGATTCCTGCTTCAACCATATCTACCCATTCACCGTTAGCAGCGTTAAAGCCTGTACCAACTGGGCTATTCTTCAATTTATCGATGATAACTGAACCTTCATAACCAGCGTTATAAGCAATTTGGCGAACCGGTTCTTCCAAAGCACGAAGAACAATATTACGTCCTGTAGCGTCGTCACCTTCAAGATCAAGTTCAGCAACCTTAGCAATGACGTTAACAAGGGCTGTACCACCACCTGCTACGATACCTTCTTCAACAGCGGCACGAGTAGCGTTAAGGGCATCTTCGATACGAAGTTTCATTTCTTTAAGGGCTGTTTCAGTGGCCGCACCAACCTTAACAACTGCAACCCCACCTGACAATTTAGCCAAACGTTCTTGAAGTTTTTCACGGTCAAATTCAGATGTTGTTGTTTCCAATTGAGACTTGATGAGGTTAACACGGTTAGCAATCGCTTCTGTGCTTCCTGCACCTTCAACGATAACTGTGCTATCTTTATCCACAGTTACTTTCGAAGCTTGACCAAGTGCTGCCATAGTTGCATCCTTAAGTTCAAGACCAAGATCTTCAGTAATGACAGTTGCTCCTGTCAATACGGCAATGTCTTCCAACATCGCTTTACGACGGTCACCAAAGCCAGGTGCCTTAACAGCAACGACATTGAAAGTTCCACGAATCTTGTTAAGAACAAGTGTAGGAAGAGCTTCACCATCCACATCATCAGCAATGATCAAGAGTGGACGGCTTGTCTTAAGCACTTCTTCCAAGAGTGGAAGGACATCCTGAATATTTGAAATTTTCTTGTCAGTCACAAGGATAAATGGATTTTCAAGGTCAGCGACCATTTTTTCATTATCAGTAACCATGTACTGAGAAAGATAACCACGGTCAAACTGCATACCTTCAACCACTTCGAGTTCTGTCTCCATACCACGAGACTCTTCAATAGTGATAACACCGTCATTACCCACACGTTCCATAGCTTCTGAAATGTATTCACCAACTTTCAGAACGAGATGATACCGCTGCGACTTGGGCAATAGCTTCTTTATTAGCAACTGGTTGTGCAATGGCTTTAAGCTCTTCCACAGCTGTAGCTACAGCTGCTTCAATCCCACGACGGATACCGATTGGATTAGCACCAGCCGTTACATTTTTAAGACCTTCACGGACGATAGCCTGTGTCAAAACAGTAGCTGTCGTTGTTCCGTCACCGGCAATATCATTCGTTTTTGAAGCCACTTCGCTGACGAGCTTAGCACCCATATTTTCAAAGTGATCTTCGAGTTCAATTTCTTTAGCAATTGTCACACCATCATTAGTGATAAGAGGTGAGCCAAAAGCTTTTTCCAAAACCACGTTACGACCTTTAGGACCAAGCGTTACCTTAACTGTATCAGCCAAAGTATCAACACCACGGACCATTGCTGCGCGTGCATCTGATGAAAATTTAATATCTTTTGCCATAGTTACTCCTTCTTTATCTTACTTTATATCTGATTAGCATAGACCTAAGCTAGGACTGCTAAAATATCTGCTTCACGGATAATTGAAACGGAATCATCTCCGTCTTTAACATTGACACCTGCACCATTTTCAACAAGAACTTTATCGCCTGCTGCAACACTAAGTGCAATCAATTCACCAGTAAGAGTACGGATTCCTTCACCTACTGCCAAAACCTCAGCAGTCTTTGTAGCTTCATGACTAGCTCCTGCCAATACAAAGCCACTAGCTGTTTTTTCTTCTGTTTCTTCAAAACGGACAACGATACGATCGCCCAATGGTTTCAATGCCATACCAATTACCTCCAAATGTTATTTATTATTAGTAACGTGTGAAACGTTATTTTTAGCACTCATAAACCATGAGTGCTAATCCATATATTTATTTTAGCACTTGGTCAAAAATAGTCAAGAAAAAACTACCCAAAATCTGAACTTTGGATAGTTTCTTTTTTTGTTTGTTAACCGAGCACCAAGGCATCATCATTGAGGACTTGTCCACTATTTTTGTGGAAGAGGTCCATAAGTTCTGCAACAGTGAGATTTTTCTTTTCTTCACCTCGCACATCGACGACGATTTTTCCATGATAGAGCATGACCAGACGGTTCCCATATTCGATAGCATGTTCCATATTATGGGTAATCATAAGGGTTGTCAATTCTTGTTCTTCAACAATCTTACGTGTCAAATTCATGACCATGTCACTTGTCTTAGGATCTAGTGCTGCTGTATGTTCATCCAAAAGCAAGATTTTTGGGACGAACCAAGGTTGCCATAGCAAGTGTCAAGGCCTGACGTTGTCCACCTGACAAGAAATTAGCATCGGTCTTCATACGATTCTCAAGACCAAGACCAAGATCTACCAAGGCTTCCTTGAAGACTTGACGTTCGCTTTCAGTGATAGACTTTTTAAAAAAGCTACGTTTCTTACCACGACGATAAGCAATCGCCATATTTTCTTCGATAGAAAGGTTTGTCGCTGTCCCCATTCGAGGATCTTGGAAAACACGGCTAATGTCTTTAGAGCGCTCATCTACAGATGCTTTCTTAATAGATTGCCCCTCCAACAAGATATCCCCCTCATCAATGCTAAGAACACCAGCAATTGAATTCATCAAGGTTGATTTACCAGCACCATTTCCCCCAATAACAGAGATAAAATCTCCCTGTTCAATGTCGAGATCCAAACCACGAAGGACGTGATTTTCATTGACCGTGCCTTTTTCAAAGGTTTTATGAATCTGTTGTAAACTAAGTAAAGCCATTACTTGTCACCTCCTGGAGTCAAGGATTTGTTAGGTCTGATTTTCAATTTTTGTCGTACTTCTGGCACATAAAGGATGATAGCAAGCAAGATGGCTGAAGCCAATTTCAACATTTGAGCATCAACGTTCATGGCAAGGATAATAACCAAGACCAAACGGTAGAGAACAGCTCCTACGACAATTGACCAGAGGCGTTTGCCAAGTGGTAGATACTTGACGATAACTTCGGCTAAGATGATTGCAGCCAAGCCATTTACGATTGTACCAGTACCCATATTCATATCCGCATAGCCATTGTTTGAGCTAGGAGGGCACCTGATAGGGCAATCAAACCATTGGAAATCATGTAGCCAAGAATCTTCATACGGTCAACCTTGATACCATTGGCTTCACCCATGGCAAGGTTATCACCTGTTGCACGAAGAGCAAGTCCAACCTGTGTATTAAGGAGAACAACCAACATAAGTACTACCAGACTAACAAAAATCAGTCCTAATAGAATCACACCATTCAGCTTAGATAGACCAAGATCCATAACCATAGTCACCAGCGTGTTGTGTCCTGAAAGAGAGACATTGGCACTTCCAAGAACCAAAAGGTTAACTGAATAGAGCCCTGTTAAGGTAATAATCCCCGTTAAGAGTGCTGGTATCTTCATTTTCGTATGCATAAAGCCAGACACAGCTCCAGCAAGCATACCAGCTACAAAACCACCTAGAGTCGCAAAGATTGGGTTAATCCCACGGATAATCATGATAGTTGTCGTAGCAGCACCAAGTGGGAAGGCCCCCTCAGCTGTCAAATCAGCAAGGTCCAAAATACGGAAGGTAATGAAGACCCCGATAGCCATAATAGCCCAGAGAAGCCCCTGAGAAATGGCTGTTAGCACCACATTTGAAAATCCTTTTTTAGAAGACTTATTGACCTTAAGCTTAATGACACCCTTATCTTTTTAGCAATTGGTTTGTCATCTTGTGTTGATGCTTTAGATTCCTCGTCACTAATGCTAGAAACATCAATACCAAGTTCTTTAGCCATGTCATGGTTAACCACAACATTTAGGGTTTTAGGATACTCGGCATCGACATCCTTGACCTTCTCACCTCGGAGAACACGGCCTGCCAACTTACCTGTTTGACGTCCAAGCGCTTCATAGTTGGTTCCATAAGTGAATAGGACACCTTTTTCTACACTACCAGCGTCACTACCAACAACTGGAACCTTAGTCTCTTTAGAAAGATCTACCAAGGTATTAATAGCACTAACAATAGTATTATCAGTTGGGATGAAAATCACTTCGGTTTGACTCATCAAGCTCTTGGCTGTGTCTTGGATATCATTGGTTGATGAAATTCCTTTGATAACCGTTTCAATACCAGCTTCCTTGAAGTATTTCTTGGCTTCTTCAACCTGAACTTCTGAGTTACGCTCGCTGGTCGTGTACATAATCCCAACTTTTTTAGTGTTTGGAAGGACCTTTTTCAACAACTCGACTTGTTTGTTGATTGGTGACATGTCGCTTGTCCCTGTCACATTTCCTCCAACATTGTCCATAGACTTAACCAATTTAGCTGAAACTGGATCTGTGACAGCTGTAAAGAGAATTGGCTTGTCCTTTGTCAAACTACTCAAAGACTGGGCTGCTGGGGTTGCGATAGCTAACATGACATCATTATCTTCAATAAGCGACTGAGAAATCGTCTGCAAGTTAGACTGATCTCCTTGTGCATTCTGATAATCGATTTTGATGTTCTTACCGTCGACGTAACCTTCCTCTTTGAGTTCTTCAATGAACCCTTTACGTGTCGCTGACAAGGAAGGATGTTCCACATATTGGAGCACACCGACGTGAACCAAATCTTTATTAGAAGCATTGGAACATGCTACCAAGAGGACAGCTGTAATAACAGCCATCATACTGACCAAGAATTTCTTCATCTTGTATACCTCTATTTTTTATTCTATCTATTTCCAATTTTCTTTCATCTTTTTTCCGAGACGATAGAGTCAAATGAAAATTAAAAATAGACCACGGTATGAAAAAAACCAGTTAGGACAGGCCCAACTGGTTTTATGCATCTTGACTAGCACAGGCTAGCTTATGTCACCGGTTAGACCTATTCATCTAATCGGCTAATCCATCACAAAATGCTTTAGCTTCATAGATACAAACTGACTGATGCTTGTATCCTGAAACACAAACGTCCTATCTAAAGAAACTAAAGTAATAAAAAGCTTTAAGATTTCCCAAATGGGTCGCTTTGTTAAGCATGTGATGCCTCCGTAGTTATGATAGTCTTAAGTTTACACTATTTAGACAATTCTGTCAAATTGGAATTTACTCTCTTTTCTCTCAATTTATCATTGTCACTACAAAAGAAAAATCTCTTCTTGCTCCTGCAAGAAAAGATTTTTTATATTAAGCATTTTGTTCTGTTGTTAAGATAGCAAGTGTCTCAATCAAGTTATCGGCATTAACTTCAATAGTATCACCTGTTGCCTTGATTTTAACTTCGACAACACCTTCGCTGGCTTTTTACCAACTGTCACACGGATTGGAAGTCCGATAAGGTCACTGTCAGAGAATTTAGAACCAACACGCTCATTACGATCATCTGTCAAGACATCATAGCCTTCAGCCATAAGAGCAGCTTCCAAACGTTCTGTCAGAGCATTGGCTTCCTCATCCTTAGTGTTAACTGTAATCAAGTGAACATCATATGGAGCCAATTCTTTAGGGAAGTTAATTCCCCATGCATAGCGGTATTGACCTTTTGGTGTCTTGTTAACAAAGAGACGTGCATGTTGTTCGATCACAGCTGACAAGATACGGCTTACACCGATACCGTAACATCCCATGATAATTGGAACAGCACGGCCATTTTCATCAAGAACATTAGCACCCATACTTTCAGAGTAACGTGTACCAAGTTTAAAGATATGACCAATCTCGATACCACGCGCAAACTGAAGGACACCTTGACCATCTGGTGAAATTTCACCCTCTTTAACTTCACGAATATCCACGTATTCTGCCTTGAAGTCACGCTCTGGGTTAACCCCTGTCAAGTGGTAACCATCTTCATTGGCTCCAACGACCGCATTAGCCACGTCTTGAACCTTACGGTCCGCAACGATACGAACATTTTCAGGAAGGTTAACTGGACCAAGAGAACCGAAGTTAGCGCCAAAGACTTGACGTGCTTCATCTTCTGTAGCTGGTTCAAGGAAATCAGCAGCAAGGTAGTTTTTCAACTTCACATCGTTAACCTGATCATTACCGACAAGAAGGGCCACCACTGGTTCATCATCAGCAATGAAAAGCAAAGTCTTGATGGTTTGTTCTTCTGGAACATTCAAGAAAGCAGCAACTTCATCAATTGACTTGCAATCTGGTGTTTCAACACGAGTCACTTCTTCTTGAGTCACAACCTTAGTCGCTGGTGTGTAGGCATTTGTTGCCATCTCAAGGTTAGCTGCATAGCTTGACTCTGTAGAGTAGGCAATTGTGTCTTCACCAGATACCAACCATGATGTCAATTCTTTCTTGATTTCTTCCATGACATCTTCTGGAATCTCATCCAATGAAGCAATTGACTTGTCAAGAACTACCCAACGGTTGAGATCTGTACGCTCAGGAGTAACCGCCATAAATTCTTGAGAATCCTTACCACCCATGGCACCACCATCACCGATGATACCCTTAAATTCAAGGCCAGCACGTGTAAAGATAGCCTCATAAGCTTTACGGTAGTCTTCATAAGTGACATCCAAATCTTCATAGTTTTGGTGGAAACTATAAGCATCCTTCATGATAAATTCACGTGTACGAAGAAGACCGTTACGAGGACGTTTTTCATCACGGTATTTTGATTGGATTTGATAGAGATTAAGTGGCAATTGTTTGTATGATTTAACCGCATCACGAACCAAGGCTGTAAACGTTTCTTCGTGAGTTGGACCGAGGATAAAGTCAGATTTATCACGGTTTTTAAGTTTATAAAGGTCTTCACCGTAAGTTTCATAACGGCCTGACTCACGCCACAAATCTGCTGTCAAAAGTGCTGGCGCCAACATTTCAACCGCACCGATTTTTCAAACTCCTCACGCATGATGGTTTTGAATTTCTCGATAGCACGATTTGCCAATGGCATATAAGCATAGATACCAGCAGAAACCTGACGCACGTAACCCGCACGTACCATAAGGGCATGACTGATAACTTGAGCATCACTTGGCATTTCACGAAGTGTTGGAATCAACATTTTACTTTGTTTCATCATTTACATACTAAGGAGGCTGGCCCTTGGCTCAAGTCCCTTAGACTTCCTTTCGTTTCTTTGTTTCTAATTAAAAGAAAGCACGCATAATATCATTCCAAGTGACTGCAATCATAAGAACAACCATGATAGCAACACCTGCAAGTGTAATATAGCTTTCAATTTCTTGATTAAGTGGTTTACGACGAATGGCTTCAATAATATTCATAACAATTTTTCCACCGTCAAGGGCTGGAATTGGGATAAGATTGAAAATTCCCAGGTTAATTGAGAGCATCCCCATAAGGTTAAGAATGGAAATCAAGCCATTTTCTGAAGCCTGGGCAGACATCTGGAACATAGCAACCGGTCCACCAAGTTTATTCAAACTAAAGTTGGTGATAAGCCCCTTAAGTGCTACGAGAATTTTGAAGGCCCCTTCCCAAGCCATTTGGAAACCACCAAAAATCTTATCTTTAAGACCTGTTTTTAAAGCAGGAGAAACACCCAAAAAGTAGCTACCTTGGTTCTCCTGAGGTTTAACAGAGATTGTTTCTTCCTGACCGTTACTTCTCTTAACTGTCACAGAAAGGCTATCACCTTTGGAGAATTTTTGGGTATTCTCTGTCAATGCTTCCTTCAAGCTGTCCCAATCAGTAACCTTGTCCTTATTGATAGCCTCGATGGCATCACCATTTTTTAAGCCTGCCACCTGAGCAGCACCTCCATCGGCTACCTGGATACGGTTGGTCGATGTATCTTGAACACCACCTTGAACAAAGGCTAAGATAATAAAGACAAGCACCCCAAGAATGAAGTTATTCATAGGACCAGCAAAGTTGGTAATTAAACGTCCCCAAATGCTTGCATTTTGATATTGGACATCCTTAGGAGCGATACGAAGTTCTGTACCATCCTCCTCAACGATAGTGGCATCATGATCAACCTCATAGTCTTGGTCTCATCTAGGACTAGACCTGTAATGGTTAACTTATCTTCCAAATCATAGGCAGTGACGTTCATAGGCAAAGCCGTCTGGTCAACCTGGCGATCCGAAAGGTTGATACGTCTTACCTTACCATCTGATCCAATCGTTAGACTGGCAGGGCTACCTGTTTTAATCTCAGTTGTATCTTCACCCCAACCAGCCATACGGACATAACCACCCAAAGGGAGGATGCGAATAGTATAAACGGTACCATCCTTACCTGTATGTGCAAAAATTTTCGGTCCCATACCAATGGCAAATTCACGAACCAAAATTCCTGAGCGTTTGGCGAAAAAGAAATGACCAAACTCATGGAAGACGACAATCACACAGAAAATCAGTAAAAAGGTAATAATAGCTTTCATCTAGACACCTCCACTCTTAAAAAAGTCCTAGGAAGTGCATGATTGGGAAAACGAAGATCCAGCTATCGCAACGGTCCAAAACACCACCGTGTCCAGGAATGAGATTGCCTGAGTCTTTAACGCCAAAGTGACGTTTAATAGCTGATTCAACCAAATCACCAAATTGACCAAAGATACTAAAGAGAATCGTACAGATAAGCAACCAGAAGAAGTTGTGAGGGGCATAAACGCCGTGGTTAATCAAACCAAAGATAAGAGCCACAATGATTGCAGATAAGATACCACCGACACTACCTTCAATAGTCTTATTTGGTGATACTTTGGCAATAGCTTATTCTGACCAAATTGACGACCAAAAAGGTAAGCTCCAATATCTGTTGCCCAAATAATAAAAAGGGCAAAGAGAACTTTTTCCCAACTATCCAAACGTGCCGCAATGAGATTTTGGAAACCAAAACCAACATAAAAGGCAGATGCGATTGGATAAGCTGCATCATCAAAAGAATAATGGTCGCTATTAAGGACAGTCCCCGCTAGAATCAAAAATGAAATAACAGCGAAACCTGTCACACTAGCATTTGTTGGAAGACTGATAAAATACTGATCAATCGGCACAGCCAAGATAAAGGCTGCCACCATTGATAAAATACCCTCGATAGAGAAAATCTCCAAGTGCTTCATGCGAAGCATCTCAGACACTGCAACCATGGCCATAGCTCCAACCAAAAGTTGGAAAGGAAGACCACCGATAAAGAGCAATGGGAGGAAAATGGCTGCTGCCACACCCCCACCAATTAAACGTTCTTGCATGAGAGGTCCTTTCTAGACACCACCGAAGCGACGGTGACGTTTATTGTAGTCAGAGATGGCTTGACGTAGCCCTTGCTGGTCAAAATCTGGCCAGAAAACATCTGTGAAGTAAAACTCACTGTAGGCAGATTGCCAAGGCAAGAAGTTACTAAGACGAAGCTCGCCACTCGTACGGATAATCAAATCTGGATCACGGTAGAGGTAAGGCAATTTATCTGTCATCAAATGCTTAGCAATGAGATCTTCATCAATAGCTTCAGGACTGAGTTTGCCTGCTTCAACCTCTTTAGCAATCGCTTGAACTGCAGATACAATCTCCGCACGACCACCATAGTTCAGTGCAAAGTTGAGAACCAAACCGGAATTATGTTTTGTCTGCTCAACTGCTTTTTCAAGAGCATCTAAGGTTTCCTTAGGCAGACGACTGTTATCTCCGATTGTCAAAATACGAACATTGTTTTTGTCTAATTCTGGTACATACTTGTTAAAAAATTCAACTGGCAAATTCATGATGAATTTCACTTCATCTTGTGGGCGTGACCAGTTTTCAGTTGAGAAGGCATAAACTGTCAATACCTTAACTCCAAGTTGTGATGCTTCGATAGTTACCTTTTGCAAGGCGTCCATCCCAGCCTTATGCCCCATCACACGTGGTTGTAGACGCTTTTAGCCCAACGGCCATTTCCATCCATAATAATACCGATATGGTTGGGAATATTGTCTAGAACCTCTTGATGAGATTTTTTTCTAAATTTAAACATGGAATATCCTCTAAATATAGTTTACCCTTTATTTTACCACATTTTCAGGGGTTCTGAACAGCTTTTAATACCGATAAGATTAGAAAACGCAAAAAGACCAGGATTTAACCTAGTCTCAAATACACATCTTAGTTTTCATCAGCAGACTCAATTGCTGATTCTTCTTCGATAATTGTCTTTTCAGTTGTTTCTGCTGTTTCTGTAGTTGGTGCGGGTGTGATTACTTTCATGATTGAACGACTCAAATCAAAGGTCAAGAAGACACCTTCTGCATCCAAAACAATACGGTTATTTTCTTTGTCAATCTCATCAACAATAGCAATCAAACCACCAATTGTTTCAACTTCAGCACCCTTAGCAAGACCTGCAAAACGATCTTCCTGGGCCTTTGCTTGGCGACGACGGCTGAAAGCCACATAAGCAACAATTGCGACCACATAAATGGCCAAAACTAGCATCATATTCATATTTCGTATTCCTCCAATAATTCACTTGGCTACTACTATATCAGATTAAGTCAGGACAAGCAAGACAAATCCTTAGACAGACCACATAAAAACACTTTCCTTATGACGGAAAGTGCTGAATGAGACTACATATCTGCTACGTTGTGATATACCTTTTGAACATCATCGTCTGCTTCAAGCGCATCAATAAGTCCTTCGAAAACTTCAAGGTCTTCACCTTCAAGAGTAACCTCAGTTTGTGGAATCATTTCAAGTTCAGTCACTTGGAACTCTTCTTGTCCGTTAGCACGGAGAGCTTCCAAAGCTTTGTGAAGATCTGTTGGCTCAGTATAAACAGTGATAGTACCATCTTCTGCTTCTACATCTTCAACTTCTACATCTGCTTCAAGCAATTGTTCAAAGATTGCGTCTGCATCTTCACCTGCAAAAACGATAACACCTTTTTTATCAAACATGTATGAAACAGAACCTGAAGCACCCATGTTACCACCATTTTTACCAAAGGCAGTACGTACGTTAGCAGCTGTACGGTTAACGTTTGAAGTCAAAGTATCTACGATAATCATAGAACCATTTGGTCCAAAACCTTCATAACGTCCTTCAACGAAAGTTTCATCAGTGTTACCTTTAGCCTTATCAATGGCCTTATCAATAACGTGTTTTGGCACTTGCGCTTGTTTAGCACGCTCCAAAACAAATTTCAAAGCTGAGTTTGATTCTGGATCTGGTTCACCTTGTTTAGCAGCTACATAGATCTCAACACCAAACTTAGCGTAAACCTTAGAGTTTGCACCATCTTTAGCAGTTTTCTTAGCAACGATATTAGCCCATTTACGTCCCATGGGATTCACCTCTTCTAAGAGATTTGTATCTCTGATTTGTTTTTTCTTTTTTGAAAATAGCAAAGCTTGCTAAATTCACAATCCCTTACATTATAGCACTTTGACTGCCGTTAGTAAAATTGAAATAAATCCTAAGCATTTATCATATGAAACATTTACTCAGTCCCCTCTCCCAAACGAATAATCTTATCAAAATATGGTTCATTTTCCTTTATAAGATGGTGGGTAACCGTGATATAAGTGATATTAGGATCACTTAATAATAGGTGCTCAATACGAGTAGCATTATTATGGTCAAGATTTGCAGTAGCTTCATCAAAAATCACAACAGAACATCCTTTTAAAAATGCTCTTATCAGGCCTATTCTTTGTTTTTGGCCCTCCGAAAAGCTACCGTCGCTTACTTGCTCATCTATACGGTTTAAGAAAGATAAAAGATTAACTCTTTCAAGAACTTTCTTGATTTGTGTATCAGTAATAGCTTCATTCCAAAGGGTTAGATTGTTCCTCAAGGTATCATTATAGATATGAGTTTGACTCCCAACATAGGCACATTCAGACACGATTGAGTTCTCATCAATCTCTTTTGACTCCAATTTCCCAAACAAGATTTTTCCCTCGTAATCTTTAAGATTACCTAGGAATATATTAAGCAGGGTTGACTTCCCACTACCTGAGCATCCAGTAATAGCATACTTGCCTCCTTTTTTAAAGGTTTGGGTGAATCCCTCAAAAATAGCCTTATCTCCAAAATGATAACTTACATTCTCAAAGCGAACATCCTGAATAGTCGCTATGCAAGTCTTTGGACCCTCTGGAAAATCGTGAAATTTTCTTAAGATAGGATCGACAGACTTAATGGTCACTTGCAGCTGATTAATAGTGGATAGAGAGTTAAAAATATTACCTGATATCTGTCCTACCGAGGCAATGGTTCCAACAGTAATATTTCCAAAAATAATTAACAAACCAGTTAGAAGAAGTATCAACATCTGGGCGATAACTGAAAATAAAGCCATCAGCGTCTCAGTGCTAGTCTTTCTTTTTGTAAAAATAATTTTTGTACAATATATTTCTCAACAATGGACCTCACTTGTCTAAGAAATATCTGTTTACGACTGGCGTAATAAACATCCGCATATCCATACAACTGATCGCTTATTCCAGAAACAAGCTCCTCATTCGCTTTGGAAAATATCTCCATTGATTTCTGCATTTTATTGGTAAATGGTTTGGGAAGATAAGTCAGACATAAAGTCAAAAAAATGGCTAGAAGAACAATCCTTACATCATAACTTAATAAGGCAATAATTGAAAACAAAGTGGTGAATACTGTTGAACAAAGAGTATAAATACTTGTAAAACCATTTGATTCAATCAATTGGATATCATTATTTAATACTGAGAGATGCTCTCCAATATCACTCTTTCTGAATTCACTAAAAGAATGGTGAATAATTTTACTAAGATAAGACTGACGAATAGACAAAGTCATTTTTTGGATTAATTTTGTTTGATGTACCGCAATAATATAATTCAAAACTAAATAAATAATGTAAAGACCTACCTCTAGACCTAACAGAGCTAAAAAAGATTGGATTCGCTTAGATACCAGCTGATTCGTCATTAAAGCTAAGGTTACCGAGGCACTCACGAAAATAGCAGCATTCAGTGCTAACAGTAAGATATGAACTAAGTTGTCATACTTGTATTTAAGAATATAGGTTCTCATAGATTTCCTCACAATCTAAATCACCTTGGTATATAATCAGTTGGATAAATTGAAGACATTGGAATACCATATATCCATTGAAAATTAAAAACCATAGTGATGTCATACTATGGTCTTAGTTTATTCTATTTTTTAACTCACTCTATAAAATTGTCATATAGTGGAATTTAACAACTCTTGATACTCTGATTCCTTAGCAAGCAATAACTTTTCCGCACCTAAAGTCCTAAGAGTTTCTATACAGCCCTCAATTAGATTTCTCCCTTCAGCAACTTCACCCGACTTTATCAAGTAAGACCCCATTACAAATATCAACTCATGTCTTTCATATAAGAGGACCTCAGGAATTCCACTATCATTGACTAAATCTAAATAGTATTTCGCTGAATCTAATTCATCACGTCGTAAAAATTCAGAAGCTGCATTAATAAGAAGACTAATTCGGATTCTTTGATTTGAGTCGCTATTTCCAAAAAGTCTAGTTCTATACACAATCTCCTTGGTCAAAACATTAAGTGTCTGGGTGGAAATAAACGACATACTATTTCCTAATATGATTAACTCTCTTTTTCCCCATTGTTCAATACTAAAAAGATAGTCTGTTAATTCCCTTACCTTATTTTCATCAACCTCTTTATTTGAAACATTTGCCAAAAAAGATTCTAGCATAATACTGTTATAGAGAAATGATTTGTCTTGTGTGAGCTCAAATTTACGATGCTCTTCTCCAGCGTACTTCTGTAACGATAAACTATCGTTTTGATAATAAGCCTTACTAGCACTTTCTAATAACTTTTCAGTATGAGTTGGACTATCTTGAGATAAATACCATAGAATTCTTCAATACTGACATCCAATTTATCTAACAAAAGAAAAAATCTAGATAATGAGATATCAGATTCCCCACGTTCAAATTTTGATAGGAAAGATACTGATAAATAATCACTAGCAAGTTCTTTCAATGTCAAATTCTTTGATAAACGAATTTTTTTCAACAAAGCACCCATTTCCACAGGTCCAATCATGATTCATCCTCCTATACTTGAACTAATTATAGCAACAATCATTTCTAAATTAAAGAGCCACAAAACCCAACTAGCCAGTCCAAAATATTTAAAATAAAAATTCGTAAATTAACCTACAAGAAATCATTAATGGAGGGTTTTAGCCTACAAATGTATAAAAAAAGACCAGCCAAAGCTGATCTTATCTGAGAATTACAAGCGAGCGTTAAGTTCCGCTCCAAGTTCTTCAAATCCTGGTTTACCAAGAAGGGCGAACATGTTTTTCTTGTACGCTTCTACACCTGGTTGGTCGAATGGGTTGATAGCATTCAAGTAACCTGAAAGGGCGATAGCAATTTCAAAGAAGTAGATGATGTAACCCAATGTGAAGGCATCTTGTTCAGGAAGAGTGATGAACATGTTTGGCACATCACCATCTGTGTGAGCAAGAAGAACACCGTCTGTTGCTTTTTTGTTAACAAAGTCAACATCTTTACCTTGGAGGTAACCAAGTCCATCAAGGTCTTCTTCCAATTCAGGGATAATCACGTTCTTACGTGGTTTTTCCACACGAACAACTGTCTCAAAGAGGTTACGTGTACCTTCTTGGATAAATTGTCCAAGAGAGTGCAAGTCTGTTGAGAAGTTCGCTGATGTTGGGTAGATACCTCTTTGGTCTTTACCTTCAGATTCACCAGCCAATTGTTTCCACCATTCTGAGAAGTATTGAAGTGATGGTTCGTAGTTAGCCAAGATTTCAGTTGTGTAACCTTTACGGTAAAGGATGTTACGAAGTGCAGCGTATTGGTAAGCTTCGTTTTCAGAGATTTTAGATGAAGAATACTCTTTACGTGCAGCGTTAGCACCTTCCATAAGGGCTTTGATATCAGCACCTGAAGCTGCGATTGGCAAGAGACCTACAGCTGTCAATACTGAGAAACGTCCACCGATGTCATCTGGAACAACGAAAGTTTCCCAACCATTAGCATCTGCTTCAACTTTAACGGCACCTTTTTGGCGGTCAGTTGTTGCGTAGATACGTTTGTTTGCTTCTTCTTGACCGTATTTCTTAACAATGAGTTCCTTGAAAACACGGAAAGCGATAGCTGGTTCAGTTGTTGTACCTGATTTAGAGATAACGTTAACTGAGAAGTCTTTATCTTCAACATACTCAAGCAAGTCTGCAAGATAAGTTGATGAAATTGAGTTACCAGCGTAAACGATTTGTGGAGCTTTGCGTTCTTCTTTTGTTTGAAGGTTAGCAAAGTGATGATTCAAGAAGTCAATGGCTGCTTTGGCACCAAGGTAAGAACCACCGATACCGATAACAACCAAAACATCGCTTTCTTCTTTGATTTTTTCAGCAGCTTTCAAAATACGATCAAATTCTTCACGATCGTAGTTTTCTGGAAGGTCACGCCATCCAAGGAAGTCTGCCCCTGGGCCAGTTCCTTTGCGAATCATTTCGTCTGCTACTGTTACTTGTGCTTGAAGGTTGTCCACTTCGTGTGGTGCTACAAATTTATCCAAAACTTTTGAATAATCAAATGTAATATGAGCCATTAGTCTCTCCTTATAAAAATTCAATTATAGCTTCTAGTTTACTCTTTTATTTGTCTTTTGACAATGTTTTTTACCCTTATTAGGTCATAATAGGATACAGTTTCTACTTAAATGTTAATTCTGCTTCAAGACCGTAATGGTCACTTACCAAAGGTTGATTATTGCCGTCAAAAATCACACTAAGGCGCTCTACTGTCCAATCTTGGCTAGCAAAGACATAATCGATACGTAAAGGCTCTTCATTGCCCTTCCAGCCATCGATACCTGGTCCAACTGTATAGCTACCAGTTGTTTCTTTAGCTACTTCAAAACTATCTTGAAGATTGAGCGAGCTAGCCAAGATGGCTTGATGACCTTCGCGACCTGCTGGGTTATTAAAGTCACCTGCTAGGATGAGCGGTTTCCCAATAGCTTTGAAACGTTCCTCAATACGTGCCCACTCTTCTTGGAAACCTTTGTCCCACCATGAAAGGTGAACACTAGCAACAGCAACTTCTCGTCCATCTACAGTAGTTTCAGCAACTGCTACACGGCGTGTATGGTAGTCAGTTGGATCATCAACATCTGATACCAAGATTTCACTCGCTGTCAATGGTTGACGTGACAAGACGGCAACCCCCTCATTAAGGTGATCATAACCAATGTGATTGTAGGCCCAAGTCCAATGGTATTGAAGCCCTTCTTCAGCTAACTTTTCCACAAGAAGACGGACAAAGTGATCTTGGTGGATTGGTGTTGCTGATGGAAGTGCATGATAGTAAGCATCCGTGTCTACAACAGAAGTCTCTATTTCTTGGTTAACTTCCTGGAAGCAAATAATATCATACTGAGCCTTTAGGATCTGTTCCTTTAAGGTTTGGAACTTTCCTTCTGCATCTTCTTCCATCCAACTGTGAGTATTTAAAGTTAGAAATTTCATAAGTTTATCCCTCTTCTGACTTGCATCTAGAAATGACATAGGGTCATTTACAAACAAAACAGCCCAAGGGCTGTCTGCTTGTTTATCGTTTAGCAAATTAAAGTTCTACTTTTGCAACTGGAGCGTTAGCAGCCAATTTACCTGTATGTTCTACTTTAACTGATTTGATTGCATCTGCATTTGTAAAGACAACAACTGTAGATGTTTCACGACCTGCTTCACGGATAGCATCAAGGTTTGCTTCAACCAAGAGATCACCTGCAGCAACTGTTTGACCTTCAGTAACTTTAACGTCGAATGGTTTACCTTCAAGACTAACAGTGTCAAGTCCGATGTGAACCAAAACTTCAAGACCATTATCTGTTACCAAACCAAGAGCGTGTTTAGTTGGGAAAATGCTTGTCACTTTACCAGCTACTGGTGAAACGATTTTACCGTTTTCTGGTTCTACAGCGAAGCCGTCACCCATCATTTTTTGTGAGAATACTGGGTCTTTAACATCTTCGATGTTGATAACTTGACCATCAGCAACTGAATGCACTTCATCAGTCACACCTTTGAAGTTAGCTTCTGCTTTTTGAACAGCAGTCATTTGACTTGGAAGTGTTTCAGGAATAACTTCACCTGAATCAAGAACGTCTTGGATATCAGATTTCAATACGTCTGCTTTAGGACCATAGATAGCTTGAACCCCTTGTCCTTTCATGACAAGACCCATAGCTCCTTCAGCTTTCCATTGTTCTTCAGTTCCGACTTTCAGCGTCTTTAACAGTAACACGGAGACGAGTCATACATGCGTCAACATCGACGATGTTAGCACGTCCACCAAGAAGGTTGATAATGTTGATAACTTGTGAGCTTGCTGAGCTTGTTCCAGCACTTGCTGAGCCAGCAGATTCTGATGAAGCATCATCAGCTTGCTCATAGTTACCGTTACGTCCTGGTGTAGCGTAGTCAAATTTCTTAATCATGAAGTTTGCGATGAAGAACATGATAACACCAAAGAGTACAGTTACCCAAATGAAGTTAACGATATCCATCGCCAAACCAGCGTTAATAGCAAGTGGTGTACGTGTCAAGAACTCGATAGAACCGAATGAGTGAACACGAAGGTTAACGATATCAGCCATGGCAAAGGCACATCCTTGTACCAAAGCATAAACAATGTAAAGTGGAGTAGCCACGAACATGAACATGTACTCGATTGGCTCTGTTACCCCTGTCAAGAATGTTGCAAGTGCAGTTGCAGTCAACATCCCTTTGTATTGATGTTTTTTATCATCATCGACGTTACGGTAGATGGCTACTACGATACCCATCAAGATACCGAATGAACCAATCATTTGTCCAACTTTAAAGCGGGCTGGTGTAACAGATTCAAGAACGTGTTTGTATTGTTCTGGGTGTGCACCTTTAAGGTTTGCAAGGTCAGTAACCCAAGCAAGCCAGAGTGGGTCTTGACCCAATACTTCAGTCCCTTTAGCAGCACCTGTCAAAACTTCATAAGTACCACCCAATTGAGTGTAGTTAATTGGGATAGTCAACATGTGGTGGAGACCAAATGGCAAGAGAAGACGTTCCAAAGTACCGAACAAGAACGGTGCCAAGATTGGAGCAGTTTCTTTTGAGTTGGCAATCCACATACCGAAGCCGTTGATTCCTGATTGGATAACCGGCCATACGATAGCAAGAACGATAGCTGCGATAGCTGAACGAAGAATAACTACGAATGGTACGAAACGTTTACCATTGAAGAATGATAAAGCTTCTGGCAATTTACGGAAGTTATAGTATTTGTTGAAGGCAGTAGCTCCGATGAAACCAGAGATGATACCTACGAACACACCCATGTTGAGGGCTGGAGCTTCCAAAACACTGATGAAGTAATCAGATACCTTGATTGATTGACCAAAAACGGTGTGGACTGTAGCAGCCTTATCAGCAAGAATATCTGAAGTAACACCAAAGATTGAACCAGTCAAACGGTTAATCAAGATAAAGGCAAGACCTGCCGCAAAGGCACCGCCTGCACGTTCCTTAGCCCAGCTACCACCAATGGCAAGGGCGAACAAGATGTGAAGGTTACCAATAACCCCCCAACCAATCTGCTCAAGAAATCCACCAGTAATAACGAGTGGTGCCACGTTTGGATTAATCATGGCAACTGTTTTACCGAGAGAAATCATGAGACCTGCTGCTGGCATAACTGCGATAACAACCATGAGGGCTTTACCGAATTTTTGCCAGAACTCAAAGCCAAATTTCTTTTAGCTTATTCATTTCATTTCCTCCTATGTTTCGATGCAAACGTTTGCATAACTTATGTAATTATTATAGCATCTTTTTACGATTTGTAAAGCGTTTTCGTAAACTTTTTTTGAATTTTTTTACAAATTTAAAAACCCCCAGAAAAACAGGGGTTACTTGATTATTTTTAAGCCATCAAAACCATCAAAATTGGGATAACAAGCATAGTTGCAAGGGTAGTCTCAGTAACCATAACAGCTGCGTAATCACTATCAGCTCCATAGAGTTTAGCAACTACTGGAGCATTGGTCATGACAGGCATGGCAGACTGGATGATAAAAACTTGTTTCATCAAAGTTGGGAGAGGTGCCCAGTAAACAATGGCAGCCATCAAGAGAGGGGCAACTACAAAGCGTCCCAACAAAATCAATACCTGGTCCTTTTTAAGAACCAACTGCTTGACACCTGCATTTGACACTGACAAACCGATGAAAATCATAGATAAAGGAGTCGTCAAACTACCCAAATACTTCAAGTCAGTGGCTAAAAAAGTTGGTAATTTTATATGAAGGATAACAATAATAAGACCTAACATGAAACCCATTAGAGGGGGAGAGAAGATCTTTTTCAGACTTGTTTTTAAATCAAATTCTGCCTCTCCTTCCCCATCTCGCTGAATAAGGTAAGTTCCCAAGGTCCAGAAAAAGGTCGTATTGCACATATAATAGATAAGAACATAGGGAATACTAGCATCGCCAAAGAGGGCTTGATTGATAGGGAGCCCCACAAAAATAGTATTCGAATTAAAAAACATGGAAATAAAGAGGCCACGACGCTCCTTTTTCACTGCAAAAATGCTAGCCACCGCTGTCGCAATGCCAAGCAAAATCACCATAGACAGAGCAGGAAAACGCAATTCTGGTAACATCTTGAGCAGGTCTGTCGCTGTGAAACGCTGTGTGATTGTATAGAGCATATAACAAGGCAGGGCAATTTGAGTGACTAGCTTAGCTATAAGACCACGTGACTTGTCATCAAACCAGCCTTTTTCGCCCATAACGAATCCCACTAAAATCATACCCAAGATGACTAGTATTCCCGATATACTCGTTAAAAAGATTTCCATGCTTTCTCCTTTTTTGTTACTGTTACAAATAATAGTAGACACCAGAAAAAACTAATCATTTTTTCTGCCTAGAAATCTACCATTCTTATTTTAACTTCTCTCAAAAACCACTTTAGTATATCACAAAAAGAGCTTGATTTCTCAAGCCCTTTTCTTCTATTATCTATTCTGCTTTTAAGAGAGGTTCAAAGATGGATACCAGACCAAAGAAGGCGATGAAGATAAGGGTAATAGTGGCACTAGCTGGTGTTTCCCAATAATAGGAAATAAAAATACCAGAGAACATGCCAACCAAACCAATACCAATAGCCCAGAAAATGACAGATTTAAAGGTTTGACCTATTTTCATACCAATAGCTGCTGGAAGAATCATGATGGTGGAAACCAAAGTGATCCTGCTGCTGGAATCATCAGGGCAATAGCTATCCCTGTCACAATATTGAAGAGGAGGGACATGAGACGAACTGGTAAGCCATCTACATGAGCAGTGTCCTCGTCAAAGGTCAACAGATACATAGGACGAATAAAGAGTAGAGTCAAGACCAGTACAATGGCCGCAATAACAAAGAGGGCACGAACCTGCTCAGAGCTAATCGTGATGATAGAACCGAAAAGATAGCTATCCAGACTCATGCTACTGCTACCTGCCTTGTTACTAAGAATAAGAGCCACTGCCAATCCCATTGACATGAGGATAGCTGTTGAAATCTCCATATAATGCTTGTAACTAACCCTGAGATATTCTAAAACCAAAGCAGCGATAACCACAACCACAAGGGTCATCCAAGTGGTTGATTGGCCCAAGAAAATCCCAACAGCCACCCCAGCTAGGGACACGTGACTCAAGGTGTCACTCATCAGACTCTGACGACGAAGAATTAAGAAGAGCCCCAAAATTGGCGAAAAGATGCTGATAGCAATCACGGAGAGAATAGCACGTTGCATAAAATCATAGGCTAATAATTCACTAATCATGTTTGTGCTCCTCTCCATCCTTTTCATGGACATTGAAACAACGCCAAGGCAATTTCTGGTTACGAACCAGATGAATATTACGGTCTGTGTACTCCTTGACTTCCTCTGGGTCGTGGGTAATCATCAAGACAGACTTGCCATGTTTGTGAGCCGAATGGTGCATGAGTTCATAGAAAGTATTGGCTGTTCCTGCATCCATACCCGTCGTTGGCTCATCCAAAACAAAAATATCTGGATCTGAGGCAAAAATACGAGCAATAACAGCACGTTGCTTTTGCCCACCTGAGAGACGCCCAATTTGCTTGTGACGATTTTCCCACATACCTACAGACTCAAGGGCACGTTGAACATGCTCCAAGTCGTGCTTAGTCAAACGACGGAACCAGCCCTGACGAGGATAACGACCAGACTTAACAAACTCGTAGACCGTGCTTGGAAAACCTGCATTAAAGCTGGCAATCTGCTGTGGAAGATAGGCCATGCGAAGCTTTTTACCATCTTTATTGGTTTCCGAGATGGTTACAGTTCCCTTCTTAGGCTTAAGAATTCCTAGGGTAGCCTTTATAAGCGTTGATTTAGCAGCTCCATTTTCCCCAGTTAGGGTTACAAACTCCCCAGAATCCAAATGATAATGAATATTGTCCAGAACGGGCTCCGCATCATACTGGAAGCTCAGTCCTTCAACTGTAATATAGCGCATCTTATTCCTCGATTTTTTCTGCTAATTTTGTCAAGAAACGTCCAATAACCTGACGCTCTTGATTATCGAACTGTTCCAATACAGACCGATAAACCCCCAAGGTCTCTTGGTGGTGTTCCTCATGCTCTTGGGCTATGGGTTGAGCTTCTTGTGTCAAGACAAAGTAGGTCACACGCCCATCATCCTTATCTTTCTTAGCCTCCAACATGCCCTCTTTGACCAAGGTTTTAACTGCCTTGGTAACAGCAGCCTGGCTGACATTGAGGGTCTTAGCCAACTCAGAATTGGTCTTTCGTCCCTCAGACAAAAGCATGAGAATATGCTCCTGAGTATTGGTCAACTTAACCTGACTACGGCACTGACCAATGAGGAGCTCATGCTGATTTTCAGCCTTAAGCAAAATCTGATTAATCAATTGATTTACTTGTTCTTCTAGTTCTAGCATTGCTTTCTCCATTTACTTAACCAGTTAATTATATCGAAAACACAGAGGTTTTGCAAGGGTGGACCAAGAAAAAGATTAGCGATAGGCTATCATCACTATCAAGGAAGAATAAAGGTAAAATAAAAACCTAACCAATCCGGTTAAGTTTTCATCATTTATAAATTTATCGTAAAGTCGCAAAGATTTCTTCGACCTGAGCCACAGACTCGGCACGTGAGACTTCGCCACGAACCTTAGCTGCTCCCGCTGTTCCACGAAGATAGTGTGGTGCAAGACCACGGAATTCACGGACAGCAATCTTTTCACCTTTAAGGTCTACCAAACGTTTGAGGTGGTCTTCAGCGATGTCCCAATTTCTTATCAAATGGAAGCTCTGGCAACTCCTCTCCCGTTTCAAAGAAGTGGTTGATTTGCGTGAAAATGTAAGGATTGTTCATAGCTGCACGACCCACCATAACAGCATCTACACCAAGTTCTTCAATCATGAGTTTAGCGTCTTGAACGCTACGAACGTCACCATTTCCGATAAATGGAATCTTGGTGATAGCCTTAGCAACACGGGCCAAAGTCTCATGATCACAGTGACCTGTGTACATCTGCTCACGCGTACGACCGTGCATAGCAAGGGCAGAAACACCCGCAGACTCAGCCGCAAGAGCATTTTCCACAGCTAAATCACTGTCTGACCAACCTGTACGCATCTTAACGGTCAAAGGAATATCAAGTACTGATGTTACTTCCTTGACGATGTGGTAAATCTTGTCTGGATCCTTGAGCCACTTGGCACCCGCTTCATTTTTGACAACCTTATTGACTGGACAACCCATGTTGATATCAACAATATCAGCCTTGGTATTGGTCTGGATAAAGTCGGCTGCACGCTTCAAGCCCTCAGCATCACCACCGAAAAGCTGGATAGACATCGGATGCTCATTCTCATCAATATGAAGCATATGAAGGGTTTTCTCATTATTGTAGAGGAGACCTTTTTCAGAGATCATCTCCATAACTACGAGACCAGCACCGAATTCCTTGGCAATGGTACGGAAAGCCGAGTTGGTAACACCTGCCATCGGAGCTAATACTGTACGATGAGGAATCTCCACGTTTCCAATCATGAAGGACGAATTAAGTTTAGTCATTGATGAGTTCCTCCAAGTCAGCTTCTGAAAATTCATACTTAGTTTGGCAGAATTGGCAGACGATTTCAGCCCCATGATCCTCGTCTTTCATGGCTTGAAGTTCAGCCTTACCAAGCGTCAAGAGGGCATTTTCAAAACGTTCACGTGAGCAATCACACTCAAAGCTAAGCTCCTCTTCAGACAAACGTTTAAAAGGTTCATCCCCATAAATGGCATTCAAGAGAGCTTCGATATGGTCATCAGACTCCAAAAGCGTTGAAATGGCTGGCATCTCTTGGATGCGTTTTTCGTAACGAGCGATTTCTTCTTCGCTAGCTCCTGGTAAAACCTGAAGCATGAAACCACCGGCAACCTTGACCTTGTCCTCTTCGTCAAGAAGTACATTAAGACCAACAGCAGATGGCGTTTGCTCAGATTCTGTCAAATAGTAGGCAAAATCTTCACCAATTTCACCAGAAATAAGTGGTGTTGATGACGTGTAAGGATTACCAGTTCCATAATCGATGATAGAAACAAACTGCCCTTGTCCCATGAATGGACCCACCAAGACTTCACCAGTTGCTGTTTTCTTGATGTCCACACCTGGATTTTGGATGTAGCCCTTAACATGTCCTTTGGTATCGGCTACAGAGATGATATGACCAAAAGAGCTGTTTCCGATAACCTTAACCGTAATTTTGCTTTCACCTTTTTGGTTAGCAGCTAATATTTGGTTGGCAATAAGGGTACGCCCCAAAGCAACTGTCGATGATGATAGAGTATTGTGTTTTTCTTGTGCGATTCTAACAGTTTCTGTGCTATCAAGAACATAAGTACGGAAAGAACCTGATTCTGAAATTGTTTTAATTAATTTATCCATAGTGATTCTATTATAACACAAAAAAGAGGGTGGAAAAATCGTAAACGCTCGGCGTTTCTCTTCCACACTCTCTACCAAATTACCATGAAAATTCGGATAGTTTTTCCCTCAAACTTGCTATTTTTCTATCATCAAAATGGTGTTTTTGCCTTATTACAGGTGGCAAATTCTCCAAATACTCAATATAGACGCTGACAAGGAGATTATAGTCATTAGTCGTCAAACGCTTGAGTTGACTATGAATGAAGGTAGTTGCCTGATCATACTGTTCATGGATCAACAAGTCGTCAATATAGTCATTACCATCAATAGTGTGACCTTGCTCGTCCTCCACCTGACCTAAATCAATATCCAGAGTCTCAAATTTAAAAGCCTTACTGACCACATTAGCTGTTCCTCGAATTTGATTGAGTAGCCAGTCACTGTTATACACTCCCATATTAGTCCCCCTCCATTACTTGCTATTCAAATCTATTATATCTTTTTAAATAAAAGTTGTAAACGCTTTCTACACTTTGCAATTACTCTGTTCCTAACAGTTATCTAGAGCTCATTTCTCGATTTTTCATGCAAAACAAAAAGGACCATCTGGTCCCTTTAGATTATCAGAGTTTTTACCCAACTGATCCTTCCATTTCATAACTAATCAAGCGGTTAAGCTCAACGGCATATTCCATTGGAAGTTCTTTGGTGAATGGTTCCACAAATCCCATAACAATCATCTCTGTTGCTTCTTGTTCTGAGAGTCCACGGCTCATGAGGTAGTAGAGTTGCTCTTCAGAAATCTTAGAAACTTTAGCTTCGTGTTCAAGGGCAACTTGTGAGTTGTGGATTTCGTTGAATGGGATAGTATCTGATTTAGATAAGTCATCCATCAAGATGGTGTCACATTCGATGTGAGATACCGATTTCTTAGAATCCTTGTTGAAAGTAACTTGTCCACGGTAGTCAACCTTACCACCATTACGAGCGATTGATTTAGAGACAATAGATGATGATGTATGCGGTGCATTGTGAATCATCTTAGCTCCTGTATCTTGGTGTTGACCTGCATTGGCGAAGGCGATTGAAAGCATGGTACCACGCGCACCTTCTCCATCAAGGTAAACAGATGGGTACTTCATAGTAACTTCGGCACCAAGGTTACCATCAATCCACTCAACAGTCGCATTTTTCTTAGCGGTAGCACGTTTAGTTACCAAGTTGTAGACGCTATCTGACCAGTTTTGGATAGTTGAATAGCGCATGTAGGCACCATCAAGTGCAAAGATTTCAACGATGGCCGCATGAAGGCTAGCCGTTGTGTATGTTGGCGCTGTACATCCTTCAACATAGTGAACGCTGGCACCTTCATCAACGATGATAAGGGTACGTTCAAACTGGGCAGTCGCTTCGTTATTGATACGGAAGTAGGTTTGAAGCGGAATATCCACCTTGACACCTTTAGGTACATAGATAAAGGTACCACCTGACCAGAAGGCTGAGTTAAGGGCCGCAAATTTATTGTCTGTTGGCGGAACCAGTTTTGAGAAGTACTTCTTAAAGAGCTCTGGATGCTCTTTAAGAGCTGAGTCCGTATCTGTAAAGATAATACCCAACTTGTCATACTCTTCTTTCATGTTGTGGTAAACCACTTCTGATTCATACTGAGCTGAGGCTCCAGCAAGATAGGCACGCTCTGCTTCTGGGATACCAATACGTTCAAAAGTTTCCTTGATTTTCTCAGGAACATCTTCCCAGTCACGAGCAGGTTTATCTGATGCTTTTTGGAAATATGTCAAGTCATCAAAGTTGATACCAGAAAGGTCTGGTCCCCACTCTTGCATGGCCATTTTGTTAAAGGTTTCCAATGATTTCAAGCGGAATTCAAGCATCCACTCAGGCTCCCCTTTTTCAGCAGACATGGCACGGACCACATCCTCACTGATTCCTTTTCCTGTTGAAAAGACTGGTGTCACATCGTCATGGAAACCGTATTTATATTCCCCCAAATCAATGGGTTTTGGTTCTACTTTTTCATTTGTTTCAGTCATAGTATTTTCCTTTATTAAAGGTTTGATTCATTTTCTTTTTTGCTTGGGCAAGGAGACTAACTGCTCCCTGACTTCCTAAAGCTCGCTTCTCTCTATGGCTTTTTTAAGGGCATTCCAAGAGAGTGTTGCACATTTGATACGTTGTGGAAATTTAGAAACCCCCGCCAAGAGCTTGGCTTCGCCCAGCTTATCTTCATCTTTATGATCTCCTTGAATCATAAGAGAGAAAATCTCCGCTAGTTCCAAAGCCTCTGCCTTGGTTTTTCCAATAACTGCATCCGTCATCATACTTGATGAAGCTGTAGAAATGGTACAACCATCACCAGCAAAGGCAATGTCTTCAATCACGTCACCATCAAATTTAACTGACAGATTGATAACATCTCCACAAGTCGGATTATTTAGTTGAAGTTGCTCCACATCAGGTAGGACACCATGATGGTGAGGGCTCTTAGAGTGATCGGCCACAACAGCCATATATAAACTATCTAGTCTAGAGAGTGCCATTGAAAAACTCCTTCGTCGCAAGAATTGCCTCTACAAGCTTGTCGCAATCCTCTTTAGTATTATAAATATAGAAGCTTGCTCGGGCAGCTGATGAGATTCCTAAATGATTAATTAAAGGCTGAGCACAGTGGTGACCCGCACGCACTGCCACTCCTTCATAATCAAGAGCTGTCGCCACATCATGAGGGTGAAGCCCATCAATATTAAAGGCAATAACACCTGCATGCTGGCTAGGATCTTCTGGACCGTAGACTATCAGATCATTAATCGCCTGAAGCTTAGGCAAAACATAGTCTACTAGCTCTTGCTCGTAAGCATGAATATTTTCCATGCCTAAAGCAGAGAGGTAGTCCACAGCAGTACCAAGAGCAATAGCCCCCGCAATGTTAGGTGTACCAGCCTCAAATTTCCAGGCAATTCCTTCCAAGTGGCTTCTTGTTCATAAACAAAATCAATCATCTCACCACCGAATTCAATAGGATTCATCTGGTTAAGAATCTCTTCCTTGCCATAAAGAACCCCAATCCCTGTTGGACCTAACATCTTATGGCCAGAAAGGGTGAAGAAATCACAATCCAAATCCTGAACATCAATGGCCATGTGGGGCGCCGATTGGGCACCATCCACCACCATATAGGCACCAACTTGGTGGGCAAGCTTGGCAATTTCTTTGACAGGATTGATGCAGCCTAAAACGTTAGAGACCTGAGCTAGACTGACAAATTTTGTCTTTTCAGTAATCTTGTTGGCCAAATCTTCCATATCCAATTGGCCATCTTTCAAGTAGGCGTAAACAAGTTTAGCCCCTGTCTTCTTACAAGCTTCCTGCCAAGGAATGATATTCGAGTGGTGTTCCATAATTGAAATAACCACCTCATCTCCTGGCTCAAGAACCTGCTCTGCAAAACGACCAACCCAGTTAAGACCAGTTGTCGTTCCACGTGTAAAGAGGACCTCTTTGGTTGATTCAGCATTGATAAACTTACGAAGCTTTTCACGACTAGCTTCGTAAGCAGCTGTTGCACGCTCAGCCAAAGTGTGCACACCACGGTGAACATTGGCATTATCCTCATGATAGTAGGCCATGAGAGTGTCCAAAACTACTTGAGGCTTCTGAGTCGTTGCTGCATTATCCAAGTATACCAAAGGTTCATCATTAACTACCTGATCTAAAATGGCAAAATCTTGTCGAATCTTATAGGCATCTAAAGCTGACATCTTATCTCCCTATCTAGATATATCATAGGTTAGACTATCTGCGTCGATAGTTCCTAACGTTTGTTTAGTTTTGTATCAGTTACAGAAATCATTTCATCGCGCACTTCTTTAACTGGGATTTCAGTAATAACTGCTCCTAAGAAACCGCGAATAACCAAACGTTCTGCAGTGTCTTGATCAAGTCCACGACTCATAAGGTAATACATATCCTCTGGATCTACCTGACCGATTGAAGCAGCATGTCCTGCTGTAACTTCGTTTTCGTCAATCAAGAGGATTGGGTTGGCGTCTGAACGTGCCTTGTCAGAAAGCATAAGCACACGGCTTTCTTGTTGTGCATCAGCACCCTTAGCACCTTTGACAATGTGACCAATACCATTGAAAGTCAAAGTACCACGTTCCAAAAATAACACCATGTTGTAGGATATGTCCCACAGAGTTGTTACCATAGTTCGTCACACGAGTATCAATCCCTTGAACCTGACGACCTGATGAAAGACCAATAACTTTAAGGTTGGCATGACTTCCATTGCCAATCAAGTCACTATCAAAGTCAGCAATAACATTGCCCTCGTTCATGATCCCGAGAGCCCAGTCAATGCTGGCATCACGACCGATACGACCTCGACGACTAATATAAGTTGTGACGTTTTCACCCAAACGGTCAATAGCCGCAAACTTGACTTGTGCACCGTCTTGAGCAATGACTTCAACTGAAATATTGGCACTAGCTTTTTCAGTCGCTTCACCTAGCGTTTCAAAGCGCTCAAGGTAAGTCAATTTACTGTTTTTACCAGCCACGATCAAAACGTGTTTGTTAAATGGAACATTTGAAGTTCCATCTTGGTAAAAATAGCTTTCAACTGGCAAGTCAACTTCAACATTATCTGGTACATAAAGGACTGCTGCACTATTGAAATAGGCATAGTTATAAGCTGCCAATTTGTCCTCGTCATAGGCTACAGCCTTACCAAAGAAGGCTTCAACGACTTCTGGGATTTCCTCAATAGCAGTCGTAAGGTCTGTGAAGACCACACCTTGACTAATCAAGTCAGCTGGCAATTGTTCAAGTACAGTATTTGTTCCTACTTGGACCAATTTAGGGTTGTTTCCAAGCGCTGTAAAATCAGGCACATTTGCTGATGGTTCATTTTCAGTAATCGTTCCATCACCGAGATTCCAACGGTGGAATTTAACACGCTCAATTTTTGGAAGAGCCAAACTTTCAATCTTATCAAAGGCTGCTTGACGAAGGTCTTGCAACCAAAGTGGCTCTGCCTTTGCTTGTGAAAAAGCGATAATAGATTCTTTTGACATAGGTTACTCCTTTTCTAGTTATTTCGAGTAACAGACTTACGCTTCTTCGTGGTACTCGTAACCGAGTTCTTCAGCGATTTTCGCATAACCTTCTTGCTCAAGACGAGCAGCCAATTCAGGACCGCCTGAAAGAACCACTTTACCTTCCATCATTACATGTACGACATCTGGAGTGATGTAGTTCAAGAGACGTTGGTAGTGAGTGATAATCATAGCACCGAAGCCTTCGCCACGCATAGCGTTAACCCCTTTTGAAACCACTTTAAGGGCATCGATATCAAGACCTGAGTCAATCTCATCGAGAAGAGCAAACTTAGGTTCCAACATAAGCAATTGAAGAATTTCGTTACGTTTTTTCTCACCACCTGAGAAACCTTCATTAAGGTAACGCTCAGCCATTTCTTCACGCATACCAAGCAATTCCATCTTTTCATCCAATTTAGTGATGAAATCAAGAACAGAAATCTTTTCGTCATCTTCTTTACCAGCGTTCATAGCCGCACGGATGAACTCAGCGTTTGTGATTCCTGGGATTTCAGCTGGATATTGCATAGCAAGGAAAAGACCTAGGCGTGCACGTTCGTCAACTTCCAAGTCAAGGATGCTTTCGCCATCAAAAAGGATGTCCCCTTCTGTGATTTCATAGTTTGGGTTACCCATGATAGCAGCTGAGAGGGTAGATTTACCAGTTCCGTTAGGACCCATGATAGCAGCAATCTCACCAGTTTTAAGAGTCAAATTAAGACCCTTCAAGATTTCTTTATCTTCAACAGAAACATGAAGATTTTTGATTTCAAGTACAGACATTGTATACTCCTTTTTCATATATACAGCGAGCACTTGCTCGCTAATTTGCATTATTTTTTTGAAAATAGTCTTGCTATTTTCTGGAAAATAAAAAGAGAACTTCCATTTTCCTTAATTAGAATCATTATAACAAAAAAGCCATTACTTGGCTTTTCAAATGTTTAATTTTTTCGCCCTTGCTTCCATTTTAACATGGTTGCTTGGCGATAATCACTATTCCCGATAAATTTCAGGAAGTTGAAGAGAGGTGTTCGACCAACGCCCCAAATCTCAAGCCCTTCAATCAGAATTTCCATTCCCAAAATCAAACTCAAGAGTAAGAGAATACCACCGAAACGGCTGGAAACGTTTAACAGGAGGGCAATCAATGAAAAGAGGATAGCGATGGCATAAACCACCAGAACCGCCCCTCGATGAGTGAAGCCCATGGCTAGAAGGCGATGATGCAAGTGCATCTTGTCAGCCTCCATGGCTGGACGCCCTGACAATTTACGGCGGACAATGGCTACCACTGTATCAACAATAGGCACTCCAAGGATAATAACAGGTGACAAAATAGCTACTGCAGTTGCATTTTTCAATCCTTGCAATGACAAGACACCAATCATAAAGCCAATAAAGAGCGCCCCCGTATCACCTAGATAGATAATTGCTGGATGATAATTGTAGGGGAAGAAGCCCATAATGGCAGCCACCAAGACAAAGATGGTCATGGTCAAGAAAATATCAGTATCATAGAGGAAGAAATAAGAGATCACCCCCATAGTCATAAGGGAAATGATAGAAACTCCTCCAACCAAGCCATCTAAACCATCAATCAGATTAATGGCATTGGTAATGGCCGCAATCCATAACACCGTTAAAATCAAGGTCAGGACTGGCCCAAAATGAATCATGGGACCACCAAATGGAATCTTAAAGCTATCAAATCGGAAGTCTGTAAAAGCCCAAACGATGACTGCTCCAATAACAATACCAAGCATCTTAGGTAGAGGCTTTAATTCCAAGATATCATCAACGAAGCCCGTCAGAGCTACGACAGATCCCCCCACAACAACCGGCAAGATGTACCTGATGTAAGAAACATGCCAGATATCCTTATGGATAATCATAGGCATAAAGACCAAGGTCGCTAGTACAAAGGCTAACAAGATAGCTAGACCGCCAGCACTAGGCATGGGCTTTTTATTGATACGTCTTGCATTGGGATTGTCAACAGCTCCGACACGTAAGGCCAAAGAGCGTACCAAAGGGGTCGTCAAAATGGCAATCAAAAAGGTCCCAATCAAAACGAATATATAGTTAATGGTCCAAGGCATGTCTTAGCTCCATTTCGTTGCTTGTAGTACCGGTAAGGCGTCCTCTTCCATCAAGATTGTTGCATGCTCTTGTAGGTAGGCACGTGTTCGGTCTGCTACATTCGCATATTCAAGAAAACGCGCATACATATTGTTCGCGTAATAATCAGGCTCATCAGCCAAGTAAAGAAGGACTGTCATATAGTAGACATCCCCCAGCTTATAAAGCTCAGAACCTTCAACAGGTATATCCTTCAAACCTTGCGTAAAAGTCACCACTTGATCAAAGTCAGAGAAGGCCAAGACATAGTGGGTATAGTCTTCACGAATATTTTCTTCAGCCACTTCCTTGGTAGGCTCTGTCATAGCCTTATCAACCTCTTCCAAGGTCTTTTCAAGCTCTTCGAGCTTATGGTGTGCTTCGATGTCACCCTTGTCCATAAAGTTACCCTCAAGGGCCTTGAGGAACTCTTCTGGAGAAAGCCCTGAATAGCCATCCATATCTGACAAATCGTTGAAATCAAGGTCTTCCTTAAGATCTGATTTAGTCACAAAGACATCCACACGATCCTTGCGTGGCGTGACACGGAAGCTCAGCATTCCACTATTTTTAAAGTTATCAGGCAAGTCCAACTCATCCATGACAGTATAGAAAAATTCCTCTGTTTTTTCCTGGGGAATCAAGAAATCCTTCAATTCCATACCATGTTCTTCAAGATCTTCCATGGTAATCATGATTTTTAGAGTTGTCTCGCTTATTTGTTTCATTTCCATATGTAAAAAACCTCGCACGAGTAGTTATTTCATTATACTAGAAAAGCCAAGAGATAGCAATTTCTGAGCAAGTTTGAGTCTTATTTTGGAAAGGATTTCTAAAAACTTCTTAATACTAACAAAACCTTGTATTTCCCCATTTATACCTGTCATCTATCCTAGATTGGAGTATAATAAAAGTGAAGATATACATGGAGGTGATGACCATGACTGCCTATAAAAAAGGGTGGCTACGAGCTAGCATTGCTGGAGGAATAACGAGTTTATTGACGCTCTTTCTCTACTTATCGGGGCAACCTTATCAAGTAAACAAATCTACCTTTCTTACAGGGCTAATCGTCGCCATCATACTAGCAACTGCACCCATTTACGACGATAATCGTTTATCGCTCAAACAGCAATCTCTTCTCCACTTCTCAATCATGTGTGTTACCATCCTTCCAATTCTCTGTTTGTCCGGATGGTATCCCTTGCATAATATCGTGGACTTCTTGAAAATCCTAGCTAGCTTCTTGACTTGCGGACTGGTCCTATGGTTGCTAGCTTACCTTATCTTTGGAAAACTTCTCCACAAATAATCTCTAAACCAGATAAAAAAGGACTTCAATTGAAGTCCTTTTTCAGTTTACTTGAACGTAATTATCCGAAAATAAGTTTGACAGCTCCATAAAGAAGCACAATAATACCAAGCACGATACGGTATTTTCCGAAAACTGTGAAATCATGTTTCTTAATGTAATTCATCAAGAAGCGAATCACGAACAAGCTGACAACAAAGGCTGTCACACTAGCTACCAAGAGAATAGCCACTTGTCCACCTGTCAAGGTATTCCCGTCAATGAAATACTTAACCGCCTTAAGTCCACTATAACCAAACATGGTTGGAATACCAAGGAAGAAGGTAAAGTCAGCAGCTACGCTACGACTAGTACCAACGATGATACCCCCAAGAATAGTAGCACCTGAACGGCTTGTCCCTGGAATAATACTCAAGACTTGGAAAAGACCAATATAGAAAGCCGTCTTGTAAGACATACGTGCCAAATCCGTTACCTTAGGCTCTACACGTCGATTGCGGTCCTCAATCCAAATAAAGGCAATCCCGTAGACCACCAACATGATAGCTACTACAAAGAAATTACTGAGATGGGCCTCCATCCAGTCATCTAAAAGAAGACCAAAGAAGGCTGAAGGAATACAGGCAATGACCACCTTGAGCCAAAGCTGCCAAGTCAATTGCACTTCACGTGCTGTCTTACCAGGTTGGAAGGGATTCAAACGTTTAAAGTAAATGACCATAACCGCAAGAATAGCACCAAGTTGGATAACGATATTAAACATATCGATGAAGTCTTTACTTTGTCTCAAGTTCAAGAATTCATTCACCAAAATCAAGTGACCCGTAGATGAAATCGGTAGCCACTCAGTGATACCTTCGACAATCCCAAGAAAGACTGCTTTTAGTAATTCAATAATAAATTGTGCCGTTTGCATAATTATCTCCGTTTTAAAATGCTAGCCTCATCACACCAAAAATGATCAAGGCTCCAAATCGTCCTTCCCATTATATCAAATTACAACTTGTATTTGAAGACAATCTTGATATAGAGATTGTTTTTCTAATCCCAACTTATTGTCATTAATCCTAATTTCCTGTAAAATAGTAAGGTATGACATTTTTATAGGAGACATTGTTTCAATGAAAAAAATTATTATAGCCTGCTTTGCAGCGCTCCTCCTCGTTTTTGGCGGAGTATCAAGCGCTCAAGCAGACGAGTATCTCCGTGTGGGTATGGAGGCTGCCTATGCACCTTTCAACTGGACGCAGGACGATAACTCAAACGGAGCCGTTCCAATCGAAGGTACCAAACAGTATGCCAACGGTTATGACGTGCAAATCGCTAAAAAAATCGCTGAAGCTCAAGGCAAGAAACCCTTGGTAGTCAAAACAGCTTGGACAGGTTTGATTCCTGCCCTCACTTCCGGCAAAATCGATATGATCATCGCAGGTATGAGCCCAACAGCTGAACGTCGTCAAGAAATCGACTTTTCAGACAGCTATTACCGAAGCGAACCTGTCATGGTTGTCAGCTCAGACGGTGATTATGCCAACGCTAAGAGTCTCAAAGACTTCAAGGATGCTAAAATCACAGCTCAACAAGGGGTTTATCTCTATAATTTGATTGACCAAATCCCAGGTGTCAGCAAACAAACCGCTATGGGAGACTTCGGTGCTATGCGCCAAGCCCTTGCATCTGGTATCATCGATGGTTATGTTTCAGAGCGTCCTGAAGCAAAAACCGCCGAAGAAGCTAGCTCAAAATATAAGATGATTACGCTTAAAGATGGTGGTTTCCAGGTTTCAGACGATGACGTCTCCTTGGCCGTCGGCCTTCGCAAAGGAGACAGCCAGCAAATGGAACAAGTCAATAAGGTCCTTGCTGGAATCAGCCAAGAGGAACGTGCTAAACTGATGGATCACATCATTGACATCCAACCTGCAGATAAGACTGATGAGGCTAAAAAAAGGAAACTTCTTTAGTCAGATGAGCAATATCATCGCTAAGAACTGGCCACAATTCTTACGTGGTACAGGAATTACCCTTCTTATCTCAATTATCGGTACAGTTGTGGGTACTTTCATCGGTCTTATGATTGGTGTTTACCGCACAGCTCCTAAGGCTGCTAATAAATTTGTAGCCTTGCTCCAAAAACTCTTCGGTTGGGTGCTTAATGTCTATATCGAAGTTTTCCGTGGTACGCCAATGATTGTACAATCTATGGTTATCTACTACGGTACTGCCCAGGCCTTTGGTATCAATATTGACCGTACCCTAGCAGCTGTCTTCATCGTTTCTATCAACACTGGAGCCTACATGAGTGAAATCGTTCGTGGTGGTATCTTCGCTGTAGATAAAGGACAATTTGAAGCTGCAACTGCTCTTGGATTTACCCATGGTCAAACCATGCGTAAGATTGTTCTTCCACAGGTTATCCGTAACATCTTGCCAGCTACTGGTAATGAGTTCGTTATCAATATCAAGGATACCTCTGTTTTGAACGTTATCTCTGTTGTGGAACTTTACTTCGCAGGTAACACTGTTGCAAGCCAAACTTATCAATACTTCCAAACATTCTTTGTTATCGCAGCAATCTACTTTGTCCTCACCTTCACAGTGACACGCATCTTGCGTTATGTAGAACGCCGTTTGGATCAAGATACTTACACACAAGGAGGGGTTCACTAATGACTGAGACGATTTTAGAAATTAAAAACCTCAAAAAATCATACGGAAAAAACGAAGTCCTCAAAGATATCTCCCTCAGCGTCAAGAAAGGTGAAGTTATCTCAATTATTGGTTCTTCAGGTTCAGGGAAATCAACCTTCCTTCGCTCTATTAACCTACTCGAGTCACCTTCAGGTGGTGAAATCCTCTATCATGGAGACAATGTCCTTGAAAAAGGTTACGACCTCACTACCTATCGTGAAAGACTCGGTATGGTTTTCCAATCTTTCAACCTCTTTGAAAACCTTAATGTTTTGGAAAATGCTATCGTAGCTCAAACAACCGTTCTCAAACGTGACCGTAAAGAAGCTGAGAGTATCGCCAAAGCTAACTTGGAGAAAGTTGGTATGGGGGAACAATACTGGAAAGCTAAACCAAAACAACTTTCAGGGGGACAAAAACAACGTGTGGCCATTGCCCGTGCCCTCTCTGTTGATCCAGAAGCCATCCTCTTTGACGAGCCAACTTCAGCCCTTGACCCAGAAATGGTCGGGGAAGTACTCAAGACTATGCAGGAGCTATCTGAAACTGGTTTGACCATGATTATCGTTACCCATGAAATGGAGTTCGCACGTGATGTTTCAGACCGTGTCATCTTCATGGATAAAGGGGTAATCGCTGAACAAGGTAGCCCAGAACAAATCTTTGAAAATCCTAAAGAAGAACGTACCAAGGAATTCCTCAAACGTTTCTTGGGTTAAAAACGAAAAAGTTAAGGTTTCGACCTTAACTTTTTTTAGATTCTCAAATATATAAAAAAACGGCAATTGCCGTTTTTTTGTCTATAATGATTAGTTACGACGTGTACGTCTGTCAACAAAACCAAGGAAGGCCAATAGTGTCATAAAGAGACCTACAAGGCTGAATCCTACTGCAGTTGACTCACCTGTTTCTGGCAAGCTGTCTGTTTCTTGTACAGGAGCTTGTTTCTCTGCTTTTGCTTGACCATAATTTACAGGAATTTGAGCCGCCGTTTGAGCTGCTTTTTCTTGTGTTGTGAAAGCAACAACTTTACCATCTACATCGTAAACAGGTACTGGTGTAAGACCTTTAGAGATGATGTTAGCATACTCTTTAGCCAATTGTGTTTGAAGCTCTTTGTCTGCCTTAGCTTTCATATAGTTATCGAAAGCTGTTTGAACAGTCGTGTATTCGCTCGTTAATTTATCACGTTTAGCAGACAATTCAACAAGTTTCGCACGTTCGGTTGAAAGAGCACCTTTGGCTGCAGTAAGTTTAGCAAAGGCTGTTGCACGTTCTGCTTTAGCCTTAGCTAGGTTACCTGAAGCATTTGTAAGGGCTGCTAGACGGTTCTTAGCAGCAGTCAAGCTTGGTTAGCTTGTGTCAATGCTACTTGTTTCTTAGCAGTATCTTGCTTAGCAGCGTTGTATGCATTTGTCAAACGTTGCAAGGTTGCAGAACTTGTCGCAAGTTTATCTTTAGCTGTTTGAAGCTCTGCTTGTTTTTCATCAAGAGTTGCTTGAGCTTTGCTAAGGGCTGCTGCTTTTTCTTGTGCGTTAGCATTAAGGTTTTCAACTGCAGCGTTAGCTTTTTCCAATTCTGATTTAGCAGTTGCAAGGGCTGCTTGTTTTTCAGAAAGGTTATTCTGAGCAGCTGCCAACTTGCTTGCAGTCGCTTTAAGAGCTGCAAGTTCTGACTGAGTATTCTTAAGCTTAAGAGTTGCTGACTCAGAAGCCGCTTTCTTGCTAGCCAAATCACTTTGAGCTTGATCGTTAGCTTGCTTAGCAGCTTCATAAGCTGCTTTTGCAGCAGCAAGATTTGCATTTGAAGATGATTGAGATTGGTTACCTTCATATGGGTTAGCAATCTTAGTTGTGTCAAAGCTACTATCAGAAGCGATAGAATTTTTATTGACATTGTTTACGTGAACGTTAAAGGCACCGGCAACAACACTGATATCTGTACCAATGTAAGACTCACCACCATCTGCTGTAAGACCAGAGATAGAACGAGCATGGTTCCACTCATTACCGTTAAACATGAAGTCAAGCATAGCTTCATAGACATATTTCTTAATGTCGTTAAGGGTAAATGGTCCTGTCAAACCTTGCCATGTATTAAGGTTTTCACCAATACTTACACTATTAAATGACTTACCAGCACGGTCAAGAGCGGCACTATCATGTCGTTGATGGGTAATAGCTTCCCAACCCCAGTTATCTGCTACATAACCATCTGAAACACGGTCAGCCGCAAGAACACTACCTTTTGAAACAGATGTTTGAGTTGTACCAAAGGCTGTACGAATTTGGTTAATCAAACTTGAAGCATACAATGACAAATCTGTAATTTGAGCTTCACTAAGGTTATTCAAATCACTAATTTTAACATTTTTATCCGCTTCATTATCTTGATAACTATTGTTACCACGATCACGTTTATTAACGTTCTTCAAGACTTGTTCAGCTTGAGCTTTTTCTGCTGCGGTCGCTGTTTTAGACTCATGAATCTTAAGAGCATTGACATACTCTTGTGACACTGAGAATTTTTGACGAACATTAGCTGTTGAAGTTGTTGAAGATTCTGCTTTTTTCTTAGCTGCTTCAGCGGCTGCAAGAGCAGCTGCCTTTTCATTAGCTACTGTTTGAGCAGTCTCATAAGCTGCTTTAGCTTGGTTTGCTGCATTTTGATCTGCAGTCAATTGCCCTTCTTTAGCTGAAATAGCAGTAGCTTTTTCTTTATCAGCTGCCTGAGCGGCTGCCAATTCTTCTTGAGCTTTTTTCTCAGCTGCTGTTGCAGCATCAAAAGCTGATTGTGCTTTAGCCTGATTCGAAGCTGCCTCAGAAGCGCTAGAACCATTAAGGGCTGCTTTAGCGGCATCTACTGATTTTTGAGCATTAGCCACTTCAGTAGCTTTTGCATTGACATTAGCTTGATCTGTATTAACGACAGCTTGCTGTTTGTCTGCTGCATCTTTGGCAGTTTTTTCTGCAGATTGAGCTGTTTCGACTGCTGACTTAGCTTCCTTAGCTGCATTTCAGCAGTAGTTACTTGACCTTGAGCGGTAGCAATAGTTTCTGGACTTGCTTCATCGGCTGCTGTTTGTGCCTTTTGCAAGTTAGCATCTGCTGTCGCTAGGTTTGCTTGAGCCTGGTTTGCATCTGCTTCATGATTAGCAACTACTGACTCTTGTTGCGATACTGCTTGATTTGCAGCGCTGGCTTGTTCTCTAGCCGCTTCGACTTGGGCTTGAGTTGGGACAGCTTGTGTAGCTGTCGATGATACTGATGCTGTTGTTGAGGCTTGATCGTTTGTCGTTACCTCATCAGCTTTAGCAACTGTAGCAGAAACTGCAAGTGCTGCAATTCCGGCTGTCGCCAAAACCTTTTTATTCATAAGACGAACTCCTTTTTATGTTAAAAATTCACTACTATATAATAACATTTTAATAATCCTGAAACAAGATGCTGACTCCTAATTTTTAAAATTTAATTATTTTATAAGCTTTCATAGCCTGTTTACAAAAATCATTAAATTGTTAGTCAAAAGTAGAGTTGCTGTTTCAAAGTCCTTTTTTAGTCTTTGATTCTGCCTTATCGTTTTATTCTATCAAAACTTCGTTACAGTTTCTTAACTTTCTTTAAACGTTTTTTTGATATAATGTGTACTCATCATATGCAAATGGAGGAGAAAAGTGGCAAAATCATTAAAAACATTGAGTAACATCTTACTAGGAATGCTCTCACTGGCCTTGTCTTATTGGTTTTATAGGGGGCATCTCGAACAGTACGTTCATTACATCGCCCATTATGGCTCCTACTTTCAAGTCTTACTCAACCTAGTCATTATTGTCCTACTGAGTTACTTTGTCTACGCTTTTTTGAAACTCCTTCTTACTAGAAAGCTGAAAAAACAGACACTACTCCTACTCTACTTCATTTACTTTCTTGCTCTCTTCTACCTACTTTTCTTGAAAAACATTGGTACCCAGGGTCTATCACTTAACCCCCTTTCCTTCGCTCGGGAATTATATTGGGGTAGCCACTTCGTTCCCATCATGAACCTGTTAATGTTCATCCCTCTGGGACTCCTCTTTTCTTCACGATTGAGTAATCTCCTACTCTGTCTCCTTACCCTTTTCTCCGTCGAATCCATTCAATACTTCGGACATTTAGGAGTCTTTGATTTGGGAGATATCACCTTAAATATGTTAGGTATCCTTGTCGGAACTGCTATCCATCAACTCCCTCAATTTCAAACAGTTATCAAAAAGATTTTAAGTTAAAAAACTTCCAGAATTAATTTGGGAGTTTTTTTGTTTGTTCTATAGATTAATCATCGTCAGAAATTTTTAGAGGAATGCAGAAAAACAGCCCTCTACATCTAGAGAGCTGTTTTGAACTCGGGCTAAAATCCTAGTGAATAAAAAAACTGCCCCATCATAGAGCAGTTCCATTTTCGTGTATTCAATTGAACAAGGCCTAGGCACTTGTATCTTGAATTAACGACGAAGTCCGAGTGAGCTGATCAACTCACGGTAACGGTTGACGTCTGTGCGGCGAAGGTATGCCAACAAGTTACGACGGTGACCGATTTTTTTCATCAAACCACGGTAAGTAGCGTGGTCTTTTTTGTGTTGTTTAATGTGTTCGTTAAGGTGGTTGATTTCCCAAGTAAGGACAGCAACTTGAACCTCTACTGAACCAGTGTCACCTTCGTGACGTGCGTATTGAGCAATGATTTCATTTTTTTTCTCTTTTGAGATTGCCATGTTTTTTCTCCTTTTTTTGCTCCATCCGAGTCTTAGGATTGGCTCTCCTAAAACCAAGAAAGAGTTGGTTTGTCTTTACGACCTCTCTATTTTAGCTCATCTACTAATCTTTGTCAATCGCAAGATTTCACTGATTAAGTTTTTGAAGCTTAGACTTTTTTGCCATTTTTGCATTCAGAAAGAATCCAAGGAAAAGTAGGAAACTTACGATAGCATAAGCTAGAAAAATCCAACTAAAACTTGGAGATATGAGTGCTAACAATTTCAAAACATAAGGGGAAATGGCTGACCCTAGGTTACACCCTAAGAGGACATAGGCTGTCGCCTTATTCAACAGATTTCTAGCAATAGACTCAGAAAGTCGGTTAAAGATAATTGTCAAAATAATACTATAAAAGAAACCAACACCAACTGAAGATAAAATCAAAATCGGTAAGTTACTAGCCACTGACATCCCAAAGAGACAAACCGCTAACAAGAACATCACTATAAGCAAAAGACGATTTTTAAAATGTCCTATAAGCGAGGCGAAACTCAGTCCAGCTACAATTCCAATTCCCTGATCTAAACTCAGTACTAAGGCTGATTGACCACTCTCAATAGTCTTACCAGCAACTTGAAACAGAGGCACGCGCAAACTAATCGAAGAATTGATACAGATGACAAAACCTGCTAAAAGAGCCATGCCAAGAATCATACCAAGGTCTTTTTTGTTCAGAACTTGTTTTCTTTTTGTAATCTGCTTCTTCTCCACCTGCTCCATCGATGGCACAAAAAGGAGGTACATAATCAAAATCACAAAACCAAAACCATAGATAAGAAAGGCAAAGGTCCAATGAATTTTCAGTAATTGTCCAACTAAAAGAGAACAAGAAGCTCCACCAATCAACTCCATAGAGCCACGAATACCTAACATCTGAACTCGCTCTTTACCTTGATAACGTTGGCTGATAATGGCAATCGCCTTAGCATTGATAAGACCAATCCCCATTCCAAAAGCAATACGTGACAGTAAGACAAGAGGATAGGCTTGTACAAAAAAAGGAAATCCCAGCACTACTAAGTAAGAGCAGCCCAGTCACAATTAGCTGTCTATCACTTAGCCATTTGTCAATAAATGAATTAAGTAAGAGCATCGCGACTACGGAAAATGAAGGGACAGATACTAAAAGCTCCACTTGCGCGGCAGAAAAGGTTGGGCTATAGTAGTCCAACATAGGTGGTAACGCTGTTGAAATCGAAAAGGCCGAAATCAAGAGCAAGGATAGCCCAAGCAGGCTCATTTTTTCTAAAATTCGTGTCATAATATAGGGATAAGAATATCCTTTCCTTACTTGTCTAATAGTTATTTTTTCATTATAATCTAAGGAGACTTTAAAAAATAGGACCTAGGTCCTAAAAAAGGAGATGTATGCGTAATCATACCATAAGACCTCAACTTGACCAGGTCTTTCCACCCCCCTACCTCAACCAATTACAGAAAGTCACCTTTCAAAAGAACGATTATATTTGTACCCAAGGGCAAGCTATCACTGAGCTGACCTACATTTTATCAGGAAAGGTAAAAATTGTTCGTTCTCTCTTCAATGGTAAAGAACATATCCTAGAAACGCTCAATCAACCTCAAATATTGGGAGATGTAGAACTTATGACCAACCAACCAGCAGGATCATCAGTCATTGCTTTAGAAGATGTTCAAGCAGTTCAGCTCCCATTAAATAATAAAGAAGAACTCCTCAAAGACCCTGTTTTTCTCTACCAAATTGGACGTAACCTAGCTATGGCACTGCATAAGCAAGGTATCACTGCCTCAACGAATGCTAGCTACTCTGTCAAAGAGCGTCTGGCCACCCATATTTTGAATAGTGAAGAAGAGAATATCTTTCAATTATCGCCATCCATTTTAGCTTCCCGTTTTGGGACTAGCTATCGTCATGTACAGCGAGTCATCAAACAATTTATCGACCAGGGAATTATTGAAAAAGAGGCTTTTAAAACCTATCGTATTTTAGAGAGACAAACCTTGGAGAAACTGGCTTTTATCGATTAGAAAAAGCCTCACTTTAATCCTTGATGGTTTAATTTTCAACCCTTTTGTGCTATAGTTATAAACAAGTAAATCAAAGAAAATAGAGGTAAACAAATGGACGCTCAAACCAAAATTATCCGCGCCAGCCATATGATTGATATGAATGATATCATTCGCGAAGGAAATCCAACCTTGCGTGCTGTCGCTGAAGATGTAACCTTCCCACTGTCAGACGAAGATATTATCCTAGGTGAAAAAATGATGCAGTTTCTTCGTAACTCACAAGATCCTGTTATTGCCGAAAAAATGGGGCTTCGTGGGGGAGTCGGTCTTGCAGCCCCTCAATTAGATATCTCAAAACGCATTATCGCCGTTCTCGTTCCAAATCCTGAAGACGCTGAAGGTAACCCACCAAAAGAAGCATATAGCCTTCAAGAAATCATGTACAACCCTAAAGTAGTTGCCCATTCTGTTCAGGATGCTGCTTTGGGCGATGGCGAAGGATGCCTCTCAGTTGACCGCGACGTCCCTGGTTACGTGGTTCGTCATGCTCGTGTAACTGTTGAATACTTCAACAAAGAAGGCGAAAAGCAACGTGTTAAACTCCGTGGTTACAACTCAATCGTTGTTCAACATGAAATCGACCATACTAACGGTATCATGTTCTACGACCGCATCAATAAAGACAATCCATTCGCCATCAAAGATGGACTCTTAATTATCGAATAAAGAAAACCTCAGTAGAAATACTGGGGTTTTAGTTTGAAGATAAGGCATTAGTACCACTTTATAGCTAAGTCAAAGTAGAAAAGAACCGACTTCGTCGATTCTTTTTTCATTGTCTGAACCTGTCCTCAGACAAGCATATTGTATAGTGTTTCGTTACCGTGAAGGTTGATATAACTTGGGTCAAAGGCCGAAAGACGCTCGAGAAGTCCATCATAGTCGTTCTTATCACTAAGAGCTATACCAATGAGAACCGGACCTTTTCCTTTATTAGCACGTTTGATGTACTCAAAACGAGTGATATCATCATTTGGTCCCAAGATATCATTTACAAATTCACGAAGGGCACCAGGACGTTGTGGGAAGTTAACCACAAAGTAATGCTTGATACCATCGTAGATAAGCGCACGTTCTTCCATCTCTGGCATACGGTTGATGTCATTGTTACCACCTGAAATGATGCAGACGATGGTTTTTCCTTTAATCTCATCTTTGATCACTTCCAAAGCTGCCACTGATGCCGCACCTGCGGGTTCTGCAATGGTACCAACCTTAGAGTACATATCAATTAGGGTTTCTGAAATCAATCCTTCATCAACTCCCAAGAGGCGGTCAACATATTTACGTGCGACTTCATAGGTCTTGACACCTACCTTTTGAACAGCAATCCCGTCCGCAAACTTATCAATTTCTTCGAGTTTTACAGGATAACCACGGTCAAAGGCAGCACGCATACTACGAGCACCACTAGCCTCAACACCAATAACCTCCATAGATGGTGCTACATCCTTGATATAGGTAGATACACCAGAGATAAGGCCACCGCCTCCGACTGGAACCAAGATACTATCAAAGGAAACACCTTCCTCTTGAGCCTGCTCATAAATTTCATAAGCAACAGTTCCTTGCCCCGCTTGGACATTATAATCGTCGAATGGATCAATGAAAGTCATCCCTTCAGACTTGGTATATTCCTGTGCTGCTTGAGCAGAAGCATCAAAGGTATCTCCCACCAATTTGATTGTTACAAACTTGCCACCAAAGAAACGGACTTGACCAATTTTTTGGAGAGGTGTTGTTACTGGCATAAAGATGGTTGCCGGAATCTTCATCTCGTTACAAGTGTAGGCAACCCCCTGAGCATGGTTTCCGGCTGATGCACAAACCACACCACGCGCCTTATCCTCATCACTCAATTGATGGATAGCATAGTAAGCTCCACGCAATTTGAAAGAACGTACCTTTTGCATATTTTCTTTTTTAATATAAATAGTCGCCCCGTATTTTTCAGATAAGTAGCGATCAAAATCCAGTGGTGTGCGTTCCACCACGTTTTTTAAGACTTCATTAGCCTTTACGATATCATTTGCAGTAATCATTGGCTCTCCTTTGACACAATATTCAAACTATTTCTATTGTATCACAATTTTCAGAAAAAATAGCAGCCAGTATAAAGAAAACTCCTTGTTTACACAAAGAGTTCTACTTATTATTTATCAACTTTTTTTGACATCAAGAAGTTACGAAGAGCTGCAAGGGTTGCCGCACCTGCAAGGACAATAGCTGTAAGGATAGCTACAGCGTGTTCTCCCCACTTGTGAGATTTTGCTGTTTTAGCAATTGTAGCCTTAAGATCTTCAGTTGTTCCTTTTTCACCTGCTTGCGTCGTTGTCTTACTTGCAAGGTTAAGATCTTGACTACCATTGTAAGTGTTATCTGACGAAGCTGTATTGACAAGGTCTTGACGGCTACTGCGAGTATAGCTGACATTTGTTGTAATGCTATCAATCATCTCAACAATATTTCTGATTGTTGTTGCATCGTACAAGCCACCCTCAGTATCTTTCAAGATAGATACTGCTAATTTCAATAGAAACTTCTGAAGAAGCTGCTACCATAGAGTGGGATTCTGAGCTTGCTGTTTCTGAATATCTTGCATAGTTGCTAAAGAGTGATGCTGCTTCTGTAATCGTTTCAGAAGTACTTGGTAAGGTTTCTGAGACGCGAGGAGCTACAGAGAGTCTATTCCAACTATTGATGTTTTCTGATAGTCCATCAAGGATGACCTCCTCTGATGTGCTTACTGTTTCTGAAATCGCCGAAGTCACTTCTGAAGTGCTCACTTGACTTTCTGATTCTGTCAATGAAACAGCTGGTTCTTCAACTACTTCTGATTCTGAAACGACTGTGCTGATTGAATTCTCTGATTCAGATGCTGAAGTCTCTGAAGTTGATGTTTCTGAGATAATATCAGTTTCTGAGACCTTCGATGATACTGTTGTGCTTTCTGATACTTCTGACGGAGCAACTGAGACAATTGTGCTTGTAGTTTCTGAAACAAGGCTAGTGCTTGCCTGACTCTCTGTTTCTGTCAAAGAAGCCACTGGTTCAACTACTGCATGTGATTCTGAAATTGCTGTCGTCGTTGAAATTGCTGACTCTGAAGTCGATGCTGCTGAACTATTTTCAGTTTCTGATGCTTCCGATGATACTGGTGTATTTTCTGATACTTCTGATGAGGCTGTTGAGGCAGCTGTGCTTGTAGCCTCTGAAGCTGATGCAGTGATTGAATCTGACGCTACTGTACCTTGATCCGTATTAGATACTGAGTTGTCATCTTTCTTATCATGTGCAGTCTCTGACACAGCTATCGCCACTGGAACAGCTGCTGAGTTTACTAACTCGTCAACTGATGGTGCTGGTTTAGTTGTTTCATCGAGTTTAGGAGCTTCAACAGATGGTTTCTTATCAGTTGGAGACTCTGAATCTTTGGTTACTGTTGTATTTTCTGATTTAGCTGTTTCTGAGCTTGCTTCAGATGTTACGGTATTATCTGCTTTCTTACCAGCTTGGTTAGTAACTGGTTTCAAGATAACTGGTTCTACCGGTGTTGCTGTTGTGTCTTCCTTGATATAGAGCATGTTCCAAAGAGTTAGTTTAGGAACTGAAATGACAAGCACTGGTTGACCATTTTCATCTGTTTCAAGACTTGCTTGTGCCTTCTTCATGCTTGAAGTTGCCCAATCATCTGGTGACGTCACATAGACTTGATTGGCAATTTTAGCAGCTTCTTGAGCTGTTTTACCTGCTAGGCTAAGACGAACTGTGAGATTTTCTTGTGCGTCCGGTGTTTTATTGTCCGCATAACCCTCTTCATTATGCCAGCCCGCATTGATGCCCATCATGTTAATCATTTGAACAGTTGAGAAACCTTTTCCTGATTTAGCAAATGTCCAAACTTGATCTCCTGTTACACCTAGAGCATCCTTAGAAAGGATTTCACCAGCCGCATTCTTGGTAGATACAGACTGAGTGCTGTTAGTCACACCCTCACCACGGAGAAGATTTTCATAAGCAGTGATAAACTGTTGGTAATTGTAAAGCTTACGAATAGTGTCCTTAGCTACACTGAGGTATTGCGTTGGGTAATAGGCACTTTGAAGAACGTTAAGGGCTGCATTAGCATTGGCAAGGGCTGCAATGGACATGTGATAGCCACCGGCTGCAGCTACTGTCGCATCTACGAGAAGTGTCGCATCAGCTTGCAATGGTTTACCAGCAAGGGCATCTTTACCCGCACCGTTAGTTGCTTTTCCGCCAGGAACAGTATAGTCAATACCTGGTTCTTCCATGTAGGCACCAACGATAAGTGATTTACCAGTTTTATTGCGTACCATATCGATACGTGCTTTCAAATCACCATAGGCAACCTGCATACGTCCTGGAATAACTGAACCACCGTTTGTCCAAAGCTCATTATACACAACATCTTGACGTGCCTTGGCTAGTTTATCATCATTACCACCATTAACATCATTGATTGTGATGTAGTACTTTTCACCGATGAGGTCTTTCATGGCATTAATAAATGACGCATATGAATCAGACATCATGTGTGAGTCAGCCTCGTCTGTGCTGTTACGGTGCTCATAATCAGTCACACGGTTGTCACCAATTGTATCACCTTGCCAACCATCGAATCCCATACGATCCATAGCTGATTTCATGACACCTGCGATGTATTTTTGCCAATCTGGATTCGCCGGATCATAGTAAACTTGAGTTGGGTTATCACCGATAGTGTAAGTCATCGGTTCACCCTTCTTACCAAAGCTATCGTAGAAGTTATAAGCCAAAGCAGCAAGTGGAAGGGCTGGATTCTTTGGATTTGAATCTGCTGAAATCATGTTATAAAGCATGGCAACAGCACCTGACTTATGAACTTGGTCAACCAATTCTTTAACAGCCTTAGTGTCAACCTGAGTGTGACTCCAAGTATTCCATTTTTGAACAAAGCTATCAACACCCTCTGGGAAAGGATCTGTAGCTTCGTTATAAGCATCATAGAAGAAATATGAGTTGATATTCATAGACTTCATGAGCTCAAGCTCTTTACGGTAGGCTTCAAGATTTTTAACAAGAATACTGTTTTGATCAGTTGGCGAACCTGCTACGATACCGTAACGTGGGAAAACTGTCCAATCATCTTCAACAGACAAGCCAGCACGCTTGCTTGACAAAGTACTACCTGATTTATCGTTGACACTGATTGTCACCAAGTAACCTGTATTGTTTGTCAACCACTCTGACGCTACTGTCAAGTTTGAAACCTTAGCTGAAGCTCCTGCCGCTAGCGTAAGGTCAACGTTATCTTGACCGATAATTTCTGAAGCATGTTGAAGTGTCAAGTTGACAGTCATCGTCTTAGTTTCTGCTGTTGGATTAGATACAACAACGGAATAATTAATATCACCATCTGTCTTGCTATAAGCTGCTTTTGTTGTTTCTGGATCTGTCAAGTAAGCATCACCATTCAAGTTTTGCTCTGTCACTTCTGTAACTGGTGTTACTTGAGCAGTTGAATGGCGTCCTGCTTCAGTAGCATTATCAGATGATGATGTGATGGTTTCCACAGCAGCTGACTCAGGAGCTAGTGCTTCACTGGCTACAAGCGTTTCTGAGCTAGCGCTCTCTGCTGGTACAGCTTGTGAAAAGATTGTAGAAGCTGTCGCTGTTGTTGCAGTATCTGTCGTAACAGCAGCAGATGATGGGCCTACTTCTGTTGTCGCTACTGGAGTAACGGCCTCAGTTGGTACCACCACCAAGTTATCTGCTTCAGTTGTAATAACTGGTTTTGTTGCTTCTGAACTGACCACGTTATCTGCCTTGGCGACCTGATTCATCCCTAGGACACCACCGGCTACAAACAAACCTGATAATAATTTAGTTGACGCTACTTTCTTTGACATATCTCTCTATCCCTCTAAAAAAGTTTAAATCACCTCGGCGTTTCAAATTATCACTATTTGTATTTGCATGCTGTAAACTCGAGTTATTTTTAGTTTCATAAAAATCGCTTGGTGTTTCTTATGAAACTAATGTTAACTTAATCTTTTTTGTAAGACAAGGGAATTTCCGGTAATCCTCGTAAACGGTAATTTTTTCATCATGAATGGTCAGGTTTTTTCAGAAATTTGAGAACAACATTTTCTAATTTCATTAAATATTCACTTGATTCAGTCTACTTAAAATGACAAAAATAAATCCCAAATAATGAAAATCCATCACCTAAATAGTTCATGTGAGAGAATAAAAAAACCACCTCTCACACAAGGCGAAAAATGGTTTGTTTATTGATTTTTGGTATCTAAAATAATGGTCACAGGTCCGTCATTGACCAGACTAACCTGCATATCTGCGCCAAAGCGTCCTCTTTCTACAGGAACATGAGTTGACAAGGATTGGTTGAAATCGTCATAGAGCTGGCTAGCCATGTCAGGCTTTGCAGCACCTGTAAATGCTGGTCGATTCCCTTTTTTCGTATCTGCAAAAAGCGTAAACTGAGAAATCGACAAAATCTGGCCGCCAATATCCCTAACAGAAAGATTCATCTTGCCATCTTCATCTGAAAAATGCGCATATTGACAATCTTACGAACTGCATACTCTAGGTCCTCTTTGGTGTCCTCGGGACCAACTCCGACCAATAGTAAGAGCCCCTGCTTAATAGCGCCAACCGTACAATCCTCAATAACTACAGAGGCACTTTGAACACGCTGAATTACAATCTTCATCGCAGTAACTCCTTACCCATTCGTACGTTTAACACTGTAAACGTCAGGAATAATTTTAATCTTATCCACAAGACCAGTCAATTCAATAAGGTTTGCAATTTCAAAGCTAACGTGAATATTGGCAAACTTCATGTCCTTAGTCGGTTGTGCATTAACCGTAGCAATACTCTTGGTCGTATTTGACAAGATTTGAAGAACATCATTCAACAGACCAGAACGGTTAAGGCCATAGATGTCAATCTCTGCCAAATAAGATTTATTGGCATTACGTTCATCCCACTCCACTTCGATTAGACGTTGCTCATAACCTTCTTGACTCTTGATATTATTACAATCGGAACGGTGAATAGCAATTCCACGGCCCTTGGTGATATAACCTTCAATCTCATCTCCAGGTACTGGGTTACAGCACTTAGCGATACGCATGAGGAGACCTGAAGCACCTTGAATGATGACACCATTTTCACTCTTAACCTTGAGAACTTCTTTCTTCTCAGTCTTAACTTCGCCACCGTTCATTAGCTCTTCAGCTTCAGCTTTTGCCTTCGCACGCTCTTCCTCACGGCGTTCTTTTTCTGTCAAACGATTGAAAACAGCAGCAGCACTAATTTCACCAAAACCAACAGCGGCATAGAGAGCTTCTTCACTACGCACACTCATACGAGGGAGAATTTCCTCAATATGTTTCTTGTCTAGGTACTTATTGGCAACATAGCCATGCTCTTGGAAGTAGGCAATCAAAAGCTCACGACCCTTGGTGATAGAGGCTTCCTTGTCCTGATTTTTAAAGAATTGACGAATTTTATTTCTGGCCTTGGTGGTCTTAACCATCTTAATCCAGTCACGGCTAGGACCAAAGGAATTGGCATTAGTTACAATCTCAACCACATCACCTGTCTTGAGTTTGGCTGTCAAGGGCACCATACGGCCATTAACCTTAGCACCTGTGGCCTTCTCACCAACTTGGGTATGGATGGCATAGGCAAAGTCAATAGGTCCTGAATCTTTAGGCAGTTCCTGAACAGCACCATTTGGCGTAAAGACATAAATACGCTCCGAGAAGATATCCTCTTTAACAGAGTCAACAAACCCCATAGCATCACCATTTGAGGCGTCTTGAAGTTCAACAAGATCTTAATCCAGTTCATTCCCAAAGCAGACTCTTTCGAATCTACCTTGCCCTTGATACCTTTCTTGTAAGCCCAGTGAGCTGCAACCCCGTATTCGGCAACTTGGTGCATTTCCTTGGTACGGATTTGGATTTCAATAGGTCCTTTTGGCCCATAAACCGTTGTATGGATAGACTGGTAACCATTGGATTTAGGATTGGCAATATAGTCTTTAAAACGGCCAGGCATCGGACGCCAGAGTTCATGGATGTATCCCAACATGGCGTAAACATCACTATGCGTCTCCATGACACAACGGATGGCAATCAAATCATAAATTTGATCAAAGCGCTTTTTCTTGTCGCGCATCTTACGGTAAATAGAGTAAATATGCTTTGGACGACCATACACATCACCAACAAGTCCTTGTTCAGCTGTGTAAGTCTTAATTTTATCAACAATCTCGTCCACAAGTTCCTCACGCTCACGACGTTTCCTTCATCATGTGAGAAATCTTGTAGAATTCCACCTCATTAAGGTAACGGAAGGCCATATCTTCCAGTTCCCATTTGATACGGCTAATACCTAAACGGTGGGCCAAAGGAGCATAGATTTCCATAGTTTCGCGAGAAATGCGCTCTTGCTTATCCTTACGAAGATGCTTAAGGGTACGCATATTGTGCAAACGGTCGGCCAATTTAACCAAGATGACACGGATATCCTTAGACATGGCCATAAGCATCTTACGGTGGTTTTCAGCCAACTGCTCCTCATGGGACTTGTACTCAACCTTACCAAGCTTAGTAACACCATCCACGATATTTCGTACATCCGTACCAAAATCCGCTTCCAAATCATCAAGCGTTTTTTCGGTGTCTTCAACGACATCGTGTAAGAAACCACAGGCTACTGTCACTGCATCAAGATGGAGATCTGCCAGGATACCTGCCACTTGAATAGGGTGAATAATATAAGGTTCTCCTGACTGACGAAATTGCCCACTATGAGCATCTGTCGCATAATGCCAGGCTTTTTCAACTAATTTCAAATCATCTGCTGACATGTAGGACGAGCAAATGTCTAAAATTTCTTCTCCTGTTACATTTTTATCTTTAGCCATGATTTCTTCCTTCGCTTCTTTTAATAACCTTTATTTTATCACTTTTACAAGTAAAGAAAGAGCTAGATAGGCAATTCTTAACCGCAAGGAGCTAACTTGAAAAGCACAATATCTTGTGTTAGAATGATTGAACAAACACAAGATATAGATAGAAAGAGGACGCTTATGTCTCAACTTACCCTCGTTTATATTAGTCTAAGCGGTAATACCCAAAGCTTTGTCAAACGTATGTCTGACTATCTGTCCCTCAACCACGGGATTGAATGTCGCCAAATCAATATTAAAGAGCTTAATCATGAAACCTTCCAAGTAGATGAACCCTTTGTCGCACTCTTGCCAACCTACCTTGAAGGAGGAAATGGCGTTGACAATGGAGATGTTGAAATCCTAACCAATCCACTGGGTGACTTTATCGCAGCCCATGACAATCATGAACGTTGCTTTGGTATCATCGGTTCTGGTAACCGTAACTTCAATAACCAGTACTGCCTAACCGCCAAACAGTACAGTCAACGTTTTGGCTTTCCAATGTTGGGAGACTTCGAGCTACGCGGCACACAGTCTGATATCGAACGTCTAGCACCTATTATCCTAGAAGCCCAAAAGAACTTTAACCAACGCTAAAGCTAGAGCAAAAAAGCCCTGATAGGGGCTTTTTCCTTTGCTTAATTTTTTTCGTGTTTTTTGATTCCAAAGAATCCAGCCAAGGTCATAAGAACCAGACCAGCTAAAGTTGCTGATACAGATTCATCTGAACCAGTGTTTGGCAAGGTCTTATCTGAACTTGAACCTTGAGTTTCTTGTACTTGGGCTTGAGGCAAGATAACAACTTGAGCGTTTGACAACTGGATAGTTGGAGCAGGTTTAGCCACGCTAGCACCTACAGTAGCTTTTGGTGTCTCACGCTTAGTTTGGTCTGCTGTCTCAGAACCTTTTGGTGACTTCTCAGATTCTTTATTAGTTGTATCCTCAACTTGATTTACCTTTTCCTTAACAACCAAACGATACTCTGCAAATCCTGCTTGTGTTGATGGTCCTACATAACTAATGGCATCCTGACCAGCAAGGTGGGCACGCGCATTGTCAGATGAGGCAAAACGGATATCTGCATTCGTGATATTAGGGACGAAACTCCAATTTCCATCGGCACTCGGATTAATCGTTTTCTCGCTGACAATATAGTCAATGATGGCCTGACGATTCTCAAGATTGAGGAGACGTTTTTCTGCAGCATCTTTAACACCAGGGAAGTTACCAGTCGCACGATAGTTGTTAGTCACGACAAGGAAAGTCTGATTCAAATCAATAGGTTTACCTTGATAAGCTAAGTCACGAACACGGCTAGCGTCTGGATTAACCAACTTACCTTCGCGATCGTATTTGTTAGGTTGTGTCAAATCGAATTTATAAGTCAACCCATCAATCACATCGTAATTGTATGAGCGATAGCTACTGTTAATGAGTTGTTGTGGTTCTTTGCTGTTAGGATCAATTTGATTGAACTGTCCTGCAGACATTTCCAACCATTCTTTGATTTGTGCTCCAGTCACTTTGAGTAGGGCAGTAACATTGTCGTAGAGGTAGAGGTCTGCGACGTTCTTAATGGCCAATGGACCAGCTGGAATATCGGTATAGTAGGTCGCATCTCCACGAGTCCCTGCCTTGAAAGGTGCAGCTGCTGAGAGTATTGGGAGATTTTCATCTGCTGTTCCCGCTACTTGTTTTTTAGCATACCATAGTTGTGCATTATTAACGATTTGAATAGATGGATCATCCTGAACCTGAGCAAAGTAGCTAGTAATTGGTGCTGTAGTCTCACCAACTTCCTTACGAACATAGTTGATTGTTCCATTATGGTCATGAGCTGCCATGTCAATTAAGTCCTTGTCCGCAACATCTGACTTAGTGTCAATCTTTTCAAGCTTAGCCTTACTGTTAACCACTTTCCATTTGCCGTCCGTGTAAGTCAATTTGACATCCATGATACCTAGATGATCTCCGAATTTACCAGCCATAACCACAGGTTTCCCATTGATGAGACCATTGACATCATCTACACCAGGATATTTCGCATAAAAACTTGTGCCATCTCCATTTGGGAAATCAGCGTGAGAATGCCCTGTCGCAACAGCATCAACGCCTTCGATACCAGCAATTTGGTAACCTTCATTTTCCTCGTTCTTAGTGTATTCATTGTCACCAATACCAGAGTGAGCAGCAACAAGAATATAGTCAGCTCCTGCAGCCTTCATCTTAGGAACGATAGCCTTAACAGCCTCCATTGGATCATCAACGGTTACCTTACCTTCAAGGTTGGCCTTATCCCAAACCAAAATTTGTGTTGGAAGGACACCAGTAATACCGATTTTTAGCGTTACCTGTTTGCCGTCCGTATCGGTAAAGGTCTTGTTAACAATCTTATAAGGATTGTAATAGTAATCACCAGTATGAGCATTACGCACATTGGCATTGATAATGTTAATCTTAGCAGCCTTAACCATACGATCCAAAAATTCTAGGCCATAGTTAAACTCGTGGTTTCCAAGCGTTTCGGCGTCATACCCAAGCATCTCGAAAGCCTTGTACATAGGGTGAGTCTCACCTTGGGCAACAGGATCAATCAAGGCCTTATAAGTTCCAAAAGGAGTTCCCTGAATCGTATCCCCACTGTCCACTAAAACCGTATTGGGATTGGTTTCACGGGCTTTTTTGATAAGGACAGCAGTTTTAGACAAACCAACTGTTTGAGACGGCTTATCTTGATAATAATCATAGTTAACTAAGTTGGTATGAAGGTCTGTTGTTGACAAAATCTGCATATCAACGGTCTGCCCCTCATGAGCAGGCTCTGTAACAGTTTCAGCCTGTACTGGCACTGCTGGTGTCACCTGATTGGCATTCGTCAAAACAGCACTGGCTTCTTGACTTGCTTGGGTCGTTGAGGTATTAGCTGATGGCTCTGTAGACGCATTTGTCGCTACTGTTGTTGGTGTAGCAGAGACAGTCTCTGTTCCTCCTTGAACAGCTGTCCCAGAAGTTCCTTGTCCTGATACTACTGATGCACCACTATCTGCCACAGTTTCCGTAGAAGTAGTTGATACAGATGCCGTTGCTTCATCAGCTTGCCCTACGACTTGTGGCACAGTCAAGAGAGCAAAAAGGCCCAAAACCACAGCGGATTGAGTCACATAACGATTCGTTTTCATTAAAAATCTTCCCCTTTTATAAAGATAATACAATTATATTAAAACTAAATAAGATTATCAACTTTTTTAGAAATGCTCGATTTGTCATACAAAACCAATAACAAGATTCAATCTTAGCTTAAAAGTATCAAATACAAAAAAGTTGGAACAAGGCCAACTTTCTCTTATTTATTCAATTCAAGAGCATAACTCACACTACTCAAAGCGTAGAGAGGAGCCGTTTCCGTCCGCATAATACGCGGTCCAAGGCCAATTTTAAGGCCACCAGCTTCTTCAAATGCATCAATCTCAGACGGAGAAATACCACCTTCTGGTCCAAAGATAAAGAGAATTTTCTGACCACTCTCTACCTGAGCCAACTCACGAGCTAGAGTAGCCAACTCGCCTGCTTTGGCTGTTTCCTCATAGGCGATAAAAATCTTATCAAAATTATCTAATTCTGATAGAAATTCTCCCTTCTTCTCGAACAATCTAACTTCTGGAACACGATTACGCTTGGATTGTTCTGCAGCTCCTAGAGCAATCTTGGCAAGTTTATCTTCCTTCTTGGCAAGCTTCTTACCATCCCACTTGACCACAGACCAGTCGGCAGGGAAGGACCAAATAGCCTGAGCTCCAAGCTCTGTTGCCTTTTGTGTCACCAACTCTAGCTTATCTCCCTTGGGAAAGCCAGAGGCAATGGTTACAGATACAGGCATCTCAACATTATCATTTAAGTCTTCAATCACTTCAAAGACATGATTCTCACGGTCAGTCACACGCGCAAGACGCTTGATACCGTCTTCAAAAACTAAGACAACCTGATCATCCTCTGTTAAACGCATAACGTTAAACATATGCTTCACAGTATCCTTGTCTTTTATGATTACTGGATTTTCAACCTGCCCCTTTATAAAATACTGTTGCATTTAGCCTCCAATCACACCTGAAATATCATCTGTCTTCTTGAAAACACAAGCATTCCACTCGCCCTGAACCATGTGAGTTTCGAGGAAGAAGCCAGCCTTCTCAGCCGATTCACGCACCATATCCCATTTTTCAGAGATAATCCCTGACATAATCAAATAACCTTCATCCTTAACCAAACGGTAGGCATCTTCCGTCAGGTGGATGAGAATATCCGCCAGAATATTAGCCACGATAACATCAGCTTCTTGAGTTACACCCTTCAAAAGGTCACCTGCAGCAACGTGGATATTTTCCATACCAGGATTCATGTCGATATTTTCCTGTGCCACTCGAACCGCTACGTCGTCAAGGTCATAGGCGTAGATCTCCTTAGCACCAAGAAGAGAGCTAGCAATCGAGAGGACACCCGATCCAGTTCCCACATCAATCACCGTCTCACCACCACGGAGCACCTGTTCAAGTGCAAAAAGGCTCATCTTAGTCGTTGGGTGTGTTCCTGTCCCAAAGGCCATGCCAGGATCTAGCTTGATAATCTTCTCACCTACTGATGCTTCATAATCCGTCCATGACGGTACGATGGTCAAGTCATGAGTGATTCGTGCTGGTTCATAGTACTTCTTCCAATTCTCAGCCCAATCCTCTTCAACCAATTCTTGAGTAGCCAAGTGAATATCTCCCGTTTCAAGACCAAAATCCGTCAACTCAGCCAAACGCTCATTAACTTGCTTGGTAATGGTCTCAATATCTGCTGACTCCGGATAATAAGCCGTAATTTTAACCGTCTCAACCTGCTCAACCTCAGGATAAAGTTCCCCAAAACGGTCCGCATTTTCCAAATAATCTGCACTATCATCAATAGCCACACCCTGGCTCCCAGATTCAATTAGAATATTAGAAGCCGCCTCTTCAACTTCACGATTAACCTCAATCGTTAGTTCTTGCCATTTGTCCATATATTATTTTCTTCCTTTTCTGATAAATAGTCTTTAAAACGTTCCTGCAACTGGGGAATGACACCTTCTGCTTTTATAAAATCCTCTACAGGCATTAGTTTAAATTCCTGCCCCTCGTCACCAAAACGAATCTCACGATGCTGCTCTTGGCTAATTCGGCCAACCACAAAGACAGCTGACCTATCTTTATCCAACATACTAGGATAGATTTTCGACCAAATAATCGATTCCTCTGTCAAAGTCAAGCCCAGCTCCTCCCAGACCTCACGTTGAAGACATTCAAGAGGCGTTTCTTGACCTTCTCTTCCACCACCTGGCAATTCCCATGTATTTGGCCAAGGAATATCTGGTTTATTATCTCTGAGAATGACCAAAATACTTTGCTCTACGAGTAAGGCAGCCTTAACACCTGTAAAATCAAACTGATTTTTTAAATAAGCATCCATCCTTTTTCGCTCCCTTTAATACCTTGGATAAGCAAAAAATTCCTTCTCTTCGAGTTGAGCTTTTCCTTTTTCGAAAGCTTCTTTGTCCCAAACCAAACCGAATTCCTCAGGTCCATCTTCAGATAGAAAATCCATCAAGTCACTCAATCCTTCTGTCGCCACCTCATTTAGGGTTTCTGCAAAATAGGCCAAAAACTCACGAGATAGACCTTTCTTAGGTTCATATGGGATTGTCACTAGGTAGTCCTCTTCATCAAAACGCGATTTTGCTGGATTGTAAAAGAGCACATAGTCTTCAAAAATAACATCTTCATCAGACACTTCACCCTTATCATCAATAGTCTCCACATTGCTACTGTTTTGTGCTTCTAGGATAAAGGTTACTTCTACAGCGTGATTCTTTTTTTATCCCAGTCCATCGCAAAATCATAGTCCAGATGTTTATCTAATTCTTCTTCTAATACTGACAAAAAAAGCCGAATTTAGCCATTTGTTTTTCCTCGTTCTTTCTTATTATTCCCTTTATTTTAGCATAAAAGGAGCCAATAAAAAACAGAGTAGGCTGTCCCACTCTATCCTAGTTTATTATTTAGCATTTTCAACCGCTGCTGTCACAAAGGCAGTGTAAAGTTCTTCAGCATGGTTTGGACGGCTATGGTATTCTGGGTGGTATTGTGCTGCCACAAAGAATTTCTTGTCTGGGAGTTCTACAACTTCCATCAAACGATTATCTGGTGACACACCTGAGAATACAAAGCCCTCAGCCTCAAACTGTTCACGGAACTTAGTATTAAATTCATAACGGTGACGGTGACGACGTTGAACAACTTCTTGGTTGCCATAAGCGGCAGCAGCCTTAGAACCTGGTTTCAACTTACATGGGTAAAGACCGAGACGAAGAGTACCACCCATATCTTCAATGTCAATTTGATCACGCATAATATCGATAATTGGATATTTTGTGTTTGGATCAAGCTCAGCTGAATTAGCGCCATCCAAGTGAAGGACATGACGAGCAAACTCAATACATGTCAATTGCATACCAAGACAGACACCCAACATTGGCACATCATTTTCACGCGCATAACGAATAGCTTGAATCTTACCTTCCGTACCACGTTGACCGAAACCACCAGGCACGATGATTCCATCAGCATCAGCCAAACGAGAGGCAACATTTTCAGCGGTCAAATCATTAGCATTGACCCAGTCAATATCAATGGCAGTATCATTTGCCAAACCAGAGTGTTTAAGTGCCTCAACCACTGACAAGTAGGCATCGTGAAGCTCCACATACTTACCAACAAGGGCAATCTTAGTTGTTTCTTAAGATTAAGCACCTTATCAACCATAGCAGACCATTCTGTCATATCTGCTGCTGGAGCATCCAGTTTCAAATGATCACAAACGATTTGATCCATACCTTGAGCCTGCATATTAAGTGGCACTTGATAGATATGTTCCACGTCGAGTGATTCGATAACAGCCTCAGGTGCAACATCACAGAACTGAGCCAATTTATTCTTGATTCCTTGACCAGCAGGTTGTTCTGTACGAATAACCAACATATTTGGTTGGATACCCAAACCACGCAATTCCTTAACAGAGTGTTGCGTTGGTTTTGTCTTCATTTCACCAGCAGCCTTCAAATAAGGAAGAAGCGTTGTGTGGATATACATAACGTTGTCAGAACCAACATCAGCCTTCATTTGACGAAGTGCTTCAAGGAATGGGAGACTTTCAATATCCCCAACCGTACCACCAACTTCAGTGATAATGACATCTGAATCAGTCGTTGTCGCTGCACGCTTAATCTTGTCTTTCAAAGCATCTGTGATATGCGGAATCACCTGAACAGTCGCACCAAGATACTCCCCTTTACGTTCCTTACGCAAAACTTCGCTATAAATCTTACCAGTAGTCACGTTAGAGTATTTATTAAGATTGATATCAATAAAACGTTCGTAGTGACCAAGGTCAAGGTCAGTTTCAGCACCATCATCAGTAACATAAACTTCACCGTGTTGGTAAGGACTCATTGTCCCTGGGTCAATATTGATGTAAGGATCGAATTTTTGAATCGTTACCTTAAGACCACGATTCTTAAGCAAACGTCCAAGACTTGCAGCTACAATCCCTTTACCAATTGAAGATACCACACCACCAGTGACGAAAATTATATTTTGTCATGTTAACTCCTTATAATATAATTCAAAACAACTACAGATAATAGATTGATTACCCACTCAGATAATCACGATAGCCCTTTCCTAGTACCTGATGGGAGCGGTGCAAATTACCTCACCTTAGACAAGTCCAGTAAATGACTAAAAACAAATGACCCCCAAGAGTTTCACTCTGGGAGCCTTAATCATGACCTCTTCAAAAGAGGTGCCCGATAAATAGTCTAAACTATCCAAGACCATTTGTCAATGAAAACTTAGTCGTTTGACTCATCCTCATAGTCATCGTCATCATCTTCTTCTGACAACTCAACATCATCCAAATCATCATCTGGAATAATTTCATTCAACTCAGAGTCATAAGATTCCACTTCGGCTTTCTCATCATCTTCGCTATCGTCATCATATTCAAGACTATCAGAATCAGGTGTGAAGTTTTCATCTTCTGGATCATCGTCATTATAATCGATGGCATCTTCATCACCATCCATGAAGGCATTAACTTTCTTGTTCTTACGTTTTGGTGCGTTTTCATCAGTATCTTCCAATGTGATGACTTCTTCATCGATTTCATCAATTGCATACCATGAACGCAAGCCCCATTTGTTATCACCTAGTGGAATGAAACTTCCATCCGTATTCAAATCTGAATAAAAGAATGGCAAAGCATTGCGGATATCAGCATCCGATTTTTCTAAGTAATTTTGAATTTCATTGACCAAATCATTGAAATACATTTCATTATCACGACCACGTGTTTCTAAGATAGCACGGGCCACTTCAATCATTGATAATTCACTTTTTTCTTGTCCAGCAAATACGTCTAGTTCCAAAGTGGTTCTCCTTCATTCTTACTCAAGCTAGTTTCCATCAGAAATAGCTCAGCAATCAATTTTTCGCTACCTTTTATTTTACGCTAAAAAGAGTCAATAGTCAAAGTATTTATAGAAGAAAAAATCAAGTCTCAACAGAAACTTGATTTTAGTCATATTATTTAACTTTTGCTGTGCTTGTGATAACTTCAACAGCTTTCTTCATAGTGATATCGTGTTTAAGCATTTCAGGTGAAAGAAGTGCAGAAACTTGTGATACTTCCATGTTGTACTCAGCTGCAAGATCATTGATTTCTTTTTGGATTTCTTCTTCTGTAGCGTCGAATCCTTCAGCAGCAGCAACAGCTTCGATAACAAGGTTAGTTTCACACGTTTGTCAGCGTCAGCTTCATATTGTTTGTGAAGATCTTCTTGAGTTGTACCAGTGATTTGGAAGTACATTTCAGGAGAGATACCTTGACGTTGCATGTTACCCATGAATTCGTTCATAGCACGGTGAACTTCGTCTTCAACCATTTCTGCTGGCAATTCAACGATTTCAGCGTTTTCAACAGCCAAATCAAGTGCAGCACCTTCAACAGCGTCATCATATGCGATTTCTTTAGCTGCTTCAAGTTCTTTACGGTATTTAGCTTTCAACTCATCAAGAGTTTCAACTTCATCGTCAAGATCTTTAGCCAACTCATCATCAAGAGCAGGAACTTCTTTAGCTTTAACTTCGTTAACTTTAGTAACAAATACAGCAGCTTTACCTGCAAGGTCAGCAGCTTGATACTCTTCTGGGAAAGTTACTTTAACTTCTACTTCATCACCAGCTTTTGCTCCAACCAATTGGTCTTCGAATCCTGGGATAAATTGACCTGAACCAAGTTCAAGAGAGTGGTTTTCACCTTTACCACCGTCGAAATTCAACACCATCTACTGAACCAACAAAGTCGATAACAACAGTGTCGCCATTTTCAGCTGCACCTTCTTTAACGACCAATTCAGCCAAGTTTTTGCGTTCGTTTTCAAGCTTAGCATCAACTTCTTCATCAGTAACTTCTTTAGAAGCTTCAACTGAAACTTCAAGATCTTTATATGCACCAAGTTTTACTTCAGGTTTTGTAACAACTTCTGCAGTAAGTGTCCAATCTTGACCTTTTTCAATTGATTTTACATCAATTTTTGGTTGTGCAACAACATCAAGACCAAGTTCAGCAATCGCTGCTTCATAAGCTGCTGGAAGAATTGCATTCAAAGCATCGTCGTAAAGAGCTTCTTCACCAAATTTTTGGTTAAATACAGCACGAGGCATGTGTCCTTTACGGAAGCCTGGAGCGTTCAAATTCTTTTTAACCTTGTTAAACGCTTGATCCAAAGCTGGTTGAATTTTATCTTGACCGATAGTGAATGTCACCACACCACGGTTAGTGGCTGTGTTTTCAAATGATACAGACATGTAGTCATTCTCCTTAAAATTTTTTATAGATACAGTTTAGTTTACCATATTTCAAAGCCTTTTAAAAGTTTTTTTCTCCAATTTAATCACAAGAAAATCGTTAGGAACTGCTACTTTTTCAAATTTTTGATAAACTAAAGCTATGAATATTTTACAAAGATACATCCAACAATTTAATTTTGAAGAGACCCTAATGGTACTCATTACAAAAGGAATTAAAGCTCTTCATTCTTCTCATCATCTTTCTTCTTAGTAAGAAGATTATCAACTTCCTTTTTAAACATACAGTCGGACGCTCTCTAGCTTGGACAATTCAAACACCTGCTCGACAAAAAACCATTGAACGTTTACTACACAATTGCATGAACTACGTGCTATACTTTTTCCTTGTTTACTGGCTTTTTAGTATCCTTGGGGTTCCAGTATCTAGCCTCCTTGCTGGTGCAGGACTTGCTGGAGTTGCTCTTGGTCTAGGAGCTCAAGGCTTCCTATCAGATGTCGTTAATGGTTTTTTCATCTTATTAGAAAACCAGTTTGAAGTCGGCGACTCAGTTGAAGTAGGAGCCGTTACAGGTCTTGTTTCAACCGTAGGTATTCGCACTACTCAAATTCGAGGATTTGATGGGACTCTTCATTTTATACCTAACAGAAATATCACAATTGTATCCAACAAATCTCGAGGAGACATGAGAGCTCAAATTGATATCCCAGTCTATCCATCAACCGATATCAATAAGGTGACAAGCATCATCCAAGAAGTAAATCAAGAAAACATTGAAAACTATCCTCAAATCTGTGGAGCACCAAATATCATTGGATTAAGCACAACTCCTTCCGGACAACTAGTATTTCGCATTGACATCTTTACAAAAAATGGACAACAAACTCATATCTATGCAGACTTCTTGAAACTTTACCAAGAAGCCCTAATCAAAGAAAATATTGAACTTCCAAGATTTATTGGAAACCCTATAGCAGTAAAATAAATTCATTACATTAAAAACACTTCAAAAGATAGATAAGATGAATCTACTTTCGAAGTGTTTTTTATTCATATTAAACAATATTGCCAGTCAAGGTTCTATATTAAGAATTAATCATCTTCATTGTAAGGATCAAAATCAACCATCCAAAATTTTAACTCTCTGATCATCTTTTTTCGACCTCTAAAACACTCCCCAGCTAGCAAACGGTCTAACTTAGTAGCATCTTCCGAAGACAACTGATTACGGAAAGCATTAAGCTGCTCATCATAAACAAGCCTATCAACAGCATCTAACTCTTTATTTGGAAGACAAAAAGCAATATCTGAAATTTCAATATAACATTGTCGATTAGCTTGACGTTTTACAGACTCCTGCCTTCTAACCTCATCATTAAGTCTATTCCTAAATTTAGTTTTAAATAACGCCGTAACTTATCATCATCAGACTTTAATTCAGGAAACTTTTCTAAAAGCTGATAAAGCGTCATCATAGCCTCTTGCTCCATATCAGCAAGATCCCAAAGTTGGATGAAATATTGTCTACTAGCCTTAAGTACAATCGGCCTTACAACTTCATATGCATGAACAAAAACTTCTTGTTCCATTCAACCTCCTATTAATAGATATAATTTTTGTAATTAAATTAATTACGAAACCTATTATAAGAGATAGATAAGAAATAAAATAGCGACATATATGTCACTATAAAAGGTGATAAAAACAAAAAAAGCTAGACCTACGTCCAGCAATGAGAATTATACTCCGCCAGTAGGACTCGAACCTACGACATCATGATTAACAGTCATGCGCTACTACCAACTGAGCTATGGCGGATAAACGCTAAGCGACTACCGTATCTAACAGGGGGCAACCCCCAACTACATCAGGCGTACTAGGGCTTAACTTCTGTGTTCGGCATGGGAACAGGTGTATCTCCTAGGCTATCGTCACTTAACTCTGAGTATTCTCAACTCAAAATTGAATATCTATACTGTATCAAGAAACCAAATCGTTGTCAATATGTCTCAGTTACTTTCTTTGGATAAGTCCTCGAGCTATTAGTATTAGTCCGCTACATGTGTCACCACACTTCCACTTCTAACCTATCAACCTGATCATCTCTCAGGGCTCTTACTGATATAAAATCATGGGAAATCTCATCTTGAGGTGGGCTTCACACTTAGATGCTTTCAGCGTTTATCCCTTCCCTACATAGCTACCCAGCGATGCTCTTGGCAGAACAACTGGTACACCAGCGGTAAGTCCACTCTGGTCCTCTCGTACTAGGGAGCAGATCCTCTCAAATTTCCTACGCCCGCGACGGATAGGGGACCGAACTGTCTCACGACGTTCTGAACCCAGCTCGCGTGCCGCTTTAATGGGCGAACAGCCCAACCCTTGGGACCGACTACAGCCCCAGGATGCGACGAGCCGACATCGAGGTGCCAAACCTCCCCGTCGATGTGAACTCTTGGGGGAGATAAGCCTGTTATCCCCAGGGTAGCTTTTTATCCGTTGAGCGATGGCCCTTCCATGCGGAACCACCGGATCACTAAGCCCGACTTTCGTCCCTGCTCGAGTTGTAGCTCTCGCAGTCAAGCTCCCTTATACCTTTACACTCTGCGAATGATTTCCAACCATTCTGAGGGGAACCTTTGGGCGCCTCCGTTACCTTTTAGGAGGCGACCGCCCCAGTCAAACTGCCCGTCAGACACTGTCTCCGATAGGGATAACCTATCTGGGTTAGAGTAGCCATAACACAAGGGTAGTATCCCAACAACGCCTCACTCGAAACTGGCGTCCCGAGGTCATAGGCTCCTACCTATCCTGTACATGTGGTACAGATACTCAATATCAAACTGCAGTAAAGCTCCATGGGGTCTTTCCGTCCTGTCGCGGGTAACCTGCATCTTCACAGGTACTAAAATTTCACCGAGTCTCTCGTTGAGACAGTGCCCAAATCATTACGCCTTTTCGTGCGGGTCGGAACTTACCCGACAAGGAATTTCGCTACCTTAGGACCGTTATAGTTACGGCCGCCGTTTACTGGGGCTTCAATTCATACCTTCGCTATTGCTAAGCACTCCTCTTAACCTTCCAGCACCGGGCAGGCGTCACCCCCTATACATCATCTTACGATTTAGCAGAGAGCTGTGTTTTTGATAAACAGTTGCTTGGGCCTATTCACTGCGGCTGACCATAAGTCAGCGCCCCTTCTCCCGAAGTTACGGGGCCATTTTGCCGAGTTCCTTAACGAGAGTTCTCTCGCTCACCTGAGGCTACTCGCCTCGACTACCTGTGTCGGTTTGCGGTACGGGTAGAGTATAATTAACGCTAGAAGCTTTTCTCGGCAGTGTGACATCACTAACTTCGCTACTAAACTTCGCTCCCCATCACAGCTCAATGTTATAGATATAAGCATTTGACTCATATCACACCTCACTGCTTGGCCAGACACTTCCAATCGTCTGGTTTAGTTAGCCTACTGCGTCCCTCCATCACTATATACTCTAGTACAGGAATATCAACCTGTTGTCCATCGGATACACCTTTCGGTCTCTCCTTAGGTCCCGACTAACCCAGGGCGGACGAGCCTTCCCCTGGAAACCTTAGTCTTACGGTGGACAGGATTCTCACCTGTCTTTCGCTACTCATACCGGCATTCTCACTTCTATGCGCTCCAGCACTCCTCACGGTACACCTTCTTCGCACATAGAACGCTCTCCTACCATACCTATAAAGGTATCCACAGCTTCGGTAATATGTTTTTAGCCCCTGGTACATTTTCGGCGCAGGGTCACTCGACTAGTGAGCTATTACGCACTCTTTGAATGAATAGCTGCTTCTAAGCTAACATCCTAGTTGTCTGTGCAACCCCACATCCTTTTCCACTTAACATATATTTTGGGACCTTAGCTGGTGGTCTGGGCTGTTTCCCTTTCGACTACGGATCTTAGCACTCGCAGTCTGACTGCCGATTATATCTCGTTGGCATTCGGAGTTTATCTGAGATTGGTAATCCGGGATGGACCCCTCACCCAAACAGTGCTCTACCTCCAAGAGACTTAACATCGACGCTAGCCCTAAAAGCTATTTCGGAGAGAACCAGCTATCTCCAAGTTCGTTTGGAATTTCTCCGCTACCCACAAGTCATCCAAGCACTTTTCAACGTGCCCTGGTTCGGTCCTCCAGTGAGTTTTACCTCACCTTCAACCTGCTCATGGGTAGGTCACATGGTTTCGGGTCTACGACATGATACTAATGCGCCCTATTAAGACTCGGTTTCCCTACGGCTCCGTCTCTTCAACTTAACCTCGCATCATATCGTAACTCGCCGGTTCATTCTACAAAGGCACGCTCTCACCCATTAACGGGCTCGAACTTGTTGTAGGCACACGGTTTCAGGTTCTATTTCACTCCCCTCCCGGGGTGCTTTTTCACCTTTCCCTCACGGTACTGGTTCACTATCGGTCACTAGAGAGTATTTAGGGTTGGGAGATGGTCCTCCCAGATTCCGACGAGATTTCTCGTGTCTCGCCGTACTCAGGATACTGCTAGGTATAAAGACTATTTCGAATACGAGGCTATTACTCTCTTTGGCCTACCTTCCCAGGTAGTTCTTCTATAATCTTTAAGTCCACGTTGCAGTCCTACAACCCCGAAGAGTAAACTCTTCGGTTTGCCCTCTTGCCGTTTCGCTCGCCGCTACTAAGGCAATCGCTTTTGCTTTCTCTTCCTGCAGCTACTTAGATGTTTCAGTTCACTGCGTCTTCCTCTACATTACCTTAACAGTAATGAGTGACAGGCATTACCTGCCAGGGTTCCCCATTCGGACATCTCTGGATCATTGCTCACTTACAGCTCCCCAAAAGCATTTCGTCGTTAGTCACGTCCTTCATCGGCTTCTAGTGCCAAGGCATCCACCGTGCGCCCTTATTAACTTAACCTTATTTTGGTCTTTCGACCTAACTCATTAAATATTCACAGCGTTTCGGTTTATTTTCTTGTTACTATCTATATGTATTTAATTACATATGGAATTTGATATAGATATTCAATTTTCAATGGACAATACTTGAATCTTTCGATTCAATGGAGCCTAGCGGGATCGAACCGCTGACCTCCTGCGTGCAAAGCAGGCGCTCTCCCAGCTGAGCTAAGGCCCCACAAGACCTCTCAAAACTAAATAAGAAACTCAAGTACATTCCGTTTTTTTCCTTAGAAAGGAGGGTGATCCAGCCGCACCTTCCGATACGGCTACCTTGTTACGACTTCACCCCAATCATCTATCCCACCTTAGGCGGCTGGCTCCAAAAGGTTACCTCACCGACTTCGGGTGTTACAAACTCTCGTGGTGTGACGGGCGGTGTGTACAAGGCCCGGGAACGTATTCACCGCGGCGTGCTGATCCGCGATTACTAGCGATTCCGACTTCATGTAGGCGAGTTGCAGCCTACAATCCGAACTGAGATTGGCTTTAAGAGATTAGCTTGCCGTCACCGACTCGCAACTCGTTGTACCAACCATTGTAGCACGTGTGTAGCCCAGGTCATAAGGGGCATGATGATTTGACGTCATCCCCACCTTCCTCCGGTTTATTACCGGCAGTCTCGCTAGAGTGCCCAACTGAATGATGGCAACTAACAATAGGGGTTGCGCTCGTTGCGGGACTTAACCCAACATCTCACGACACGAGCTGACGACAACCATGCACCACCTGTCACCGATGTACCGAAGTAACTTTCTATCTCTAGAAATAGCATCGGGATGTCAAGACCTGGTAAGGTTCTTCGCGTTGCTTCGAATTAAACCACATGCTCCACCGCTTGTGCGGGCCCCCGTCAATTCCTTTTGAGTTTCAACCTTGCGGTCGTACTCCCCAGGCGGAGTGCTTAATGCGTTAGCTGCGGCACTGAATCCCGGAAAGGATCCAACACCTAGCACTCATCGTTTACGGCGTGGACTACCAGGGTATCTAATCCTGTTCGCTCCCCACGCTTTCGAGCCTCAGCGTCAGTTACAGACCAGAGAGCCGCTTTTCGCCACCGGTGTTCCTCCATATATCTACGCATTTCACCGCTACACATGGAATTCCACTCTCCCTTCTGCACTCAAGTTTGACAGTTTCCAAAGCGAACTATGGTTGAGCCACAGCCTTTAACTTCAGACTTATCAAACCGCCTGCGCTCGCTTTACGCCCAATAAATCCGGACAACGCTCGGGACCTACGTATTACCGCGGCTGCTGGCACGTAGTTAGCCGTCCCTTTCTGGTAAGCTACCGTCACAGTGTGAACTTTCCACTCTCACACTCGTTCTTGACTTACAACAGAGCTTTACGATCCGAAAACCTTCTTCACTCACGCGGCGTTGCTCGGTCAGGGTTGCCCCCATTGCCGAAGATTCCCTACTGCTGCCTCCCGTAGGAGTCTGGGCCGTGTCTCAGTCCCAGTGTGGCCGATCACCCTCTCAGGTCGGCTATGTATCGTCGCCCTAGGGTGAGCCGTTACCTCACCTACTAGCTAATACAACGCAGGTCCATCTTGTAGTGGAGCAATTGCCCCTTTCAAATAAATGACATGTGTCATCCATTGTTATGCGGTATTAGCTATCGTTTCCAATAGTTATCCCCCGCTACAAGGCAGGTTACCTACGCGTTACTCACCCGTTCGCAACTCATCCAAGAAGAGCAAGCTCCTCTCTTCAGCGTTCTACTTGCATGTATTAGGCACGCCGCCAGCGTTCGTCCTGAGCCAGGATCAAACTCTCATTAAAAATTTTAATAATTGTTCGAGCGTTAACTCATTACCGTCGTCTGACGATTTATTCTTGTAAATTGACAGGTTATAATTCTTCTATCATAACCCTGCACTTGGTTTCTTATTCAGTTCTCAAAGGTCTTTGTCTCTCTTAAGACAACTTCTATATTCTAGCAAATCTAGAATACCTTGTCAACACTTTTTTGAAGTTTTTTTCACTTCTCGTGTCCGCTGTCTCTCGCGAAACAGCTTATTTATAATATCATCTCTAGCTTGTCTTGTCAATAACTTTTTTAAAGTTTTGGAACCTTTTCAAGTTTGTGGCAAGTCAGTTAAGACAACCTTTATATCTTATCACCCAAATAAATTCTTGTCAATAGGGTTTAGTAAAACTATTACCCTTTTTTAGATTTAACTTTTTTGAATCCTTGATACAATACCCATCCAACGACTAGGCCAAAAGCATTTTGGCAGAAATTAGGAATAACTTCTGCGATTGAAGCTCCTGTTCCATACATAAATACTGAAGCAAGTGCATAACCACCCACCATCACAATTGTAGCAATCAGAAGACCTAGGATACGATAGTTACCTTTAAATCCAGCAAAATAACCTTGTGCACCATGGATTAACAAACTGATAAACATCCACTGCGGAGCAGATGATAGCAAATCTATCAAAAATGCAGATAGTCCTCCCACAATTGCCCCTTCTTTCTTGCCAAGATAGAAGGCTGTAAAGTAGATTCCTGCATCTACCAAACGTTAAGAGTCCTGTTGGAGTCGGAATTTTCGCTACGAATCCAAAGGTCACTGATAAAGCCGTTAAGATAGCTAATAATGTTAGCTCTTTTTGTTTTTCTTATTTTGCATATTGAACTACTCCAAATTCATTTGATTGTTTAATTGATTCATAAACAAAGGCTTTAGCATTTGCCACAGCTTCAGTTTCTGAACATCCTTTAACTAATTCACTAGCTATACTTGAAGCAAATGTACATCCTGCACCGGTATTATTTTTGTATCCAGCACAGCTTCTTCAAACAATTTGTAGTCTGTTCCATCATAAAAGACATCTATCGCTTTATTACCATCCAAGCGATTTCCACCTTTGACAACGACAGTCTTAGCACCCTAATTCATTGAGATAGCTAGCCGCATGCTTCATGTCATCAATAGTCTTAACCTTTCTATCTATAAGCAGTTCGACTTCAGGTAAAGTTCGGAGTGATAACCGTGATATAAGGGAAAAATTTAACCAATTCATCACGTAGTTGAGAAACTTCAACGTCATGAGTCTCCTTACATACTAAAACGGGATCCAAGACAATTGGAATATCAGAATGATTTTTAACAAAATCCAACGTTAATTCTGCGATTTCAACGTTAGGCAACAAACCAATTTTAATTGCTGAGAATGGGACATCTCTTTAGTGAGTCAAGTTGTTGTTTAAAAACATTAGTATCAACCGGAATAACCTCAAAACCATTCTCAGTCATAGCTGTCAGACAGGTAAGAGCCACAAATCCATGCTGTTTATTAGTGGTAAACGTCGCTAAGTCTGCATGAAGTCCGCCACCACTAAAAATATCATTCCCCGAAATCGCTAAAATCAATTCATCACTCATATCTTATCTCCTTCAAATATAATCCGTTTCCTGCTGCTGTTGGTCCTGCGAGATTACGATCACGACTTTCCAACACTGTCTTAACTTGCGAAACAGGCATGCGACCATTGCCAATCTTCAACAAGGTACCGACCATATTTCTAACTTGCTTATAGAGAAAACCGTTGCCAGAAAAAGTAAAGATATAAAATCCAGTTTTCTCATCGATAGATACACTAGCTTGTGTAATTGTGCGTACTTTATTTTCTACAGAAGTTCCTGAAGCTGTGAAGCCTGTAAAATCATGTGTGCCAACCAAATCCTTAGCAGCCTCCTGCATAGGTGCTAAACTTAGAGGGTAGGGATAGTGGGTCGCATAATTACGCATCATAGGGTTCTTAGGTCGTCCTGCATCTACTAGAAACTCATAAGTTTTACTATGTTTATTGTATCGTGCATGAAATTCTTCTGATACAAGTTCAATACTAACAACATCAATATCATCTGGACATTGCGTATCTAAACCAAAACGTAACTTCTCTGGATCTCGTTCTTGGGGCAAATCGAAGTGGATAACTTGTCCATAGGCATGAACACCTGCATCTGTACGCCCCGCTCCATGAACGGTGACAGGTGTACCGCTATTTAACCGTAAAAGAGTCTTTTCAAGCTCTTCTTGAATAGAACGTGCATTTGGTTGTCTTTGAAAACCTGAGAAAAGTGTACCATCATAGGAAATTGTCGCTTTGTATCTAACCATAAAATTATCATATCAGATTTTTTCAAAGATAAAAAGTAGGTCGATTAGCAACTGACCCCAGACAGTTTTTCGACATAAAGAAAAAGACGCCTTCAGCGTCCTTCCTTTATAAATCTTCTAAGGCATCCTTTACTTTATTGAAGAAACCTTTTTTCTGTGGTGCGATTTTTTCATCACCACTTGCTTTGGCAAATGCAAGGAGAGCTTCTTTTTGAGCATCGTTTAGCTTCGTAGGAGTTACAATCTTAACTGTAACGTGTTGATCCCCTTGTGAACCTCCACGCAGACGTGGAGCACCCTTTCCTTTTAGACGGAAAGTTTTGCCTGTTTGAGTTCCTGCTGGAATAGTCATCTCAACATTTCCGTGAACTGTTGGTACTTCGACAGTATCACCAAGAGCTGCTTGGACAAAGGAAATGTTAAGTGTATAGTAAATTGTTGATCCATCACGAGTAAACTTATCGCTTGGATTAACATTAATGATTACAAAGAGGTCTCCATAAGGACCACCATTGAAACCAGCTTCACCTTGACCCGCAAGACGAATTTGTTGACCTGTTTCAACACCTGCTGGAATCTTGACAGATACTTTATGACTTTGTTTTTCATGTCCTGTTCCATGACAAGTTTGACATGGCTCTTTAATTTCTTGACCTGTTCCATGACAGACATCACAGGTTACTTGACGACGCATCATACCAAGTGGTGTTTGCGTATCGACATTGATAACCCCTTGACCATGACAGCGACCACAAGTTACAGGGGTTGTTCCAGGTTTTGCACCAGATCCCGAACATGTCTTACATGTTGCTTCACGATTGTAGTGAACTTCTTTTTCGGCACCAAAAATCGCCTCTTCGAAGCTTAGGTTGACACGGTACTGAAGATCATCACCTTGACGTGGAGCATTCGGGTTACGAGTAGCACCACCACCAAAGAAGCTAGAGAAGATATCCTCAAAGCCACCAAAGCCTGCACCACCATCGAAGCCACCAAAGCCTCCTTGACCACCAAAACCATTCGCACCATCTGGTCCGTATTGGTCATAGGCTGCACGTTTTTGGTCATCACTTAAAGTTTCGTAGGCCTCTTGAACCTCTTTATATTTTTCTTCCGCACCCGGTTCTTTATTAATGTCTGGGTGGTATTTCTTAGACATCTTACGATAGGCACGTTTAATTTCATCTTGAGAGGCATCCTTAGATACCCCAAGACGATCGTAATATTCGGTATTGTTCATAATTTTAGATACAAAGGGCATCTAATGGAGAAAGCCAAAGTAATAGTTTTGAAGATGAACACCTAGTCCCTTGAAACCAACTATCTTTCTATCTTTTTTGCTTAATCCATAGCCCGTGTTCAACGACGAACACTCTTTGTTCCTTTCTATAATTTTCATGTAAATCTTTAGAGGGTCTTTTCTATACTTCGCTTCACTTCATCAAATTCCTCGTTTGATAGAGTAAATATCAAATTCTCTTCTGGGTACTCATTCTGTTCCTTAAAATAGTTGTCCGTATTAGCTGCCAAGCCTAAACTTAGAATCACTCTTCTTGCAAACTCTTGATGGGCAAAACCGATAGCCGTAATGATCTGTTTATCTTGCACAAGAACTTTCGGTTGGAAATTTTCACGTGGAAGAAATTCAAAATAGTCAAAGAAGTTTTGCCAAATTCCACCTGTAAATTTCGTGTCCTCCAACAGACCTGCTTTCGCTAATAAAAGAGGTGCTGAAGAAATAGCTGCAATTAGGATATTTTGCTCACCAAGACCCCTCAAAAACGAAATCAATTTCTCATCCTGTAGAGCAGGCCCTATATTTACCATTCCTGGCAAAATCACGCAAGAATACTCTTCTATACGGATTTGATCCAGTGTTTTCGTTGGTTGGCAGGGCAAGCCATCCTCAGAGACCACTATCGAATAATCTGAAGCGACATAATCAATCGTGATATCAAAAGACAGAGCTAAAGTACTTGTTAAAGTGGTTATCTCATAAAGAGAAAAATTAGGATAAATGATACAAAGTACTTTTTTCATACGCAACACCCTCTATTTTACCGAAAAACAGAGGCTGGTTTGCAACCTCTGGATTTCTTTTTATCATTTACTAGCTAAGCTCAACACCTTACCGAACTGAGCACACCCTAACCTCTTGGTGAAAAAAGAGAAATCATTTCCTAGAAACTAAAGTTTCTGCATCAGATTTCCTATTTTTCACTGTGAGGTTTTAACGGACTTTGCATCTTACTTTTCAGTAAACTCTCCGTCTACAACATCGTCGCCTGAGTTATCTGCTGTTTGTGCACCTTCTGCTCCTGCTTGAGCTTGTTGTGCTGCTGCAGCTTGTTCGTAAAGTTTAACCGCAAGAGCTTGAGCTTTTTCGTTAAGAGCTTCCAATTTAGCCTTCATGTCATCAAGATTGCCTGATTCTTGAGCTTTCTTAAGGTCATCAAGAGCTGATTGAGCTGCGTCACGTTCTGCATCAAAGCCTTTGCCTTCAGTTTCTTTGATGGTTTTTTCAGTCGCAAAGATAGCTTGGTCAACTTCGTTACGAAGATCTACTTCTTCTTTACGTTTTGCATCTGCTTCAGCATTTGCTTCAGCATCTTTCATCATCTTTTCAATTTCTTCGTCTGTCAAACCAGAGTTAGATTGGATGACAATTGTTTGTTCTTTTTGAGTTCCAAGGTCTTTAGCTTTAACAGATACGATACCGTTCTTATCAATATCGAAAGTAACTTCGATTTGTGGAATACCACGAGGTGCAGCTGGGATATCAGTCAATTGGAAGCGTCCAAGAGTCTTGTTATCTGCTGCCATTGGGCGTTCCCCTTGAAGAACGTGGATATCAACGGCTGGTTGATTGTCTGCTGCAGTTGAGAAGACTTGTGATTTAGATGTTGGAATAGTAGTGTTGCGGTCAATAAGTTTTGTGAACACTCCACCCATTGTTTCGATACCAAGTGACAATGGAGTTACGTCAAGAAGGACAACGTCTTTGACATCACCAGTAATAACACCACCTTGGATAGCAGCACCCATGGCAACTACTTCATCAGGGTTAACTGATTTGTTTGGTTCTTTACCAGTTTCAGCTTTAACAGCTTCTACAACGGCAGGGATACGAGTTGAACCACCGACAAGGATAACTTCGTCAATATCTGACAAGCTCAAACCTGCATCTGAAAGGGCTTGACGAACTGGAGTTTTCGTACGTTCTACAAGGTCACGAGTCAAATCATCGAATTTAGCACGAGTCAATGTCATTTCCAAGTGAAGAGGTCCAGCCTCACCAGCAGTGATGAATGGCAAGCTGATTTGTGTTGAAGTGACACCAGAAAGGTCTTTCTTAGCTTTTTCAGCTGCGTCTTTCAAACGTTGAAGAGCCATCTTGTCTGTTGACAAGTCAATTCCATTTTCTTTCTTGAATTCTTCAACCATGTGGTCGATGATTTTTTGGTCAAAGTCATCACCACCGAGTTTGTTATCCCCTGCAGTTGCCAATACGTCAAAGACACCATCACCAAGTTCAAGGATAGATACGTCGAATGTACCACCACCAAGGTCGAATACCAAGATTTTTTCTTCTTTATCAGTCTTATCCAAACCGTAAGCAAGAGCTGCTGCTGTTGGTTCGTTGACGATACGTTCTACTTCAAGACCAGCGATTTTACCAGCGTCTTTTGTTGCTTGACGTTGTGCATCGTTGAAGTAAGCAGGAACTGTGATAACTGCTTTAGTTACTTTTTCACCAAGGTAATCTTCAGCATAACCTTTCAAGTATTGAAGAATCATAGCTGAAATCTCTTGTGGTGTGTATTCTTTACCGTTTGCAGAAACTTTTTCAGAAGTACCCATCTTAGATTTGATAGAGATGATTGTATCTGGGTTTGTTACTGCTTGACGTTTTGCAGCGTCACCAACGATGATTTCACCGTTTTTGAATGACACAACAGATGGAGTTGTGCGGTTACCTTCTGGGTTTGCGATAATTTTTTTGATTCAGTTCCTTCAAGAACTGCTACTGCTGAGTTTGTTGTACCTAAGTCAATACCAATGATTTTAGACATATGTTTTTCCCCTTTTTACTTTAATTTCTATTTTGCTTTTTTTATCTTTCATTCATAGTTTTCTGTCATTTCGGACAAGTTTTCAATTAATTATATACAACTACCATAGCTGGGCGTAAGACGCGTTCGTGGAGTTTATACCCTTTTTGGAAAACTTGTGCAATCGTGTCTGCTGGATGTTCATCATCTGCAGGCATTGTTTGAATTGCCATGTGGAAGTTATGATCGAAATCACCATCAGCTGGAATTTCTTCAATTCCTTCCTCTTTAAGAGCATGCACTAAACTTTCTTGCACCATTTCCAAACCTTTTTTGACATCATCAGTCAAGCCCTCAACGGCAAGAGCACGTTCAAGGTTATCAAGTGATGGCAAAATCGCTTTTGCCAAATCTTGGCTACGATACTTTTGCAATTGTTGACGTTCTTCATTTGCACGTCGCTGAATGTTTTGCATTTCTGCATGAGCACGAAGGTATTTGTTTTCAAATTCTTCGGCACGCGCTTGGGCTTCTTCAAGTTCAGAAGGTTCGCTTACTTCCTCTACAACTTCTTCAGTTGTCTCCGTAGCTTCCTCTTCTTTCACTTCTTCTTTTTTAATATCTTCAGTCAAGGCATACACCTCTTTCTATACTTTTTAAACGTTATATCTTAGCTAACTTCATAATGGTTACTATTGAGGTAACGGTAATAATCCGTCAACTTCATAACCAAAACTCTACTAATAACATTGACCAAACTAACCATGCGACGATAATCCATTTCAACTGGACCAATCACATGCATGAGTGCCATCCCACGATAAGGAATCAGGAATTTATGACTCATAACTGTGACATTTTCAAGCGCTTCTTCAGTTGATTCTGCAACCGAAATCTTGGTCACTTCATCATCGGAGATAGCTGATCGAAGCTCAAGTGCCACATGTTGTGGATTGTCCAAAAATTGATAGGTTTTTAAGTCGGCATAGGTCAGTGATGCAACCTTACCTTCGATGAAAATCAATTCCTTAAAAAGTTGTGAAAAGATATAATCAAACAAATCAAGAACATTATCTGTTATCTTGAAATACTTTTGCACGATCTGAGGAATCTCAGTTCTCAATCGGTAATGGATATCTAAGACAGTGTTTCCCAAAAAACGTTCTTGAACAAGCTTATGAAGAATCTCCAAATCACTAGACAAGAAATTTTTTGGAATAGCAAACTGAACTGTCACAGGCTTAGATTCATCTAGAGTAAGAACCGCTAAAGCGTCGTGATTGGATAGATGAACAATGTCAAACCCAGTCAGACGTTGTCGTGTCGGCTCCACATCTTGAATCACTGCTGTACATCCTGTCATTTCTGCCAGCAGCTTCGCCGCTGCATCCAAGATATCTTCAAGTTTAAAGGCTTCAAAATCAAAGGCCTTGACCACTTGATAAACATCTTGTTCATCAATCGTATCAAGATTCAAAGAATTAGCGACGAAATACTGGAAACCTGCTCGGCTTGGCATACGCCCACTCGAAGTATGAGCTTTTTCAAGATAGCCCATTTTTTCAAGCTTGGCCATGTCATTACGAATGGTCGCTGAACTCGAATCAATTGATTCTTGTAATGCTTTAGAACCAACCGGTTCATGTGTACGAGTGAACATCTCAACTATCAAATTCAAAATAGTGTTTTGCCTTTGCGTAATCACGATGTCACCTCATTTCTATTTATTAGCACTCTAATACATCGACTGCTAACTTATGATTCTATTATACACCTAAACTTGAACATGTCAACCCAAAAAACCAAAAAATTAGCACTCTTTTTGTAAGAGTGCTAAAAATACATCTTAAGACCTAGAAAAGCAAAAAAAGAGTACCTCAGAGGCACTCTAATCTTATCAATCATATTTTGACAAATGATAGGTCTCAATAATAGATATGAGGTGTTTGGCATAATCCGGATCACTGCTAAAACCCGCAGCTTGTAGTTTCTGCCGCAACTTTATAACTAGTCGTTCCTGCCACCTCTTTATAGGTCGATTCGCCCCATGTTCCTTGGCGAAGTTCTTCTAAATAAGTCATCATAGAACTTGACCAATCCTTAAAAACTGCAAAATCCACCTTTTGGTATTGCCATTTCCCTTTACTGTAGATACTATCCTTCAAACGAATACGTTCTTGACCTGGCTGAGCAGGGAGACTGTAGATGTTATGATATTTAACAGATAAAAGACTGCTACCATAATTCGACTCATATGCAGCTTGACTAAGGAGAATAGACGCAGGTACACCATAGTTTTTAGACATCTTTTGAGCTGTTGGAGCTAAGGTCTCAATAAATTCTTGCTGTGTGTAAGCAACCTTTACCGCACGCGCATTATCATCTGTAGAGGCATGAAGAATCAAAGGTAAGAGAATACCTAAAGCAAAAACAACAACTAAGGTAATGAAGGCTTTTAGTTTAAAACGTCGTCTCACTTAGCTTTCTCCTTTAATAATGCCAAATATTCCTCCAAAGTAAGATTATGTTCAGTCATATACTCTGCTGACTCTTTACCAACATAGCGGAAATGCCAATCCTCGTAGCCTACACCCGTTGACGATGTTTTACCATCTGGAAAACGAAGAACAAAGCCATATTTCGGCGCCAACTCTTTGACTTTAGCTACTGTATCTGGATCTGCTTCATTTAAGCTATCTACAGTACTCATATCAATCGCAAGACCTGTTTGGTGTTCACTCGCTCCTGGTGGTTGTGAATAGGTTTGAACCTTTTTCTCCGCCTGAGACTCCGTCAAACTTGGGTCAGCAGCCATTTCCTGCTGAACATAACTGTTATAAAGTTCTGTCTGATAAGCAACACTACGATAACCTGATATCAAGTGATAACTTGGATCAATTTCTTGAGCAGCTGCTAAAAACTCCTTAACGTTCTTAGCAATTCTTGCATCTACAGAAACACCATCGACATCAGCAATCTCAGGGTTAAGTTCTTTAGACTTATTATCTCGATTTACCAAAAGCAATTGCCAGTCTTTAGGCGATACATCAGGTAGTCCCTTTGCATCCTTGCTTTGAGTCGCATCGGTAGCTTGCTTACTACTTTTTGTTACTGACGATCCATTGGTTTGTTGGACTGTACGACTGACACCAAATACTGAATAAAGTCCTGCTACAACTAAAAGAACTGCAATCAAGACACTACTGATAACCAAAAACCAGTTGGTTTGCTTTTTCGCCTGACGGCGACTTGGATAGTTATTTTTTACCATTTTCTTTTTCTATTATCTCTCGCCCAACCTGACGATAAGTCATATCGCCAAGTGCTTCTAATGTAAATTTACCATTTTCATAAGCAACAACAGTAACCGAACCGTTGTCCAATGAAGGATGCTCGACAGAAGAATCAATTAACCAAGCAAAGGTTGCAATGGTCATACCGTGACTAACGACAATAGCATTACCGCCACCAGACCTCTCAAGATTTTCTGCAATAGCTGTGAACCCCTCTAAAATACGTTTTCTGAGCACTTCCCAAGGCTCTGCCCAACCAGCCGTATCCACATCAAGGATACCCTGTGCAAGCTCAGGATAAGTTACCTCATGCAAATCCTTACCTTGAAAAGCATCTGTTCTCGGTAGCACACCGTAGAAAAGTTCACCGTCATAGCCACCATCTAAACTACCAAAACACCACTCACGAATACGTTTGTCACGTTTATAAGGAATAGTTTCTAAACCCGTCTCACGTAAAATGATATCCATGGTTTGAATCGTTCGACCTGAATCACTAGAATATGCGACCTTGAAAGGAATACCTGCTGCTTTCAGACCTACCCCCAATTCACGAATACCTTCTTCACCGAACGGGGTCAAAGGGCTATCAGACCAACCTTGTGCACGACCAATGGTGTTAAACATAGTTTTGCCATGTCTCGCAATATACAACTTAACCTCACTCATAGCGCCCCTTCTTTCCGTCATTTTTGAATTCATTATAGCACAAATCCCCTCCACTATCTAGCCAGCGAGACCATCAGAAAATGCCTTACCAATTGGCAAAGCATTTAACATCCGCTTAGTTTTTAAAGCTGTGAACAGGAGCTGGGATTTGACCACCACGCGCAATGAAGTCAGCCGATGAAGCTTTGTTTACCTTCATTACTGGTGCATAACCAAGAAGACCACCAAGTTCCAACATGTCACCTTCCTTACCATAAGGAATGATACGAACAGCTGTTGTTTTCTGATTAATGACACCGATAGCCGCTTCATCAGCAATCATGGCCGCGATTGTTGTATCTGGCGTATCAGCAGGAATAGCAATCATGTCTAGACCAACAGAACAGATAGCTGTCATAGCTTCCAATTTTTCAAGGTTGATATGACCAGATTGAACCGCCGCAATCATACCTTCATCTTCAGAAACTGGAATAAAGGCACCTGACAAACCACCAACTTGGTTACATGCCATGATACCACCTTTTTTAACTTGGTCGTTAAGAAGGGCTAGAGCTGCAGTAGTACCATGCGTACCAACAACTTCAAGACCCATAGCTTCAAGTACACGGGCTACTGAATCACCAACTGCTGGTGTTGGCGCAAGAGACAAATCTACAATACCGAACTCGACACCAAGGCGTTCGCTGGCCATTTGACCAACCAACTGACCAACACGTGTGATTTTGAAGGCGGTCTTCTTAACTGTTTCAGCTAAAACATCGAAACTTTCGCCCGGAACTTTCTCAACTGCACGTTGCACAACACCAGGACCTGAAACCCCAACATTGATTACAACATCAGCCTCACCAACACCGTGGAAGGCACCTGCCATAAATGGATTATCTTCAACCGCATTAGCAAAGACCACCAATTTACCTGGGCCCATTGGATCTGCCTCAGAAGCCTCTTTGATGATACGTCCCATGTCACGTACCGCTGTCATGTTAATACCAGTCTTTGTTGAACCAATGTTGACAGATGAGCAGACAAAATCAGTCTCTGCAAGCGCACGTGGAATAGAATTAATAAGAATCTCATCACCTTTTTGGTAGCCCTTTTGAACGAGTGCAGAGAAACCACCAATAAAGTTAACACCGATTTCCTTAGCTGCTCGGTCTAACGCCTTCGCAAAAGGTACATAGTCTGTTGCATCTGTTGCCGCACCGATGATTGAGATCGGAGTAACAGACACACGTTTATTAACAATCGGAATACCAAGTTCAGCCGCAATTTCGTCACCAACAGCTACCAAATTCTTAGCCTTAGATACAATCTTGTTATAGACTTTTTCCGCCGCCTTATCGATATCTGAATCGATACAGTCTAGGAGTGAAATCCCCATGGTAATGGTACGAACATCAAAGTTCTGCTCCTCAATCATGGCAACGGTTTCTGTGACCTGTTTAATATCCATTTTAAGCTACTCCTATCTTACAAGTTGTGCATAGCATCAAAAATTGCTGAACTTTGGATGTTGATTTTAACGTTCAATGACTCACCAAAGGCTTCCAATTCAGCACGTAGGTGTGTAAAATCTTGTTTGTCTTCCGATGATACAACCGCCATCATGGTAAAGAATTCATCAAGAACTGTTTGAGAAATATCATCAATATTCAAGCCAAGTTCTGCCACCTTAGTCGCAACACCCGCAACAATACCTGCTTTGTCCTTACCTACAACTGTAATAATCGCTTTCATGAGAAGCCTCCATCATTTTATTTTGTATAATTTTAGCATATTTTGATTAAAAATGCTATTTTTTATGAAATTTGCATCTTTTTTCTTGAAAAAGACGAATGTTTCCGAGGAATTTAACTAATATCGTTTATAAAAATATCCTCTCTCTGACCCAATTACTTGTGGATAAACTTGTTCACAACCTAAATAATTTCCTTCTTTTAAAACCTTGAAAAATCAAGATTCAACACTATCAACAGACTTTTCCACACCTGTGGATAAGTCTGTGGGTAACTTGTCGATAAACAAAAAAATATCGCCAAATTCAGGCGATATCTTAGCTTTATTTCCATTTTAAATTAACATGGGCATTCATTTCTTTATAAGCAGTATCTATACGCTCTTTGGTTTCTTCATCTAGTTTATTTCTATATTTACCACCTTTAATGAAATCCTCTAAAATATAAGTTTGGTAAGTATACAAAGGGTATCCCTCTGGCGAACTTGTTCCTTTAGGCGTACGGTTAACCCAAGTCGGATGTGCTTGAGCAGTCTTAATCGTGGTTTGACCATTCTTTTTCTCAAGGGTGACATCCATTAAGACACCCCTCTCTGTCCACTCTGCACTATCCACACCATCCATGGTCTCTATGCGCTGGTTTGAGATGAAATTACCCATTGAGTAAATAATAAGTTTTTGCTGTCCATCCTTTTTAACCACCTCAGAAGGTTCTACCACATGAGGATGACCTCCAAAGATAATATCAGCACCCCAATCAATCATCTTATGATAGAGTTTAACCTGTTCATCTGTCGGTTCCAAACGATATTCAACACCCATCTGAGGCATGATAACCGTGATATCCGCTTCTTTTTCGGCACGCTGAATCTCGGCTTTCATACGTTTTTCATCCAAATTCGATAAGTGGTCTGCAACCTCTTTATCCGTCAAGTTCGACTCTAAACCATTGTAACCATAAGCATAGGAAAGTATTGCAACTTTGATACCATTAACATTCTTGATGAGAAGTGGCGCCTTGTCTCGCACCGGCTTTTCGTAAACACCAATAGGATCAATTCCCACTTTTTTAAAAGCATCAGCCGTTGTAAAAGCTCCCTCTAAGCCTGAATCCAAGATATGATTATGAGCCAAATCCATAACATCATAGCCAGCATCCTTGATAGCTGCTGTCACTGATTGAGGAGCATTAAACAGAGGATAGCCTGACAAAGGATAATCAGGGTTAATCGTTCCCTCAAATCACCCAAGACCAAATCAGCCTGCTGTAACCACGGCTTCACATAAGTAAAATTCTCCGTGAAATCATAGCTACCATCTGACTGAAGGGCACTCATATAGAGACCGTCATGATAGAGCAAGTCCCCATTAGCCATGATACGTGCTGTCTGTACTTGGTTCGAGGCATTCTTTTGCTGTTCGTTCTTACTATGAACAATTAAAATCTCAAGAAAAAGCAAACCTAAGACGAGAGCAATCAACCCCATCAAAATCTTATTAGTCATCGCATTGTCACGCTTTTTAGCCTGGCTCTGTTTCATAATACTCTCCTTTTTCATACCTCTAGTGTACCAAAAAAACTTATCCATTGATGATAAAAAAGATTAATAAACGGTTACATCTCAATTCCATGACGATTGAAAACATCAGTTTTCTTAGACAAGATAAAAACCCTACTTCATACGAAGTAGAGTTCTGTTAATAATTAACGTGTTGGTGTGTATTCCAAATCTTTACCATGTTTAGCTACAAAATCAGACATTTCAGAGTCTGGAATTTGACGCAAGTAGAGATTAGCACGAATCGTTTCATCTTCCTCACGACAAGTCGAAAGAACGAGGTATTTATCTGAAGCATTAACCTTCAAATCCTTGTTTTTAACACTTGCTTGATCATAGATGATATCCAACTGTTGTTTAAAGTCTTTATCGCTTTCAAATGATGTACGATAGAAAGCTGTGTCTTCAGGCACAATTACCATAGCAAGCGCTTCATAATAATACTTACGTTGAGGCGTCTCAATAACAACATATTTGTGTTTGTCGAAAAATGACTGATCACTATAGTAGTTAACATCGTTGAACATACGACTATCAGCAACCTTACTTCCTCGAGCATGACCGAAGAGCCAAGTCAAACGATCGCTGAAATCTTTCTTATTGTCTGTATCCATGAAGACCGTTCCCAAATATGGAACGTTTCCTCCATCAAATGTTTTATCTAAGTAGGTTGAATTGTCCGTTGTTTGAACAACTGGCTCATCCAATTTAGTCCCTGGTGCATAGACATAAGCGATAGTATCAGGGTTTGTCGCCTCAAGACCATCAAATTTATTTTTGAGGTAGGCTTTCTCCTCATCTGAAACTTTATAAGTGTTTGCTTTTTTAGTCGTTAAAACACTCTTAACACCATTAGAGGACGATGCTGTCGGAGACATAAACTGGAAGCCAAGGAAGATAGCCAAAGCAGCAATGACTAAGGCTGAAATCCCAGCAATCAGTTTTTTGCGAGATCCAGTAGATTTACGATTATGATTACTCATGAAATGTCAAATCCTTTTCTTTATCCATAGAAAAATATCACCGAAGCTCTAGCCCCAGTGATATTCTTTTTAGCAATAGCAGTTAATTATTTAACAGCTGCTGTGTTTGGAAGAGCTTTAGCTTCAGCTTTAGCTGCTGGAGCTTTCTTTTCTGCAGCTTTAACAGCTTTAGCTTCTTCTTTAGCGTCTTTGTTAGCGTTAGCTTTATCAGTAACTACAAACTCATCTTTGATGATGTTTCCGTTAGCATCACGTTTTGGTTCGATGTGTTCACCAGCATCTTCAAATTTTTGTTTAGTTGAATCTGCGTCAACGTTGTTAAGACCATCTTTAGCAGCTTGAGTAAGACCACCTTCGTTGTTTGTGAAGAAGTCACCACCAGTTGCTTCAGTTTTGTTATCAAGGTTTCCAGTGTGAACGTTACCGTCGTTAGCGAAAACTGCTGCTGATGAAGCGAATACTGCAAGAACTGCAGCTGATGTAAGCAATACTTTTTTCATAATTGTTTCTCCTCTAATGGATTATTATATATTTAGTATCAGGACCTCCCTGACATCTATAGATTATAACACTATCTAGAGATATGTCAACAAATTTTAAAAACTTTTTTAAATTTTTAATATATCCTACAATTCCTACAAACAAAGGTTTTTTGAGGTGTGTTGCCAAATAGTAATAATTAATCATTTTTAATTTTAATGTTATTTTTAGGTAATTTATTATGTCCTTTGCTAAGTTTAAATACATATTTAAATCATATATAAAAAGCATAATTTGTAAAATATACATTCATTATTATGTGAGGTTTTATGGCTAAAAAAATCAAAAGATATTTAATAGACGTATAAAACCCTCTTACTGATAATATGTTTGAAGTATATAACAATATTATCTTTCAAATAAATGTATTCATTCACTTTTATCATTTTTGTATGATAACTACATAATATGCAAGATCTCAAAAGTGAATAGATTAGAGAAACATTAGCATTTTTGAGAGCATTTCGACCTAAAAAGTTCTATTATTGGGTTAAAATGCTTGAAAAATAAACTATTATCTTATTTTTGAAAGCGTTTTAACTAAGATGTAGTCAAAAATAACTCCTTTGAAACTACTCCCTCTTACCAAGACCTCGTCTCAGAATAACAAGTTTCCAAAAACTGATACACAAATCAATTGGATTGTTTTACTTCTCTTATTTCAGACGAAATAGTTCTTCTACTTGTTTATTAAAGACTTGTGCTATTTTTAAAGCCATTTCCAACGAAGGGTTGTAGCGGTTATTTTCCAAGTGAACAATCGTTTCTCTCCGTATTCCTACTTGATCTGCTAAATCTTGTTGAGTCATACCATAAGCTTCCCTTACTTCTTTCAAGTTAGTCTTTATTTTACTTTCTTTCGCCATATTTCATCCCCTTTTTTCAGTGATAAAGTAAGTAATGGCAAATAATAAGAGTAAAAAAGCCACCAAAATATAAAGGAATCCAGCATTCAAAACGAAAACTTTACAGACAGCTATCAAGGTTGCCATTCCCAATAATATAAAGATTGCTATTGTAAACAAAATGGAAGAGGACTTTGCAATATTTCTATAAAATCGTTCATCGGGTTCTTCATTAATTCTCTTGAATAAGAAGTAAAACATTAATAACAATTGAATACTTAATCCAATTCCTAACATTATATTCTTAATCAAAGAACCAGGAGTTAGCAGCCAAACTCCAATAGTATAGATCGAGGACGAGAGAAGTACAAGCACTGTATATAATTTTGCAGTAATCCCAAACATGTTTTTTTCTTTCTTTTGATAGGTTGATTTTGAGAGGACCGATACCATCGTACAAACCAAATACGAAGGAAGCCAAGCCGTCGTCATAATAGCACCTTTCGCTAGAATCGGTAGGTGATTCCCCAGAAATAATACTAAACATACAACAATAAGCACGCTAGCGATATAAAGGATTATCTTTAAGTTCTTCGACATTTTCATTTCAGTCACCTCTTTTTAATATGTTATAAATATATCACACCTTGTCTGTTATAAATATATCACATTGTTATAAGAATTTCAAGATGAAGACAAAACTCTAGTAAGATTTTGAACACTTTTCAGAAATCTATACAAAAAAACACCTTGCAAGCTGCAAAGTGTTTTCGTTTGTACTCTGCTGTCCAGTAACGAATTAACGTTTTGAGAACTGGCTAGCTTTACGAGCTTTCTTAAGACCTGGTTTGACAAGGTTTTGTTTCAATTAATCTTAGAATAACTTTATATCAACACCCAGAAGTTTCATGCTAATTGTTTATTTCAAAAAAATTTGTATAAGTTCTATTGAATAAGGGAAACTACCTCAAATATTAATTTGGTAATTTTAAATAACTAATTATCATTTGTATTATAAAAATAACTAATTATCATTTGTATTATAATAGAAGAAAAAAAGGAGATTAATTATGAAAAAAGATGCTGTATTATCTGAAGATAGAAAATATCGTTACTTACTTTCTCGTAATTGGGATGATACTAAACCTACAGTTTTGTTTATTGGTCTGAATCCTTCTACAGCTGATGAAAAAAAGGACGACCCTACCATTAATAAATGTATCAGTTATGCTAAAAGTTGGGGATATGGAAAAGTACTGATGGCAAATCTTTTTGCTTTTAGAAGTACTGATCCTAGTATCCTTAATCATGTAAGTAATCCTATTGGGTCAGATAATGATTTTTATCTTCAAAAATCTGCAGCAGAAGCCGATTTAGTTATTGCATGTTGGGGAAATCCAGGTAGACTACTTAATCGTGACAAAGAAGTTATTTCCTTAATCTCAAACTTATATTGTTTAAAACAAAACAAAAATGGTACACCACATCACCCACTCTATTTATCCAAGGAAACAAAACCATCTCCCTATATGCAATAAACTCTTATTCAATTAAGAGTTCCTGAGGTTAAATAAGGATTCAATACGAATCAATACCAAAGAAAAACGCTAGAAATCAGCGTTTTTTCTTTTTTGTAAAATGCAGTATATTGCACTGTATTTCAATTCAAACTCTACCTTTTTTAATTAAAGGTGATGCCTCTATTTAGCTCAGTAAAAATATTTAAAAATATTTTTTTCATTCTAAGAATCATTGTAGTGAAGATGATTTCTTAATTCTGTAATCTCTTTGTTTCTATATTACTATTTTTTTCATCAAAATTATTTTCAAAAAACCATTTATATGCTCTTTCTGCAATAATTTTTGTTTCTAAATAGTCTAAACTGCCACCGACTACAGCTCCTACACCTGGAACTAATTTTCCTAAATTAACAATCCCTGTATTTCCAAATTTAGTAATTAATCTGAAACCTATTTTCTTATTGATCGAAATAACTACTTTCCCAGGGATTTTCTCTACCATCTTTACTGCTACTTTTTCTCCTAGCCTAATTCCAGCCTTCTTTAATATCTGATTGACTGCAACACCAGCTAAACAAGCATATACTAATGTCTGGGTTTGATCGCTTTTTAAATCATATCCAGCCATATATGCACAACAAGCTATCATACGCATCTGCACATATAATACATTTGCAATATTGGCAGGTACTGCAACTGGCAAAGTAATAATACCTCCTAATCCGCTAACAACTCCTGAAGTGGTACACTTTATCATTTGTTTGTTTAACATTTCTTTGCAAGCTTTTTCTTTGGAATCATATTTACTTAAATAATCATCTGCAAAACTATCGATTGGCTTACTAATCATAGGAACGCCATTTAATATTTTTTTATAAGAATCATCTAGAAAATTCATGATATCTTGCTGTGAGACAATGGCTTTACTTACCATAATTTTTAATCCTCAGTGTAAATTCTAAATTTTTTTATATTTTTCGAATATTGTACCACTTTTTAAGATATTTTTTTCTATCCTTGTAAAAAAATATCTTAAAAAGTATGTTTCACTCGACTTTTCTCTTATAGAGATACATTTATATTAAATATGATAAAAATATTCTTGGTTAGAGGGATATAAAAATAAAAAAACTGTTATTCTGTTTCTATTTCTAAGAAGCTCTATTATTTTAGTTGCTTGCCATTCTTTACAAAAACAAGCCTCTAGATGGTGAATATTAAAAAGAAGATGAAGGTATTATCGAGCATGGTTAAGCTGAAAAATTTTTACAGGTAATAGAAAAAAATAGTACATTTAACTTATTAGTTATAGAACGTGAATACTATTAAAAAAAGTAGCAAATCTTATAATTAAGCTATTAAACAATATTGCTATAGATAGAAAGGATACATAATGCCAAATCTAGAAGAACAATACGAAAAATCTTTATGAGTTTATTAGAAATTTTGAGATACTGATTCAAAAGAACATTTTTAATGGTCGACATACTGAAAAAGTAAGAAATTTTGGAAATGAAATTATGACACTTTGTAGGTCTAAAAGCTTTTTAACATTTCTACAGATGATATAGCATCTCTCAATTCATTCAATGAACTTTTAATTCAAACACCAGATTCTTCGAAATCTTACTTGATATCTCAAGTCGAGAGTTTTTTTATACTGATATTATTGAGCCAAGTAAAGATGAATTGTACTAAAATCAATATAAAAAAACACTGATTCGCTCATCTGAGTAAAAAGTAGCTCAACTATTGAAATTAATATTTCTGAGTCAGTTTGGACTCGCTTTTTTTATTGTTTAGTTTTTCCAATAAAAATTATATAATGATTCTTCAAAAAAACAAGTCACGCCTTCACACCATGAAACTTTTATGATTTATGAATCTCTTTTTCTGAGATTTTTTTCTTGTTTATATTTTTTTAATTTACTACCTATGTAGCTTCTTAAATTAGTTCGTTCGATTCTTTTATTTACATTTTTTTATTTTTGATTAAATAGACTAATTTCTGTTCAAACTTTGTAGATCTTTTTATCTTTATAAACTACTATAGTTTCAACTATTCTAGACATTATATCTAACTTATTCGCTAATAACACTAATTTAGATAAATCTGAATATCTAAGCATTGCATCGGGAACCTTTTCCTTTGTGCCTGCACTATCCATTTGAACACTCCATTGACCATGAGCTAGTCTATTTCTCATCGTAATAATTTCTTGAAACTCTTGTAAATAATTTTGACTGTCTTGAAAAATTTCTTTTAAATTCTCTCCACCTACGTTTTCCCAGTCAACCAAATCTGACGATTTATCAAAGCTAATTTTAAGACACTCACGCCATCTATCATAAACAGTGTGTTTACGTTTTATATTTTCTAACTCTTCCTCAGTAAATGCTACTGAGGAGTTTTCATGTAATATTTTCATCAATTGTAATTCAAATCTACTACCTAAAATATAAGCATACAGATTTGTCAAAGCTTCTAAGTCTCTAAAAATATCTCTTCTTACTATACCTTTCTCTTCATAATACCAATAATATTTTACTGCTACTTGGCTTGCCTCAGTCTTTATTACTTTTAGCTGATACTTTGTATATCGAATGTTTTTCGTATAAACCTCATACAAATCTTCTTTACTTAACGGTCTCTCATTGCTATATGACATATCTATTTCTCCTAAAAAAGACCCTTACTCTTCGAAAAACTTTGAATATACTCAAAATCTTTCGGAGAGCAGGGGTCGAACCTGCCTGTTAGCCAATTGGCTAGACTCCCAATTACAATTGGGTGTGTTCTTTTTCCGGCTTTACACCATCTCCACTACGCTAGTATACAATTAAGATTAATATCTGTCAAACTAACCTTTATGTTTATAGGTATCTTCACTTGATATTATATCTCTAAAAATTTTGTATTAATAATTTTTTTCCACTATCTGATTTTTAAAAATCATAAATTGACCAACCTCAGAAAAAAATACCTTTATAACTAATACCCGGAATATGATCAAATTTTGGAATATCTACATTTCCTTCATATGTAAATTCCGTTGGAGTAATATTACAAGAGGTAAGCACTATCCAGTCATCAATAATCAAAAAAACTTACTATGAAAGTTTCTATTAACAAAGTAACTTGTATTACTATTATTCTCAACTAATTTGATAAATTTCTTAAAACCGTATGTATTTTGTGGTTGTCTTTGTCCATAATTATCTCCTGTACTACTAACAAACGTCTGAGATAAAAAATTTATTTTTACTCCCCTATTTGTCGCCCTCAAAGCCTCTTTGAGGATATCTTTATCATTACTAGTATCACATGCGAGATGTTGCGCGCATATATATATTTCATCTTTTGCGCTCTTGATTAACTCTATAAGTTTGTCTTTTATTTTCAATGGGGAATCTTCATAAAAAGGTGCAATATAGAACAAATGACCAGGTTTTTTTGAAGATTCATTTTTTTCTGTATTTCATAATTAAAAATAACCATTCTTTTCATCAAAATCTTCGAGTAATATACTAGAAGATCTAAGATTGTCAAAAATATTCACAGGCTTTTACTACATCAGCCTGGTTATTATTAATAATAGCTAAAAAGTTTTTCCTTTACTTCATCTCTAGTTGCAAGATTTGAACTTGTTAAACATACAGCACCATTTCCATCTTTATACTTAATAAGGAAAGATTTAATATGTAGACTATATGGTAATATCCCTCTTGAAAAATGGTTTCATTTTTACTTCTTACAAACTTATGTGGGAATATATACAAATTAAAAATTCTCTACTTTAGAAGATAAAATACTAGCTTCATCATAAACTTTTTTTGCAAGAGAATACTTTGTCTCGTTTCCAATTACCTTTAATCCATGTCTAGTGACGATATCTTTTTATACCTATCATCATAACCATCTAAAGGGATAGAAATTATATTTATAATTATACCTCTCTCTATATATGTTTTTAATTTATCTAATAAATATAGATTGTTGAATAAGTACAATGAAATATCTATTTCTGAAATTTTTTTCAATATTTTTTTATCAATAAAACTCAAAAATTGCTCTAATAATTCAGGGTTCGAACCTTCTGAATAATAAAGCCCCTGTTTTTTTCGTAATTTCTAGGGGAGTCAAAAAAATATATAAATCAGACATCAATTATTCTCTTTACTTTCTTTGATATATTATAACTAAACTTTTATTCTTCCCAATACTGTTCAATATTAGCAACAGCACTCGGTATACCAACTAATTGAATATCAAACTTCAATGATGGCTCTATTCTAGATGAAGCGTTATGAATCCTAAAGCTGATTGTCCAACCTTTATCTAAAACAAGTATCAATGTATTACTTGATCCTTCTTTATAGTCAAAAGAATATATCATTTTGGGTAGGACACCCGCTAGAGATTTGCATTTTGATCTAGGTTTCACTTTTCCACAATTTGTTGATAATGTCTCTTGTAAGTTAAATGCTTGGATAATTGTTTTCCTTTCATTATCTTTTGCGATTACCTTATAAAAATCCTTGCGCCCTAACAGATACTCAATTAGCTTTTTAGGAACATCTTTATATTCTTTTGATAATCTAATCACCTCATCATGAAAAGCATCTAGAATTGGACGATAAACATCTAAATCTTTATTAGGTATTTTTATCCCACTTATTTTGTAATTTTTTATCTAAAGTTTTAGTTTCATCTTTTAATTTTTGAAGATAAGAAAAAACAGGAGTTATACTTTCCCAATAAGTATCCGACACAGGATAGCCTAGCCATTTATCACCAAAATCAATTGTCTGAGATAGTCTTGAGTGTTTTAAAGCGTGATGATTATGTTTACAAGATATCCCCACTTCCCATCCACTCTCAGACTTCAAAAAGATCAGGTCTCTGACATCTCCCTCACTACCTTTTTTATCCTCTGCTATTGAAATTTCAATTAATTCCTCCCCATTTATTAAATTAGGTTCAGAATTAATAATTGATTGCACACTTGCAGATGCTGCTAAAAGCATATCTTCTCGAACGTTGTTAGGTAACTCTTCAAATTTACTTTTTGCTGTAAAGTATGCTTTGTTATCAGCAATATTAACTCTAATATTGCTAACAGATAAGAATTCATAGAATGTTTTTAAACAAGCATATTCAAATCCTTTTCCTTGTATCGTTTGTTTACCCATAGCTAATCCACCTTTCTTGTCAATTATCTCACAATAGTTTATACTGGCCAAGAAATAGTTTATCTGATATAATTAAACCAAGCCCAATTTGGAGGAAATAATGTCAAAAAAACAATTTATATCTTCTCTAGACTTCTCACCTGAAGAAGTTAAAAAAATCCTTTTTAAAAAAATTTCTCAGGAAAATAAGATTGTAGAAGAAAGTATTTCTAGCACTGAGAGAGAAAAAGAGTTAGAGATATTAAGTCGTATAAAATCCAATCAAAAATAAAAATCAACGTTGTTTCGTTATTCAGTGGTTGTGGTGGATTAGATTTAGGAGTAGAGTTATCGGGTATTGTCTCTACAATTGGTGAAGAAGAAGCATATAAGATATTTAACTCTAAAAAAAGAATATGATCAGATTAGAGATAAAATAGTTAATTTTTATTTTTCAAATGATTTATTTGAATCTGCCAACCAATCTTACGAATTAAATTTCCCAACTTCGATAATTAAAAATCGAAATAATATACAGAAGATAGCCCATTTCCCCAAAGCTAACCTAATGCTCGGAGGATTTCCTTGTCCTGGTTTTAGCCTTGCCGGACCAAGGCTTTTAGATGATCCTAGAAATTTTTTATACATTCACTATATTCGGGCTCTTATGCAATCACAACCTGAATTCTTTATTGCAGAGAATGTTAAAGGTTTAATGTCCTTAGGTAATGGTCAAGTTCTAAAGCAGATAACTGAAGACTTTTCTGCCTCAGGTTATGAAGTAAGCGCACATCTAGTAAACGCTAGAGATTATGGAGTCCCACAATCACGTGAGAGAGTTTTTATTATTGGGGTAAGAAAGGATATCGCTGAAAAATATAATTTCACTTACAGATTACCAGAACCTACACACGGAAATACAAAAACATCTTTTGTAACTCTTAGAGATGCTATTTCTGATTTACCTATGGAACCAGACGATGTATTCGATGGTACCTATTCATCGATATATATGAGTCGTAATAGAAAAAAAGGTTGGGATGATCAAAGTTTTACTATTCAAGCAAGCGGTAGACAGGCTCCTCAACATCCTGGTGGTAAACCAATGATAAAAATTGATAAAGATAAATGGAAATTTGATGGTGAGTTTAATAGAAGACTTTCTGTACGTGAATGTGCTAGAATTCAAACTTTTCCTGATTGGTTTATATTCTCTGATGGTAACAAAAAAAATGTACAAAGAAATCATAAGCTAAATGAACAATACAAACAAATAGGAAATGCTGTACCTGTACTTCTTGCAGAAAAAATTTCTAGACCCATTATAGAATTTCTTCAAGAATATTTAATAAAAGCATAGAACTGAACAGCACCCCAAAAATTAGACAGAAAAAGTCTAACTCTTGGGGTGTTTTTATTATGAAATCAATCGACACTACTCATGACACATAAAGATGTTTTTTAAGAAGACTTCTCAATACACACTCTACAATAGCTCCATATCTACGAAAGTAATATCACTTTTAAGCTCTCTTGAATAATCAAAACCTCTTATAAATTAGTCCTCAAACGGCATAAAATTCCCAACAATGACACCTACTACTCGTGGATCTTCATCATAGGAGATAAAGATGTCATCATATCTTGGATTAATAGAAACTAAGCGTAAACCTTCTTCTTCACGGTAAACTCGTTTAATATATGTTTGGTTATTACATACTACAGCATAGACTGCTCCATCATAATCAAAACCTGTCTCACGGATAAGAGCTACAGACCCATTTTGATATTTTGGCTCCATTGAATCCCCCGATACCCATGAAGCAAAATCATGAGCCAGTTCTTCATTGAAATAAACAATGTCGTAGTTTCGATTATCGTAAACTGATGCACCAATACCTGCAGACATTTTTTCGTAAACATGATATTCGTAAAGATTTTCTGAAACTGATATTACTTGTTGAGTCTTCTCTTTTTTCACCAAGTTACGAGTATATTCTACTACTTGATCTTTACCTTTATTTGACAATGTATTATATAGACGAACAATCTCGATTTCTGTAAAATATCCTTTTGGTACTTCGAGTAGCTGTTCTAGTCGATTTACTCTCTCTTTAGATGGTTCTTTTACTCCACGTTCCCATGCTGAATAGGCTTGATAGCTGATTCCTAATTGATCTGCAATATCTTTTTGAGTCATTTTTACCTCTTTTCTACGAGCTTTTAGTTTTTCTGGTTGATACATAGTTCACCTCACATTAATAGTAACTGTAATTCTGCCTTTTTTCTTGCCTCTTCATCTGAGAATTTTTCTTTATTCCAAACATATGCAATCGACTTTCCTTTGTTATAAACAAGCCACGTTTTTAAATTGCCATTATTATCTTTAATTGCTTTCCAGTTATCTTGATTTAATAAATTTGGGTATTCTTGGCTTGTTACAAAACCTACCTTTCTAACTCTCTGCTTAACCTGATTAATAAGGGAAGGTTGAAACTGATGGAACTCCTCAATAATTTGTTCTCTAATATCATGAAACAAACGAAAAATAGAAGCATTCTTCCCTTCAATATAGGTCTCAACCGCTTGTTTGATTTCACTATCTTTATCAAGATAATATTCCCGTAGAAATTCCAAAAGACGAAAAAATAAAGCCTGTTTTGAAACTTCGAGACTATTTTGTACTTGATGGAAGGTTTCGCAACTATAGTATATTTTTGATAAAAGAACAATATCTGGCATCAATACCACAGCGGAAAAAATATTTGCTTCACGTTCTAGTAAATTCTCTTGATTATCAATTGATTCTGCAAAATAATTTCCATTATGTCTAAGAATAAAGTGACCTAACTCATGGCATAAGGTGAAATTCTGCTTTACTTTTAGGTTATCTCTTTCATAAGAGAAACTAGTTCCCAATTCATCAACTACTGTCAAACCTTCTATCTTATGATTAGAAAAGTGGTGACTAATCACTTGAATTTGGTACTTTTGGATACAATACTGAAAAATAATTGAAACTATAATTCAATAATGAGATATTATTATCCTTCATGTACTGGTATAATACATGTTTTGTAGACTTACTTATTCTTGCATATAACTTATCCAAAGAACAATACCTCCTTTAAATATGACTCACAGATAACTAAACCTTTTTGGTTGAGTTTATTTTATAAAAAAAGTGGACAATTGTCCACATTAGAGTTCATCATCTCCGCTTTTCGTCACCCACTACAGTTGACAAAGAGCCAATCAATAATGCTTGCCCTTTAAACTTTATATCTGACTATTAGCTCGTTATTAAGTATATTTTGTAAAATCCTTTGATATGTCGCTAAGTTTATCTAATAATGGCTTAAATTTTGAAAAATCAATATTTTTAGAGTCGTAGTTAGTTAATATTGTGTTTGCAAAAAAATTTCTTTTTCCTATGGATTTATCATCGCCGTGCTCTTTTTGATATCAAATTTCTTTCCATCGTGAAGAGGTTCAATTAGCTCACTATTTATTTTTTTCCAAATCAAATAAATCTTCAATTTCTTTTTTTCACTTTGAGGATTTAAATTATCTACTGGTAGTGTCATTAAAAAGGCATTTAAATCTACGTGATACAAGTAATCAGTATGTATTTTTTTGAATGATATCTCTATTATTTAAATTTTGAGCACTGCACAATACTTTGATTATATTATGTAGAGGCTTTTTAGGTTCCCATTCATTATCTAATAAAAAATACCGTAGGTTTTTGAGGCAAAGGTACATCCTCAGAAATTTCTTTAAAGTATTTGATGTAATTACGATTTATATGGTTATCCCTGATTAATAAAGTAATTAAAAAGTTGGATTTGGTCAGATCCACCACCTGACAAAAAAACTGAAGAAATACCTCATCCTCTTAGTTCGAGGTAAAAAATTTATTTTATACTTGAACCCATCTTTGTCCTTTGTAACTAATTCTGGGTATTCTGCATAGTATTTTCGAAGAGCTGCTTTGATATACTTACTGTCAGTCTTGCCCTCAGTGACTATAGTAATCTTTGTATTGGCTATAAAATATTTATAAAAAAGAAATTTTTGATAGTCCTTTTCTCTAATTGATAAAGTACTTAAATTCTTTTTTTCCAATCGAGCATCTGTTTCTGCTCATTTTTTTCTTAACTTCGAATTCCTTTCCATCGGTAAATAGTAAATTCTTTTTGTATTCTATTGAATTTTAGTTTAGAGATGGTAATTCTTCTAATCTGTTGTTGTACTTCACCAAGTCATTAATAAAAAGAAAAACGTCCTTCTAATTGATTCAGAGTACCTTCTTTACCGTTTATCATAAATTTTCCAGTTTTATATAAACTATGCGCCATACTTCTAGTTTTTTTATAAAAAAATCTTTTTTTCACATTTAGTTTCTTATTTACCGAGAGACCTGTTACTGTTTGCCTTCCATTATATTCTTGAAAGTGAGTTTTCTCCGCATTAATTCTAAAACCAGAACGAGTGACTAATTTATCTAGTTTGTCTAGAAAAATCTTGATAATTATTGTCAAAATTTTTTTCGTTTGTCGAAAAAAAGTTAAATCATCAGCGTATCTTGTATATGTTAAATGATATTCATGACACAGTTCAATTATTTTTATAGTCAAGGATTTGACATATTAAGTTTGAAATTATTGGAGACGTTGGAGCTCCTTGTGGTAGTACTCCCTCGTAACAAGTTAATTGAGCAATGACTGTTGCTACATCAGGTAATTTAAAAAAATCATTATTCTTAAAAAAACCATGTACCCTACCGAAGTGAATCGAACCAAAAAAATCTTGCAAATCTACATTAAGTACGTACCTTTTGTTTCTATGAGGAAATGCATTAGTTTTTATACTTTTTCCTTTAAAAAAGGCATGTGATATCCTATTTTTAGTATTCTTTTTTGCTAAAAATTCTTCATACCGTTTTAAAAGCAATCGAGCTAGTTTACGTTGCACATATTTCAAACTCTTATTTGGAGCACTGATGGTACGTTCACTTCCATTTTTCTTACTAATTGTAAATGTAGTGTAACAATTTTCAATTTTCACTCCATATAACAAACCAGTCAATTGTTTTATTGGAACCCCAAGGGCAAAAGCTAGCATATCCCTGGAGTGTATATCCTCATAATTCATTGTTTTCTCCTAAGACTAATAAAAAAGCGTATGAAAACTCATTACGCAAAAGGCAACTGACAAGTCAACTAGATAGCTGAAGTAACTTGCTATAGCTCCCTACTAGAGGGAGAAAGGCTTACGAAACGCTAAGCCATAGAATCTGTTCATACGCATCCAAATTATAAAACTATTCGAAAATTCTGTCAAGAACATTTTATTCTACAATCTCATCCAAACTTACCTCAAAAAACTTAGTCAAAGGAACAGCTGTCCCTAAAAGCATATCATTCTCCCCATTTTCCCAACGGCTGATACTGCGAACAGTAGTCCCAATTTCTTTTGCCAAGTTTGCACAAACCATTCCACGCTGTTGTCTAAGTTCTTTAAATCTCATAAGTCACCTCTGTATTTATTCTTCTATTTTATTATTCGTAGTCAAATTTAAAAAAAGTAGAAATTTTTTTCTAGATTTTTCGACCTATTTTTTATCCTCTTCAAACGCTTTCTTCCGTTCTTCCATAAAGTCGATTAGTTCTTTTTGAATGTTTTCTTTTCTCTTCTTCAGTCAGACCTTTTGAATTCATACGAAAAAGCAATTCAATATTATCTAACTCATCTGCTTTCTTCTCTGAATTTCCAACTAAATAATCAACAGATACATTCAAAACCTGAGCTATCTTCACTAAATTATCTTGTGTTGGTTTTTTCCTTCCTCTCTCCCAGTCTGCATAAGAAGATTGGACTATTCCCAATTTACCGGCTAGTTCAACTTGTGTCAGATGAGCTTGTTTTCTTAGCTCTTTTAAGCGTTCCGAAAATTCCATTTTAAACCTCAAAAAATATTTTTTACTTTTTTTCAAATAACCCTTGACAATTATCGCCTATAGCGATATTATATAAATATAGCTGGTAGCGATAATTTATATAAAAAATAATAATCACTATCAGAGTGAGTTCATTGACAATTAAATAAAAAGTGCGTCTGACAACCAGTGGACTGACTATCAAACTACACTAAACTTCGTACCTTTATTGTAATTGTTTTGATAAATAAAGTCAAGTCCGTTGATGGTTGAAGTGAAGATTAAAACAAATATTTTGTGGGCTTCCACGCATTTCGGACCATTAGCACTTTTGCCGAATAGTAAAGTGAACTGGTTGCGCAAAATTGCGTAAGAGAATCCCTAAGGTATGACAATGACTACCTCAAGAGATTGGCCGGGCAAGCGATGGTAATTGACGCAAAACACCTTGCTAAACGTTGCCACCGAGGAAAGAGGGATCTTTCCAACCAAACAACTTTTCTTTACTGCTGTCTATCTTTTGAGATGGACTTACCCTCAAGCTACTAAGTCTTCTTTATATCTTAGTAGCTTTTTTAAGCTTACAATAAAGGAGAAATTATGACTAACTTTTTTCGCATTACAATGTAAACGCCTCTATGATAACTATGAATTCACCTATGGCATGTTTAGTTACTCACCTAAACTACAAGCTAAACTCTATGCACAAGCTCTTCTTGACCTCGATCATTTAATCCAAGAAGCTCGTAAGAATAACTATCCTAGCGGAGATATTCAGTTCTATAGTCGACTGTTTAAACGTAAACTATTTACCCACTATTATTCAAGAGTGAAGCAATTAGCTTGACTCTTTTTCTTTTGCTCAAAATCAGAAAGGAAAATTCTATGATTCCAGAAACACTTGTTATGAAACCAGATTTTATCGGCCCTGCTTACTATGAAAAACTAGGGAATGCCCCTCGCTTTATTTGGAAAAGAAGGCAAATACCAACGTCATATCCTTAATAGCGAGAAACACGGGGCCTTCCACGTCATCACACCTGCTTCTACAACTGTCTTTCCAGAAGATGCTCTCGTAGAAACGGTCAATCCGATTTTTCTCTCAGACACGGCTCTAAACGGCAACTCAGTTGCCCCAGCCCTCAATGTCTTTGCGGAAAAATTAGTCCTAAAAAAATAAGAAAGTAAAGGAGAAATACATATGGCTAAAATTGGATTAAACTACGGAGAAAAACTACAAATTGCAGACAAGACCTATCGTGTCATTACAGATGGTCTAAACGTGCCTGAAGTCCTTGGAAAACTATCTTTCCGTAGGATTGAAGGTCCTGATATCATCTTTGAAGAAGACCGCACCCAACGAAACCCTGATGGCTCTTTCGTCCAAGTCAACACAGGAGAAATCCGTGGGATTGTGGTGGCGATTCACTCTTCTGTCCAACACGAAACCCTCTTTTTCACCATTGCTGATATGGCACAGTCTGAAATTGAAGATTTAGGCATTAAATACCGAGAAGAGGTAGAGCTGGAAGATATTGTTATCACCCATACTCACGTTAATCGCAATGATATTTACAAGCTCTTTGCTTCTAAAATCAAGAAAAAGAATGGAGGGGCACCTCTTAAGGAAAACAAACCTCTGGACAACAAAAAGGATAATTAGGAGGTGATATACTATGAAACTCTTTACCTATCGTGGGATAAGAGTTAGGGCTTTTTATCGTCATATTAGGGGAATCACCTGGTTTATCTGGTGGTTCCCTTCTTTGTTAGCTATTGGAAATTATTGTTATGTCAATCTAGAAGAATTGAAGGACCATCCCTTGCCACAAGTTTACTTTATCGGGGGTGTTCTTGTTGCTTCTTGTTTGGTGGCTTACCTACTAAATCGCATGTGCTACGAGAAAATTGTCTTCTTCCAAAAGCTCAATAGCCTACGAATTTTGTCTCGCTTCTTGATCGAAAACAACCTCTATTTGATTAAAAATATCAGACGTGAAAACAAAACGATTGAAAAGATGATTCTTCCTCAGGTCTACTTGAAACAGTCTCGCTACAAGATTGAAGTTCGTTTTATCCTAGAAGGCAATAAATTTCAGGACCGTTTTCTCAATCTTGGGTCAACTCTCGAAGTCATGTTTAATGGAGACTTTCGTAATAAAACCTTTGATAAACGGTTTATCACCTATGACATTGCCATCAACCGCATTGATAGCCGTATCACCATTAACGAGGTCGAAGTAAAGGGCTCTAAACTCCAACTTATGACAGACGTCACTTGGGATTATATCGAGGAACCTCACCTGCTCATTGGTGGGGGAACTGGTGGCGGGAAAACCGTTGTCCTTATGACTATTATCTATGCACTGGCTAAGATTGGCTTTGTGGATATCTGTGATCCAAAGAACTCTGATTTAGCTGGGCTCAAAAAGATTCCTATCTTTCATGGTCGTGTCTATACAAGCAAAGAAGATATCATCCAGTGTTTTAAAGAAAATGTTGCCTTCATGGAAAAACGCTACGAGCTCATGTCTAACTCACCAAAATTTCAAGCTGGGAAGAACTTTACGCACTACGGCATGACACCCAAATTCATTCTCGTAGACGAGTGGGCAGCCCTTATGGCCAAGATTGACCGTGACTATAGTCTACAGTCTGAACTCATGGAATACCTCTCTCAGCTCGTCCTAGAGGGGCGTCAAGCTGGTGTCTTTATCATCTTTGCCATGCAACGTCCTGACGGTGAATTTATCAAAACAGCTCTTCGAGATAACTTTATGAAGCGCCTCTCAGTTGGACACTTGGAATCAACGGGTTACGATATGATGTTTGGAGATGCTAATAAAACCAAAGAGTTTAAAAAGCTTGATGAAATCAATGGCGTTAAGGTTAAAGGTCGAGGATATATCGCCAATAACGGAGACCTAGCTGGGGAATTCTTCTCTCCTTACGTGCCACTCGACCAAGGCTTCTCTTTCTATGATGCCTACGCAAAAATCCCTATTATGGAATATAATAGCGAAGAATTTGAAGTCTTTGGAGAAGTCCGACCTCAACCAGAAATGATTGAATCAATAGAGGATGAAGATACTCTAAATACTGATACTAACCTAAGGCCACTCAAGGAATTTGCAGAGGAACAGGACCTCAAAATGGCGACGCTTAGAAAGATTATCTATCTCTTGCAAGAACAAGGTATTGTTTTTGAACGGTCGGAATCCGCCATTCTAATCGATCCTTTTCAAGAAGAACTCCTTCTTGAAATTCTCATCCACTTTGAGGAGGGAGGACGCAAATCTTATCCAAAAGCTGTTGAAGCGACGCTTGGTCATCATGGGCTAGGACAAGGGCAAGGGCAAGCCTGACCACAGGTCAGGCGCAGACCGTAGCCCGAAGTTCCTAGGTCATGATGAGACTTCAACCCCCGATTTCTAATAGGGGGGTTACATTTGCCCAAAGTGCCACGTCCACCCCTCCTCATTCCTTGTGGGAGTTGGGATTTCAAGATTTAGAAAGTGTGTCACTTTGGTCCAAAAAGTGTGTCACTTAGTCAAAAGGAGGTGTTCCCATGAATGACTAAAATCAGTCCCTTTCAGATCAAAAACTTCAGAAAACAAACAGGCCTCAGCCAAAAAGCCTTTGCACAAGCCGTTGACTTACCGATAAGAACTTACCGCTCCTATGAAGCAGGGGAAAGAGGTCTCACCATTGACAAGTTCCGAGAACTCAAAGAAAAACTCGGTTATTATCAAGAGTGTCACAAAAACAATCTCAGGGCTCACATCGACTACTTGCGACTAACCTTCCCTAGTCTACGAGATTTAGAAACTTTCTGTGAGAACTTTCTTTTTTGTCACTTAAGCGAATTTACTGACCAAGAAACACGGCTCATGAATTATACCCACTTGTGGCAACGGGGAAACATTTGGATCTTCGATTTCTTTGATAAGTCTGCGACTAATAACTACCAAACGTGTCTCCAACTATCGGGTCAGGGCTGTCGGGAGATGGAACTCCTCCTAGAACACAAGGGGATTTCTTGGCAGACATTTCTTCAGAATATTCTCTATGCCTACCAAGATGTCAGGGTAAAACGCCTTGATATCGCCCTAGACGAGCTCTATAAAGGCTATGGCCACGAGGAGGAACACATCCAGATCCCCAAGCTCATTGATAAGCTCTACGCCAAAGAAATTGTCCTAGATACCATTCGAAAATGGAACATCACAGGTGGGGGCTCCTTCACCGATAACGACGATATGGAAGCCAACCACGGTCTTTCCCTTTACTTTGGGAGCCGTCAAAGTCAGCTCTACTTTAACTTTTATGAAAAGCGATACGAAATCGCCCGTATGGAAAATATCTCCTTGGAAGAATCCTTGGAGATTTTTGGTATCTGGAACCGCTACGAACTACGCTTGTCAGACCAGAAAGCCCAAGGCGTTGTGGAAGAATACATCAACGGTGTAGACCTCGGAGAAATCGCAAGAGGTATAGTGAATAAAGAAATCCAAGTTTATGATGGTGTCTCCCGTTTTGGAGCCTATAAGCCCGATGAAAAATGGCAAAGGCTCTTTGGAGGAGTTGAACCCCTAAAACTCTCAACCAGTCCACAGCCCTACAGTATCGAACGGACCATTCGCTGGTTGACCTATCAAGTCGCAAACTCTCTTGCACTCGTTTCTGAAGCAGACAAAATCATGCAAACAGAATACATGAAAATGATTCAAATAGCGGTGAAATCACTGATCGTGGGGAGGCTATCTTAAGACTCCTCAAAACCAACAAACACTATGAACACTAGAAAGGAAATCCCTTATGGAATACAAAGTCGAAATCAATTCATTAAACAACTTTAAAGCCTGGTCTGGTGGCCTTAGTACCTTAAACACTGTTCGTGAACGTGGTGGGATAGATACCCTAACCACCATCTGTGAAGATCTCTTTTCAGGCAACACCCCTACCGACACTCAAATCAATGATTGGCTCTGGTTTGATACAGACTTTATTTATCAAGCACTTGGCTACGAGGACCTCCTAGAGGGCTAAGGCCATGCTCAAGAAAATCTATCAAGCAGACTTCCTCCTTCTTCCTGATCAGGAGTTCTGGAACATGTATATCCTCCTTAGGAAAGGGAAGGACTTCTACTATGAATGTGCTGGAAGGTGTACCGAAAAGCCACCAGATGATAGGGGCTTCTACGACTATGAACATGCCTGTTTCACCCTAGACGGTCAGGTACTGAGTCTCAATAAACGGATGCGTCCCTCTCTCATTGCCTATATTCAACAGACCATCAAAAACAATCACGAAACTTTTAGAAAGGAAATTGATATGGCTACTAAAACGATTTTTGAAACCAAAGTTGGACAAGTTACCAACGAACTTGGAGAATTGCTCAAAAAGAAAGACCACAAACAGGCTTGGACCAAGGCTGGAGAACTCAACGCTCTGCTCAAAAAAGAAGAAGCCAAGGACCTAAAGCCTGAATTAGTCGAACAACTTCACAATGAGTTACGAGGCTACTATTACATCAATAGTGAGATTGAAAAAGCCAATAAGCGACTCTATGCCAAAGGTTCTAAACTCATTGAACTCGCTAGTCTCTAGAAGGAGGACCTATGATAAAAGCTAAACGATACTATCTAAAAGCAAGGGAATACCTCTCAAACTTTAAAAAGGTGGAGAAAAAAGGTGGCCCACCAAAGCTAAAGTCACTACGAAAAAGACCGTCAATCTAGCTGTTATCGGAGGAATTGCTTTCCTCCTTTTTGTTGGTCTTACTGGCGCCATCCGTGCCATCACTCTCTCAAATAAAGTGGGCAAACTACAAGCTCAAGTCGAAGCAACTCAAAAACAAAAAGCACAACCTATGGACGCTAATCGTAAGTATGACTACAAGCTCCAGTATTACCTCAATGACTATGTCTACGCCTACTTCACCCTCCCACAAGAAGGGGATAAACAACAAGCTCAAGTCGAACACCTTAACAGCTTTTATAACTTCGTTCCAGACGTCAAAGCACAAGGTCAAGTACGTAACCCAAGTACCCTGCTCTACTCACAATTAGTCACGGTAGAAGGTAAGATAGCCACCTACAAGGTCAAATACAAAGAAATAATCCAACACGACAAAGACACCGAGGAAAAAGAACTGGTAACGGGATTTAATATTCCCTTTGATGAAAAAGAAGGGAAATACTACGTTTCTGGACTCCCTTGGTTCTCAGCGATTGACTCTTCACAAGCCGGACACTTTAGCGAAGACGATCAACTCCAACTCACAGCTAACGACCACGTCTCAGATAACCAACACAAGAAGGTTGAAAAGTTCCTCAAGGTGTTCTTTACCAACTATACCACTAACCAAGACAACCTCAACCTTATTGCCAAGAACGTTGCTATTGTAGCCAATACCACCTTTAAAACAATTGACTACACCTATCTTAAGAAAGATGGGGCTGGGCTCATCGCCTATGTACAAGCAACCTTTGAGGTAGGAGGAACGACTCACTCTGAAAACTTCACCTTCACGCTCTCAAAAAAAGACAAGAGCTACTATGTCACAAAACTAGAACACACCATTCCTCTCAACTACGCAAACGATAAAGATTAGGAGAACTCTATGAATACAGACAATCTACGTACCTTCCTCCAAGGCGATGGGATTTGGATTCTCACCGCTATCGCTGTTTTGTTGGCTATTAAAGCTTGGCGAAACAGTTCTTGGCTTCAACTCTTCTCAGTCGTTGGCTTCTATGCCGTCATTGTCTCAATCGCAAAAGGACAAGACATCCTAAAGTGGTCGGCTGGTTCCTACGACTCTTTGGTATCGATTCAGGACTTTAAGTATGGCTGACGAAAGACTCTATGACTACAGTAAGGGCTTGAACGCCCCCTATTGGATCCAGGAAATCAAGACAAAAAAGGGAACTCGCCTTTGGTACTTTGCGACACCAATGCAATTATCCTTTTTCATTGTCTTTACCTTTGTTTTTGTAGCGATGTTGCTATTTGGAGGATTCATCTTGGTTCCTCTCGCAAAATTAACACACTCTATTTCACTACTGCTCTATTGGTACCTCCCCTATAAACTTGCTAAATTCTACACCGAATACGAGCCACACGGTAAGAAGATGCACGTTTTCATTGGGGACTACCTGATTTACTTCTGGGATTTCAAGCTCAATAAAAAAGCAATCTACCATGAAGACCGAATAGAGTCAGTAAAAGAAATTGTCTTTGAAAAAACAAATCTATAGAAAAGGAGGTCCTATGAGTATTACCTTAACCTATCCTATTAGGGAAACTCATGAAAATCTAGCCCTCAAAAAAGATCGAACGGTAGTGGCTTATTACCGTATTCCCAATACTCCCATCACCATTACAGATGAAGAGAAAAAGGGTAAACACAAAATCACGGTTGCTCAGATGATGAAAAAGCTCCAGAAAAACAAGTCCTTTGAGATTTCACTCATTCCCAAAGACTATCTCTTAGAAGAGAAAATGAGAGACTTTTCAGAAGCATTGGCAGATGATAGCCGTGATCTGGGAGAAGAACTCCTTCTTTACACGGTTGACCGTCTCACGGATGAAATAGAAATTCCTTATCAGTTTGACTGGGTCGTGGGAGTGACCTTACGCAAACAAAATCACGGGGCAACGGTGAAAGACTTGGTCTATGAGAGTTTTAACGAGTTCTCAGAGAAAATCGCAAAAGGTCTTGGCTACGAGTACGCATTGAGTCCCACCTGGTATGACGATTACAGGAGTGACGAATTCACTATTTTCCAAGCTTTCTCCGTCCTACGTGCTAAACGTCTGACCAATGAAGAACTCTTCTACTACCAGCGGATGCAATACCTCCGCTATATTCCCTATTACAAAAAGGAGGTTCTCGCTAATCGTTCTCAATTTAATATCACAGATACACTAATTAAAGTCCTTAAAGGAGGCTTCCTCAAGCTCGAAAGTCCTTATGGGTCTTCCTTTGTGACCATTCTTCCGGTTGGAAAATTTCCTGTGCAATTCAACGGCTTTCACCTAGGCGAATTTGTCCAACGCTTGAACTTTCCCGTAGAACTACGCATCAAAGCAGAATTCATTGATACCAACAAAATCAAGGGGAGAATGGGGCGTTCTAATACCCGTTATCGAAACATCATGGAAGAAGCTGAAAACACAGACACAGTCCAACAAGACGAAATCATTATGGGTTCTATCTCCCTAAAAGATCTGATGAAGAAAGTCGGAAACAAGGAAGATATCATCGAATATGGAGCCTATCTCATTGTTTCGGCTTCTAGTGTCAATCAACTTCGTCAAAGACGACAAGTAGTTCTCAACTATTTTGATGATATGGGCGTTGAAATCAGTGAAGCTTCGCAAGATGGTCCTTACCTCTTTCAAGCCCTACTCTACGGGGAAAACCTCCAAAAGAAAACTCGCACATGGACACACATGGTCACAGCTCGTGGTTTTTCAGAACTCATGCCCTTTACCAATACATCCTCAGGAAACCGTATCGGTTGGTATATCGGACGAGTGGATAACTGGACGGGACGTTGGGATACTATCGCAAAAGCCATTGACTCCTCTAAAAATATTGTCCTCTACAATGCCACAGTCGGTAATAAAGAAGATATCGCTGGAAAGATTACCAAGAACCCACATATCATTATTACGGGTGCGACAGGACAAGGAAAATCTTTCCTCGCTCAGATTATCTTTTTAAGTGTGGCTTTACAAAATGTCAAAACCCTCTATATCGACCCCAAACGAGAACTCAGAAATCACTACCAAGAAGTAATCAACTCCCCTGAATTTGCACGACGCTACCCTGAACGCAAAAAACAGATTGACAACTTTAACTTTGTGACACTAGATAGCTCACTGCCATCAAACCACGGAGTTCTAGACCCCATTGTGGTTCTTGATAAGGAACAAGCCGTAGAAGTCGCAAAGAACATGCTCGAGTTTCTACTACAAGCTGTCGATGACGTGACCATGGACCAAAAAACAGCCATCACAGAAGCTATCAATGCTATCGTGGAACGTCGAGTGGCTGGTGAAAGCGTCGGGTTTAAGCATGTCTTAGAAACCTTAAGGAAAGCATCCTCTTCTGAGATTGCCTCCGTTGGTCGCTATCTAACGTCCATTGTGACAAACTCTATCTTGGAACTCGCCTTCTCAGATGGCACAACCCCAGGGCTTAACTATGAGTCCCGAGTCACTATCCTAGAAGTCAACAACCTCAAGCTTCCAAAGGATGATTCCACAAAAATTTCAGATCACGAACGAAACTCCATAGCCCTCATGTTTGCGCTTGGGGCCTTTTGTACCCACTTTGGCGAACGCAATGAAAATGAAGATACCATTGAGTTCTTTGACGAAGCTTGGATTCTCATGAAATCCGCAGAGGGAAAGGCCGTCATCAAAAACATGAGACGTATTGGACGCTCTAAAAATAATACCTTGGCACTGATTACACAATCTGTCCACGATGCAGAAAATGACGATGACACGACTGGATTTGGGACCATCTTCGCCTTCTATGAAAAATCTGAACGTGAAGATATCCTCAGACACGTCAATCTCGAAGTCACTGAAAGTAACCTCGAATGGATTGATAATATGATTTCTGGTCAGTGCCTTTACTACGATGTCTACGGTAATCTCAATATGATTTCCGTCCACAATCTCTTTGAGGATATTGACATGCTTCTAAAACCTATGAAAGCAACAGTGTCTTCAAGTCTCGAAAATAAATACGCTAGTTAGGAGGTGAACCGATGCAAGAAGCTTTTGCCAAGCTAAAGGGAGTGGATATCTTCTCCCTAAAGTCCTACATGGAACCAACCAACTTTGGCTCCTTTAATGGGGCTTGGGTTCTGATTAATGAACTCTTCGTTAACCTCTTCTTTTTCATTCTCAATGCCGTCGTTGGCTTCTTTTCCCTCCTCATTCGCATCTTAGAAAAGATTGATCTCTATGCCACCTATAAAACCTATGTCTTTCATGGGGCAAGCAGTATTTGGCACGGATTTACGGGCTCTAATACTGGTAACATTACCAACAAATCACTTGTAGGCACCTTGCTTTTGGTTTTAGCTTTCTACCTGTTCTACCAATATTTCTTTTCAAAAGGCTCCTTTTCAAGAACACTCCTCCATGTCTGCCTAGTACTCCTATTAGCTCTGGGGTACTTTGGGACTGTTGCTGGAACCTCTGGTGGGCTTTATCTCCTTGATACTGTCAATAACGTCTCTAAGGACGTTACCAAAAAGATTGCAGGAATTAAGGTTGACTATGCCAAAGACAAGTCCATTAAAATTGGAAAATCGATGTCAGATAGCTACATTGCAGAAACGTCCTATAAAGCCTATATCTTTGTCAATACTGGCCAAGAAAATGGAAAATACAAGAACAGCCAAGACGGAAAAGAAGAAGCCTTTGACGATAGTAAAGTTCTTGGAACGAGTGATAAGAATGGCAACTTTAAGGCAGTCAAAGCCAAAGACCGTTCCAAGTATTTAGATGATTTAGGAGACGGAGCCAACGATGATGGTGAAAAGAACCGTTGGGTATCAGCTATGCCAGACTTCATCTTCACTCGGATGTTCTATGTGATTTTTAAAATCGTAGAAGCCTTTGTATTAGCCGTCCCCATTATTCTTATCCAGCTCTTAAATGTGGTGGCTCAAATCCTTGTCCTCACCATGATTCTACTTTTTCCAGTAGTCCTTCTCATGTCTTTCGTTCCAAGGATGCAAGAGTTAGTCTTTGGAGTGCTAAAAGTTATGTTCGGAGGCTTGATTTTTCCAGCGATTACAACTCTCTTAACGCTCCTTATTTTCTATATTGAAAAAATGATAGAAAACATAGTCACAAATGGGTTTGATGGTGTTCTAAAAACCTTACCGTCACTTCTTTTATTTGGTCTTGTCTTCAAACTCTTAGTATCGGTAGTTTCTAAAGGCGTCATCTATTTCCTCATCTGGAGATTCAAAGGCCAACTCCTCCAATTCATTCTTGGCTCCAAAGTTCGAATGGTTGCGACAGATATTGGGACTAAGGTTGAACATGGCGTCACAAAAACCAAAAAGGTTGCTTCACAAGCCCCAACACGAAGCCTTGCGACGGCTCAACACCTCGGTAACTTTGCATTGGCTGGGGCTGGTTTTGGGACTGGGGTGATGATGAATGCCAAGAGCCATTTCCAAAATGCTGGTTCCTTCTTTACCCGTAAAGAACCAAGCCAAGCAGAAACTGCCATGCCATCAGGTCCAACAGAGGCTCCAATAACGCCAGAAGATCCAGAACCAATCATTCCTCCAACACAGACACCACCTGATAACTTCAAGCCGATTGAAGAAGAGGCATAACACCTCCAAGTGACTCACCAATCATGTCAGAAGGAACACCTAGTTCAGAGGATGAATTCCAAACGCTCAGAGAAGAGTGGATGTCGCCATTCAAGCAACACCGTATTAATACCCTAGAACATAGATTGGATGCTTACAAGGACCCTCAAGCCATGTATAAAGCCCAAGGTTCCAATGCCTTTACCCGTGCTTATCGTAAGACCATGACACGAGACGATAAGATCAGAGCCAATATTGAGCGACGAGATCGTTTAACTCAACGCCTAAACCAATTGAGAGGAGAATAGAATGAATACTAAAATACGCTCAAGAACAGCCTTTCCAAGAATGCTTGAAGAAACACTTTTTAAGGCCTACCAAGAAGGGAAACGCTCCGTCGATTTCCTTCTTTATTTCCAGTCTCAGAAAAAGACAAAGATCAGATCATTGCACAAACGAAAGCTCATTCCGTCGTCTTAGATGCTAAATGGCGCTTTGGGACTGTTCTATTTACAGCCTATATCAGACATTAAGTAGAAAGGAGAGTCAATGAAAAAACTAAAATGGTATTTATTGTCTAGCCTCATTCCTCTCTTTTTTCCTGTTTTTATCATTATCATCATTATGGGAGCCGTCGGAGGAGGTAGCACTGGTGGCTCTTCTCAATCACTAAATGGGGCAACCTACACGGACCACTGGTCAAATGGAGATCCCTATACCCATAATTTACTCGTCCATCGCTATGGTATTAAAGCAGAGCAATTGGATGGTTTTTTAGATACTTTAGGAATCTCCTATGACAAGAAACGCATCAATGGGAAAAAGCTCCTAGATTGGGAGGCTAAGTCTAATCTAGATGTTCGTGCTATTGTAGCGATTGCCTTAAATGAAAGCTCACTTGGAACAGCTGGAGTCGCTACTAATCCTGGCTCCAACATGTTTGGTTTTGGGGCATTTGACTCTAATCCAGAAAATGCCAATAATTTTAACGATGAAGTGGCCGTTGTTGGACTGACCAATCAGACCATCATTAGCAATAAAAATGAAACCTTCAAAGTCCAAGATGACAAAGCGCAAAAATTTGCGAGCGGTTCTCTCAATACGTCAACAGATGGTGGGGTCTACTTCACCGATACCTCTGGCTCAGGAAAAAGGCGTGCTGAAACCATGCAAAAACTCGATACTTATATCGATGAGCATGGAGGCACACCAAAGGCCCCTGAACAAACGACAGGAAAAGCCAGAGACGGAGGCGGTGTCACAACTGGGGACGTGCCACAAGGTTATAGCCTCACCAAAGAAATTAATACCTCAAGCTATACAGGACTGTCTTATCCCTGGGGACAATGTACCTGGTTTGTCTACAACCGAGGAAAAGAAGTCGGTGTTAGCTTCGGAGAGTATATGGGAAATGGTGGCCAATGGATGAATGCCCCAGGATACCAAACAACTCATACCCCAACCGAACACTCCGCACTATCTTTTAGCCTAGGACAAGCTGGGGCAGACCCATCCTATGGTCACATTGCTTTTGTGGAACAAGTCAAATCAGATGGCTCCATTCTTATCTCAGAATCAAACGTCAAAGGCCTAGGGGTCGTTAGCTACCGCACTTTTGATGCAGAAACAGCAAAACAATTTACTTATGTTATTGGACACTAAAATGTCTCCACAAAATATTTCATTTTTTGTTTATTTTTACGAATCTATAAGTAGGAGGACAAAAAATGAAAATAAAAAACATCAATTTAGAAGAACATCTAACTTCTTCATATGGAGAAGAGTACTGGATGTCTGTCACTGTAAGTTATTATGGGACTATTCGTACAGTCAAACGTTTAGTACTCCTAGATAGAGAGGCACATAATATTGAAGAACTAGAATTATTAGTTTATTTGCAATATTATGAGATAGAAGAGCATATGAAGCAAATAGAAAAAAATAGAAAGAAAAAAATTTACTGGATGATAATTTATTTCAATTATTATTCGTAAAGACACTTTTAGAGATTATTTAAGAATTATTTAGGATTATTATTCTATAATCGTGTTAATCCTAAAAAACTTTTCTTTTCATAATCTCCTTAGTCAAGGTCACATACCTTGGCTTTTTTGCGTTAAAGGAGAATATTATGCAAGTAACATTACCACAAGAACAAACTCAAGAGATTCAGCAAATGATTGCAACACTATTAAAGAATGAAATTCATCATTTTAAAGAAGATATTGGGGCTGACAGCCCTTTTCTAAACAAAAAACAGACTTGTAACTATCTAGGAGTCTCTAATAATACACTTGATATTTGGATCGCAATGGGACTGCCCTATATCCGAATTGGAAAATCTATTCGTTTTAACAAGGAAAGTATCAATCAATGGATGACAAGATTAGAGATCAGCGCATAAGGAGGTAAATATGTCTATTAAGAAAACGAAAAACGGAACTTATCAATTAAAAATCTATGTTCCCTCTGATGTTCGAGGGAAACTGGGTCTGGGGCAATATTATGAAAAGCGTTTTAAAACAAAAAGGGAGGCTAGAGAGGCTGAACTTAAATTTGCAGTGAATATAGAAAAAGCAAGGAATAATCTTCCTGTTGATAAAAAGGAAGAAATCACTTTTGAGAACTTCTATAAACAAATTTGGTTAGAACCTTACAAGGCAGGTCAAACCACAACTACAATTAAACCACCAACAAAGGCGACTATTTTTCAAACAGAAAACATATTCAGACTACATATCTTACCTATTCTAGGTAAATATTCCATTGAATACCTAAATAATAATAAACAACTTATTCTTTCACTACTCACTCCCAAGGCAAATAGCTATGCTAATTTCAAAGTGATTAGAAGCTATGTTAACTCCGTGTTTGATTGGGCTGAGGAACTAGACTATATTCCTTCAAATAAACTTCGAAAAACAATTAGTAGAATTAAAGCTAATAAAAAGATTCTCCTTAAAGAAAGCAAACGTGAGGAAGATCTTTCCCTAGATAAAGAGGAGTTAACATCTTGGCTACTAGCTTTTGATAAAGATTTAGAAAATGGGCTGATAGACCTAAAAGACTACACGCTCTTTTATACGACATTCTTCTTATCTGACCGAAAATCAGAAAGTTATGCTTTGCAATGGAAACACATTAATTTCTCTACTGGAGAAATACTTATCGAGCAAGCACTAGATCGTTTTGGTAATATCAAATCAACAAAAGGGAACAAAAAGACTATTTTTAAAGCTCCAGTTGAATTGATGGACTTATTGGAAAATTGGAAAATCAAACAGCAAGAAGAACTTAAACTATTTGGTCTACGACAAAATCAAAAACAGTTTGTTTTTACCTACAATGACAGATCAAACAACATTAACTTACCTCTCCATGTAGATTATCTAAATTACAGAATGAAATCCGTTCGACGTAGACATCCTGAACTTGCACCTGCATCTCCTCATAAATTAAGACATACTGGTGCTACACTCGCAAAACAAGCTGGAGTTCCACTAGAAGCAATTTCTGAAGCCTTAACTCATAGTGACAAAGAAATTACAAAGACTTATGTTAATACTAAAGATGTAGTAAATCAAACTGTTGGTGAAATTGCATTTAGGAATCTTAAAAATTAGGTCAGGGAAATTTCAGGGAAATTCTCAGGGAAACTATAGATTTTTTGATAAAAAAAGACACCCAAGAGATAACTCTTGAATGTCTTGAAACGTTGATATAATCGTATTGATTAACGTTTTGAGAATTGTGAAGCTTTACGAGCTTTCTTAAGACCTGGTTTCTTACGTTCAACCATACGTGCATCACGAGTAAGAAGTCCAGCGCGTTTCAATGAATCGCGGAAGTCTGGATCTACTTGAAGAAGTGCACGAGCGATACCGTGACGGATCGCACCTGATTGACCAGCGTATCCACCACCTACAACGTTAACGTGTACGTCGTATGAACCTTCAGTTGAAGTAACTGCAAAAGGTTGGTTGATAACGAGACGAAGGTCTGCGTGTGGGATGTATTCTTCTACATCTTTTTTGTTAACTGTGATTTTACCAGTACCTGGAACCAAACGTACGCGTGCAACGGCGTTTTTACGGCGTCCTGTACCTGCATATTGTGCTTGTGCCATTATATTAGTGCTCCTTTCCTCTTAGAATTAGATAAGTCCTGAGATATCAAGTACTTCTGGTTGTTGTGCAGCGTGAGTGTGCTCACCGCCAACGAAGACTTTCAATTTCATACCTTGTGCGCGTCCAAGAGTGTTGTGTGGAAGCATACCTTTAACTGATTTTTCGATCAAACGAACAGCATTTTTAGAACGAAGTTCACCTGCTGAGATTTGTTTCAATCCACCTGGGTACATTGAGTGAGTGTAGTAGATCTTATCAGTTGCTTTTTTACCAGTCAATTTAACTTTTTCAGCATTGATAACGATTACGAAGTCACCTGTATCAGTGTGTGGTGTGAAAGTTGGTTTGTTTTTTCCGCGAAGTACGCTAGCAACTACTGCAGAAAAGACGTCCAAGTGGCACATCAGTTGCGTCAACGACATACCATTTACGTTCAACTTGTACTGGTTTAGCCATAAATGTTGTTTTGTTCATGATTTCTCCTATATATAGTTCGATTTTTTTGTTTACGAGTGATGGGTGTTCCTTCCCATCGAAAAGTATTTGGAAGGTTCCGGGTACCTTTTCAAATGGGGTAAACAATACCGTTTAACATAATATCAAAAAAACACATCCAAGGCAAGTCATTTGGAGATGTTTTTCTTTTATTTTTTGTATTTTTTTAGTCTATCATTTTATAAGGTGTAAGACTAGAATTCATGCCTAAATAACATCTAAAGAGTACAAACTAATCCTCAGACTCCCAAAAAAGCTGGTCTAAAGTTTTGTCCAGAGTTTTGCAGATAGCAATACACAGATTTATAGTAGGGTTATAATCACCTTTTTCAATAGCTGAGATGGTCTGACGAGAAACTCCTATAGCATCTGCCAAACCTTGTTGAGTGAGATCCTTTGCTACACGAGCTGACTTCATTTTTAAATTTTTCATTCAAAAATCCTATTCTTCGTCTTCTAGTTCTTCCAAACGGTTCTTCTTGATTCTGTTAATAATAACCCAGCAGTCGCAAATAAGGGTCAAACCCAATGTCAAAAATGCCACACTACTCATAAGATTCTTCCCTATCTTAAACGACTGAAATAGACTTAAGAGGCCCATTAGCGATATAAAAATTCCAAAAAAACACATTACCCAGGATAATCTGAGCATCTTCTTTTCAAGTTTTTTGTCTAGCAACCATGGATGCCCATTACGTGATACGCTGTGAACTAATACTAGGCACATAGAACCAAAGAAAGTGATGATTAATAGTGACTGCACTAATTCGACGGAGTGTGTCTTACTAGCAACCATAATCGTTACAAATAGACCAAGCATGGCTACCCAATAACCTCTAGCAGAAGATTCTCCGCTGATCAACTGAGCACGTTCATCCATCGTGCTAGCTACTTTTTTCTTTGACTTTCATTTTGTTTCCTCCATTTTCTAGATTCATTATAGCATTATTTTACACTATGTCAAATATATCATTCATTTTGTATGGATTATCTTTTTATTTTCTATTAATCTATTATTTCAGAAAACAAAAAATCAGATAGGAAATCCTATCTGACACTTTTTCTATCTAGCTTCTTTACCAATCGTAAAGACGGTCAAGGTATCTGGTCCGACGTGGGTAGAGATGACTGGTCCAAGTGGCATAATAAGCACTTGCTCAATGCCGTCAACTGCTAACAATTGTTCTTTTAGATTCTCCGCCGCTTCAATATCATTGGCATAAGCAACAATTGCTGTGCTATGTCCAATATCCTGGGTAGCTTGTAGGACCATTTCTTTAATAGCTTTTTTGCGTCCACGGATTTTGGCCAGAGGAACCAACTTACCTGAAGCGTCCAACCAAAGAAGAGGCTTGATATTAATCAAACTACCAATAATGGCTGAGCTCTTAGAAAGGCGACCCCCACGCATGAGATGGTAGAGATCATCAACTAAGAAATAGGTCCGTAAACGTGGCAGAATGTCCTCAATCATGGCTTTCGTTTCAGACAAGCTCTTACCTTGGTCACGAGCTTCTGCCGCCAAGATAGAGAGATAACCTTCCCCACCTGCTGCCGCCAAAGTATCTACAATCTCAATGATAGCTTCTGGGTATTCATCCAAAATCATGTCACGCGCCATAACAGCACTTTGATAAGTACCTGAAAGCACTGATGAGAAGGCAATATAAAGAAGGGCATCACCATTTTTGGCATGACGACGAAAAACCTCTTCAAATTGACCAACATTCACCTGGCTTGTGGTTGGCTGACTACCTTCTTGCATACGTTCTAAGAGACGGTCACTCATTAAGCGGTTAGGACCAACGGTCTCATAGGCGATATCATCAAGCGTGATGGTCAAACCAACGAGCTCTACCTTATTCTCCTGAGCCCATTTTTCATCTAGATCTGCTGTGGAATCTGTCAAAATGTTAAATGTCATATGTCCCTCTATTCTATTTCATTTAAAGGTCCTGTAATTTCCCTAATTGTGCATCGTCCCATGGACGTAGTTTTGGTGTCTTTAAGTCAATATGTGCCGACATCTTGTCTAAGTCAGACTTTACTGTATTGACACGCTCTTCCAACTCACGCGCCGAAACACGTAAAGCTCCTTGTGAAAAGATAGCCCACTGTTCATTTAAGTCACTAGTTGCTACTTCAACTAGATTTTGAACAGTATTCATCTCAGCCGCTGCGCGCTCAATATAGCTATCTGCTGTCTCATCTTCCTCAGTAAAAATAACACTGATACGATACTGATCATAACGCTGACGGCTCCCTGGAACAAACTGAGCATCAAACACACAGATAATATCAATATGTTCAAAGTTAGCATAATGATTGAGCTTACGAAGCAAGGTTTCACGAGCTTCATCAAGCTGATTGGTCTTAAAGAGTTGACGGGTTTCTTGCCAAAAGGCAATCATATTATAACCATCAACCAGAAGTATTCTTTTTTTCATAGTTACAATCGGTTTCGATAAACTTCATACATGAGAACTGCAGCTGCCACACTGGCATTAAGGCTCTGCACATGACCACTCATAGGAATAGTAATCATCTCATCCACTTGCTTCTTGATGTTAGCAGAGATTCCCTTACCTTCATTACCAATGATAAGGGCAACCTTTCCAGCTGTGTTCCATTTATGAGATGGGGTGCCATCCATATCTGTTCCAAATACCCAGAAGCCTGCTTCTTTAAGTTTATCAAGAGTTTGGCTAAGATTGGTCACTCGGGCAATGGGAATATGCTCCACAGCCCCTGTTGATGTCTTGGCAACGACAGGTGTTACCCCCACAGCACGATGCTTAGGAATAATAACTCCTGTCACCTGAGTAGCATCAGCTGTACGTAGGATAGAACCAAAGTTATGAGGATCGTTGAGTCCATCTAAAATGAGGACTAGAGGATTCTCCTCTTGTTCAGCCTTATCCATAATAACTGAGAGCTCAGAATAAGCGAACTCTGACACACGAAGAACAAAACCTTGATGCACAGCTCCACCTGTCATATCAGACAAGGTTTTCTTAGGTGTCCAAGAGATGGAAACCTTCTTTTCAGCTGCCAAAGCCTTAATGGCATCAACATTTTTCCCTCGAAGATCATCTTGAATATAGAGTTTATTTCCAGTATTTGCTTCCAGACTCTCTGTTACGGCATGCACACCATAAACAATGTCTAGACTTAATTCTTTAGTTGTTTTCATAAGCTAATTCTATCATAAAAAAAGCCCTCTTACGAGGGCAAAGCATGTTAAATAAATGTAATTGCTGCTAGGTAAAGCACTAGAAGAACGAGAACAACAGTTGCAGCAGCCAAAGCTTGCTTACCAATTGTATCTGGATCTGAGATTGATTCTGCAATCTTTCTCGCAGCTTGAGTAATGGTTTTACCTGCTGCTTGGAAGATATCAATTGAACCTGTGCTTGTTGAACTATTTCCAGAAATCGCTGAAGACCAACCACTCAAAACCTCAGCAATTTGTTCTGCCAATTGCTGTGTTAGCGCTCTAGTTGTCTCAGCCAACTCATTGACAGCCGTAGCTTGTATATGATTGGCGGTTTCAGTGTAGCTATTTGCACTGGTATTATAAGTAACCGGTACAGTCGTTGTTGTCGTTGTTGATGAATACTGATTCCTACGGTAACTATCCGGTGTCACTGGACGCTCACCTTCATTAAAGACACTGAAAGTTTGTGTCAGGTAATGAATATTATTATTCGTATCAATTAACTCAAAGGTCATTTTATGAATACCGGTCGTTTGCTCTGCCAAATGGTAGGCACTCAAACCAGCATTGACCTCATCCAGAGTTCCTTCAACAAAGTAGCTATGATGAATTTGTTTGCCATCAAGGACTAGATTAAGCCCCTTAATCTTCTTACCTTCCATCTTGTTAACATCAAAGTTGACGTTAAAGATTTCACCACGTGCTAAATAAAGAATGTCTGTATTCCCTGTAACAGCAGGTTGATCTTCAAGAAGCGCTCCAGTACTATCTCGTTTTGGAACAACGGTGTATACTTCAGAAGTGATTGGAGTTGCTAAGATTTCTGAGATGAGTCCATCCGTAAAGGTTACCTCTGACGAATAGGTCAAACTCTCACTTTGCAACATAGAAACCACTTCAGAAGTTTTAAAGACCTCAGAAGTTGATGATGAATCTTTCCAGCCAACCGTAAGGACAGTTAAGCTATCTTCTGAATTATTATTTAACTGACTCGTTTCTGGAGCGGTAGATGCAAGAGAGCTTGCAGTACTTGCAGACTCAGAAGCGACTTCAGAAGTTGCAATAGCTTGGCTAGTAGGAGTCGCACTTACAGATGTCGTATGAGAATCCAGTGAAGAATACTCTGATTTTTCAATAACTGCATGTGTATTTCCAGCAAGTTCAGATGTGTATAGTGTGCTTTCACTCTTATACATTGAAGTTACAGCTTGAGACTCTGCAGTCGCTGTAGCCTCACGAGACTTATCATAAGTAAGTACAATATTTGGTTTAGCTTGTTCAGAATCAGATGTTGGGTTTGCATCTCCTCGTTCAGATGCCGCTACTGATCGATCCTCACCAAAAGCCTGGGCACGAGCCTCTTCTGAATGAGGTGTCGTCGTAGAAATGCTAGTCTCCACGATATCAACTTGAGAATGCACCTCAAGAAGCCCCTCATCTGTCTCACTTGAAGAGACAACCATCAGTGATGTTGAGGTCACTACTGAACTTACTTGACTCGCTGGCTCTGCCTTAGCTCCTACTGAAGAAAAATCAGCCTGAGGAGCAACTGGAGCCGGTGCCTCACTATTAACATAATCTATTTTAGCTTCATCAGGTTTTACCTGAACCTCATCTGCTTTACCTGTTTGAAGCGTAAAGCTAGATAAAATCAAAGCAGCAAAAGTTGTATAGAAAACTTTTTTCTTAGCTATTTCCATTCACCTCCTCATTTTTTAGATGGCCTCATTTACTAATATTATAGACTTTTTTTTTACTTTCTGTCAAATTAGTTTTATTAAAAAACGCTATAATATCGGGGTTTTACACGTGTCAGACATCCCTTAACTTTCTCATTTTCAAGGTGCTAAATATTAGTTTCATCTTATTTTTCATTGTCAAGACGCTGAATTACTTTGATTTTCAAATAATCTAAATTTTGAAACTCTGGCTAACTGTTACAATTTTTATAGCCTTTAAAAAATAACAAAAAATCCTGCTCTCGGCAGAATTTTTAGATTTCTTTTTCAACTTCGTCAATACACCAAGCAATCAGTTCCTCTAAGCGAGCGATATCCTCTGTCATATGAAGATAGCCCATGACTGCTTCGAAGCCTGTTGACATTTTATAGGTAATAACATCTGTATTTTTAGCCTTGGTATGGCTATTCGCATTACGCCCTCTTTTATAGATGTCTAGCTCTTTTTCAGTCAAAAGCTCTTGCTCTAGCATTTTTTCAATGAGACTAGCCTGGGCCTTAGCTGAAACATAGCGTGTAGCTAGACGGTGCAGTTGATTTGGCTTGGTCTGACCTTGAAAAATCAGGTGACGGCGAATGTACAAGGAATAAACAGCATCTCCCTCAAAGGCGAGAGCAATGCCGTTAATAAGGTTGACATCAAGATGTTTAGTCACGTGTCCACCTCACGCCCTCCTTGGTATCAAGAAGTTTGATACCTTGAACAGCTAACTCATCACGAATGCGGTCTGCTGTCGCAAAGTCCTTGTTGGCACGCGCCGCTTGACGCTCTTCAATGAGTTTTTCGATATCTTCATCAAGGACTTCTTCTTCGAAAACAATACCGAAGACTTGGAGCATTTTTTCAAAAGCATCCTTAACGGTTTGATCGTAATTACCTGAATTAATCCATTTAGCCATGTCAAACAGAACAGTCACTCCGTTTGCCGTATTAAAGTCATCATCCATAGCTTCTTGGAAGGTGTCAAGATAAGTTTGCAACTCAGCTTGATTCACCTGTTCTGTCAACGGAAGACTGTGGGTATTTTTCAAATACTTAAGATTAACTTCAGCATCATGGATAGCTTTTTCTGTAAAGTTAATTGGTTTACGGTACTGTTGTGTTGCTAGGAAGAAGCGAAGCACTTGACCATCAACCGTTTGAAGCATATCATGAACGGTCACGAAGTTACCCAAGGATTTTGACATTTTTTCATTATCCACATTGACAAAACCATTATGCATCCAGTAGTTAGCGAAGGTCTTGCCAGTTTTGGCTTCGGATTGAGCAATTTCATTAGTATGGTGTGGAAACTCAAGGTCCGCACCTCCACCATGGATGTCAATGGTATCTCCAAGGATTTCAGTTGCCATAACAGAACATTCGATATGCCAACCTGGACGACCAGGTCCCCAAGGACTTTCCCAAGAAACCTCTCCCTCTTTGGCAGCTTTCCAAAGGGCAAAATCTAGAGGATTTTCTTTGCGAGCTGTTTCAGCATCTGTACGTCCGCTTGCACCAATTTCAAGATCCTCCAAGGTCTTGTTAGCCAATTTAGCATAATTCTTTGACTTAGCTACTCGGAAGTAAACATCACCTTCAGAGACATAGGCAAATCCTTTATCGACTATGGTTGACACAAAAGCAATAATTTCATCCATGTAGTTAATGACACGTGGATTTTGTGTCGCTGGTTTGATGCCAAGTTGTGCGGTATCTTCCATAAAGGCTGCGATAAACTTGTCCGATAATTCTTTCGTCGAAATACCGGCTTCGTTGGCTGCCTTGATAATCTTATCATCTACATCTGTAAAGTTAGAAATGTAGTTGACTGTGTACCCACGATACTCAAAATAACGGCGAATAGTGTCAAAAGCTACTGTTGAGCGGGCATTCCCGATATGAATATAATTGTAAACTGTTGGTCCGCAAACATACATATTGACAACTTTTTCTGTCAAAGGTACAAAATCACGGAGCGAACGCGTCATCGTATCATAAATTTTAATCACTAGAGATTCCTTTCAATTAACTGGAAACTATTTTTTATTCTTGAAATGGTTTAGGTATACACACAAGAGTATCACAAGAATGATAATCCATATAGCTGCAACTAGTTGCCCCTGAGCCAGCAGAGACATGGCTGAAAGGAAACTTCCAACTATATAGATAATCAAAAAAGGATTATTTTTAAATAATTTTTTCATTACTCAAATCTCACTTATGTCGTTGCTTAAAAACAAGACCGGCCCATAACAGAGCAATGCAAAACCATAAGGCGGCCATGCTATAGTCTGCTCTATGTAAAGCAATGTAAACAAGAGCAAGAGGACCCACAACCGTCAATCGAGTCACCTTTGAACTAAAGAGTTTCATCATTTCCTTTCCTTATAGACGTGATGAATGAAAGCTAGCTGCTTTTAGAAGGTCTTCTAGCTTTTCGCTATAGTATTCACGACCCTCTTCAATATCGTGGATAACTTCTTCATCCTTTTGACCATGAACACGCACAACCTTAGCAGGAACACCAACGACTGTAACATCTTCTGGGACATCTGCAACAACCACGGCTGCCGCCCCCACCTTAGCATTCTTGCCAATCTCAATAGGGCCTATGACCTGAGCATGGGCTGAAACCAAGGCCCCCTCACGAACGGTTGGGTGACGTTTTCCGACATCTTTACCAGTACCACCTAAAGTGACACCGTGATAAAGCATAGCACCCTTCTCCACAACAGCTGTTTCACCAATGACAAGGCCAGAGCCATGGTCAATAAAGACACCTTCAGCAATCTGAGCCCCTGGGTGAATCTCAATCTGAGTCCAAAAGCGCCAAAACTGACTATGCATACGCGCTAAGAGTCGACAATGGTGGCGCCAGAGAAAATGTGAGATACGATGGGCAGCCAAGGCTTTTAATCCAGGGTAGGTTAAAAGAACCTCTAGACTCGTCCGAGCTGCCGGGTCATTTTTCTTTACTATATCAATACTTTCTTTCCACCAACCCATTTAGGTCACTCCTTACATCATTATTGTTATTATTGTTTGCTGTGGCCCTATTATTCTTAAAAGTGGAAAGTTGCGAACACTAGGTCTACTCGCTATCCCCTTCAAAATAAGACCAGCCGACTAACTCAGGCTGCTCATCAAACGGATTGATGACAATACCTTGAACCTTATCCAACTCATTTTCACCTGTTGAAGGCTGGTAAATTTCTGACAGTGGCCATTGCAAAATCGTCCCTTTAGCCTTACGAAAAGGTAGACCAAAAGTCTCGTTACCGTACCATTTTGCAAAGCTCGTTAAGTTCGTAAACACAGGCACATAACTCTGTCCCTCTGCATTCGACATGGTCGCAAAGAAACGGTCATCCTGGCCATCTTCCTCGCGTTTGTGAATGAAGGCTGGAACAAGATAAATCTTATCTTTAGGAGCTGCCTTTTGATTTTCCTCACCCAAAAGATTATTAAGGGTCTGAGTGAAATAGTTGATAAACTGGATGAGTTCACTGCTTGCAAAAAGAGTGGTATTTGAGAAGTCACCATCCTCTTTTAAATTGAAAGCAAGACCAAAAAGCTCTGCCTGAACCAGTTGTGTTAAAACATCTAAGCTCGAACGTTCTACCCAAGTTTGCTCTCGAGCACTCTCTTGAGTAGCTTTGAAAGATTGTAGGTCCTGTTCATTAGTGAAGACAGGAACAACCTTCTTTCCTTCCACTTCAACTGCGTAGAGGTCTTGGGCAGCCAAGACGGGAGTACGTTGTAAATGATTAACCAAAGCCAGACTGGTTAAAAAGTGGTCTGGTTCCTTTAAAAATTCTCTTAGAGTTTCATCAAAAGCTTGCAATTCTTGATTTTTTGTCATTCTTCTGTCTATTCTTTCGTTTCTGATTTATCAGGATTTTTCGGTGCTTCACCACTCTCATTATGGTGGCGTGGTTTATGATGAGAACGACGGCGGTGACGATGCTCTCCTCCATTTTCCCCATCATCAAGTTTTTCAGGCTTAGGAAGCAAGGCCTTGATTGAGGCATCGATACGTCCTTTTTCATCGATTTTGATAATTTTAACAGTTACCGTACCCCCAACTTTAACCACATCTTCGACATGCTCAGTACGTTCCCAAGCTAGTTCTGAGATATGGATGAGAGCATCTGTCTTATTGAAAAGGTGGACAAAGGCACCGAACTTTTCAATACGCACAACGGGTACAGTGTAAACTTCACCAACCTTAGCTTCACGTACAAGATCAGAGATGATAGTTTTAGCACGGTTAATGGCATCCTGATCACTAGAGAAAATCTGAACAAGACCTTCTTCATCAATATCAATTGTGACACCAGTCTCAGCGATAATCTTGTCAATAGTTTCGCCACCTTTACCGATGACAACCTTGATCTTGTCAACAGGAATCTGAATGCTATCAATCTTAGGTGCTGTTGGTGCCAATTCTGGACGTGGCTCAGCGATTGCTGACTCAATAACATCAAGAATTTCAAAACGAGCTACCTTTGCCTGAGCCAAAGCCTCTTCGAGAATGGCCGGTGTAATACCTGAAATCTTAATATCCATCTGAAGAGCTGTAATTCCTTGACGTGTCCCAGCCACCTTAAAGTCCATATCTCCAAAATGATCTTCCAAACCTTGAATATCAGTTAGGACAGTGTAGTTAGTACCATCTGAGATAAGTCCCATGGCAATACCTGCAACAGGTGCCTTAATCGGTACACCACCAGCCATAAGAGCCAAGGTTCCTGCACAAATAGAAGCTTGTGAGGAAGAACCATTTGACTCCAAGACTTCTGCTACCAAACGGATAGCATAAGGGAACTCTTCAACACTTGGGAGAACCTGAGCAAGGGCACGTTCACCCAAGGCTCCGTGACCAATCTCACGTCGACCTGGTGCACCATAACGCCCTGTCTCACCCACTGAATACTGAGGGAAATTATAGTGGTGAAGGAAACGCTTCTTTATACTCTGGATCCAAACCATCAACAAGTTGTGTATCACTCATAGGTGCCAAAGTCAAAACTGACAAGGCTTGAGTTTGACCACGTGTAAAGAGACCTGAACCATGAACCTTAGGAAGAAAGTCAATCTCTGCATCCAAAGGACGGATTTCATCCACACGACGACCATCTGGACGAACCTTGTCTTCTGTAATCAGACGACGCACTTCAGCATGTTCCATCTGCTCAAGGATTTCTGCCACATCACGCAGAATGGTTTCCTTATCTTCATCTTCTGCAAAGCGTTCTTGATAAGAAGCGAGGACTTCTTCTTTTACAGCCTGAGTTGCTGCTTCACGCGCCAGTTTTTCTTCCACCTGAACAGCCTTAGCTAACTGATCATAATAAGCTGTTTCGATTTCGACTTTCAAATCAGCATCAACTTGTAGAAGTTCAACCTCAGCCTTTTCCTTACCAACAGCTGCAACGATATAATTTTGGAAATCAACCAACTCTTGAATGGCCTCATGCCCCTTCAAGAGTGCTTGCAACATAATATCCTCAGACAATTCCTGGGCACCTGACTCTACCATATTGATAGCTTCCTTGGTACCTGCCACTGTCAAATCTAAAAGTGAAACTTCCTTATCCGCTGCACTTGGATTGATGATGAAATCTTCTGCAGCATAGGCTACTTGAACCCCAGCAATTGGACCATTGAAAGGAATATCAGAAATAGAAAGAGCTAAAGAGCTACCAAACATAGCAGCCATTGGAGCACTAGCATTCTCATCATAAGAGAGGACCGTGTTAATGACTTGGACTTCGTTACGAAAGCCCTCCGCAAACATAGGACGAATAGGACGGTCGATGAGGCGAGCGGTCAAAGTGGCGTCTGTTGAAGGGCGACCCTCACGCTTGTTAAAGCCCCCCGGGAACTTGCCAGCTGCATACATTTTTTCCTCATAATTAACCTGTAAAGGAAAGAAATCTGCCGTTGCCATCTTTTTAGACATAACAGCTGTTGATAATACCGTTGTATCTCCATAACGCACGACGACAGCACCATTAGCCTGCTTGGCTACCTGCCCAACTTCAACGACAAGTGGGCGTCCTGCAAAGGTCATCTCAAAAGTTTGTTTAGCCATGTTTGATCCCCTCTTTTTATCCATAACCAGCTCTCACAAAAACGAACCGGTCAACTTTATTCATTCATTTGATATAACTTTCATTTTACCATATTATAGTCGAAAATGGCAGAGCTCCGGCATAAGTTAGCACCCAAGTCTCCCTTTCTCTCAGATATTTAAGTCGTTTTGTGATATAATAAACACTTATGAGAGACAAAGGAATGACTATGAAAAAATTACAACACATCATTATGATTGCCTTAATCTTACTAGGCCTAGCAACACCTGCTCTAGCACAAGAACAGACAGATGACTTCAATGTTTCCGCTAAACACGCGATTGCTATCGAAGCAACTACAGGGAAAGTCCTCTATGAAAAGGACGCCACTACCCCTGATGGTGTGGCTTCAATGACTAAAATCCTAACAGCCTACATGGTCTATAAAGCAGTTGACCAAGGAAAAATTACTTGGGACACTGAGGTCGATATCTCAGACTATCCTTTCAACCTAACAGTTGATTCAGAAGTTTCAAATGTCCCACTAGATTCCCGAAAATACACTGTTAAACAGCTCCTAGATGCCACCCTCATTTCCAGCGCTAACAGTACTGCTATTGCTCTAGCTGAAAAAATCTCAGGATCAGAGAGTGCATTTGTTGACACTATGACAGCCCAACTTAAAGAGTGGGGCATTACAGATGCTAAATTATTTAACGCTTCTGGCCTAAACAATAAATACCTTGGGGATAACCGCTATCCTGGCTCTAAAGCAGATGACGAAAATACTATGAGTGCTCTAGATGTTGCCATTATTGCAGACCACCTCATCAAAGACTATCCTCAGGTACTTGAAATCACTAAGCAAAGCGAAACTGATTTTGAAGGTGACAACAAATTAACGACGCACAACTACATGTTGGAGGGGCAAGACAACTACCGTGAAGGTGTTGATGGACTCAAGACTGGGAACGACAGAACTTGCAGGGGCTTCCTTCGTAGCCCACTCCAATGAAAATGGCATGAGCTTGATTACCGTTGTTATGAATGCGGAGAATGGCGGAGAAGATGAAGCTGCCAGATTCACAGCCACAAATGAGTTGCTAGATTATGTGACACAAAACTGGGAAATCAAAACCCTCAGCACCAAAGGACAAATCGTCAAGAAAAATGATATCAAGGTGGCTGACGGAGATAGCCAAACCATCTCTGCTAAACTCGAGTCAGACCTTACGGTCGTTCAAAAAATAAATAGTAAAAATGATGCTGTTAAAATCAAAGCAAAAACCATAACGGCACCTATCAAAAAAGGTGATACTATCGGAACAGCGACCTTTGATGATAAGGATCTCGTTGGAACAGGTTACATCTCTGATCCACCTCAAATTTCTGTAACAGCCAACCAATCTATCAAGAAAAGTTTCTTCTTAAAAGTTTGGTGGAACCATATCGTTAATTTCTTTACAGGAAACAAGTAAACACAAAACTACCTTTTAGCTATCAAAAGGTAGTTTTATCTTACCTTAAAAATTAGTCCTGTAAGTAAAAGCCCCTTCTCAACACCTTAAGTTCCTCTCAAAATGTGGTATAATAAATATCCAAAACACATGAAGGAACAAACCATGAAAAAACTGATTACGCTTATGATGACCTTCTTACTCTGTCTGGGAAGCGTAGCCCCTACTTTTGCAGCAGATAAGAAAAAAGGATATGATGCCGCAGCCAAACATGCCATCGCTGTCGAAGCTAATACTGGCAAAATTTTATACGAAAAAGATGCTACTACCTCTACAGGGATTGGCTCTATTACCAAGCTCCTAACGGCCTACATGGTGTATAAAGCGGTAGATCAGGGAGATCTCAAATGGAATAGCAAAGTTGAGATTTCTGACTATCCCTTTGAACTAACTGTCAGTGCTGGAGTATCCAATATTCCACTAGATGCCCGTAAGTACACTGTTAAACAGCTCCTTGACGCAACCCTTATTTCCAGTGCCAATAGTGCATCCATTGCTCTAGCTGAGGAAATCGGTGGAACCGAAAGCAAGTTTGTCGATATGATGAAAGCCCAACTTAAAGATTGGGGTATCACTGATGCCAAGATTGTCAACGCCTCTGGTCTCAATAATTCTTACTTAGGTGACAATATCTATCCAGGCTCTAAATCAGACGAAGAAAATACCATGAGTGCTAAAGACGTTGCTATCATTGCGCAACACGTGGTGAAAGAATATCCTGAAATTCTCGATATCACTAAAAAAACTGAGGCTGACTTTGATGGTGTCAACAAACTCAAAACCTTCAACTATATGCTTAAGGGACAACCTAGTTACCGTAAGGGTGTTGATGGTCTAAAAACAGGAACCACCGATTTGGCTGGTGCTTCCTTCGTGGCCCACTCAAATGAAAGTGGCATGAGCATTATCACAGTCATTATGAATGCTGATAATACCGACACCGACGACTATGCCCGTTTCACTGCAACCAATGACCTGCTTAACTACGTTGTCTATCATTGGGAAAGTAAGACCATTGCCAAAAAAAGACAAGCTATCGGTAAAAGCCAAGCCAATGTCCTTGATGGTAAATCTAAGCAAGTAACTGCTGTTGCTAAATCTGACTTTAATATTATCCAGAAAATAGATGCTAACAATAGTAAACATATTAATGTCACCACAAACCAGGTCCAAGCTCCTGTCAAACCAGGAGACAAGGTTGGAACTGCTACCTTTGAAGATAAGTCACTTGTCGGAGAAGGTTACCTGCCTAACCAAGGTATGCCTAGCATGGAACTGGTTGCTGGTAAAGAAGTTAAGAAAAGCTTCTTCCTCAAGGTCTGGTGGAATCACTTTGTCAACTTTGTCAACGAAAAACTCTAATTATTACAGTCGAGCTTTGCTCGGCTTTTTCTTTTACCCCATCTTTACAGAAAGATTGACTCTACCTTGACTCCTATTGACACAAAAAAAGACAGACTACACCTGTAATCTGTCTTTTTGTTTGATTTTTACACTACTGTAAAGGTTAATTTATCTTTCGAGCAGCCGATTTTAAGAGTTTGTCCACTAACTACTTGGCCACCTAGTAAGAGTTCAGATAACTTATCCTCAACCTGAGTTTGAATCGTGCGACGTAATGGACGAGCACCCATCTCAACATCATAGCCATCTTTAGCCAAATGCTTGAGGGCAGCTGGTTGGAATTTCAAGTCAATCCCTTTTTCAGCCAAAGCTGAAACCAACGGTTTTACCATAATTTTGACAATCTCACGAAGCTGTTCTTCCTCTAAGCTATGGAAGACAACCTTCTCATCAATACGGTTGATAAACTCTGGACGGTAGGCCTTCTTAAGCTCTTCCATGATACGTGACTGCATAGCTTGATGATTATGAGAAATGTCTCGAGCACCAAAACCAACAGTCTTATCATCGCGAAGAGCAGTCGCCCCCAAGTTCGAAGTCATTATGATAATGGTATTTGAGAAGTCGACTTTACGACCTCGACTATCCGTCAAGACACCATCATCCAAAACCTGTAAGAGAATGTTGAAAATGTCTGGGTGAGCCTTTTCTACCTCGTCAAAAAGAAGAACTGAGTAAGGCTTGTTACGAACTTTTTCTGTTAACTCACCACCCTCATCATATCCAACATAACCTGGAGGAGCACCGTTAAGGCGGCTAGCCGCAAATTTTTCCATGTATTCTGACATGTCAAAGCGAAGCAAAGCTGACTCATCATCAAAGAGAACCTCCGCCAAAGCCTTGGCCAATTCTGTCTTACCAACACCAGTAGGTCCAAGGAACATGAAGGAACCAATCGGACGTTTGCCAGTACGAATACCTGACTGGTTACGACGAATAGCACGACTAATCGCTGAAACTGCTTCGTCTTGACCAATAACACGTTTGTGAAGCTCTGCTTCCAGATTCAAGTAACGCTTGCTATCTGCCTGAGTCATCTTCTCAACAGGAATACCTGATAGACGACTAAGGGTTTGCATAATCTGATCTGCATCTACCAAGGCAGGTTTTGGTAATTTTGCTTTTTGGCTAGCCTTATATTGTTTAACAGCAGCCTTCATATCACCAGATAGAAGCGCTTCGTCCAAAGGCGTTATTTCAAGTTTGGCTTCTTTTTTGATACGACCTTGAACAGTTGCACTCGCTTCATCTAAAAGGTCAATGGCAGAGTCAGGTAAGTTTTTACTCGTCAAATAACGGTGGGCTGCCTTGACTGCTGTCTCAACCGCCTCATCAGTAATCGTTACACGATGATAGTCTTCATAAGACGACCGTAGGCCTTTTAGAATATCAATCGCCTCAGCTACACTTGGCTCCTCGATTGTAATCTTAGCAAAACGACGGGAGAGGGCTGCATCTTTCTCAATATGCTTTTGATACTCAGCTTGAGTGGTTGCTCCAACCATGTGAAGAGTCCCACGTGCTAGAGCAGGTTTCAAAATATTAGCCGCATCCAGGGTACTATCGATACCTGATCCAGAACCAATAATCGTATGCAATTCGTCAATAAAGAGAATGATTTTTCCATCAGCTTCAATCTCATCGATGATTTGATTCATACGTTCTTCGAAATCGCCACGGAAACGTGTTCCGGCAACCACACTCATCATATCAAGCTCTAAGATACGCATATCAGCCAACTCAAAAGGTACCTCGCCCGAAGCAATACGCTATGCCAAACCAAGCGCAAGGGCCGTCTTACCAACACCTGCTTCACCCACAAGAACTGGATTGTTCTTCGTTTTACGGCTTAAAACCTGAATCATGCGTGAAATTTCTTTCTCACGTCCAATAACAGGATCAAGGGCACCTGACTCGGCTACTGCCGTTAAGTCTTTGGTGTAATCTGACAGTTCCCCAGTAGAAGATTGAGGAGGCTGCATCATATTAGCAAAATTCCCTGATGCCTTTGACTTTTTAGGCTTACGAAGGTCGTGAATGGCCTTCAAATCTTGCTTACTAAGACCTGCGTAACGCTCCAAAGAACGTCGTAAATCAATAATGCGAGGCTTATCACTATCATCCTTATATTGAAAACCAGCGACTTCAAGGAGGCGACAAACCATCAAATCCTTATGAAGGAGAAAGGCCATCAATACGTGTTCAGACCCTACCTCTACAGCACCAGTTACACTAGCAATTCCCTCTGCCTCTTGCAACATAGCCCCTAAAGCATGTGACTGTGCACGTAAATCGATAATATCTGATTCAGACAAGTCTTTTGGACTTTTCTCCATCGCTAGTACAGCAGCGGTCTCAATCTCTTCCGCACGAATACGGTCCTCAAAATCAGTAAATGTTAGGTAGGCTACAGATCCTGGAACCTCAACCATAGCCAGAAGCACATGCCAAGTCTCCAAGAAGGGACTTCCAAAACGCTCTGCCTCAAGCTGAGCACGATGGAAAATGGCCTGCATTTTTCTTGAATATGTCGTCATCTAATTTCCTTTTCTATCCAATCTAAGTAATAGCGAGCGCAGAATACGCGAACGAATAGCGGCCGCATCTTCGCCTAAAACATCATCACTAGCAGTTGCTAAAATCAAATTTCCCTCACGTTCAGTGATGATTTTTTCATCAAAAAGCAACTGAATCAAGTCTGTAAATACCTGCTCGCTGAGCTGATCCGCCAAGTTCTGAAGCAAATCATTAATCATGTGGTGCTTGTCGGAGAATCTGACCTTGACGATACGAATATAACCGCCACCTCCACGTTTACTCTCAACAATATAACCACGACTTTCTGTAAAACGAGTCTTAATAACATAGTTAATCTGACTCGGTACAACTTGAAAAGTATCTGCTAAGTTCGAGCGTTGAATCTCAGCAATTCCAGACTGGCCCAGCAATTCTTTAATATATTCTTCTATACTATCTGATGTATTTCTTGCCATCTTAATTCCTCCAGTCTAATTTGACTATAACTGACTATTATTATACCAAAAATGTCAGCTCATGGGAAACTATACCTTCAAAAAGCTTTTTAAAGTTGTCATTAGAGACCATATAAGATACAATAAATAAGACTAAAATATTAGGTAACTTAAGGTGTTTGATTCAAATTTTCTATCCACTTTGACAGGCTGAGACCCACCTAATCCAACAAGTACTTTTTAGCACTTTCGCAGTAGTATTAGTCTTATCACTCTCGATAAAGCTCATGTCATTTTGAGTCTTATCTCTTATTTTATTCCCCTATGAAAGGTTACTCATGAAATACATCATTGCACTCTTAATCTCTATGATTCCTTTGGTTGAGCTCCGTGGAGCCGTTCCTGTTGCTATCGCCTCAGGTATCCCTTGGTGGCAAGCCCTAATTCTTTGTGTCATTGGGAACATGATTCCAGTTCCAATTATCTTCTTCTTCGCCCGCCGTGTCCTCGAATGGGGGGCAGATAAACCTCTAATTGGTGGCTTCTTTACCTGGTGTCTTAAAAAAGGTCACAGTGGTAGCCAAAAACTTGAAAAAGCTGCTGGAGATAAGGGTGTCTTCTGGGCCCTTCTACTTTTTGTGGGAATTCCGCTTCCAGGAACAGGAGCTTGGACTGGTACCCTAGCAGCATCTATCCTAGATTGGGACTTTAAACGTAGTGTTATTGCTGTTATGCTTGGGGTTATCCTTGCAGGTATCATCATGGGAACACTCTCTCTTCTACTTGGTGTAAATACCTTCGCTCATTAATTACTTTTTTCAACGTCTGGGGCATGCTCAGACGTTTTTTTAATAGCAACAAAAAAGAAGTTACGTGAATGAATCGTAACTTCTTTTCTTTTTATCTAGCAACTAGAATTAGTTGTTAAGAGCTGCTGCCATTGTAGCTGCAACTTCTGATTCAAAGTCGTTAGATGCTTTTTCGATACCTTCACCAACTTCAAAGCGAACGAATTCTACTACTGAAGCGTTTACTGATTCAAGGTAAGCTTCAACTGTTTTGCTGTCGTCCATGATGTAAACTTGAGCAAGAAGTGTGTATGCTTGGTCAACTTTAGTGTTGTCAAGCAAGAAGCGGTCCATTTTACCTGGGATGATTTTATCCCAGATTTTTTCTGGTTTACCTTCAGCAGCCAACTCAGCTTTGATATCTTCTTCAGCTTGAGCAAGAACAGCATCAGTCAATTGAGCTTTAGAACCATATTTAAGGTGTGGAAGAGCTGGTTTGTTAACCATAGCACGGCTTTCGTTATCTTGATCGATAGCGTGGTTAAGTTGTGCCAATTCATCTTTAACAAATTGTTCGTCCAATTCAGTGTATGAAAGAACAGTTGGTTTCATCGCTGCGATGTGCATTGAGATTTGTTTTGCAAGAGCATCATCTCCACCTTCGATAACTGAAACAACACCGATACGTCCACCGTTGTGTTGGTAAGCTCCGAAGTGTTGTGCATCAGTTTTCTCAACAACTGCAAAACGACGGAATGAAATCTTTTCACCGATAGTAGCTGTAGCAGTTACGTATGCAGCTTCAAGAGTTTCACCTGAAGGCATAGTCAATGCAAGTGCTTCTTCGTTGTTAGCTGGTTTACCTTCAGCAATTACTTTAGCTGTTTCGTTTACCAACTCAACGAATTGAGCGTTCTTCGCAACGAAGTCAGTTTCAGCATTAACTTCAACAACTGCTGCAACGTTACCGTTAACGTAAACACCAGTCAAACCTTCAGCTGCAACACGGTCAGCTTTCTTAGCTGCTTTAGCCATACCTTTTTCGCGAAGCAATTCAATCGCTTTTTCGATATCACCTTCAACTTCAACCAATGCTTTTTTAGCGTCCATGACACCAGCACCAGATTTTTCACGCAATTCTTTAACAAGTTTAGCTGTAATTTCTGCCATTTTGTTTTTCTCCAAATTTATTTTATCAAACTAAGGGGCAGGGCTGAGCCCCGCCCCTTAGGTGTTTGTCGCATCTTTAGTGGGCATCGAGCCCAAACCAATCTTAAAGATTAGTTGTTGTCACCTTCGACAACTTCAACGATTTCTTCGATTGAATCAGCTGCAGCTGCTTCTTGGAAATCTGCAGAAGCATCTTCACCTTGGTTACCTTCGATGATAGCATCAGCCATTTTTGAAGTGATCAATTTAACGGCACGGATAGCGTCATCGTTAGCTGGGATGATTACATCAATCTCATCTGGATCAGCGTTTGTATCAACCATCGCTACAACTGGGATACCAAGTTTTTTTAGCTTCTTTAACAGCGATTTGTTCTTTGTGTGGGTCAACGATGTAGATTACATCTGGAATGCGAGGCATATCTTCGATACCACCCAAGAATTTTTCAAGACGTGCACGTTGTTTGTTAAGAAGTGCAACTTCTTTCTTAGGAAGAACTTCGAAAGTTCCATCAGCTTCCATTTGTTTGATTTCTTTCAAACGAGCGATACGTTTTTGGATAGTATCCCAGTTTGTAAGAGTACCACCCAACCAACGGTGGTTGATGTAGTATTGACCAGCACGAGTTGCTTCTTCAGCTACTGCTTCAGCTGCTTGTTTTTTAGTACCAACGAACAAGATTACTGCATCGTTAGCTGCTGCTTCACGAACGAATTCGTAAGCTGTATCAGCCATTTTTACAGTTTGTTGCAAGTCGATAACGTGGATTCCGTTACGTTCTGTGAAGATGTACTTAGCCATCTTAGGATTCCAGCGACGAGTTTGGTGACCGAAGTGAACACCAGCCTCAAGAAGTTGTTTCATTGAAATTACTGCCATGAGTATTTCTCCTTAAAAATTGTTTTTTCCTCTTCTAAGCTTTAGACTTGCAGTCCCACCCTGCGGCAACAAGACCACAATCGGCTTAGAATGAGTATTTGTCACTTTACGCAACTATAGTAGTTTATCAAAAAAAGTGACATTTGACAAGCTCTAAAATCAGTCTGACCATTAGAAAAAATTCACCCATATTAAAATTGCAATCGTTTTCTTTGAGGTTGATAAGTATTTTGTTTATAATTAGGCTATCAAAAATAGAGGAGGACATTATTTTGTCATTAGTCGGAAAAGAAATTATTGAATTTTCAGCACAAGCTTACCACAACGGGGAATTCATTACTGTTACAGATGAAGATGTTAAGGGAAAATGGGCTGTTTTCTGCTTCTACCCTGCAGATTTTTCATTTGTCTGCCCAACTGAACTCGGTGACCTTCAAGAACAATATGAAGCTCTTAAATCTCTTGGTGTAGAGGTTTACTCTGTCTCTACTGACACTCACTTTGTTCACAAAGCTTGGCATGATGACTCAGATGTTGTTGGAACTATTACTTATCCTATGATTGGAGATCCTTCACACCACATCTCACAAGGCTTTGATGTTCTTGGGCAAGATGGTCTCGCACAACGTGGTACATTCATCATTGATCCAGATGGCGTTATCCAAATGATGGAAATTAACGCTGATGGTATCGGACGTGATGCAAGCACCCTTATTGATAAAGTTCGTGCTGCTCAATATATTCGTCAACATCCAGGTGAAGTTTGTCCAGCCAAATGGAAAGAAGGAGCTGAAACACTTACTCCTAGCTTAGATCTTGTAGGTAAAATTTAACAACCAGGGGGTATCCATGGTCTTAGATAAAGAAATCAAGACGCAATTAGCACAATATTTAAATTTACTAGAATCTGATATTGTATTACAAACGGATTTAGGGGATGACGATAATTCTCGAAAAGTAAAAGAATTTCTAGACGAGATTGCCGCTATGTCTGACCGTATTAGTCTTGAATCAACACATTTAAAACGTCAACCTAGTTTTGGTATTGCACAAAAAGGGCAAAAAAGTCGTGTTATTTTCTCAGGCTTACCAATGGGCCACGAATTCACATCTTTCATTTTAGCTCTCTTGCAAGTTTCTGGTCGTCCACCTAAAGTTGATGAGGACACTATCGAACGTATCAAGAAGATTGATAAACCCATCGATTTAGAGACTTATGTTTCATTAACTTGTCACAATTGTCCGGACGTTGTTCAAGCCTTTAATATAATGGCTGTTTTGAACCCAAATATCACTCACACCATGATTGAAGGTGGTATGTATCAGGATGAGGTCAAAGCCAAAGGTATCATGTCTGTTCCTACGGTTTACAAAGACCAAGAAGAATTTACATCTGGTCGTGCAACTATTGAACAGCTTGTAGAAAAATTGGACGGACCACTTGATGCTGATGCTTTCGCTGATAAAGGTGTCTATGATGTTTTGGTTATTGGTGGTGGTCCTGCTGGAAACAGTGCTGCCATCTATGCTGCCCGTAAAGGTTTAAAAACTGGTCTTTTAGCAGAAACCTTTGGTGGACAAGTTATCGAGACAGTCGGCATTGAGAACATGATTGGTACGCTATATACAGAAGGTCCTAAGTTAATGGCTCAAGTTGAAGAGCATACGAAATCTTATGATGTTGATATCATCAAAAGTCAATTAGCTACTGGCATCGAAAAGAAAGAACTTATTGAAGTGACATTGGCTAACGGTGCCGTTTTAAAATCCAAAACTGCTATCCTAGCTCTCGGAGCCAAATGGCGTAATATCAACGTTCCTGGCGAGGAAGAATTCCGCAATAAAGGGGTTACTTACTGCCCACACTGTGATGGACCACTATTTGAAGGAAAGAATGTTGCAGTTATCGGTGGTGGTAACTCAGGTTTGGAAGCGGCTTTAGATTTAGCAGGCATTACTAAACATGTTACGGTCTTAGAGTTCTTACCTGAATTAAAGGCAGATCAAGTCTTACAAGAACGAGCTGCTAAAACTGATAATCTCACCATTCTTAAGAACGTTGCAACCAAAGAAATTGTTGGTCAAGATTATGTAACTGGTTTGAATTACGTTGAGCGTGATACAAACGAAGAAAAACATCTTGATCTTGAAGGTGTCTTTGTTCAAATTGGTCTTGTACCAAGTACTGCTTGGCTCAAAGATAGTGGTATTGAACTCAATGAGCGCCAAGAAATTATCGTTGATAAATTTGGTTCAACAAATATCCCTGGTATTTTTGCTGCAGGTGACTGTACAGATAGCGCCTACAAGCAAATCATTATCTCCATGGGTTCTGGTGCTACAGCTGCTATTGGAGCCTTTGATTACTTGATTAGACAATAATCAACACTAACATGTTAGTAATCAATCTACAACAGTTATAATTAATATGAAGAGGTTGAATGTCTTTCAACCTCTTTATGTTTCTTGTAAATAGGCAGTTTGAATAATCAACCAGTCAATTTGATGAAAGAGACTTGACGAATCTTTTTTTTTTTTTTTCGATAGAATGGTATCTGTTATGGCGGTATAGCCAAGTGGTAAGGCACGGCTCTGCAAAAGCTTGATCGTCGGTTCAAATCCGTCTACCGCCTTCATAATACGAAGACACCTTAGGGTGTCTTTTTTTCATTATTGCATATAAAAATACCCGAAGCTAGAAACCTCGGGTATTCATTATTCTTATTTAATCGCTTCAATCAAAGCTTCCGCTTGATTCTGAAGGCTTTCAAGAACTTCTTCAGTTGCTAGGAATTTCCCATCCGCCCAGGCTGTATCATTTACACGTGTCGCTGTAAAATCACCGACCACTTGGGTACGGATAAATGGTAACAAGTCTTTGTAGGCATCAAAAAGTTGATTGTAACCACCATTAGCAACTGATGACACGGTTACAATCTTATCTTGAAGAGCTGATGGCCCTGAAGGATCTGATAGGTCAAGGGCACGGCTCAACCAGTCAAGCAAATTTTTCACTGGCCCAGGAATTGAGAAATTATAAACCGGTGAGAAAATCCAAATTGCGTCTGCTGCCAAGACCTGTTCTCGAACTTCTGCCAAAACTGGAAGAACTGGACTTTCTAAATCCTGATTAAAAACAGGTACTTGACTATAGTCAAGATAAGAAATATTAGCTTTACCAGCTAGCATTTTCTCAACTTCTTCTGCTAGTTGGTAGTTAAATGATCCCTTGCGAAGAGATCCAACGATAAATAGAATGTTTTTCATGATACGTTTCCTTTGTATTTCTAATAATTAATATTTACTACTACATAGTAATATATATAATTCCATTAGAAATATAAAGAAATATGCTCAGACATTCTTAAATTTTTTCAGGAGCTCTACCAACTGTGCCTGCTCTTCAGGTGTCAGAACGGAAAAAGTCTCCTCAATAGCTCGCTGATGTGGCGGGATTGCTGCTTGAATAATACGACGGCCCTCATCCGTCAAATCAACCTCGAAAGCACGCTTATCTGTTTGGCAGGCTTCTCGCGTCAACCAACCTTTTTTCTCCATATTTTTAATGACAACAGTCATATTCCCGGAGGTGGCAAGCATGCGGTCAATTAATTCGCCAATCTTCATACGTCCTTTGGCATTAAGCACGTCCATGACACCAAATTGAGTTGGTGTCAAATTAAATTCTTTAAAGGTCTCAGAAACCTTGGCATCGATGGTACGAAAAGCCTTACGCATAACTACCATACTTTTTACAGCCATGTTTTTATCTAAGTCACTCATTTCTAGTCCTTTCCAAATAGATGCTGTTTTTATTACTCTACCACAGTTTTTCTAAAAGTGGTATATGAAAATGAAAAAATAAGAAAAAAGAGTCCTAAGATATCTAACCAATACCTCAGAACTCTTTCATTTCTAACTATTACGATTCCAAAAAAGAGCTAATAAGATAACAGCACCTAGTACTGAAGGAACTATAGCAGTATCTGCTAGCATCGGTCCCCAATTTCCAAAAAGAAGCTGACCAACAAAAGCACCTAGCCATCCAACAAAGGTCTTACCAATACAGCCCATACGTTCACCCCTATTTGATATAGCAGAGGCAATAAGGCCAATGAGAAAACCAACTATCATACTTCCAATCATGAGAAATCCTCCATCACTCTTAGATTACCCAATCCCCATTTCGGAAGATTGGTACACGACTACCATCTTGGCGGATACCATCAATATCCATTTGATTTGAACCAATCATAAAGTCTACGTGTACATCAGAACGATTAAGACCAGCTTCCTAAGCTCCTCTTCTGTCATGTCTGCCCCCTCAACACTGGTAGCATAGGCTGCTCCAATAGCTAGGTGGTTGGATGCATTCTCATCAAAAGAGTGTTAAAGAAAGTGATGCCTGACTGTGAAATAGGACTTGGATCTGGTACCAGCTACATTCACCTAGAGCACGCGCCCCATTATTGTTGAAGACGAGATTCTTCATCACTTCATCACCTTGGTCCGCTGTGGTATCTACAATTTCACCATCTTTGAAGGTTACCTTGATTCCCTCAATAATATTACCATTGTAGCTTAGAGGCTTTAGTAGCTTTGAGACATAACCATCTGCACGACGAAAATCTGGTGCCGTAAAGACCTCTTCTGTTGGCATATTAGGAAGGAAACCCTCACCTTGCGCATTAATGGCACCTGCAGACTCCCAAACATGGTTTTTAGGCAATCCTAGAGTCAAATCTGTTCCAGGTGCTTGGTAGTGTAAGGCTGAGAATTGTGCCTCATTGAGTAGGCGTGCTTTAGCATCCAAACGGTCAGCATGTTCCTTCCAGGCACGTACAGGATCCTCTTCATAAACACGACAGGTCTTGAAAATTTGATCCCAAAGTAAATCTACAGCTTCCTCATCACTCGAAGCATCAGGAAAGACCTTCTTAGCCCATTCCTTACCAGCTGCAGCAGCTACAGTCCAACTAACCTTATTAGACTGAGTTGCCACCTGCATAGGTTTAAAAAGCTACCCCAGTAGCTTTAGCATGAGCAGATAAACGTTCAGGAGCTACACCATTAAGGGCACCTGGATCTGATGAACGAACGCCTAAGCGACTTGCCTTCTTGGCTAACAAATATTCCATTTCAGCTTTTTTATAGGCAGGAACCTCTTCGATGCGGTCCATATCAGCATGCAAGAAGCGCTCGCGATTAATAATATCATCTGACCATTGAACGATTACCTCAGCTGCTCCTAAAGCATAGGCTTCTTTAACTAAGAGATGAGCTAGCTCTGCTTGTTCTACATCAATGCTCAAGGTCACTGTGTGACCAGGTTGCACATTAATCCCATTAGCAACCAGTAATTTAGCATATTTCTCAAGATTTTCTTTAAAATTTGGTAAAACCATGATTAACTCCTTGAAACTATAATTTTCTATCAGTATACCATAAGACGAAGAAAAAGGTTTCCTCTCAGCTTTGGCTTTTTAGCATCACATGCAGCCCCCTAAACAAAAAGAGAACGGAGACTGACTCCATTCTCTCAAAGTTGATGACAATTCTCTTCAGCCATTAAAAGAAATCATCAAAAAGACTTAATTGATTATCTTCTGGCATATTTCCTAGGATTCCCATTTCATCCAATTTTTCAACCAAGGTTGATGACAGGCCTCCTCGTTTACGCAATTCTGTCTTGGGAAAGGAACTCCCCTTCTTCACGCGCAGCAACCACTTGCTTAGCAACATTCTCACCCAAACCTTCAAGTGCAATAAACGGTGGAATCAAGGTATCTCCTTCAATCAAAAATTCAGTTGCCTGACTCTTATAAAGATCCAACTGACCAAAGGTAAAGCCACGTTCTAACATTTCATTGACAATTTCAAGCGTCGTAAATAAGTCATTTTCAACATTAGTCGCTTCATTTCGTTGGCGCTTCTCCTTAATATCTTCCATTCGAGCTTTAACAGCATCAAGACCCGCAGACATCGTCTTAAGCTCGAATGCTTTAGCTCGAATTGAGAAGTAGGCACAATAGTAATAAATAGGATGGTGCACTTTGAAATAAGCTACACGTAGGGCCATCATAACGTAGGCTGCCGCATGGGCTTTAGGGAACATGTACTTGATTTTACCACAAGATTCAATGTACCAGTCTGGAACATTATTTTCACGCATGGCTTGAATATAGCCATTACGCTCTTCTTCGGAAATCTTCAACCACATCCCCTTACGCACACGTTCCATGATCGTGAAGGCCATCTTAGGATCTAATCCCGCATGCATTAGGTATACCATGATATCATCACGACAACCGATAACTGTTTCAGAGTGGCGATACCTTCCTTAATCAAATCTTGTGCATTACCTAACCAAACGTCTGTTCCGTGGGACAAACCAGATAACTGTAAGAGTTCCGCAAAGGTCGTCGGATGCGTCTCGTCGACCATACCACGAACAAAGTTAGTCCCAAACTCAGGGATTCCCAACATTCCCGTTGGTGTCCCAATCTGTTCAGGTGTTACCCCTAAAATATCAGTCCCTGAAAAAAGTTTCATCACATCTGGATCATCTGCTCGAATATCTTTTTGGATCGATTCCGATAAATCCTGCAACTTACGAATCATAGTCGGATCATCATGTCCCAGAATATCAAGCTTCAACACGTTCTCATCAATATCGTGGAAGTTAAAGTGAGTCGTCTGCCAGGCAGCCGTTACATCATCTGCCGGATATTGAACAGGTGTGAAATCATAGACATCCATATAATTTGGAATAACAACAATACCACCCGGGTGCTGACCTGTGTTTCGCTTAACACCCGCAGCCCCCATGGCTAAACGATCGACCTCGGCATCACGGTAAAACTTATTGTAATCACGTTCGTAACCTTTAACAAAACCATAAGCCGTCCGATCTGCAACAGTTCCTACTGTTCCGGCACGAAAAGCATATTGCTCTCCAAAAATATCACGAACGTCCAAGTGGGCTGATGGTTGATCATCACCGGAGAAGTTCAAATCGATATCAGGAACCTTATCCCCATCAAAACCTAGGAAGGTCTCGAAAGGAATATCCTGACCATCTTTTTTATACTCCGTTCCACATTCTGAACATTCCTTATCAGGCAAATCGAAGCCAGATCCATAAGATCCATCTGTAATGAACTCTGAGTGTTGACAATTAGGACATAGATACGTGGCGGCATCGGATTGACCCTCAGTAATTCCAATCATCGTCGCAACAAAACTAGATCCGACAGATCCACGCGAACCAACTAGGTAGCCACGTTCATTTGAACGGTTAACTAGCATCTGCGAAGCCAGGTAGATTACGGCAAATCCATTACCAAGAATTGAAGACAACTCTTTCTCAATTCGCAGGTCAATAATATCAGGCAAAGGGATTACCAGCAGAGCTCAAACGCTCTAGCATATGTCATCTCCGCAACCTGTTCTTCCGCACGATCAATGAAAGGTGTGTACAAGTCTTTTTGACAACCTCAACCTCTTTCAATTTGATTTGCCATAGCTCTGCGTATTAGTTACAACAATTTCATAGGCTAAGTCTTTTCCTAAAAAAGGCAAAGTCGTCTAGCATCTCGTTAGTTGTCCTAAAATGAGCTTCAGGTAAAGGAGCAGGTTTTGCATTTTCTCCTTACCAATTTACTCTATTAATCATAGCTCCTTGTCCCAAAGCGCGAACAATGATTTCACGATAAATGGCATCCTCAGGGTTGATATAGTGTACATTTCCTGTAGCCAGCACAGGTTTGTCCAGACGATTAGCGACTTCAATTAAATCTCGAATCAGTTGTTCTATAGCCGCCTCATCCTTGATTAAACTTTGCAATCAAGGGCGCATAAAATTGCCGGTGGCATAACTTCAATAAAGTCATAATATTTAGCAACTTCAACCGCCTTGTCAATACCGTGAGACAGAAGCGTATCAAAAACCTCACCATCAGCACAAGCAGAACTCTACAATAATTCCCCTCACGATACTCATCTAAGACCGTACGAGGAATACGTGCTACTCCCTCAAAGTATGAGGACATTTGATAAACTTACCAACTTAAAGATATTCTTCAAGCCAGTTTGATTCTGAACATATAGCGTCGCATGTTTAACACGAGACTTTTTTATACGAATCTTCAGAAACCAACTCCGTGTTCAACTGTTCCAGATTAGATCAAACCGTGCTTATCAAACACATCTTTTATGAAGATAAACAACAAACGACCCGTAGCTTTCTGCATCATAATTTGTACTATATGGTGATGATCCAAAGCCACACCAAACCGCTTCGTCAAAGGCCCCAAACCATGACGCTTATACTCAGGATAAAGATTTCGTGCAAATTCTAAAGTATCAATAACCGGTTGTGAAATTGTTGGTAACTGATGTCTTTCGTAATTGGCATTCATAAAACCAACGTCAAAGGTCGCATTATGAGCCACTAGCACAGTTCCTTGACAGAATTCTTGAAACTCCTGTAAAACTTGCACTAAAGGTTTAGCACCTTTAACATGATTATCAGTAATACCGGTCAACTCAGTAGTAAATGCAGAAAGAGGATGTCCTGGATCTATGAATTCATCAAATTGCTCAATAATATTACCTTTATGCATTTTTGATGCCGCAATCTGAATCAAATCATTGTGGACAGCAGACAAACCCGTTGTCTCAACGTCAAATACAACATAAGTTGCTTCTTTTAATTCCAAATTCTGGGAATTATAAACAATAGGAACTTTATCCTCAACAAGATTGGCTTCAAGACCAAAAATAGCCTTAATCCCAGCTTTCTTAGCCCTATGGTAGCCATGAGGAAAACTTTGAACATTAGCATGGTCAGTTATGGCAACTGCTGGATGTCCCCAAGAAGCCGCTGTATCAATAAGCTCCTCGACGGTAGGCATTGCATCCATAGTCGACATGTTGGTATGCGCATGAAATTCCACACGCTTTTGTCCCTCAGGCATCAAATCCTTACGAGGAGTATGTGAAATTTCTTTAATATCTTGCACATTCATAGTCAGACTATGAGTGAAAGGATTATTCTCGATACGGCCACGAACCCTAACCCAGTTCCCCTTTTTTATCATATCGAACTTAGCGAGCTCATCACTATCTTGACCCATCGTTGCATAGCAAAACTAGATGTATAATCAGTTACCTTGAAATTAATAATAATTCGACCCGTCTTAGTTTCACGTTGCTCTACATCAAAAATATATCCTTCAAAAACAACCCGATTCTCTTCAGAATTAATATCAACCATTGGCGTTATTTCAGCCTTATCAAA